>ENA-UOXV01008338-UOXV01008338.1-marine-metagenome-genome-assembly--contig:-NODE-8338-length-10219-cov-5.130264_pt1 | contig 10219 bp, 9 predicted proteins | sample MGYA00238165_ERZ766961 | MGnify/ENA primary metagenome ERZ766961 (study PRJEB28924, sample SAMN03173240) | marine metagenome | biome: Marine; feature: Water; material: Subsurface seawater | place: North... | reverse complement strand
GGGGGGGGGGGGGGGGCACCCGAGGTTTAGGTCAACCGCGTCGCAGCTCGCGGGGTCGAGCCACCGCACGGCCGCCGCCAACGTGTCCGGGTCATTGGCGCAGAACTGCACCACCAACGGGCGGTCCGCCGGGCACGTCGAGAAGATCTCGCGGCGATAGTTGGGGTCCTCGACCCACAGCCGCGAATGGATCATCGGCGTGTAGGCGAGCTGCGTGCCGTACCGCCTGCACAGCAGCCGGAATGGCAGCTCCGACTGCTCCACCATCGGCGCGCACACCGTCCGCGGCCGTCCCATCGCGTCCCACAGCGCCCACCGCCCGAGCTTCAGCGGCCGCGGCACACCGCCCATCGCCGCCGCCGCCGCCCCCGCCCCCGCCTCATTTGCAAGCACGTACTTGGCCGAACGCGTGCCTTTGGCCCCCGCCACGAGCACCAGCTCCGCCGCCGCATTCCCTGCGCCCGCGCCCTTTCCTGCGCCCTCGCGCGCGCCCTTGTCTGCGCTGTCGCCTGCGCCCGCGCCCGCGCCCGCAGCCTCGGCCGAGGCCTCCTGCCGCGGTGCCGGGAGGCGGTGCTCCCACTCTGGGAGCTCGACCCACGTGTTGCCGCGGTGGACCGGGCAGCGCCGCAGCGCCACCGCACGCGCGTCGCTCGCCGCGCTGAGAAACGCCGAGAAGTTGCGAAACCCCAGAGCCTGCTCGTCAAACAACCCCCCCGCTGCGTCCCCCGCCGCACCCGCGCCGTGCTCGCTGCCAGGCTGCTCCGCCCCCGCGCACTCCGCGTCGACCCGCCGACTATTAACCGCCGCGTCACCGGCGCCCGCACCTTGGCCCTCGCGCGCCCGCTTCTCGCCGCTGCCCTGCCCCACAGACGGCCCCGGCTCGCCGCGCTGCGACCGCTTCACCATTTCCGTCTTGAGCTGCGACGCCAGCACTGGGCCGATCACCCACTTGCGCGTCGTGCCTGCCTTGGTCTCCTGCCCCGAGGCGCCGCCGCGGGTCAGCGCGCCGCGGGAGCCGCGTTGGGGCCAGAGCTAACGGACGCTGGTGCGTACCGTCAGCGCCCAGGATGGGGCGTAGTCGGCAGCTGCGGCGGCTTCCTGGAGCGCGACCAGGGTCGCGCGGAGCTCCTTCCAGTGCGGGGCGCCGGGGTCAAGCGCCTCCGCAGGCGGCGCAAAGTCTGGCATGTCCTTGGCCTGCACGTCGGACCCGTCGGGGTTCTTTTCTTGCAGCCGCGACATCCATCCGCGTTTCTTTTTCTCGGCGGGGTTCGCGGCAGGCTGCCAGCCGCGCAGTCACGCCCGCGTCATCAGCTATGCGCCCCGCATCTCGGGGACGGTTGCGCACGCCTTGCGATGTTGGTGAGCATGGTCCGCTGCATACAGGAAGGGTAGATCGGGCCTGACCTCATTCCATGGCAACGGGCGCTTCCGCTTCTCAATCGCTGCCGCAGCCCGCGCGGCCTTGAGCGCCTTCTTTGCCTCGCGCTTCGCAATCCTTTCAAGAGCAGCAGCATCGAGCGCCGGGTTGACATCTCCTCGGCTCATTACCGCCCCCGCCGTATTCGATGGCGTCCCAGCCTGTGCATCCGCGGGCGCGGATGGCTGGGCAGAAGATGCCTCAACCGCCGCCATCAAACACCCGCTTGGAGCTGGGAGCTCGATTGCCCTGCTCCTGAGATGTCACGTGAGGACGGGCCCGCCTTCGAACGCAAACTTTTTGGAAATCCAACGACACATCTTGGCGTCCGCAGTCACAATTGCACGGCTTAGAGAGGAAACAAGAATGGCACCCAAGCAGCGCCGGATGTCGTTGGCGACACCACTCGGACAGATTCAAATGGTCATGAACAGGATGGACCCCGCAGAGCCTGCGGGTTCGACGCCGCAATTCGCAAAAGTGAAAGCTGCGGTCAACTCGCCCGGAGCCGGCGATTCCGGTCCGTCGGAGGCGCGCCTCGTTGCAACGATCGCGCGTGCACGCAAAAGTCTGCTAGTCAACGAGGCTGAAGTGAAGGCATCCCGGGAACGCGGCAGCATCGGCACTGCGGTTGATGAGAACACGCCGCCGGATGCTGAGCACGACAAGGCCGTCAATCCGAAGGCCTCACGGCGTAGTAGCATCAGCAGGAGGGAAAGCATTACCAATGGAGGCTCTTCGTTCAAAGTTGCAACGCTCTTGGAGGTCAGACCTCCCTGCCCTCAGGCCAACAGATGCCGTGCTGTGCTTTGCATCTGGATTGAGCAGTGCATCCGGCAGGACCTCAAACACGCGCGCGAGGAGCGCATCCGGCTCGAGTCCGGCCCTCTCGAAAAGTCCTACCGCAAGTACTTTCCCGCTTCAGAACCACGCCGCGCCGCCCGCTGTGTCAGTGTCTGAGTGTGAGCTTCTGCAGGTCCCTGTGCCTGCTCTCGCCGCCGGCGCTGCGCACCCCGCTCACAGCTTCACCGGCCCATTCGTGTTCTGCACAGCGCTCCAGCAGCAAAGGTGACGTGGACGCGGGCAAAACGCCCCTCACGCTGGGGCCGGAGGCGCCGCAACAGTCGCCGCTGAGGCCCCGTGCCCTCGTGGCAGCCGAAAGCGAAAGCCTTCCCCCGCCGGGCGCCGCGGCGGTGCTCCCTGGCGTGACAGAGGAGGCGCCCGACCGTGAGGGGCCAAGCACCCAGGCCACCCCCGCGGCTCAGCCTCAGCCCGCCCTACCGCCGCAACGGGCAGCAATGGCTGCGGGCGTCGCCTTGGTGTCCATTGCGCTCCTTCCGCGGCTGCTGGCCCTCCCGCCGCTGGCGCGCCGCCGCGCCGCGCTCCTCGCGGCGCTTCGCAGCCTCCCGCGCGCGATGGCCGCCATGCTTCTGCGGATCGCGCGCCTACTCCTCCGCCTCGGCGCTGCCCGCGCGGCCGCGACGATGGTGCTTGCCAGGCGTGGCGCCGGCGCCCTGCTCTGCGGCGCGGCCCGTACACCAGCGGGCCAGAGAGGAGCGGCGCTCGCGGCTCAGCTGTCGGCCCGCGCCCTGCGGGGGCGCGCTGTGCTAAAAGCTACTGCTGCACATTGCGGCGCGTCACGTGTTGGCGCCGGCGCGCGTGTCGGCGGGGCATTTATCTGGCGTGCTCTCCAGACCCGCCTGGGGCAGAGCGTGGCCATCGGGCTTCTCTGGAGGCTCTGCCGCCGCTCTGCTGCGCCGCTGCCGCCGGTGATGCTTCTGCCGGAGAGGCTCAGGCTCTGCATCCCTCCGCGCAAGGTGAAACCTGGCCCGAGCCCCGTGTGCCCCTTGACGCTTCCTTGTCAATGCTTACACGCGGATGCTCTGATCTGAGCAGGCGGGCCCGATGCGGAAGTGTCGGGTGAGCCTCGCCATCGCGGCTCTCGAGCTCATGCGAGGAGCGCCAGCGGAGGCAGGAACTCGCGAAGACTGTGCGGCAGATAAACTCATTGACGAGCAACAGAGCAGCCAGGAAGACCCTATCGAGGATGAAACAAGCACGCGGATTTGAGGATGCGTACGACGCATGCGTAGTGCGCGGGCAGTTGTGTGTACATGAGCGACTAAAAACTGATCAATCACCGGTGTTCTTCATTCACGTTTGCACCGTATCCACAGCCCTTCCGCTCCGCCCAGCGCCGAAAATTAGCACATTGACAGTGAGTAGCCCCGGATTCACGTCGCTAGTCACTTCGCCCTGGAGTCGAAGGCGCTGCGCAAGTAGCCCTAAGGCTATGATATGATGCTAGTCGCTGTAGATCTCACCGGCTTCACGTCGCTTGCCACTGGCACACCGCCAAGCTGCGCGCGGAGCGCACTTGTCGCGGCCTGCATCTGCGCAGCGCTCAGATAGCCCTCGGGTCGAAGGCTGGAGCGCCGCCGCCGCGGGCGCATGATGCCGTATCCCTCCAGACCTTTCCGTACAAGTTCCCAGCTGAACCAAAAGACGCCTGTACGGATCAGCTGCCCTGGAGTGATCCGTACAGGGGTCCTGGAGTGCCCCTTTTTGCGCCAGACGACCGGGGTCGCGATGAGTGAGGAGCGGCGCCGACGAGGCTGGCGTAGCGAGGATGTGTTCCGTTGCATGTGAGGACAGGTGGTTGCACTAAGTTGCACCTTCTTTCTCGACTGGTAAGCAAACTGTCGAATCGTTTCGGTGCCTCCGTTTTGAGGAGCTGCTCACCAAAACAGTCGCGACTGCATGTCAAGTTTTGATGAAAGTGGCCGAGTGACGAAAGGACACTCGTCATGGCCTTCGGAAGGGAGCAGCTCCGTGTCGCCGCAGGCGTGCTGCTGCTCATAGCGGCAACAATGGTGGTTGTCCCTATGTTGGACAGCACGCGGGGCAAGACGGTGGAATTGGGGGATAAGTGCGACGCGGATTGCCAGCAGAAGAAGGAGATGGTCGCCGAGCAGATGAAGAAGCTCCGCGCCCAGATCTCGAGCGACTACAAGAGCATGGTGACCTTTGGCGACGACGCCGGCTACGTGCCACCTCCTCGGTCAATCAAGGCGCAGGTTATGGATGGCTCGTTGTTGGGTGGAACGGACAGTGGCCCAGCGGCGCCGCCGCCCTTCGACCCGAACCTTGCGGCGAGCGGCAGGGCCAGCCGGGGTCGCCACCACGCGATTGCAGTAGGGCCCTCCGGCAAATTTGGCAACGATGCAGAGAAGCGCCTTCTGGCATCGGAAGAGCCTGCGTCCACTCGCGACGAGAGCGACTCCTCGATCCTTCCGCCGGTGAAGACACTGCAGCAGACCGAGGCGAGCCTGATGAAGACCACGCCGGCTTCCACGGGGGACGATAGCGACAGCCTTGACAGCGACATCATGAACCCCCCACACATCCGCTCGAGCAGCGGCAGCGACGGGAGCAGCGGAAGTGGCGGGAGCGGAGCGTGGGCGAAGGCCTTCAGCTTCATGGGCAACCACGAGGGGCTCTCGCGCCCCCATCACCACCAGAGCAGCCACCGCTCCGCCCCGCACGAGTCGTCGGTCGTCCGCCGCGCGATGCACAAGGCTCTCTCCATCGAATCGGGCGAGTCGCGCTCCGAGGAGGCGGGAGACAAGCTCCTCGGCCTCGGCCGGGGCGCGGCGCGGGGACGGGGGGCGCGCAAGGACCCGCTGCACTCGCGCTTCCTCAACGACATCTTCGGGCGCAGCAGTTGAGGCGCACGCCGGGCGCGCTGCGGGCGGCGGGGTGCTCATTCGTAGGGTGTGGGGGGGAGTCGTAAGTGAAGCGGTGAAAGAGACAGGGGTCTCTTGGGGGACCGGAGAAGCGCGCTGTCAGGTCAAGCGCTCGCGTAATGTGACTTATGTGTGCTAGCCGGTCACATCCTCTGACGTTTCTTTACTCAGAAGTCCCCGCGCTGCGCGATGCCCCACTTGGCCGACCCGCCCGGCGCCGGCGCGCGCCGGAGCCACGCAAGCCGGCGCGGGGGCGGAAGCGGTGGGCGGACCCACGGGCGGCTGTGCATCACCACCTCCCGCATGTAGTCCCCGATCGTGAAGGGCTCGCGCGGGTCGCCCGGGAGCGGCGCGAGCGGCGCGTCCGGGCGGGCACGCACGAAGAAGGGCAGCGAGATGCGCGGGGCCCCCATGACCTGCGAGGGGTCTGCAGTCAGCGCGCGCGCGCGTGGGGGAGCACGCGGCGGCGGCGGCGGCGGCCGGCGATTACGCGCTCGTCGACGTAATGTAACGGAGCGCGCAGGCGCCCGCGTGTGAGCCGCCCTGCGCCGGCTCGCGCCCACCGTCAGTGCGGGCGCGGCGGGCACGGTTGGAGGCGGGCGCGGACCGAGCGTGTCTCCGACAAACACGATGATGCGGTCGTGCCGTGCGGTCGTGTCGTTGGAGCCATTTCCCTCCTTCGCTTCTGCCTCTGCCAGCGCCGGCTCTCCGCCGATCGCCTCCGCGCCCGTGCCCCCGGCGCGTGGCGCGGGCCCAGCAGCCGCCCCCTCGTCTGGAGCCTTGTTCGATGCCTCGCTCGAGGCTTCGCTTGAAGTCTCGTCGTCAGATTCCGACCATGACGCATGCCCTTCCCCACCACCGCCCGCCCCGGCGCCGTCGCCCCCGCTGCTGGCGGGGGCGACTGGGCTCTCCGCGCCAGGCGCCTGCCCACGCCCCTCCGCGGAGAGCGAGGACTCGACGTCGAGCCACTGCACCCCTGTTTGACCATTGACTGAGAAATCAGGGGCACTGCTCTGCCCGGGAACCTCGGGGGCGGCGCCCTCTTCCGCCAGGCGCCGGTCGCCGGGCGCGGGCGGGGCGCGGACCGTCTGGAGAGAGGACCATGAGCCCCGGAAGCGACGCAGCGGGCGCCGCGGTGAGCAGCCCCATGTCGGCGTGCACGCCCGTCGCCGCGCCCGCGAGGCCCGGGGGACGCGTCCCGGCCGGGCGAAGGTACTGGTACACACGCAGCACGTCCGCGCCCACGCCGGACGCCGCCGCCGCCGCGCCCCCCGGCGCCGGCGGCGGCGTGCTGTGGTCCGCCGGCGCCGCGCCGCGCCGCGCGAGCCGCGCCTCGCACGCCCCGTCCGCTTCGAGCAGCGCAAACACCTCCTCCTCCCGCAGCCACGCGTGCTGCGCCGCGCCGTCGCCGCCGGCCGCGCGGGGCCCCACAGCGCTGGCGCGGCACAGGCGCCGCAGGCACAGCCGCGACACCTCGCTCAGCATCGCGTAGAGCGGCACCACGCGGTCCGCCAGCGGGCTGCTGGCGCCCCCGCCCGCGTGCTCCGCCGCGCCGCCCTCCCCGGCCGCCGCGGCGCGCGGCCACGGGAAGTCGAGCCCCGGCGGCGGCGCGCGCACCTGCACAAACTGCCGCAGGCCTTGGTCGGCGTACCCGAGGAACTTACCGTCCGCGAACGCGCACCGCGCGGTGAGCTTCTCCGCGTGCGGGCGCGCAAAGAACGCGATCGCCTCCGCGGTGGCGGCGGCGGCGACGCGCTCCTCCGCGGCGCCGACGCGCACGTAGGCGAAGCCCATGCGCTCGAGCGCGGCGAGCAGGCGGCGCCCCTCCGCGTCCTGCTCGCCCAGGTGGGGGGAGCGCAGGCGGTCGAGCTGCACTGTCTGTTCCTGCACGACATGGGGCGGCAGGGGCGCTGGCGGGAGCGGGAGCTTGGACGGCTGGCAGGAGAGGTTTCGCGCGGTGACGAGGTGGCATTGCTCGCCTGCGCGTCGAGCCTGTCAGAGCGCTGCAGCGCGGTTCGCATGCCACGCAGCTCGGGTTTACGTAGTGGCAGTATACCCCCACGGAGCCCTCCAAGGAGACGGAACGGGCAGACGGGTCCGCCCCGGGGCGCGTCGACGGCGAATCCTGTGATGAAGGTGTCATCGGCTACCTGCGCTCGCCTCGGTGAATTATGAGAGCCACGACGCGTGTTGGAGCGCGTAGCAGGTGGTGAGTGGACCTCAAGTTCCCGGTGGAGCTTCAAATATATGTCTCGAAGCTCATCTCCTGTGCACTCGCGCGGGAGCGCCACCTCGCACACCTGCCGTCCGAGCGGATTTAACCCTCCTGCTGGCACGGGATTTTTAAGAGGAAAATGGGAAACAGCAGGCGCGAGCCACTGGGGAGCGCCGAACACACGACCTTCGTGCCGTACGCGAATGTCGCCGTCGCAGCGCTCGACAAGAGGTTCCCCATCAGGGGAGCCCGGGCGGAGGCCTCCGCCAAATATGGAACCCAAGATCATCCATCTCCCGTCCACTTCAGAAAGTTGCCTCCTATGAAGACTCCGAGGTTTTTCTCCAGACCCTTGTTGCACGGATTGTCTCGCGTACGGCACCACGGATTCTGGCAAGGCAGCCCGATCCTGTGCTCGTCTCCCTCTTGATACAAGCAACCAGACTTCTCGTTCCGCTTCTCGTTCCGCACAAGAAAATGCGTGTGCTTATCGTCGGTGCATCGGGCCTGCTTGGGCGCGCGCTGGTCGCGAGGTTCACGGAAGCCGGTCACGAGGTGAGCCGGCCGCAAACCTTGAGCCAAACGATCGCAACCCGGTAGCCCAGCCGATGAATTCTCTACGGGGCTGCAAGCCTTCGCTTGCGGCTCACCGTTCGCAGCGCCAAAATAGTGGGAGACAGGGAGTGGGTGAGAGACAGTGCAGCACGACAAAGGGGTCTAGAGCCGCCCCGCTGCGCTCGGTCCAAGCCCGCACGTCTCTCCCTGCCCTGACACCTCCTTTGAACGATGGCTAGGTTACCGGAACCGCGCTTTCGCGTGTCAAGGACGCTCTGCTCCCGCTCAACGTGACCAACGAGGACCAGGTGCGGCGCCGGCCGCCGCGCAGGCGCCGCGCGCCCAAGCGCCGCCCCACCTGCCGCCGACCCCACCCGCCTGACGCACGCCGGTCCGCGTCCAGGTGCGCGACGTGATGGCGACTGCCAAGCCCGAGGTGGTGATCTACGCCGTGCGGGAGCGCGCGGCAGGGGGCGACACGCCGCTGCCCGCGGCGGAGTGCGAGGCGGCGCTTGCGGCGCTCGCGGGCGCGGCGCACGCGGCGGGCGCGTGGGTGCTCTACGTGTCGTCGGATGAGGTGTTCCTCGGACGGGGCGGGAGTCACCGCCCGGAGGACCCCGCGTGCCCCGCGGGGCCGGCGGGGGAGCTCAAGGTGCGCCTGGAGGCGGCTCTCGCGCGCGCGACCGGCGGGGACTGCGGCGTGCTGCGGCTGCCGCCGCTGTACGGTGCACTGAGCAAGATCGGGGAGTCGAGCGTGACGGTGCTCGCCAAGCTCGTCTTCCCGCGCGTGCGCGCCGGGGCCAAGGTCGACGACTGGCTGCGCCGCTTCCCGACGCACGCCGCCGACGCCGCAGCCGCGGCCCTGCGGCTCGCCGAGGCACGCGCCAAGGGCGGCGCGGGCGTGCGGGGCGCGTGGCACTACGCGGCCGACACCCCGCTTACAGACCTGCAGATCGTGATTGTGATTGCGGACATACTCCGCGCAGACATCGCACCCGGCGGCGCCCCGGCGCTCGAGGCGGCTGTCGGCGACGAGTCCCGCCCTCAGGAATCCGCCCCGCCAACTCCCCCCTACCCCTCTCCCCGCGGCGCCTTGGCGCGGCCGGGCGCGTGCTGTGAAGCGACTTTCCTCGCGCGCGCGCGCAGGAGGTGGGACTCGACTGTGCGTCCTTCCGCGCCCTCTGCGCCGAGCACGGCGCCTCCCCGCCCCCGTCCGAGCCCCCGCGCCGCCCGGGCGGGGTAGCGGCGCGGCGCGCTGAGGCGCGCGGCGCGCGGCAGGGCTCGAGGCGCCGCTCGCTACGTCGGTCGACATCGGGCTGGCCAAGGTCCGCACCTTGTGAAGCAATCCTTGTAAAGCAATTTCGGTTGTGGTGTAAAGTAATTTCGCTGCTTCCCGGCGGCCAGGGGCAGTCCGCGTACTCTCTCCCCCGGCCGCCCGTGCCGCTGCGCCGCCGGCGTGAGCTGCGGACGGCGCGCAGGTTCTCACGGCGCTGATCCCCGCAGCTGCGCTCAAAAAGCAGCCGGGCGTCAACATCACGGCCACGCCCGTCGCGGCCAGGTGCCCTGCCGCCCCGTGCCGGGCGCGCCGCCGCGCCTGCCTGCCGCAGGCGCTGAGCGAAGAGGCCGGCGGGCTCGCAGCGCGGGCGAGGGCAAGGACTGCGACATTGTGGAGATTGACACGGGAAATGGTGCCAAGGTGCGGACGACGCGCAAGGCGGCCAAGATCATGAATGAGGCCAATAACCTGATGAACGCAGGGCGCGTCAAGGTTCGCCCCCGTTGCTGCAGGCGCCGCTCTGCCGTTTCTGTGGCAGCTGCCAATGGGCATGCACCTTGTCATTTTTTCCGAGTCTCAGCACCTCCGTATTTCCTTATTCCCGCACTTGCTGGATGCTCTCCCGCAGGAGGCGATGGAGAAGATGCGCGAGATGGTCCTCGAGGACCCGTCGCTCGACACCATGGACGCGGACGCGGACCGCAAGTGCGTGGAGTTCGTGCAGCAGATGGTCCGCTCGCGTCAGACCGAGGCGGCGGAGAAGGTTCTGGTCGCCTACTACCAGAAGAAGGTGGCGCGCGTCGGGGAGGGCGCGCCCGGGCTTCTCCCGCTCATGGAGGCGCACGTCTTGCTCTACAAGCACAAGGAGGACTGGGCGAGCATGGCCGCGTGGGCGGAGCGCGCGCTCAACATGCTCCGCCGCCTCGCCGGCGAGGGAACGGTGACGCCCCGGCAGCCTGCGAGAGGGACGCGGCATGTCCGATTAGTACGGGGTGAGGGACGCGGCGTGT
>ENA-UOXV01008337-UOXV01008337.1-marine-metagenome-genome-assembly--contig:-NODE-8337-length-10220-cov-4.612002_pt1 | contig 10220 bp, 6 predicted proteins | sample MGYA00238165_ERZ766961 | MGnify/ENA primary metagenome ERZ766961 (study PRJEB28924, sample SAMN03173240) | marine metagenome | biome: Marine; feature: Water; material: Subsurface seawater | place: North... | reverse complement strand
ACGTTGGGATTCTTTAGGTGAGTTTTTAGCATTGGCTGTTTCTTTGGAGCATTTGGGTGAAAAATACAACAATCCTAAAGCGAGCATTCTTGGCGAAACATTAGATGAAGCCACATCATTATTTTTGGAGAATGATAAATCTCCTTCTCGTAAAACAGGCGAACTCGATAATAGAGGTAGTCACTTTTTCTTAGCTTACTATTGGGCACAAGAATTAGCAAAACAAGATAAAGATTCAGACTTAAAGACTCAATTTGCCACTGTTGCTTTGCGTTTTGAAGAAAAAGAAACGGCCATTTTGAATGACTTAAAAAGTGTACAAGGTCATAAAGTTGATCTTGGCGGATATTTTCATATTAATGACCGTATTGCTTCTTTAGCCATGCGACCAAGTGAGATATTTAATGACGTTATTGCTGACATTTAAAATCTAAATTTTGCTTTAGAACGAAAAATAATAATTTACTAAAAAGCCCTCTCTCAATAATTTTTGTGAGAGGGCTTTTGCATTATACACTTCTATTCTTTTAAGTCTGATATAAATTTTCATTCTTGTCAGATGTTTTACTTTTTCATATCATATTCACTTAGAAATCGATTCGCTTGACTAGGTTTGCCGTTTTATGACTAAAACAAAAATTGGACTTACACTATTTGAGGGTAAAATCACACAAATAGTAATTGCTTTACTTGCATACATTGCCATATTCAATTTTGTTCCAAGAAGTGATTTTGTGACCTTTTTCTCGCTCTACACGCTTCTTTTTATTTCTTATTACTTTCTATATCAACATCTTTCTCTAAAATTAGCGATTGGAGCTGCAGTTCTATTTCGGTTAATTGGACTCTTATCTATACCTGAATTAAGTGATGATTTTTATCGATTTATTTGGGATGGAGCCTTGTCATTTCAAAATATCAATCCCTATTTATATACCCCACAGGAAATTATTAATTCAAAATTTTCTGATAGCCCTGAAATGATCGAATTATTTCAGAAAATGAATTCACCCAATTACTTTACTGTTTATCCTCCTCTAAATCAGATTTTATTCTTTTTATCAGTCTCCATTTTTGGATTTGGAAAGGGATTAATTTCTGCCATCGGAATCAAATTTTGGATCTTTTTAGCCGAAATTGGAACGATATTACTATTACCTAAATTACTAAGGCTTTACAATATCGAAGAAAAGAATGCTGTCATCTATCTTCTTAACCCATTAGTAATTATTGAGTTGTGTGGAAACGGGCATTATGAAGGCGTAATGATATTTTTATTGCTTTTGGCAATTTACTTTCTTAAAACCAATAAATGGTGGATGAGTGCTATTCTATTTGGAATGGCAGTATCTATCAAACTTATTCCTTTACTTTTCCTTCCTTTATTATTGCGAAAAATCGGCCTCTTAAAATTGGTGTTATATACCCTAATAGTAATTACTATTAATGGATTATTATTTATTCCTTTTGCAAGTCAAGATTTGGTTAACAATATGGGAAGCCGTATTCATTTGTATTTCAATTCGTTTCAATTTAATTCATTCATTTTTTCTATCGTATCGGGTATTCCATTATTAAAGGAATTACCTGTGAATGAAGTTAAATTAATTGCTCCGGCATTAATGATTTTCCCTATTGGTGCCCTTGCTTGGTTTAGTTTAAGCAAAACCAGTATGCTTAAAAATTTGCCTGCTAAGATGAGTATGAGCCAGGCTTTCTATTATTTCTTCGCTGCGGTTATTCATCCTTGGTATTTGACCACAGTCTTAGTATTTAGCACATTTCATCCCGTAAAATATATTCTAGTTTGGTCTTATGTAATTGGACTTAGTTATTTTACCTATCGCACAATACCTTATGAAGAAAGTTCGTTTGTAATAGCACTTGAGTATTTGTTGGTGTTTATATTTCTTTTCGTGGATTGGATAAAATTGAAACGAAAAAGGTATCAAACTAATTAAACCCAGACTACCTACTTCAATATCTTCTTAATCAATCTTAGCTTATGCGAATACTTTTTGGTATCCACATTATAGATACCTTGATGATCAATTTTGTCAATTCTTACTTTTCCACTGGCATGAATAATTTCATTATTCTCAAGCAAAATTCCAACATGTGTAATCCTTCCTTCTTCATTATCAAAAAAGGCAAGATCACCATTTTGTGATTCTTCAACGAAAGAAAGAGTCTGCCCTATTTCTGCTTGTTGATAAGCATCACGAGGTAGTTTTTTTCCCGCAATTTTATAAACCAACTGAGTAAACCCAGAACAATCAATACCAAATGGAGATCGTCCTCCCCACAAGTAAGGAGCATTGAGATACATCATTGCATTATCAACTATTCTTTCTCTCGAAATTCCTTCATTGCTTTTAACAGCCATTCCAGAAAACTCAAATACACTATCTCCCCACCGGCTTTTGTTTGCTTCAAAATTTGGAAGACTACTTCCCATTAATAATGGAATAAGAGAACCTGAATTAATGTCTGAAGCAATGGCAGCTAAATCAATTGACGTAGTCCATGATTTGGCTGTTTCTATAGAGTCATAAATTTCTTTTGAAACTTCAAAAGATTGTTTTCTATCTATCCAGCATTCATATTTATCAAATGCTAACCTGATTTTAACCCAATTAACTCGTTCTTCAATTATTTTGTAATGTTCCCCAAACAAAACCTGAGTCACCATTTCTGACTGATCAGCAGCTTCTTCCCTAGCAGGAACAACACTTAATTGAGATACTCCGTATTTCATACTTGAACGGAACAAATAAAAGGAATAATAAGTTCTAAATCCACCTAGAAATTGATTTTATTCTCACATTATTGTTAGCTATACCCAACACTTCTTTTGGTATTATGAATATTGAATTTTGAGCATAAAAAAAAGGAGTAATACAATTACTCCTTTTTTTTTAAAATTCGATATTTTAATAAACCTTCAGTCTATACTGCTTCAATGATCATTGCAGAAGCACCACCGCCACCATTACAAATACCAGCGCCACCTAATTTACCTCCGTTTTGTTTTAAAACATTGATAAGGGTTACAATAATTCTTGCTCCAGAATTTCCAAGTGGATGACCTAGAGAAACTGCTCCTCCGTTTACGTCAACTTTGGCAGGATTCAAACCTAATTCTTTAATATTTGCCAACCCTACAACCGAAAAAGCCTGATTTAATTCCCAAAAATCAATATCAGAAACTGACTTATTAATTTTAGCTAAAGCTTTTGGAATTGCCTTAGAAGGAGCCGTTGTAAACCATTCTGGCTCTTGTGCTGCATCAGCATAAGAAACAACTTTTGCAAGAGGAGTATATCCGTATTTAGCAACTGCATCAGCGCTAGCCAAAATAAGTGCAGAAGCACCATCATTTAATGTTGAAGCATTTGCAGCTGTTACAGTTCCTTCTTTTTGAAAAGCAGGACGCAAGGCTGGAATTTTATCCATTCTCACTGCTTTGTATTCTTCATCTTCTGAAAAGATGATAGCCTCACCTCTTCTTTGAGGAATTTCAACAGGAACTATTTCATCATTAAACTTACCAGCCTTCCATGCAGCAGTTGATCTGTTATAAGATTCAATGGCAAAAGCATCTTGATCTTCTCTAGAAAATCCTTTTTCTTTCGCACACAACTCAGCACAATTACCCATGTGCGTATCGTTATAAACATCGGTAAGGCCATCTTTAACCATTCCGTCAATCATTTTGATATCACCTAGTTTCACACCATTTCTAGCGTTCATATAATGAGGCACTGAACTCATGTTTTCCATACCACCTGCAACAACGACTTCGTTATCACCAGCTATAATTGACTGAGCAGCAAGACTAATTGCCTTCATTCCTGAAGCACATACTTTATTAATGGTAGTACAAGGAGTTTGATTACTAATGCCCGCGTAAATAGCTGCTTGACGAGCAGGAGCTTGTCCTAAATTAGCAGACAATACATTTCCCATATAAACTTCATCAACGTTATTGGGATCAACATTTCCTTTTTCTAAAGCTCCTTTAATTGCCGCTGCACCTATTTTAGTGGCAGGAACAGAAGATAAACTTCCTAAAAAACTTCCTATTGGCGTTCTAACTGCTGATACTATAAATACTTCTTTCATATTTAACGATTTTATTTCAAATTTTGGAGCTGCAAAAGTAAGGCATTCCATACTTTCTTAAAAGAAGGAATTAGTCTACTTTCGTCATCTACTGTATGAATGAGTTTTTAAACAAATTACGACATAGTCAGAGCCTATTTTTCAAGGGAATCGTGCTCCTATTTGCATTGACCATAATCGTGTTTTTAATGCCAAAAGAGGCTAAGTTTAAATTCGAATTTCAGCAAGGAAAACCTTGGCTTCACGAAAACTTATACGCTCCTTATGATTTTGCTATAATAAAATCTGAAGAAGAGCTAAATAAAGAAATACAAGCCATACAAAACAATTCGAGCCTCTATTTTGTACTTGATGAAAGTGTTGCTGAAAAGGCATTATATAATTTAAATAATGATCTTTTGGCTCAGCTTGACACCCTAAAAGTTAGAGAACATAAAAAGTATATAGAGATAATACCAATTGCAACACAATAATTGAAAAAGGTATATAAGCAAGGAATTATTCAACCCGTTGATGATCGTGAGCTTTTAGAAGATGATTTAATTACGCTTCTCATTGGAAACAGCACTTTAGAAAAAGACAAAGGTGATTTTTTAACGATAAAAAGTGCGAGCGAATATTTAGCTACAGAAGCATCAAAATTAAAGAGGGAGAGAAGTGAAATACTTCAAGATCTAATCTTTGATAATATTAATCATAACGTATTGTTTGATGAAGTCACAACTGAAAAGGTTCTAAAAGATAGACTTGGAAAATTATCAAAAACCAAAGGAAAGGTTGAAAAAGACCAATTGGTAATTAGCAAAGGGCAAGTTGTAAATGATGATCTATGGCTTCAATTGCAATCGCTAAAGAAAGAATATGAGATAAAACAAGGAGGTGAAAAAAACTTCTATTTCATTACCATAGGTCAGGTATTGGTTGTGGGAATGATATTCTTGGTTATGGTTTTATTTTTAAGCCTATTTCGTCAAAAAATAATAAATGTAAATAATAGGGTACTTTTTATTGTAGTCAGTTTTACCCTCACCGTTCTAATGGGTATGATTCCTTTGTATTTCGAACAAGTTCCTATTTATGCCCTCCCCTTTTGCATTCTACCTATCTTAATAAAATCATTTTATGATGAACTTTTAGCTTCTTACATTTACGTGCTTGCCATGATTCTTATTGGTTTCTATGCACCCAATGGTTTCGAGTTTGTTTTCCTCCAAATTCTTGCTGGATTAATAGCCGTATTTTCTTTGGTAAGCTTAAGAAAACGATCTCAATTACTAACAACCGTACTGATCATATTTATAACCTATGCGGTTGCAGATTTGGCAATACTAATGGTGCAAGAAGGAAACTGGCAAAACATTAAGATCGAAAACTTTTATTGGTTTGGTGCTAGTGCCATTCTCACCTTATTGGTTTACCCCTTGATCTATATCTACGAAAAGATCTTCGGTTTTCTATCGGATGTTACTCTTATGGAAATAGCAGACACCAACTCTCCTCTTCTTCGTGAATTGGCTACAAAAGCTCCTGGAACTTTTCAGCATAGTATGCAAGTTGCCAATCTAGCCGAACGGGCTATCCTTAAAGTAGGCGGAAATCCTTTGTTGGTAAGAACCGGCGCTCTTTATCATGATATTGGAAAAATGCTATCACCCCATTTTTTTATTGAAAACCAAGTGGGTGGTATTAATCCGCACGATGATATTGAACCTGATGAAAGCGCTAAGATTATTATAAACCATGTTCTAAAAGGAATAGAAATGGCTAAAAAGAATAATCTGCCAGAAGTAATAATTGACTTCATAAGAAGCCACCACGGAACAAGCACGGTTAAGTATTTCTTATTTCAATACAAAAAAGAGAACCCTGACAAAGAAATAGACCCTAGTTTATTTACTTACCCTGGACCTATTCCTTTTAGTAAAGAAACGGCAGTACTAATGATGGCTGATGCCTGTGAAGCAGCATCGAGAAGTTTGAAAGAATATAACGAAGAATCGCTCAATAATTTAGTCACTAATATAATTGACGGACAAGCCAATGAAGGACAATTTGCAAATGCAGACATAACTTACAAGGATATTTCTACCATTAAACATATCTTCATCAGTATGTTACAGAACATTTATCACGTAAGAATAGCCTACCCAAAATCAGCTTAAAAAACCTACTTAAAACAATAAGTTTTTCTTGTGCAGGTTGCAATTAATTTTACTTTTGCCCCGCATTGGAGAGGTGCCTGTCCCGATAGTTATCTGGAGGCCGAACTCTAAAAATAAATAGTAGGAGAGGTGCCTGAGTGGCCGAAAGGACTTGTTTGCTAAACAAGCGTACCTTAACGGGTACCCGGGGTTCGAATCCCCGTCTCTCCGCAAATTAATTAAACCCTGTTCCTGAAAGGAATGGGGTTTTTTATTGGATTAAACTCAAGTTTACTCGAAAGTTTAGATTTAATAAAAAACAAAAATTTCGTGTAACGAAATTGGAGTTTATAAAAATATTTGCCTACCCCATCTTGAAAGACGACCATATGGAGTCAATCCCCGTCTCTCCGCAAAAACTAAAACATCAAGTTCACCAGAACTTGGGGTTTTTTATTGAAAAATACTTGAGTTTACTTGATAGTTAAGATTTATAAGATAGTCCGGATTGTAAATCCGAACTATCTCTGTGAAATAAAACTCAACTGTGTTAACGTTTGCCGAACGAACTGACTAAATTTACAAAATATTTCAAATAAAAAATTAAAAAGAAATGAGAAAATTATTAGTAGCAGTTGGATTGGTAGTATTAGGAACAGGATCTTTTGCACAATCTGATGCAGATTATTTAGAGTATTCAAGAAGTGTATTAAAAGCTGAGAAAAAAGCAATGGTAAGTGAAGCTTTAATGCTTCCAGATTCAGTAGCTAAAGTATTTTGGCCACTGTACAATGAATTTAATGAGAAGCTTTATGTTATTGAAAGTAAAAACTATAATATCATTCTTGATTATGCAGCCAACTTTGGTAAAATGACAGACGAAAAAGCTGATGAATTATGGAATGCTTATCACGCTGCTGAAGTAGAGCGTTTGAAATTGGTAGGTGTTTATTACAAAAAATTCAAAAAAACATTTTCTACTGGACTGGCTGTAAAATTCATGCAAATTGAAAATAAAATTGATGCCCTTATTGATGCTTCTGTAGCACTTGAAGTACCATTGGTTGAAATAGACAAATAGTATTATTTATATATTCAAAAAAAAAAGGGCTGATTATCAGCCTTTTTTTTTGATTAATAATATAGCTTGAGAAATTAATTAAATTCAAGCGATTCGTCATTCCTTAGAGTCCCCTTAGGGCGAGTAAGGAATCTCAAGATTGATCTATACTTGAGTACATAATTGAGATTCCTGCCGGAGTTTATCCCGAGGGCTATCGGGGCAGGAATGACGATTTACGGTTTTCCGAATCACATTTCATTCTCTTGACAAACATTTTACAAGCTTAATTTTTCTATTAATCTCCAAGTTCAAACATAGAATGACGATCATTCTATTAATTAATAATACTAAAGAGTTCTTAAAATTTAATTCATCAAGTAAGAAACATTCATTTTTTCTAGTTGCTCAATCAACTCGTCTGATATCATTACTTTCTGACCTTTTAAAAGCCCTTTCGCATCAATCTTCTCCTTCTCATCATGGAATCGCATTACCACCTTACATGTACCTTTATTATTGACAAAAACTTCTTCTAAATCATCAATAAACTTATCGTTTACATGCTTTAAGTCAACCGTTAAATTAATTTCAGAAGCAATCTTTTCTCGTAAATCACTAAGTAGACTTACCTTTTTGATTTTAAACTCAGGTTCGTTCCTATACCTACTCATTACCACGTTTCCATTAATAAACAAATAGTAATTCGGAGTCAAAAATTGTTGATTATTCAAGTAATCATCACCAAACAAAAAGAGTTCAAAATCTCCCTGATAATCTTCAATTTTCACTTTTCCCCAAGGTTTTCCTTTTTTTGTAGTTAAGTGATTAGCTTCAGTAACGATACAAGCTACTTTCAACTCTTTACCCATGAAGGCTTCCATATTAGCGGACAACATTCCAAGGTGAAAATTTCTTGTGCAAAAATGTTCGATTTCTAAACGATAGTCATCCAAAGGATGTCCCGAGATAAATACTCCAACCATCTCCTTCTCTTTAGACAATTTCTCCAAAGTACCCCACTCTTCGCATTCTGGCATTGTGGGTTCAGGAATACTGACTTCACTGGCTTCGCCAAAAAGAGATACCTGAGCTGAGTTTTCACTACTTTGGTGGGACGCTCCAAATTTTATGGCTTTTTCCATAAACGAAGTATTTCCATCTACGAAAAAATATTGTGCTCTATGTGCATTCTGAAAGGAGTCAAAGCCGCCAGCCAATGCCAAGCTTTCTAACGCTCTTTTATTACAAGCTCTTAAGTCTACTCGTTTGGTAAAATCAAAAATTGAAGTATATCTTCCGTTTTCTCTTTCGGCAATAATTGCTTCAACTGCCCCTTCGCCAACACCTTTAACAGCTCCCATTCCAAATCGGATTTCACCATTATCGTTCACAGCAAACTTGTAGGCCGATTCATTTACATCTGGTCCAAGAACTGGCATTCCCATTCTTCGACATTCGTCCATAAAAAAGGTCACCTTTTTAATGTCGTTCATGGAATTGGTAAGCACTGAGGCCATATACTCAGCAGGGTAATGTGCCTTTAGATACGCTGTTTGGTATGATATTAAAGAATAAGCTGCAGAGTGAGATCGGTTAAATCCATACTCAGCAAATTTTTCCATTACTTCAAAAATCTCAATGGACTTTTCTTCTTCAATATCATGTAGTCTTTTGGCGCCTTCTGCAAAAACAACTTTTTGCTCCTGCATGACATCCATTTTTTTCTTACCCATTGCTCGTCTGAGTAAATCAGCACCACCAAGAGAAAAACCACCAATAATTTGAGCGGTTTTCATAATCTGCTCTTGGTATACCATAATACCGTTGGTGTCTTTTAATATATCTTCAATTAGAGGATGTGGATATTCAATTTCTTCTCGGCCGTGTTTTCTGTCAATAAAGGATTCAATAAATTGCAAAGGACCTGGACGGTACAAGGCATTCATGGCAATCAAATCTTCAATATCTGTTGGTTTTAGATTGCGCATGTGTTTTTGCATTCCAGCAGACTCAAACTGAAAGATCCCATTGGTTTCTCCTTTTTGAAACAATTCAAATGTTAACTCATCGTCCAATGGAATTTTATCAATATCAATTACAACATCGTGCTTTTCTTTAATAAGTTCTATAGCCCTTTTAATTATGGTAAGCGTTTTCAAGCCCAAAAAATCCATTTTTAAAAGCCCAGCATCTTCAACTACTTTGTTATCAAACTGAGTAATAAGGAGATCAGCATCTTTAGAAGTACTTACCGGAATGTAGTTCGTAAGGTCATCTGGAGCTATAATAACGCCACAGGCATGAGTTCCTGTATTTCTTACTGAGCCTTCAAGTATTTTGGCTTGATTAATAACCTGAGCGTTAAAATCATTGCCTTCGGCCAGCTTTCGAAAAACATCTGCTTGTTGTTTTTGTTCCGAGTTTAATTTGTCATTTAGTTTTTTAGCGACTCCACCTTCAGCCAATACTTTGTTTAGCGAAGCACTTAGGTGATCAGGAAAAGCTTTGCAAATATTATTTACATCATTCAATGGCATATTCATAACCCGTCCAACATCTCTCAAAGAGGACTTCGCAGCCATGGTACCATAAGTAACGATTTGTGCTACTTGTTTATAACCATATTTCTCAACAACCCATTCTATAATTGACCCCCTACCTTCGTCATCAAAATCAATATCAATATCAGGCATGGATACTCTTTCAGGGTTAAGAAACCGTTCAAAAAGTAACTTGTATTCAATAGGGTCAATATTGGTGATTCCTACACAATATGCAACTGCTGATCCGGCAGCAGACCCCCGTCCTGGTCCCACAGAAACGCCCATTAGTCGAGCTTGTGAAGTGAAATCTTGAACAATTAAAAAATATCCAGGAAAACCCATTTCCTT
>ENA-UOXV01008332-UOXV01008332.1-marine-metagenome-genome-assembly--contig:-NODE-8332-length-10225-cov-25.362832_pt1 | contig 10225 bp, 10 predicted proteins | sample MGYA00238165_ERZ766961 | MGnify/ENA primary metagenome ERZ766961 (study PRJEB28924, sample SAMN03173240) | marine metagenome | biome: Marine; feature: Water; material: Subsurface seawater | place: North... | reverse complement strand
ATTTAATTGGTGGGCCCACAGGGACTCGAACCCCGGACAAACGGATTATGAGTCCGCTACTCTAACCAGCTGAGTTATAGGCCCATGTGCTTACATATTGCTTACATGGGGATATTGCTGAAAATCATGAAGCAATATAATTGATCGTACTGTAACAATTTTTCTTTGTCTTGTTCTTTTTTAAACAAGCTATTATGAGTCCGCTACTCTAACCAGCTGAGTTATAGGCTCATGTGTTTTGCTAATTGTTTAATCTCGTACATTTTGAAATTGTGCGGCGATGCTTTTCTCTACTGCCTTGGCGTCTGCTTTTAGCCCTTGAGCTAGCTGTATAGCCATAGCATCGGTGTAGATCTCTTCAGTGCCATTGGCAATACCATCAAACACATAGTTTGCTAATTCTTCTGTTGAACCTTTTTCTACCGTCATGCCTGCAGTCATATCAGTGTCGATTGGTCCAGGGTAAATGCCGCACACCAAAGTATTTTGGCCAGCCAGAACAGTTCGTTGACCTTGGGTCAGTGAGTGCCCTGCAGCTTTTGAAGTAGAATAGGTTGGTGCGAAGGGAAAATTAACCAGCCCGGCAACGGAAAGCACATTCGCTATGGCGCCGCCGCCATTGGCTTTAAGGATTGGTGCAAAGGCTACGACCATGCGCATGGGGCCATAGAAATTAGCATCCATCTCGAGTTTTGATTTTTCTACAACGTCATCAGCTAGCAGCTGTGCGCCGGTACCCATGCCGGCGTTGTTGATGACGATATCAACATCAGTGGCGGCTGCGGCAGCAGCTTTGACTTGATCGCTGTTGGTGACATCTAGTGTAAGAGTAACAACACGGGCGCTGTCTATTGCCTTTACTTCGGCGAGCTTCGATTCATCTCTGGCGGTTGCGTAAACTTTCTTGGCGCCACATTCCAATGCCTTTATGGCAAGGGCCTTTCCAATGCCACGATTGGCGCCTGTAACCAAGACTACTTTACCTTCTACAGGAACTCCGTTCATTTGCTTCTCCGTGGCACTTGCTTTGATTCGAACTCTAGGATGATACTTATTCAATAGCGCGGCTAGTTAACTAGCCACGCTTCGTGTTTGAGATTATTGGCGCTAATTTCCGCTAGTACGATTACTCGTCGAGAAAGCTACGCAGATGATCTGAGCGAGTAGGGTGGCGCAATTTGCGCAGTGCCTTCGCTTCGATCTGACGTATGCGTTCACGGGTTACGTCGAATTGCTTGCCAACTTCTTCCAGAGTGTGGTCGGTATTCATGTCGATACCGAAGCGCATTCTTAGCACCTTCGCTTCTCTTGCTGTCAGGCTGCCAAGGACATCCTTGGTTGCTTCGCGCAGGCCTTCATCGATAGATGAATCTACCGGTGAGTCGACAGTCGCATCCTCGATAAAATCGCCCAGATGTGAGTCTTCGTCATCACCGATTGGCGTCTCCATAGAGATTGGCTCTTTCGCGATCTTCAGCACGCGACGTACTTTGTCTTCTGACATGTCCATGCGCTCGCCCAGTTCCTCTGGTGTAGGCTCGCGGCCCTTCTCATGTACCATCTGGCGAGAGATTCGATTTAGTTTATTAATTGTCTCTATCATATGAACCGGGATACGAATAGTTCGAGCCTGGTCGGCGATAGAGCGAGTGATGGCCTGTCGTATCCACCATGTCGCATAGGTTGAGAACTTATAACCGCGACGGTACTCAAACTTGTCTACGGCCTTCATCAAGCCGATGTTGCCTTCTTGAATCAAGTCCAGAAACTGCAGTCCACGATTCGTGTATTTCTTCGCGATAGAGATAACCAAACGAAGGTTCGCTTCGACCATCTCCTTCTTTGCGCGTCTGGATTTCGCCTCGCCAATTGACATCTGCCGATTGATGTCTTTGATCTCGCCAATCAGAAGGCCAGTCTCTTCTTCGATAATACGAATCTTCTTCTGTGCCCGCAGAACTTCGGTCTTAACGTTAACCAGTAGTTCCGAGTAGGCTTCCTTTTCCTTGATGTGCTTGTCGATCCACTTCGCATTGACTTCATTGCCAGGAAAGCTGGCGATGAAAACTTTGCGAGGCATTTTTGCGCTGCGTATACACAGGCTCATGATAGTGCGTTCGTGTCGGCGTAATCGTGTTAGCACGGCGCGGACATGGCTTAGCAATGGCTCGAACTGGCGTGGCGTGAGTTTGAAGCTCTTGAATACTTCGCCTAGCTTCTCTAACTCTTTTCTAGACTTCTCGTGCTCGCGTCCGCGCTTGCCTACTACGGCGCTAGTCAGTTCGTATTGCACGCGCAATTCGGTAAAACGAATCTTCGCTTCTTCAGGGTCTGGTCCAACGGCTACCTCATCTTCATCATCAGCATCTGCTTTCTCTTGAGCCGTCTGTTGACTAACCGCGGGTGGGCCTATTGGAATTTCTTCATCGGAAGTATCCAGATAGCCGGTTATGAGTTCGTTAAGTCTGCGCTCTTCGCTATCGATTAACGCATACTCGTTGAGTACATGTTCAACTGTGCCGGGAAAGTAGGCCATAGCCTTCATCAATTCCCGCAGGCCTTCTTCGATGCGCTTGGCGATGACGATTTCACCTTCGCGTGTCAGCAGCTCGACGGTACCCATCTCACGCATATACATGCGGACTGGGTCGGTGGTGCGGCCAGCTTCGTTCTCGACAGCGGCAAGTGCGGCGGCAGCTTCCGCGGCGGCAACTTCGTCTGCACCTGAATCGTTTTCTTCGTTGAGCAATAGGGCATCGGCATCCGGTGCCGCTTCAAACACCTTGATCCCCATGTCGTTGATCATCTGAATGATGTCTTCAACTTGATCCGGATCGGAGATGGATTCGGGAAGGTGGTCGTTGACCTCGGAATAGGTTAGATAACCCTGTTCCTTGCCCTTCGCGATTAGTGCTTTAAGGCTGGATTGTGGTGCGATTAGATCTGCCATGAACTCTTGTCTCCCTGACGCCGGGGCCAGGTAGTGGGTGTATAAAAGTGAGCCAAGCATTATATAGGGTTAGAGCCCGGCTTGTATATCGCTGAAAAGGCTAAATTACGACCCGTTCAGGAGTGCAAAGATGGGGCTCAATAGCTGATTTTCAAGCTCTTGGGGCACAGATTTCAACTAACGGCTGGCGGCGGTTCGTCGTCGGTAGAGCCACTAGGGGCGGCTCCAAATTTCGAGTTAAGGGCTTCTCTGCGTTTCTGCGACTCGAGTTTCTTAAGTACATCGGACAGTATCTTGTCAACAATCTGGAGAAACTCCTGCTCCAGGCCTTCTACAGGTGTGATGTTTTCACTCTTCAGTCGCGTTATCTGGTTGCCGAAGGGAGAGCCGCTGCAGTAACCGAGAAGGGTGGGGGTATCGGTTTCCGGGTCGCGCTTAATCATTCCGATGAGGGATAGGAGCAACTGGCGTCCCTCATCGCCGGCAGAATGCAGGGGCGAAAGATCCTGCGTGATTGCCATAGCCACTTCGGGGTTCTGCAGGAGCAGCTCGATCGCCTTCACCGCAGCAGGTTTGCGGTAGACGTTTAGCGTAGAGCCTGACGGTTGTTTAGGACGCGGCGTCCAAGGCTCCGATGACGGTGGCATGGCTGTGTCAAAGTCTGGCGAATCCGGGACATCCGCAAACGGCGGCGGGAGTGGATGTGCGGCATTGTTGTCCTTGCGCGGGGCCTGTGCCTGTTGCAGCTTGTCCAATGATTCGCTGGCAACGCCTAGGGTCTGGGAGAGTTTGTCCAGCATTAGCTGGCCATAGATTCCCTTGGGAAACTTGGCGATTAGTGGTTTTGCTACATTACTCAATCGCGCTCGACCTTCTATCGTTTTGATATCGAGCCCTTCAGACAGTTTGTCGAAGAAAAACTGTTCCAGCGGTGTGGCCTGTTCGATGAGCTTGTTGAACTCTCCCTCACCAATCTTGCGTACCAGAGTATCCGGGTCTTCCCCTTCGGGCAGGAACAGAAACTTCACCTGACGGCCATCTTGCATCTCTGGCAGGCTGGCCTCCAGGGCTCTCCATGCCGCGGTTCTGCCGGCATTGTCGCCATCGAAGCAAAACACTGCCTCGGGAACAAGACGAAAGAGTCGAGTCAGGTGCCGGTCGCTGGTTGCTGTGCCTAGGGTGGCGACCGAGTTGCGGATGCCCATCTGCGCCAGGGCAATCACATCCATATAGCCTTCTACGATTAGGATACGTTTGAGCTTGTTGCTGGATTTCTTCGCTTCGAAGAGTCCGTAGAGTTCGGCACCTTTGTGAAAGACCGGAGTCTCTGGGGAGTTCAGATACTTGGGTTTGTCATCGCCCAGAACGCGTCCGCCGAAGGCGATGGTGCGGCCGCGGCTATCACGGATCGGGAAGATGATTCTATGGCGAAAGCGATCGTAATAGCGCGTTTCCTCGGCGTTGGCACTGTCGCCGCTGCTCGAGCCACGGGATTCTTTTTCAACGACGAGGCCGGCCTTGAGTAGAGTCTGTTGGGCGCTGGCTCCGTCGGCAGTCGCTTTAAGCAGGTTGTCCCAGCCAGGTGGTGCATAGCCTATGGAGAAGTCTCTGGCCACCTCGCCGCTTACTCCACGCGACTTTAAATAGTCGACGGCGGATTTGCGTTGTTCGTGGTGACGCAGTTGACTGCAATAGAACTTGCTTGCCTCCTCGAGTACTTCGAATAACTTGCCGTTTTCCGATTGCCTGCGGGTGGCGGTGGCGCTTTCCTCGCGGGGGACTTCCATGCCATTGTCACGGGCAAGAGACTCCACGGCCTGGGGAAAATCCACCTGGTCGAAGTTCATGATGAAGCCGATGGCATTGCCGCCGGCACCACAGCCGAAGCAATAATAAAATTGGCGCTCGGGTTGTACGCTAAATGAAGGTGTTTTTTCTTTATGGAAAGGACAGCAGGCCGAATAGTTCTTGCCGGACTTCTTCAGCGTGACGCGTTTATCCACAACATCCACAATATCTGCTCGGCTGAGAAGATCATCGATAAATGTCTGAGGTATTAGTCCTGCCATAGTAAAAGAATCCAAGAGTCAGATCTGTTGAGTCTTCAATCTAGCTAAGCGGCATGCCCAGCAATTCTGACTGACGATACATTGTATCCAAATCTAGGTGTAGTTGCTGCGCGAGGAGCTTGCCAATTTATATTGCCTAAAAGGAAAAACTAGAAAGACCAGGGAGAGATCAGAGATCGAGGGTAACTACGACGTGATTCTGGCTAGGCCAGTAGTGCTTTGATCTGCTTGCTGACTTCGGCCATGTCGGCGCGGCCGACCACCTGGGGGCGAACGAGGTTCATTACCTTGCCCATTTCTTTCATAGTCGTCGCGCCCGACTCGCTGACAGCAGCCTGGATGATCTGCCCGAGTTCGTCCGCTTCCAGTGCCTTTGGCAAGAATTCCTGGATGACTTCTATCTCGAATTGCTCCTGAGCAACTAGCTCGGGCCTGTTCGCCGATGCATATTGGCGTATCGATTCGCGGCGCTGTTTAATCATCTTGTCCAGAATGCCAATCACACGCGCATCATCGGGGTCTATTCGCTCATCCACTTCCACGCGCTTAATCTCAGACAGCGCGAGGCGGATAGTGCCCAGGCGCGGCTTATCTTTAGCCCGCATGGCATCTTTCATGGCGTTGGTGATTGCTTCTTTGAGAGGGCTGTCAGACATGAGAATCCGGGTACCTGCAGACAGCAGGAGGGCAAGCATTAAGACCATGCTCGCCCGGTGGCAAGATTAGTACAGGCGTTGGCTCTTTTTGCTTTCGCGTTGTACTTTCTTTAAATGACGCTTAACAGCCGCGGCTGCTTTGCGCTTGCGCACCGAAGTGGGCTTCTCGTAGAACTCTCTACGTCGTACTTCAGCTAGGACTCCTGCTTTCTCGCAAGAGCGCTTGAAGCGGCGTAGGGCCACATCGAAGGGCTCGTTATCTTTAAGTTTTACCTGGGGCATCGAACTAAACACCTACCTTAATAGTTTTGCTGTTAATTTTGTGTAAACCAGCTAGTTTACTTGTCGTTCCGGCCTCTTTACCCATAAACTCGATGGCGCGGAATTACAGGGGCGCTAATATTAATGCCCCAAAGCCCTAATTGCAAAAGAATTAGCCCGATTTGACTTGGATTTCGGCCGATTTACTGTGAATTAGGGATATGCCGCCATATTTGGCATGATTGCGTCTTTCCCCAGGCCCTGATTGAAACAGAGAGACTTAATTCGTTGATAGTACTTGGTATTGAAACATCTTGTGATGAGACCGGCGTGGCTCTGTATGACAGCGAGCGCGGGCTGCTGGCAGACTGTCTCTACAGCCAGATCGATATCCATGCGCAATATGGCGGTGTTATTCCCGAACTAGCCTCCCGTGACCACATTCGTAAGACATTGCCGCTGATCGGCGAAGTGATCGACAAGGCCGGCATTAAGCAATCCGACATTGGCGGCGTAGCGTATACAGCAGGGCCGGGTCTGGTTGGTGCTCTGCTGGTTGGTGCTGCAGTGGGGCGATCCGTCGGCATGGGCTGGGATGTGCCCACTATAGGCGTGCATCACATGGAGGGGCATTTGCTGGCTCCAATGCTCGAAGAGTTGCCGCCAGCCTTTCCGTTTGTGGCCCTGTTAGTCTCTGGCGGGCATACGCAGTTGGTCCGGGTCGAGGGCATAGGTCGCTACTTGGTATTGGGTGAGTCACTCGACGATGCGGCAGGGGAAGCCTTCGACAAAGTAGGCAAGATGTTGGGCCTGCCTTATCCCGGGGGTCCCCATGTGGCGAAGCTGGCCTTGCAGGGAGTGACGGGTAAGTTTACTTTCCCACGCCCGATGACGAACCGCCCCGGACTGGATTTTAGTTTCAGCGGTTTAAAAACGGCGGTGCGCACCGCCATTTCTGAGGCAGCTGATGTCGATGGAAATATAGATGATCGGCAACGTGCTGACATAGCTCGCGGGTTCGAGGAGGCGGTAGTAGCCACCCTGGCGATTAAGTGTGCTCGGGCCCTGCAGCAAACCGGAATGCACACTCTGATTATAGCCGGGGGCGTTTCGGCAAACTTGCAGCTGCGTGAAGTGCTGGAAAAAACAGTCGCGAAGCATAATGCGAAACTGTTTTACGCACAGCCTAGATTTTGTACGGATAACGGCGCCATGATCGCCTATGCAGGCTGTCAGCGTTTGCTGGCTGGACAGGCTGATGATTTGGAAATACGCGCACAACCGCGCTGGTCGCTAGAGGCTCTATCTGCCATCTAGCCCCTCTTAAAATTTTGCTTGAAGGATTAGGAATGGATATCGTTTATATTCGTGAGCTCGAAATAGAAACCATCATAGGCATCTATGATTGGGAACGGGAACAGAAACAGGTGGTGAGTCTGGATCTCGAAATGGGAACCGACATAAGTGCGGCAGCCCGCAGCGAAGATATTGAAAACACATTGGACTACAAGGCTGTCGCAAAGCGGCTAATCGAGTTTATCGAAGGCTCGGAATTTTTTCTGGTAGAAACGATGGCCGAGAGAATAGCAGAGATTGTGTTAGAGGAATTCTCCGTACCCTGGCTTAAGTTGCGAGTCGGTAAACCCGGTGCCGTCACCGGCTCCAAAGACGTAGGTGTAATCATTGAACGCGGTAATAGATAGTTTCATCTCTTCTCTTAGCGAGAATTCAAACTACGGAAGTTGCATGTGACAACGCTAGCCCTGAGCATAGGCAGCAATATAGACGCCGAATCCAATATTCGGGCGGCAGTGAATGCGTTAAAAGTGGAGTTTGAAAACATCCGCTGCTCGACTATCTATGAGAGCAAGGCCGTCGGTTTTGATGGAGATAATTTTCTAAACTTTGTGGTGTTGGCTGATACCGAAAAAGCGCTAACAGACGTCGCTGCCTTTTTGAAACGTCTAGAGGACAGCCTGGGACGAGATCGTCAGCAGGCCAGATTCTCTGGCCGTACTATGGATATCGATATTCTGCTCTTTGGGGAGGAGTCCGGTGTTTCCTGTGGCATAGAATTGCCGCGCCCCGAGATCACAGAGAATGCCTATGTACTGCAACCACTAGCGGAGTTGTTGCCAGAAGCGGTGCATTCTGAGACGGGCGTTTCCTATAGAGAACTGTGGCAAGGCTATGACAAGGCGAAGCAAAAGCTATGGCCGGTCGCACTGGATTCCTCGCTAGGCAAGCTCTAGTTTTGTTAGATGGCTGCGTCTCGCGCTAGCCATTCATGGCAAGATAATCATCGCGTTGCTCGATTCTATCTATCCATCGACGAATGGCTACATAGCCCTCCAAATCAAAACCGCCCTCGTGTGCCACATGGGTATAGGCATAGAGGCTGATGTCAGCGATTGTCAGAGAGGCGCCTACCAGAAAATCTGACCGACTCAGTTGTTGCTCTAGCACAGACAGGGCTTTGTGCCCCCCTTCCTGCTTGGCCTCAAATTCTGCTCGACGTTCTTTCGGCAGGCCCAGATACTTATTGATATAGCGTGCGGTCGCAATAAACGGTTCGTGGCTGTATTGCTCGAAGAATTGCCACTGCAATACCTGGGCGCGCAGGTAACGATCCTTGGGGAGATATTCGCTGCCTTCGGCGAGAAAATTGAGGATTGCATTCGACTCAAGGAGAATGCTGCCGTTGGCGAGCACAAGAACCGGGATTCTTCTGTTCGGATTCATCTTCTTGAATGCATCCGTGTGCGTCTCTCCGGCAAGAATGTCGACATGGATCCATTCGTGTTCGATAGAGAGGATATTTAGCAGTAGCTTAATCTTGTAGCAATTGCCTGACTGGCTATCACCATAAATTCTAAGCATAAGAATATTCTCCGAGCACAAAATAAGGAAAGCATTTGTTAGCCGAGGTAGCGACCACCGTCAACCCGTATTGTCTGTCCGGTAACATAACAAGCATCATTCGCTAAAAAGAAAACAGTGTCCGCAATGTTCTGCGGATCTCCCAGGACGCGCAGGGGGATAGTCTCCAGCATTTTTTTCCTACCTAACAAAACTTCCGGCTTTGACTCGTCCTCCAGCGATGGCGGCCAGAGTATTGCGCCAGGAGAGACGCCGTTCACTCTTACTCGCGGTGCGAGTTCCTTGGCTAGGGACTTGGTCATCGCCTTAACCCCAGCTTTCGCAATGCTATATATCGGGAAGCCTTTCAGTGGGTTGTCTGCGTGTGTGTCTACCATATTAACCACGGAGCCCGCGCGCCGCGTAAGTTCGGGGGCCAGCTGTTGGGATAGATAAAACGCTGCCCGCAGATTACTGTCAACCAGATCATCCCACTGCTCGTTGGAGCACTCTTGCAGAGGTGTTGGATAGAACGACGAGGCGTTGTTGATCAGCACATCGAGGCGTTGATAGCAGTCCAGCATCTGATCTGCGAGCGGCGCCAGCTGTTGTTTGTCGGTGAGGTCGGCTTGTAATGATTGTGCGGAACCCTCGCGCAGGGAATTAAGCTGAGTGACCAGAGCTTCGGCTTCTCTGCGAGAGTTATTGAAATGAATTATGACATTGAAGCCCTCGGCGTGAAATTTTCTGGCCGTACTGGCACCGAGTCGTTTGCTCGCGCCGGTGAGGAAACACACTCTGGCCTCGGGCTGGACACTTGCTGATGTATTCATTTTAAATTAACACCCTGTTTAATTTGTACTCGCAGAAGGATTCAAGCGGGCGACGATGTCACCTAGCAGCTTGAGCCTGCTCTGGCTGACAAATTCCTGCGGATTCTCCGGCTTCGCCTCTTTTAATAGACTGCCAACATCCAGCTGCGACAATTCGTTCAGCACTGTTTTGAGATAGGCGCTCTGCGGATAGTCTCGTTGTTCTAGCCCGGTTCTGCCCCGGGCATCTGCCTCGCAGGCCAGGAGAAATTTCTGCACTCGCTCGGGGCGGCGGAAGCCGTCGAGGGCCTCGATTAATTTAAGCAGCGTCGCCGGACGCAGCTCCAGTATGCGGTGTTGTTTTGTATGGTGCTCGCAAACCAGTGCGGCAAGTCTCGAATATTGATTCGGGACATGCAGGCGCTTATTAATATCCAGTAGCAGGGGCAGGCCCAGTTGTTCGTGGTCGAAGTGGCTAGGCCATTTAGCCTTGTCGGTAATGCCTTTGCCAACATCGTGAACCAGTGTTGCGTAGCGCACCACTGGATCGTCACTCAGTTTGGCAGCCTGCTGCAGGCTGAGCAGGGTGTGAAGCCCCGTATCTACTTCCGGGTGATG
>ENA-UOXV01008330-UOXV01008330.1-marine-metagenome-genome-assembly--contig:-NODE-8330-length-10227-cov-4.712544_pt1 | contig 10227 bp, 3 predicted proteins | sample MGYA00238165_ERZ766961 | MGnify/ENA primary metagenome ERZ766961 (study PRJEB28924, sample SAMN03173240) | marine metagenome | biome: Marine; feature: Water; material: Subsurface seawater | place: North... | reverse complement strand
AGGTTGGAAAGGAATTCAACCAAGACATTTCCAAGTGGGACGTCTCCAAGGTCACCAACATGAAATACATGTTCTTCCACTCCGCATTCGACCAGGATATCACCGGCTGGAACACCGCTTCTCTCCCTAACGATCATAATTCGTACCGCATGTTTACCGGTGACTCGCCATGGTACCAAAAGTACGGTCGCGCGGGCTGGTCCGGGTCCGGCGACATGAACGGTCCTCCTTCTGCTTGGCACATCAAGGCCAAAGCGGCTGGAACCTAAGTGTAGGCGGCGTTGGATGAATACCCGTCAAATGTTCAGGGGCGCCGATGCCCACAACAGGGCTTATCCTCACTGCTGGTAAGCCAAGTCCTGAAGCCAATGCCGTAAGAGTACGGCTTTCAAACGATTTCTGTACATACCCTGTCTTTATTTTACGCTGAGGGAGGTGTTGCGAAACCCGCAATACCCTCCTGGAGGTTTATCGTTCCGACGACTTTCCCCTCCTCTTCTTCCAGCGATGCATTTATTAATATCGAGTTGACTTCTTCGCTCATTACAACGTCCTCTCTCGTCGCGTCATGCGTTTCCTATCTCATCTTGTGGAGCTGCGAGGCCGTCTGAAACATCGCCGGCGCCGGCGCCCCCGCGCCCACCCTCGCCTCCCCGGCTCTCTCGCGCTCCCACCTGCGAGCTTCAAACTCCGCCTTCTTCCTCGCCGCCAGCTCGAGCCTCTGCTCCCGCGTCATCGCCGGCGGCTTGGCCGCCGCGATCTCAATCGAGGGACCGAGCTCCGCGGACGCCCGCGGCGGACACAGCGCCCTGTGACCCGGCCACTGGCGGAGGTACTGCGCAGCCTCCGCGTGGCTGAGCTTCGAGGGGCGATGCTCCCACGAACCCCGCGCCCGCTCGCCGTCGTTCTCAACGCCGACGTCGACGTCGGCGGCTTTGCACTGTGAATCCGCCCATCTCTCGGACGCCGTCGCCTCCGTATCCCCCGCCGCGGCGAGCGCCTCCCTATTCCGCGCCTCCGCCCGCACCCCGCTCCCGCCGCCCGCCGCACCAACCTCCTCACCCGGCCTCAACCACGTCCCGAGCAAACCCTCCAGGATGGTCCGGCTCGCGCGCTTCTCCGATCCGGCCATCCCGCCCGTAGCGCCGCCGGCTTGCGTACACGACGGGCACCCCGACGCGCACGGACACTCGCTCACGGTTTTCAACGCGCGCTCCCACAGGTCCCCTAAACCGTCGTACGCCTTGGGCGCGAGGCCCACGCCCTTGGGGCAGGTATCGTAAAGGTACATCCTCGCCCCCGCGCACTCATCGCCGGATTCCGAGCGAAGGAACCGAACCGCGCCCTGCACGTCGCGCGCGTCGCACATCGCAGTCGCCGGCACCAGCGCCACGCACAGGTTCACGACGCCGAACGTCGCGCGCGCCAGCGTGCCCGTGTCGGTGATCTTGTGCCGGACGATCTCGTCGGGTAGGTCCCACCACACCGCGTCGGTGACGAAATCGGCGGAGAGCAACCCGGGCGCCGGGTAGGTCCGTTCGTGTTTGACCTCGAACGTGTACTGGTCCTTGGCGACCATGCCGACGATGCGCTCGACGACGCGGGCGCGCCCGACGCTGCATCGGACGTTGGCGTAGCCCACGCGGCGGCGCCTGGGCGCGGCGACGCCCTGCCCCGGATCCGCGTCGAGCTCGGTGACGGTCTCCTGCGATTTCGGGTGGGTGGTTTCGTTTTTGTGCGAGTTTGTCCTGCACCTGGCGGTTCGAGCGCGCTCGTCGAGTGACTCGATCAGGTACTGCCTATCCTGGAAGAGGTACACGCATCCCTCGTACACGCGCGACATCGCGCGGTGCGACTCGACCTTCTCGATGACCCTCGCGCCAGTCTTGACGCACGCGCCGTTGGTGACGTCCAGTACGGTCCAAGGCTCGCCCCGGCTGGGCGCGCCGCGTATGGTGACGTGGTGGTGCGGCCGGAAGTTATCGCGGCAGTGCACCAACCCCGTCGCGCGGTTCATCGCCAGCAACGGCGTCCCGTCGTCCCACGGCACGTCCACGTACCCACGCTCGTTGGGCTCCGGCGGGTGAACGCCGTCGAGCTTGGGCGTGTCGCGGAGGCACGATCGAATCGCGACGAGAAACGGCGTTCGAACCGCCTCCGCCTTGTTCACCGCCGCCTGCGCCCGGTACATCCGCGCCGCCTCCGGGTGGTCGAAGAGGTCCGCCTCGTTCTTGACGTCGATCGGGAACTCGAACGCGGCGCACGGGAGGTGCTGCTCGAGGATCGCGGGGTTGCTCGGGTCGATCAGCGCGGCTTCCGCTCGCCTCCGGAAGAGGTCCGTCGGGTGCGCGCAATAGAACGAGTCGAGCGGGCGCTCGCACGCGACGACCACCGCGAGGGAGCAGCCGAGTCTGCGGCCCGCGCGGCCCGCCTGCTGCCACATCGCGGCCGCCGTCTCCGGCACGCCCACGTGTACCGTGGCGTCGAGGTGCCCGACGTCGATGCCCATCTCGAGCGCGCTGGTGCACACCAGGCAGGAAACCTCGCCGTTTGCCAGCCGAGCCTCCAGGTTCCGCCTCAAGCCGGCGTCGTATCCCCCGCGGTAGGAGTCCACGCGCGCCACGAGATCCTGCCGCCCAGCCTTGAGCAAGATGCCCTTGACGTCCCTGCACACGCTCTCGGTGAGTTTCCTGGCGTAGACAAAGGCGAGGCATCGGATCCCGTTTTGGACCAAGCCCGCGATGACCTCCGCCGATTCAGCGTAAGGGCTTCGTCGTTGCGCCACAGTCTCGCCCCTCGCGCCGCCGCCATTGTTGTTGTTGTTGTTGTTGTTGTTGTTCCTCCCGCCGCCACCGCTGTTGTTGTTTACGCCGCCACCGCCCTCGGTGCCGGCGTCGTCGCCCGCGCCGGCGAGTTCGGGCGGCTGCCAGAGGATCATAGCCTTCTCCCCCGACGGAGCCCCGTTGACCGTGACCGCCACCGGATCCCGCGTGGTGAGCTGCTTGACGAGCTGCGCGGGGTTGTCGATCGTCGCGGAGGTGCAGATGAACTCGGGCCCGGGTCCGTCGCACGCGCGGCACAGACGAATGACCCGGCGAAACACGTTCGCGATGTGCGAGCCGAACACACCGCGGCACGTGTGCGCCTCGTCCACCACCACCAGCTCCAGGTGCTGCCAGAACGTCTTCGTGAACTTCTTACTCTGGTACCCCGGCAGCAGGTAGTGGTGCAGGGAATCGGGGTTGGTCAACAGCAGCTGGGTCTTCTCGCTCTTGATCGCCGCGCGGTCGGACTCCTTGGTGTCGCCGTCGAGCGTGCGCACCGTGATGGCGGCGACGCCGCGAAGCTTCTTCAGCGTCGTCCCCGAGTACTTTCCGCTATCCGCGAGTCTCTCGGCTGCTTCTGGAAACTTCCGGAGCTTCGCGAGCTGATCGTTCGCCAGCGCCTTCAACGGGAACAGTACCACCGCGCGCGCGCTCCGCTTCTCCCCGAGTCGCTGCAGCAGAGGCACGGTGTACGCGAGTGACTTCCCCGACGCCGTCGGCGTGGCGACGACGACTGATCTTTTGTGAACACAGCTGGCGTGGATGGCCTCCTTCTGGTGCGAGTAGAGCTTGGTGACGCCCACCGCCTCGAGGATCAGGCGCGTGGCTTCGTCGAGCTTGAACCCCGGCGGGTCGTCGCATCGTTCCTCCGTCGCCGCGATCCACTCGACGTGCTTCACCTGCGGCTTGGACCGCAGGGAATCCACGTACGCCCTGACCTCGTCGCCGCTGCTGGGCTGGGTCTGGCGCTGGGTCGGGCGGGGCATCGACGGGGGCGTGGGCCGCGGGTTGTGTTGGCGCTTCTTCCGCGCGGAGGATGATCCACCGGTGCGCGGGGTGGAGCCCGGCGCGACGCCGATGCGCGCGCGTGCCGCGACAGCCGCGGCGGGGCTCTCGCTGAGCGTCGCGGGCGTCATCTTCGCGCCAGGGTGCCGTTCGTCGGCGTCGTCGTCGCGCCCCAACTTTGGCCGCTTGGCATCCGACGACGGCGGCGGCGGCGGCCTGGGTTTGGACTTGGACCCCGGCGTGATACGTTTACCCCGCTTGCCGATGACCGCGATCTCGTCGGAGTCGGAGTCCGAGATGGGCGCCGGCTCCCGAGCGCGTGTCTCGCCTTTCCCTTTCGCATCGCCGGTTCCCAGGAGCAGCTCCATCTCAAGTTCCGCGACGGTCTTGTACCGCGGCTTCGGCGCGGCGCCGACATCCGCCCCCGCGTCGCCGCCGTCTCGATCCATGGCCCCACGTCGCCGCCGTCCAGACCCGCGATACACCCGCGCGCGCCGCGGTATGACGCGCCCGAGGAGACACAGCTGGCTTTCTCGTTTTGAAACGTGCGACGCTCGGAGCTGAGCTCGTCACCAGCCAGTCGTCGGTCACGCTGCTATCCCATTGTGTTGAACGCGAGGAACGGACCGGCGCGGCTACGAGGCCATGCCGACGGTCCACTTTCGCCACAACTGGGAGCGCCTCAACTCCGTCAAGGGCGCCGCACCTGTCGAGACGGGAGATGGCTTCGAGGGCGGCACCACGTGGCGCGTCGGGTTGCGGGCGAACCTGACGGGCGACCCCAATTTCAGCGAGCCCGACTTTGGCGCGTTCAACCCCGTGCACATCGTCCCGTCGTCCTACCGGTTCGATTACCACTTCGGGCACGCGCCCAAGGGCCTGAAGACCAAGAAGAACCTCGACGGGTACCGCCAGAGCGACGCCGCCGCGCTCGCGGAGTACGACGAGGAGATCCTCGAGGTGCAGCACAAGGCGAACGGCAAACGACGACGGCTCGCGGCGCTCCAGCTGAAGAACCCGCACGTCCCGCGCGCGTTCAAGCCGTGGATCCGCGCGCAGCTGATCCACTCGCGCGTTCGACAAGAGATCATCTTCGCCAACTACGACATGCTCGTGGTCATGCCGTGGTCCCCACGGGCGAGCCCGCTCTGGATCCTCATCCCGCTGGTCTGGTCGTGGATCCCGCTCGCGCTCGTGGGACCGTTCCTGTTCCTGTACACCCTGCTCGCGGGGTACCCGTACTGGTGGGTCCCCGGCGCGTTCCAGCACCAGATATTCGAGACGGCGTTCAGCGTCCCGGTGTTTCTCATCGCGCAGCTCATCTGCTTCGCGCTCACGCCGGTGGATTGGGCGACGGGGAGGCTGAGGGCGCCGTATTGCGGCGTCGCCGAGGCGGACGCCGCGAGGAAGCAACGGCGTGACGAGTGGATGACGACGGAGCTGACGAAGGGGCGGAACCCGGAGTTGGACCCGGTGGCGATCGACGAGGATGTAGAGCGGTCCATGCGGCGGCTCGCGAGTAAGATGCAGAAGAAGCTGAAGAAGGATTTCGTGTTTTACAAGCGCGAGGTGAGCAAATCGATCGCGAACCCGGCGGGGAGCGACTGGATCGAGTCGTTCGTCATGATGTCCATAGAGATCGAGGCGGACGGGGATAAGACGAGCGAGAGTGAGTACGAGACGTCCTCGTCGGAGGAGGAGGAAGAGGAGGAGGAGAGCGATGATGACGAAGCATCGGGAAGCGACGGGAGCGAGGACGACGTCGAGGCGGCTCGCAGCCCTCGGAACACGCGTAGCCCGAGTCACCAGAGAAGCGGCAGCCCACGGGCCCAGCGGAAGATGACCGGCGTCGTGCCCGAGGAGGCGTCGTGATACGCCACCCGACTTATTTATTTATAGTAGTCTATGTATTCCAATAACTCTCGAGAGTAGTCTACTGTGCGTATTCCAAACGTCAAGACTTGACCAACGCCCACGTTCCTTCCGTCTCCACCGGGTGGTACTTTACGGGTTCCTTGAACGTCGACGTCTTGCGCGATTTGCTGTACCAGTACCGCCTCGGGGTTTCGCCCTCGGACTTGGGCTTGGTCCGTCGCTCGGCCCACACTTCGCACTCCGCCTCCCGGCTCGCGTCGCGAGACGCCCTCACCTCGTCCAGACCCGGGTCCACCGCCTTGCCCCTGCGAACCTTAGCGTTGACCGCGAACGTCGCCAGCTGCGTCCACGACGTCGATGATGCGTTCGCGACGTCGTCGATGACGGTGAGCGATACGGAGTCGACGTGTGCCACCGCGGGTTTGGCCTTTCCATCGAACGGCGGCAAAGCGAGACGCACCTGCGACGCGACGCATCGAAGCTTCCCGCCAGATCCCACCAACCGGTGAACGGTCGTCCCGCGCGCGACGGTGGACCCCGCGGGAAGCTCCGCCTCGATGACTCGAACGACGTTTTCATCCGGCGACGCTGCGTTCTTCCCTCGGTCGTTCTCTTTCCCCGCGCCACTCGCGTCACCTCGCCGCCTCTCGAGGACGAAGGCGAGTCGCAACGGAGCCTTGGGCGGCGCGCCGACGAAGGTCACCGTCGCCTCGAACGTTTGCTTCGGGATCTCTTTCGGCGGTTCGGCGGGAGTCTCCTCCGCGGGCGTGGCGGCGGCGGCGGTGGGCGCGGGCGTGGGCGCCGCCGCGGGCGTGGGAGCCGGCTCGGCCGCTTGTTCGGGCGGTTCCTCCTTTTTCCCGCCAAACATCCTCGAGAAGAATCCCGCCTTCTTGGGCTTCTCCTTCTTCTCCTTGACGGATGCGGCGCGGAGCAGCGCCGCGGTCCTCGATGGACCGGTCGGTGACGTCGGTTGGGTATCGGGCGGCGACGTCTCCTCGCCGACACCCTCGCCCTCCTCCTCCTTCTTCTGTCCAACGTCGTCCTCCGACTTGTTCGTCTCGGACGGCGGCGAATGAATCGCCGAACCGATTTCAGAATGATTCGCCGCCGCCTCCTCCTCCTCCTCCGCGCCGACGCCTTCCCTCACCCACGGCCGCCTCGCCTTCGCGACGGCTGGGTCCACCCCGAGTAACCCCGACCCCAAACCCGCGTCCTCCCCGTCGCGAAGATGATTCGTATTCAAAGCATCGCGGTCCATCCGAGGCCGGTACGCGAAGGCGACGTCGTATTTGAACGCGTCGTCCCACGCGCCAAACCCGAGCGACATCCCCGCGTCGCCCTCTCCGGGCACGGCATCTCGCGCCGCGCCCTCGCCTTCACTCTCGCCGCGCGCGCCTCCGTGCTTGGCCTCCATGTCGCGGACGAATGTTTCGATCGAGGCGGCGGCGTCCCTCGCGCGCGACGCGGACTCCGCCGCCTCCGCCAGCCGCGACCGTATGAAACGCGAATCCTCCTCATTCGTCGGCTCCGGAAGGATACGTACGGGTATATCTGTCTGCGGCGCGATATCTCGTTTCGCGTCTAGTCGCTCGCGTCGGTAAATCTCCGCGACCCTCGCGCGTTGGCCCTCGGTCTTGGCGCGGAGGTACTCCATCTGCCGCGCGAGTCGGGACTCGTCGGATGCCATGAAGGACCACGGGTCGACACCCGCCTCGTTTTCCCACTCCAGCACGCCGATGGCCCCACCGCGTGTGGTGCCGTCGCCGTCGATGGCGTCGTCGTCGATGGCGGTGCGCTGCGCGAGGACGGTGTTTTTCTGCACCGCCAGCTGCGCGTCGCCGATGAGCCCCGCGTCGCGGAGGGTGTCCAGGGCGAGGAGCTTGGAGACGGCACCGCGTGACTCGGAGTTGACGATGCGGTCGAGGACCTCGGCGACCTCGGCGGCGTGTGCCTCGGGCGTGATGCGGGCGTTGTTGAGTAGGAACAGGGATTCGCCGAGGCGTCGCGTCATCTGCGCCGGCCAGCTCGGGTCGGTGGACGGGCCGGGCGGGAACCCCGCGTGCTCCCCTGATGCCATGTCTCGTTGTTGGTTTCCCCGATACGTTCCCCCCGAGTCGTTGTTGAGTGACCAGCCCCGTTGAGTCCCTCCAGCGTGGATGCCGCCGCGCGAGGTACTCGACGGAGGACCAAAGAGCACCCCGCGACGCTCGCGGCGGGTCCGAGCTCGAAGGAACGACCGCTCGGCACCCCTCGTGCAGCTCGCAATGGCCTTCCCGAAAATAACCGAGCCTCGGCAGAAAAACATTGAAGCCGCTGCCACATTTTTTCCTCGGCTGGGCCAATGGCCGTATCTGGTAGCGCACAACACTGCGCGCTTCAGACGAGACGCGACCGCGAACGCACCGAGACGTCGCCTAAAAATCGTTCGAGCCCACGCGATCGTCGCGCGCGCGAACCGAGCGCCAATCCGCGACCGCACAGGCCCTCACAGCCGTCCGCTCGCGCTGGAGGAAAACTACAATCAGCGAGCAGCCCGCAGGTCAAATATCCAGGGATAGGCGACTCGATGGCGCGCAAGCCCCTCGCCGACCTCACCGAGGATGAGTTCCTCGCGGATCTGGTGCGTACCCGATACCCCCGGTGCAGTTTTACCCTGAATCCGCGGCGCACGCGTCGCGCGCCTTGCCCGCCCGCGCTGTTTCAATATTCCAGCGGTGACGCAGACTGCCCGCCATACGAGCTGAAAATCATGCGCCTCCACCCACCGTGCAGATATCCTTCCTGCAGGCCAAAGGCCGGTTCAAGCTCGCGCCCGAGGGATGCGGTGCGTATCCCCCAGATCACCCCCGAATGCCGATCGCCCGAATTTTCCCACCACGGGCACGCGCGCGATCCCACGAGCCCCCCCGCCAGCTGCACGCAAAATCCCCTAAAAACACCCACCCGGCCGGGAGAAACATGCCGTCCCGTCAACGATGCAAAATCTTCCCGCCGTCGCCGCGCCTGACGATACGTTCCACCGCTCTCACGACAAATCGCAGACCCCGAATCGTTCCCGCGGCGCACCCTGAACGGCTCCAAGCTGGACCTGTTCGGCCTGTACCGCGCGGTGTGCGTCCGCGGCGGCTACCCATCCGCCGACAACAAGCGGAACGCAGACGCTCCGAAACTAAACTGGACTCGCGACGTGTTCACCCGACTGGCGAACCACACCGACACCCACAAGGCCACCAGCGTGGGCCACGACCTCATCACGCACTACCAGAACTACCTCGTGGAGTACGAGACGGAACACCCGGAGGACACGAGCGTCCCGGAGACTGGCGACGAGCCGCGCGAGTACGAGCGATGCGAGCCCAAGCAGGTTGGGAAGTTGCCCGAGGGCGCGGGTGGCGGCGCCGGCGGCGACCGCGGAGGAGCCGCCGGGGGCGGGGGGCGAGCGCGCGCGCGCCGCGGGCCCGGTCGCCCGAGGGGAAGCGGCCGCGGCCGCGGCGCGGGTAGATCGCGCGCCCGCGTTCCCCGCGTCAAGCGCCGCGCCGCTTCCGACTTCCAGATCGGCTGCCGCGTCAAGGTTTTCTGGCGCGCCATGGACGAGTGGTACTCCGGGGTCATCGAGGAGCAGGAGAGCTCGGAGGGTGCCGACCCGGGTGCCGAGGGGGGTGTCGACGGCGCGCCGCCCCCCGAACCCGTCGTCCTCAGCAAGGTGGTCTACGACGACGGCGACGTGGAGGTGCTCGACCTTGTGGGCGGGGTGGAGAAGGTGGTGTTGTTGACGTACGTCGACGGAGCCGCTACCTCGGACGCAGAGCTGGAACCCATCTTCGAGGAGGATGACGACGATGACGACGACGACGAAGACGACACGCGGCGAGGACGCCGCGGAGGAAGCCGCCGGTCCAATCGCGGTGCCGCCGTCGGCCGCCGCACGCTCGCCAAGGATGACAACCAGCCCCAACGGGCGCCGGGCTCGGGGCCCAGCGCGAAGGAACTCCGGCGGCGGAACCCGGCACGCGCCACCGCTCGTGCCAACGACGACGGCGACGAGATCGGGGACCCCGACGACGCGCGGGTCCGCGCGGTGTTGGACAAGCTGAAAGGGAACGAAGCTGCGAAATCGTTGGCGGAGCTCGCGGTGGACGCGGAGCCGCCGGAGGAGGTGTTCCGCTTGGGGTACAAGATGGGCGCGAGACGGGCAATCGCGTGCTGCGCCGCCGTCGTCGCCGCGTCCGCCGCGCGCGCCGGCCCCGTACGAGGAAACGCCGCCGCCAAACGCACCGCTAAGCAACATCACCAAACCATCGAGATCGACGTCGTGAAGGAGGGATCGACGCCGGAGCCGCTCGTCGGCGCCGGTCGGGAGAAGCGCGTGCGAAAGAAAAACTCAAAGTACGACGACGACGACGAGATCGAGGACAAGTCCGCGAAGAAGCCGAAGAAACGTGACGAATCGAACGGTAAGGACGGACCGAACGATACGACGCACCCACCCGCCGACTCCAAGCCGGCCAAATCCGGGAGCAAG
>ENA-UOXV01008329-UOXV01008329.1-marine-metagenome-genome-assembly--contig:-NODE-8329-length-10230-cov-3.913808_pt1 | contig 10230 bp, 9 predicted proteins | sample MGYA00238165_ERZ766961 | MGnify/ENA primary metagenome ERZ766961 (study PRJEB28924, sample SAMN03173240) | marine metagenome | biome: Marine; feature: Water; material: Subsurface seawater | place: North... | reverse complement strand
CGACAATCTTTGGACGCATGATATGTGGCTCCGGCCGTTTGCCGTCGGCCAGCAGGGCGCGAATTTCCGTGCCACTGACCGGTGTCACCATCTCGGGGTCGGTCTGCATGTGTGGGCAGGTTTTCTCACTAACTACGCCGTCACAGCTTTTGCAGTAATGCGGTGCGGTGAAGGCCATGATGGTGATTCCCAAGTCCTGTTCCAAGTCTTGGCAAAGCTTCTGCGAGGCGTATGTATCATAGTAATCGCCGACACCCGCGTGATCGCGACCGATGACGATGTGCGTACAGCCGTAATTTCGGCGGATCAAGGCGTGGAAGACGGCCTCGCGCGGTCCAGCATAGAACCCCGGCGTTGACAGGGCTGCTAACAGGACTCGATCTTCGGGGTAGAAGCCTTCAATCAGTGTTTTGTATCCGGTCATAATTGCTTTTGGCGTAAAATCACCGGCTTTCTTGCGGCCAATAATGGGATGAATAAAAAGGCCGTCGCAGAGATCGAGGGAAAGCCGTTGCAGCCATTCATGGGCCCGGTGCGGGATGTTACGGGTGTGAAAGGCGGCAATTGTTTTCCATCCCCGTTTTTTAAATATCGCCTTCGTTTCGGCAGGAGTCATTTCGAAAGCCGATGTTTCAAACGTTGCCCGTTTGGTTAAAGTTACGGGGCCACCAACAAAAATTTCACCAAGTTTAAAAAAGTGGTCGATACCGGGATGGGCCGGATCTTCTACACCGAATATCTTCGCAACAACGCTTGGTTTATTGATAGTAAATATGCTTTCTGGGACCATTTCGCCAACAACATCGCCGTTGTAAACCAACTGGAACATGGAAGCCCCGGATATTTTATCAGCATCTTGCGCCGACATATCTAGGCTCAGGGGAATCGGAAATAATTCACCGGTCTTAAGGCGCATGGTCTCGATGACACTTAAAAAATCCGACTCATTCATAAAGCCTCGCAGGGGAGCGTATGCGCCTAGGGTGATTTTTTCCAGTTCGAGGTACTGGTCCGTATTTAAGACGATCTGGCTCATAGTGTCTGGCTTTCATACTCGTAATTTAAGCGCCGGCAGAATAACCTACTTCAGGTACTTGCGCAATTGAGCACCCACCCAATCGATGGCGGTGACCATGCCAAGTATCACTAAGAGAATTGCAAAAACTTCGTTGTATTGCATGATCCGAAGAGATCCCATGAGCTCAAAACCGATCCCTCCGGCCCCCACCATGCCCATCACGGTAGATGCCCGAAAATTGTATTCCCAGCGATAAATGCAAACATCCGCCATCTGAGAAAACGCCTGCGGCAAGACGCCATGGCGGATTACCTGCAAGGAATTCGTGCCGGTGGAGCGCGCCGCTTCAACGGGTTCATCATCGACATGTTCGATCGATTCGGCGAAAAACTTTCCGACCATACCCGCCGAGTGAAGCCCTAGCGCAAGCACACCCGGCAAAGCCCCGAACCCCACGGCAGCAACGAAAATTATGCCCAAGATCAGCTCGGGAATAGCACGCAGCGTGTTCAAAACAGTACGTGCACAGAAATAGACAACCTTGTTGGGACTTGTATTCTGCGCCGCAAGCAACCCAAGAGGAAAGGAGAGTACGATGGCTAGGGCGGTTCCCGCGATGCTCATAAGCAGGGTGTCGATAATCGGCATTGTCCATGAATATGCATTCGTGAAGTCAGGTGGGTACATCTCACTAGCCAGAGTAACAAGCGCCGGTCCCCCATCGGCCATACGCTCGAGGTCAAAAAATCCTACCTGTTCGAAACTGGCAAGAACAATGGCAACGAGAATTAGAATACGCAACCGGTTTCTCGTAATACGCTGCTTTTCCTTGGCAAGGATATTGTCAAAGCGATCTGCTAGTGCCGTCATTCTCATCTCCATGTGGCTGGGGCAATACTTGCGGGAAGGCTCTTCGCCTTCTCGTCACAAAAACGCTACTTCATGAGCTTCAACATCTTCGCAGTTTTACGAATGATATCGAAGTCTGCATCGGTCACCGCACCAAAGCCCTCGGCCTTGAAACTTTTAAGGACTTTCTCATCTTTGAGGTTGATGAATGCCTTTTTGATCTTCTCTTTCAATTCGGGCTTCAAGTACGACTGCATGCTCCAGGGATAGTTGGGGTATGGCTTGGATACAGCGATGACTTTGACCTTTTCGAGACTGATAATCCCTCGGCTGACCAGGGATTTAAAAATCGGCTGACTCAGACCGCCAGCCTGAACGTTACCGTTTTGAACGGCGACGGCCACGGCATCATGTGCGCCGAGATAGTGGGGGGTGTAGTCCTTATTTATTTCAAGGCCGATGGTCAACAATTCGGCCCGCGGAATCAGATGGCTTGAGGTCGATGCAATATCTCCGTACGCCATGTTTTTTCCGGCAATGTCCGTAAGTTCGGAAATCCCGGTATTGACCCCGGCGATAATGACACCGTGGTAGGTCGTCGAACCGTCCTTCAAAAGCGAAGCAAACGCCTCGATTTTGGCCTTCGAACTAGCCAGCGTGTACGACAAGGCGCCAAAATAAGCGAGTTCAAGACGGCCGAATCTCATGGCTTCAATCATCGACGAATAATCGGTGGTCACGATCAACTTGACCTTCTTATCCAATGCTTTTTCAAGATATATTTTCAAGCCTTGGTTGTTCTTGATGATCGTGCTGGCATTTTCATCAGGCAGTAAGGCGATACGCAACACATCGGGGTCAGCGTTTTGGGCCGCCTGAACGCCCGGAGCCACGACAAACAAAATGGCCGCAGCGGTAACAAGTGAAATAAGACGCAACATATTTTTCTCCAAATATTATTTATAAAAATTACAGAATTTAGAATTTACCAATTTCAGGGCGGAACTGTGTCACTCGTTTCCTTCTGCCGTTCCATATATGATACGGAGTTGCTCGAGAGAAAGTTCCTTGTCAGTGCCATTAAACAGAATTCGGCCTGCCGAAACGCCGATAATATTATCGGCAAATTCCTTAGCGATATCAACTTGGTGAAGACTGACGATGACAGTCAGTTTACTCTCGTCACAGATTTTCCGAAAGAAGCCCATTACCTTCCTTGAGGTTGATGGATCAAGGCTTGCAACAGGTTCGTCGGCAAGAACCATGGTGGGTTGTTGGACAAGAGCGCGGGCGATGCCAACACGCTGTTTTTCACCACCGCTGAGGTTGGAAATTCGTTTTAAGGCATTGTCGAGCATGCCGACACGTTCAAGGCATTCCAACGCCAACATCTTGTCGGCGCGACTGAAGGGAACGATGGTTTGTAAGCGGGAGCGATACCCCAGGCGCCCTATCAAGACGTTGGTTAGAGCCGTTTGATGCTCGATCAACTGATGGGACTGGAACACCATAGCGGTTCGCTGTTGGTGTGTTCGCCAATCCGGCTTGCTAGACAATACGCCAAGGTCATTGGTTCGGACCTCGCCCCCTGAAAGCTGGGCCAAGCCGTTCATCGAACGGAGCAATGTCGATTTACCTGCACCCGAAGGACCCAACAGGACAGTTAAATTACTTTCCAGAAACTCAACGTTTGTCGGCTGCAAGGCCGTGAAGTCGTTATCATAAACTACGCTGGCATTGCTCAACGAAATGGCGGGCGAACGCGCCTCTGGAAAAGCTGCAGTAGAGGCTTTCCGCTCGACCAACGATAGTATGTGATCGGCACCGACCTTACCGCTTGTTCCGTTGTTGTATACCCACTTTTTACGTGCTGTAACGCATTGTTTGACGAAACCATTCTTATCCTTGAGGAGGTTGTGGATAACGTCTGGCGCCTTATCGATTTGCATCGGATCAATGATCGCCCCAGTCACACCACGCATTTCGATCTCCAAAGCCGGAAGTCCCATGTCTTCGAACTTTGCATTGCGGACACGTTGCGGCAGATCGATGTAGGCGACAGGCTTTAAAAATCCAAACGCGTATTCCATAGCGACTCCCGAAAGATCGCAGATTAAGACATCGGAATTATAGAGTGAGGTCAACGTATCGGTTTGTTTTTCGATGGTTAAAGCTTGGTTGTCGGCATGACGTTCTCCGATGTTGACCAACGTCGAGGGATTGTTCTGAGTCGTCAGCCAATGCGGGCGCAGCGTAACCTGCATCCCGGCGCTGATAAGAACGTCAATCAGGTCGGCGCAGAATTGCCCGTCGTCAATTTCGATTAAGCTTTGTGGACCATACGTCGGCGCCACGATCACCCGGATTTGATCGTCTATCTTATAAGCATGGGATTTACCATGCTCACGCCAGTAATCGATGGCGTAGTCGAGCATGCCGTGGCCACATTCAACCAACGCTTTTCGTTTAGCACCGTATAATTTTTCGGTGGCCTTTATTTCAGACATATGATGGGGGCCGGCACAAAGAATCGAATCATAATGATCGAAGGCGCCACTCATGTACCCCATGTGGGTGCTGATGAGGGTATGGAAAACATACACGTAATGGACACGATGGATTGAGCGTTTTATGTTGAATCGCTCTAGGTCGGGCATGGTCATTATCATGACCTTGCAGTCCAGTGTCTCGAAGAATTCCGTGCGAGTTTCACGGTATCCAATGAAGAACGGCTTTACCCCCGGCATCGGGTTGTCGAGAAGGGGGTCGTCCTGGTCTGAGGTTACGTAACAAACCGTTTTTCCACTGTCGTTAATTAAGCTTATGACGATTCGCTCGAAATGCCGCCAATCGGAACTGGTTTCTGCGTAAAAAACGATCTCCCCGTCACCCCCCGTGAGATTGAGAAACTGACGGAAGTTTTGCATTGCCTGCTTTTCAAGGCGTTTTAATTTATCCTCGGATGTAAGGTCCCTGCCCTTTGCGATCTCGCGCTTCATTTCAGTGGCCTTGGCCCGTGCATCGGCGAGATGCATTTGCGGAAATCTACCAATCTCAATCCGTTTCTGCTTTTCGTTGATCCGGGTCATGATGAAGAAAATCTTGTTGGTGGGGGTCACCCGGACGCCAAATCCGGTGCCTTTTTCCCAGACATCGTAACGTCCGCTTGGGCGGGGGGGGAATTCCTCGATTGTTTGATCTGTAAATTCTTCAACTTGCATGGGGGCAGCCTCAACACCTGGGTAACTAGCCGCGACCACTTGGGTGACTGCGGGTTTTGATCGGGTAACAAAGTAGATATTATTGGGTAACCAGTAGCAAAATTTATGAAATCTTTGAAAAAGTCAACTGTTTTCGTTGTTTTTGTTAAAAAGTATTGAATAGAGGCAGGCCCGCTGGATACGATAGCAAACCCCGGTACGGCCAAGCCATCAGCAAGACTTGGCTTTTAAATCCGGTAATGCCATGCTAATTTTGCGTGTAAAAGGCTGCTATGGGTGACACTGGTTTTAGCCAACGGGTTGGAATTACTGCCCACACGGGAAGGAAAAGATTAAGTGAAGGCTATTGTTTCGTCGTTGGCAGCTTTTCTTGCCCTGGTTGCACCATTCAGCGGTTTCGTGATTTATCACGACTATAGCTTCCTCACTGCCGAAATTCTTATAATTTTTCTGACGTTTGCGTTGGTTGCGACCGTCGCCGGGACGGTTGCTTCCTTTGGTGGACGGGCTGTCCAGTCCTTGGTCTTCGCCCTGTTGACGATGCTGGTGATTGACAACCAGCTCGCCGGCGGAATCGGGATGAACAGCTGGGCAATCTCAACGATCATATGGCTGGGCACTGCGTTCATAATCGCGACGACCCTGTTCTGGCTCCTTCACGAGAACATCGCGAAGATATTACTCACCGTTTTCCTGTCGCTCTTGGTGATGGTCATAGTGAATGCACCCAATCCTCTGGTAAAGGAGGCATCAGGAGCGAAGGAGCCGATCCAGAACAGTAAATTGCCGACGGTCGTTCACATTGTACTCGACGGACAATTAGCAATTGAAGGCATTCCGACGGATATTGCCGGCGGTCGGGACTACAAAGCTTTCATGAAGTCATTCTATGCAGAAATTGGGGCGGCAATTTATGGAAAAACCTTCGCACACCGAAATATTTCTGAATTAACACTAGGGAGCTTGTTTACGCTTGAGGAGCAACCCGTGACCGAGGTCTCCGAACGCAAGCCTGCTGGATGGAAAGGGCGCTTCAGAGGAGAGGGGGCGTTCAACCATATTCTCAAGGACAACCGATTTTTCGAACGCATAAAAACGCTAGGGTATAATTTAAATATTTTCCAGATTGACTATCTGGACATTTGCAATGGTCTTGGCAAATATTCGGGGACCTGCAAAACCTACCAAATCCGGAGCCTCAAGGCAGTGGAAGGGCTTCCCATATCGGCCATCAGCAAACTAAGACCGATAATGTCCTCATATCTCGAACCGTTCTTGACCTACAAGGTCGTTCGCAAGGCTTATCGGTTACTCTCGCACCTCGGGCTTCCTCTACCCTACTGGGAGTGGGAACGGACCGTTAATTCAGCAGTTTCAGGAATTCAGATCCTGAAGGACATGAAGGCGGACATCGCCCAGGCTCAACCGGGACAATTCTTTTTTGGTCACGCCATGGTGCCGCACTTTCCATACATGTACGACCGTAATTGCAAGGTGCTGGAACCCGTTCATTGGTTAACCAACACGAGTGAACGCGCAGCAGACCCGGATCGTTGGCGTGGAAAACTGCAATTGATCAAGAATACGCGGGAGACCCGGGCTGAGCGCTACCAACTCTATTTTAATCAATCGCGTTGTGCCCACAAACTCATCGGCGAGATTGTTAAAACACTGCGTGAGCGCAAGTTGTTCAATGACTCGATTATCATCATTCACGGTGACCATGGCTCGAGGATGCCGTTATTTGGGATCTCTAACACGAGAAAGGATCCCCTGTCCGATTCCGACATGGTTGATTTGTTCTCGACCCATTTCGCAATAAAAGCGCCGGGGATGCCTGCGGGCTACGATACTCGGTTGATTTCGATCCAGCCCCTCTTTTCTCGGATCGTACAAAAACCAATATGGTCGATTTTGGACGATTCAAATTTGGAAGAGGTTTCACAGCGGATTCTGTTTAAGGACAGTGCAGGTCCTCTCCGGGAAATGCCCAATTTCGGTGCTGAAATAAATACTGGAATTATCCCCCCTATAAAATTTAACTCTCAATAGACAAGGCATTGCAAAGCTTTCCATAGAGGGAGAGAGGGGATTCTAAACCACTTATAATCGCCATTTATTTATATTTTTTGCTGCTTTCAAGCTACCAACTGCTTCATTATCGTAACAGTTTCGTAGCAGTTATTTTTTAGTATCACTAAAGAATGACACGATGCATATAGTGATTAAAATATAAATACACCTTAACTTCGTAAGCGGTCCACCACCCCCACCTTCCATCAATTTCATTGATCCATTATTTTCGCAGGTATATTTCAATTCCAGCGGAGGTTTTTATGGATTTACAAACGGAGGTCTATTTGAAGTCTCTTGAACAAGTAGAGGTTTTGGCAGGCCCGAAGGGTCGTCGTAAATGGCCCGATGCCGTCAAAGATCGACTTGTTGCTGAGAGTATGGTTCCCGGCATGAGCGTACGGGAAGTTACCGAACGTAACGGGCTTATACTCAATCGCCTGTCGACGTGGCGCGGTCAGGCAAAGCGGGGCATGTTGGTCGTTCCGGACTTGGCAGGAGCGGATTTCGCCAGCGTTGTTTTAGATGACACAGATACAGTCCCGACCATCCCCACGATGACGCCTTGCTTAAACTCGATTGAGCTGGAGACTGGTGGCATTACGTTGCGACTTGATGTGAATACTGCAATTGGCCGGATCGCCGAGCTTGTCTCGGCCTTGAGATCGGCACCATGATGCTCCCAGCTAGCGGCCTGCGCATTCTTGTTGCGACCAAGCCTGTTGATTTCCGTAAGGGCCATGATGGGTTGGCGGCTCTGGTTAGTAACGTCTTGGGTGAGAAGCCGTTCTCCGGCACGGTCTTTGTCTTCCGCTCCAAGCGTGCTGATCGTTTGAAGCTCTTGTACTGGGATGGCTCAAGACTGGTGATGATTTACAAGCGCCTGGAGGATCACAGGTTCGCCAAGCCTTTGATCAAAGACGGCTTGATGCACCTTACGTAGCGCAGTTTGAAGTCTTGTTTTCAGGCCTCGATTGGCGGCGGATTGTTGCCACGGATACGACTGCGCCAAAGGTCATAGAATAGCGAAAAAGAGCAGAAATACGCCATTTACTGCGAGTAAATCTGGTCAGATTCTGCTATAAAATCGGTATGGATAGTATCGCCAACCTGCCTGATGATGTTGATGCCCTCAAGGCGATTGTTATTGCTAAACAAAGCCAGATCTACCGCCTTGAGTATCTGGTAAAGGTTTTTAAACAGGTTCTCTTCGGGCGCAAATCCGAGAAGCTTGATGACGATCAGTTTGAATTTGCCCTGGAAGATATCGAGACTGCAATTGCGGAGACTGAGGCCGAGAGAAAAACTGTCGATGATGCGCCAAAGCCAGTGGAGGAAAAGCCCCGCGCAGCAAACCGTGGCGCTCTGCCCAAACACCTGCCGCGCATTGAAGAAGTGATCGAGCCCGAGAGTACGGCGTGTTCCTGCGGCGGTGATTTGCATGTGATCGGCGAGGATGTCTCTGAACGCCTCAACGTTATCCCGGCCCAGTTCCGGGTGATTGTCACAAGGCGGCCAAAATATGGATGCCGCAGTTGTGAAGGGTGCATCAGCCAAGCCCCTGCGCCGGAGTATATTATCCAGAGCGGTTTGCCGACGGAAGCTTTGATCGCTCACGTTCTTGTTTCCAAATACGCTGATCACTTGCCGCTCTACCGACAGGCCCAGATCTGCAGCCGCCAGGGGATCGAGCTGGATCGCTCGACCTTGGCTAACTGGGTTGGCAAGGCGGCCTTTGAGTTAAAGCCTGTGTTTGACTAATCTCAAAAGATCTACCAAGCTTTATATGGATGAAACGAGAGCGCCGGTTCTTGATCCGGGGCGGGGTAAAACCAAAACCAGTTATTTCTGGGCCTTGGCACGAGATGACAGGCCGTGGAATAGTGATGACCCGCCGGGTGTGGTGTATTGTTATGCGCCTGGTCGCAGTGGTTCCTTTGGCGAGGAATTTCTTGAGGGCTTCAGCGGCATTTTGCAAGTGGACGGATATGCTGGTTATAACCGGCTGACCAAATCGGGCCGCCAAGGACCGCCGATCCAGCTTGCCTATTGTTGAGCCCATGCACGGCGCAAACTGTATGACGTTGCCAAAAACAGTGCGGCACCGATTGCCGAGAAAGGGCTTAAGCGAATTGCAGAACTTTATCGTATCGAGGCTGAGATCAAAGGCCAGGGTGCAGATGCTCGCTTTGCTGTGCGCCGAGAACAAAGCAACCCATGCATTGACGCCTTCGAGCTCTGGCTGGCCAAGCAGCGACGTAGCGTTTCTAGAAAATTCCCCTTAGGTGAAGCCTTGCGCTATACCTCCCGATTTTGGAACGGGATAATCCTGTTTCTCAGCGACGGTCGGATCGAGATGGACAACAACGCCGTCGAACGGACAATCCGCCCCATCGCTCTTAATCGAAAAAATGCACTCTTCGCCGGTCATGACACCGGAGCTCAAAACTGGGGCATCATCGCTTCGCTGATCGAGACGGCAAAACTCAACAAGATCAAACCGCAGGCCTATTTGACGATAATTCTCAAGGCCATTGTCGCCGTTCACAAGCAAAGTCAGATCGAGCTACTCTTGTCTTGAAATCATACTGCAGAAATAAACCCCGTGTGATCACCACACCGCTTACCGTCTAACTCACTCAAGTGGTGTCAGCGTGGTCGCAATGAACAATCGACTGGACGCCTACTACCTGCATCTGGGCCTTACTCACTGGTCGTTGTAGTCGTGCAATCGACTGAGATCACACGTTCATTACTATAATGATCGTCATGTGACAATATTTTTAAATCCGCACTGTAATGGTCTCTCATAAGTGCGGGGTAACAATCAGTGCAATATTATACTTTGTAATAAATGTAGCATTATTGTTCTAATAAGCCATTGATATTAAACAATACCCATGAGACTCTTAATCAGCGATTAACTCTTTACTATTGGATAGAAATTTAATGACAAAACCATTTCATATTATTGGCGGCGGCCTTGCAGGCTCTGAGGCAACTTGGCAACTCGTTAACGCTGGCGTTCCCGTTGTCTTGCACGAAATGCGGCCCGTCCGCAAAACGGAT
>ENA-UOXV01008318-UOXV01008318.1-marine-metagenome-genome-assembly--contig:-NODE-8318-length-10238-cov-4.901208_pt1 | contig 10238 bp, 10 predicted proteins | sample MGYA00238165_ERZ766961 | MGnify/ENA primary metagenome ERZ766961 (study PRJEB28924, sample SAMN03173240) | marine metagenome | biome: Marine; feature: Water; material: Subsurface seawater | place: North... | reverse complement strand
CTTCTCGGTCTTCAAAGGAGAATAAGATACTGGCTCAAAAATTGTCCGCTATACTCCTATTCTAGAGATAGGCTTGAAGGTTGCTTAAGAGATGCTGGATGCCTAGAATATACAGATATTATCGAAGACCCAAGAGGATTTTTTGTTACCATCAGAAAACCAAGCTAAAGTTTCGAAGAAGAGATTTTACCTTTCTGTAGATTTAGAAGACTTTACCTACGATACTCATAGAAACTTAGGCCTTAACCCGGAGATTAACTTTCAAGCACTTGATAAATGCTACGAAGTGATCAGTAAGTTTTTAAATGAAAATCTAGATTCAAAGAAAATCACTTTTTTTACCACCGGGGCTGTTGCGCTTACTCACCCTCAACTGTTAGCTAAAATTGCTCTAGATGGTCATGAGATAGGCTGCCACTATCACTTCCACGATTTAATGCAGGAGCAATCAATTGATGAAATTGAATTGAATATTAATCTTGCGAGGGAAGCAATTAAATCTGCATGCGGATCTTATCCAGTAGGATTTAGAGCTCCAGCTTTCTCCATTTCAAGGAATAGGGAGGACATCTATCGATTACTTGCCCAGTATTTTGAGTATGATTCAAGTTATGTAATTCAAGAAAAAGAAATTCAAGATGGTGCTTACATGCAAATGATTCCATTTAATATTCATAATTTCAAAGAATTTCCAATTGTTACCTTGTCGTGGTTTAAAAAATTTAATCTAAAGTCAGGTGGCACATTTTTTAGGGTTTTTAGTACAAGCAAGATTATCGCAGTCCTGAATAAGAGTACAGAAAGAAATTGTGTTCCTTTAATCTATCTTCATCCTTATGATTTTTTATCTGAATTTGAATTTAAAGTGCCACTAAAAATCTTTATTAAAAATAGATCATTTTTTTCAGCTTTATATAAATATTTCAAACAATTTCAGTGGCTAGGCCTAGGCAATAAATATACTCTGCAGAAATTAAAAGTAATCTTAAAAGACTTTGATCATATAGGCCCGATGAAGGGTTAATCTGAATACTACGGCATGAAACAACAATCAATTCTTTTTTTCTGTGGTGATGGAAATTCCCTTGTTAATTTTCGTGGAAATCTCATCAAGCAATTTATTAAAAAAGATTTTAAAGTTTATGCAATAGCTCCAAATTTAAACAGCTCTAGTAAAAAGTTTTTAACCAACTTAGGTGTTCACATTGAGATAATTAATTTTGAAAGGAAAAGCGTTAATCCATTCTCATCTTTTATTAGCCTATTTTGGCTGACTAAAAAAATTAAAAATATTAATCCTGATATTACCTTCTCTTACACACACAAACCTCTGGTATTTGGTGCTTTTGCATCTTATTTTTCTAGAATTCCTAAAATTGTCTCACTGGTTACAGGTACAGGGCATATTTTTGATAATCATACAATTTATACAAAGTTAAGACGATTTGTTGGGTTAATAGGCTTTAAGTTAGCATTGAAGATTAGTACCCACATTATTTTTCAAAATAAAGATGACAGATCTTTATTTCTTGACTTAAAGCTTGCAGAGGAATCAAAAACATTTGTAGTGAATGGTTCAGGGGTAGATCTAGACTATTTTTCTCCTGAAATACATCCTTCGCAGCTAACCTTCCTGTGTTTAGCAAGGTTAATCAAGTCTAAGGGCTTGGAAGAATATGCACACGCTTGCAAGATTGTAAGAGAGAAGATTCCAAGTGCAAGATTCCTTTTAGGAGGAGCTCCTGATATTCATAGTGATTCAATTGATTTAGAGGAAATTCAAAATTCTTGGTTTGAAAAATACGGCATTGAATATATTGGCTTTATTGATGATCCAAGAAAGGCTATAAAAATGAGCAGCGTTTATGTGCTGCTTTCATACAATGAAGGTACTCCAAGGACAGTCCTAGAGGCAATGTCAATGGGCAGACCAATCATTACAACAGATGTGAACGGATGCAGAGAGACTGTCAAGGATGGTGTGAATGGTTTTTTAGTTCCAAAGCTAGATTTTGTTGATGCTGCTCACTATATGGTAAAGTTTTCAGATTCATTGCTTCTTTCTGAGATGAGTAGGGAGTCAAGGCAGTATTGTGAAGAAAAGTTCGATGTACACAAAGTGAATGCCTCAATTTTTAGTATTCTTGGTTGCTGAATTGAGTGATTTTATCTATAGGCATAATGCATTATGAGTCATAAATCATATCCAAAGGTTTCAATTATTATTCCCAATAAAGATGACTGGAATTTTGTTTTGCAGATGCTTCAGTCACTCGAAAGACAAACTTTCTCTAGTTTTGAAGTAATTATTATTGATTCCTCAGGCCCTGATAGAAATTTTGATAAAGCTAACTTAGTAACATTAGATATTGATAGCATTAGCGTGCATGAAGAAAAAGATGCCTACCCAGGCAAAGCTAGAAATATTGGAGTCTCACTAGCACGCGGAGAATTTATTGCCTTTATGGATGCAAAGACAGTTCCTGAGAAGGATTGGCTTTTATCTTCACTTAAGCAATTGGAAGATTCAAATAGTGATATTATTTTAGGAAAATTTCAATCAGTCGATAACAAATTAAACTGGTTGCAAAGAATTATTAAAGCAAACACATATGGAAATCTAGTTTGTAAGAGCGTGCCTGGGTCAGTGCTGAAAAAGTCTAAGTTTAATTCATCTGGTGGTTTTATTGGTTCAGTTGGTGCTGGCGAGGATCTAGAATGGGTTGATCGTTTACATAAATTAAAATGGAAAGTAACTCCAGCAGACAATATAACTTTTAAGTATCTGGGATATCCATTGAACTTGCGCAGTTTTATTATTAAGTGGGTTTTTTATAGTTTTGAAAATGCAAAAATTAATATTCTATCGACTCAAAAAACCCTATATTTTATTTTACTGCTAATACTTTTCTTATACTTTATTTATAGTTGGAACTATCTCTTTACCTATGGATCTTGGAACGATAGTCCATATTTTGTTCCTAACTTAAATAAAATTATCTGGAGCTTTATTGCTTTAGCCTATATTTTTCTTAGAAGCATCTATATGCCAATCAAAAAGAAAGAGAAAATTACTTTTATTCTTCCAATAAATTGGATATTTATTGGCTTGGTTGGATTTACAATCGACCTATTGAAAATACCTGGACGTCTTTTTGGTTTATGGAGATTAATTTTTTCTAAATCTAATTTTTTATAATAAGAAACTAATATTTTTTATCCCGTGCACTGTAAATGAAAAATTATTTTATGCAGGCAGCCTTGGCTGAAGCAGAAAAAGCATTTGCTAATAACGAAGTTCCAGTTGGATGTGTCATCGTTCTAAAAAATGAGATTATAGGTTCAGGTCACAATAGCGTAATCAAAAATTATTCAGTAGCTGCGCATGCAGAAATTATTGCCATAGAAGAAGCTAGCAAAAGAATAAAAAACTATAGATTATTAGAAGCAGATATATATACGACGCTAGAGCCTTGTCATATGTGTGCTAAGGCTATTGTTGATGCCAGGATTAACAATTTATATTATGGAGCCATGGAACCCAAAACAGGCGCCATAGAATCAATAGATACATTCCTTGATAGAGAGGATTTGAATCACAGGGTGACTTTTAGTGGCGGCCATATGAGAGAGCCTGCGGCGAAGCTATTAAAAAATTTTTTCAAACAAAGAAGGCGCTAACCATAATATTCACAACCTGAATTACAGGTCTCCATTACAGCTATTGAAGATAGTTCTGGCAATGATGATGCAATCTTTTCCCATAACCAGATGGCAATATTCTCGCTTGTAGGGTTCTCTAGACCTCCTATTTCATTTAAATAAGAATGATCAAGTTGCTTTATGTGAGGAGAGCATATTGCCTTGAGTTCTGAGAAGTCCATAACCCACCCCATTTCATTGAGTGGTCCCTCTATGCATACTTTTACTTTAAAGCTATGGCCATGTAGGTTCGAACATTTATGATTTTTTGAAACTAACGGTAACTTATGGGCTGCTTCAAAAGTAAATTCCTTAAATATTTTCATTTCAGCGTAATCCATATGGGGCAATGATCTGATGGTTTTTCCATTGCTCTAGCATCGTAGTCAATACCAGTTTTTTCAACATGTTGTAATAGGTTTTCTGAAATCATAATGTGATCTATTCTTAAGCCTCTCTTGGGAGAGTCCTCAAACATTCTTGAACGATAATCAAACCAAGAGTACATTGAATCTTCTTTTGGGTTTTGCTCTCTCCATGAGTCGATGAAACCTAAATTTTTGATGCTATTCCACATGTCAATTTCCTCTGGTAAAAATGCTGTTTTTCCATCTCGCAGCCATCTTTTTTCATTCAGTTCCCCAATGCCAATATCTAGAGAAGACGGCGCAACATTAAAATCACCCATTACAATAAGATTCTTTTCAGTTTTTTGTAATTTCTTAATATGTTTTTTTAAGTCTGCGTAGTACTTAATTTTTTTTGGGAATTTGGTTTCATGTGACCTATTTTCGCCCTGAGGAAAATATCCATTCATAATAGTAATGCTTTCTTTGCCCCATTTAAATTCTGCTTGAATGAACCTTTTTTGATCCTCTGGAGTATCTTTTACAAATCCTTTTTGAACTGATTTTGGTTTCTCTTTACTTAAAATCGCAACGCCATAGTGGCCTTTTTGACCCCAGTACTCGACGTGGTAGCCCATAGATTCTATTTCATCAACTGGAAATTCAGGATCGTTGACCTTAGTTTCCTGAATCCCAATGACATCTGGATCTATTGTATTTTTTAGATGAAGAATTTGGTGTGGTCTAGCTCTGATGCTATTTATATTGAATGAAACAATTTTCATATTTACGCTGCCTCTGAAAGTAATAAATTTCTCTTGAGATATATGTAATCAGAAAGAATCATTGCTCCCTCATTTAAAAGATAGTCATTTTTGATATCAATATCAATATCTTCCTTGCTTTCATTGAAATCCTTAAGGTCTTGGTATGTCTTGAAGAGTTCAAGACCTTGAGAATCCCTTCTTTTATTTTCTGTTCCCAGAGCCCATTGTTGCCTATTTAATTTCTCACTTTTTCTAATATCTAGGTTGATCGAAATAGCTTCTTTCTTTTGCTGTTGGTCATATCTTTCTCTAATATCTAGCAGGTAATTTAAGTCAGGACTATTTGCAAGTCGATCTAAGTGAGCTTTTCTAACGTGAGTCACTGCATTTTGGTTAAAACGAAATTTTTTAAACCTTACTGCTTTAATTTTATCCCATGGCAGAGCTGAATCTAGAGAGCTTTCCCCAGATTTCTCTATATCCCATGTTGCTGGCAAGGTTATATCAGGAGCGACTCCTTTGTTCTGCATTCCAGATCCTGTAATTCTATAAAATTTAGATTCAGTCAGTTTTAGCTGTCCTGAGGTTAAATCATCTAATTGCTGCACAGTCCCTTTTCCAAATGTTGGATGACCGATAATTAATCCTCTTTCATAATCTTGTATCGCCCCTGCAAAAATCTCTGATGCAGATGCAGAATACCTATCCACCATTACAGCCATAGGCTTTTTCCAGATTTGTTTAGCTCTAGCATCTCCCCATGACCTAATCATTCCATTACTTTCCTTAACTTGAAGGGTGGCACCCGCTGATACAAATAAACCTGTAAGTTTATTTGCTTCATAGAGCGAACCTCCTGAATTACCTCTTAAATCAACTATCACACCGTCTACATTTTCTTCATTAAACCTTTCCAAGATTTCTTCGACATCTTTTGAGCTGCTTCGGAAATTTGGATCTCTGGCTCGCCATGCACTAAAGTCAATATAAAATGCAGGCAAGTCAATGATTCCAATCTTTAAACTTTGATTCTGATAGGGCAAACTAATTACCAAGGATTTTACCGCCTGCTCTTCTAGCTTTACTTCTTCTCTGGTGAGTATTACCCATTTTCTGTCGCTAAAATCTTCTGTATTTGCGGGGATGATCTCCAGCTCCAACTGCGTTCCAGCCTTGCCTCTAATCAGCTGCACAACTTCATCAATTCTCCAGCCTACTACATCTACTGGCCCTATTTCCTTTTTTTCTAACTGTTTAATGGCTACTATTTTGTCGTCAGGATCAATTTTGCCTGATTTTTCTGCGGGGCCCCCAGGAACGACACTGACAATTATTGGGTAATCATCCTCGGTTTTAAGCAATGCCCCTATGCCTTCTAACTTTAAGCTCATGGTCATTTCAAAATCTTCTGCTGATTTTGGTGAAAAATATGACGAGTGAGGATCAAACAACCCAGCGACTGTATTCATTGCTATTGAAAATACATCTTCTTCATTTCTTTGAGAGATCCTTCGTATTCTATTTTTATACCTTTTAGAAATTAACTCTACCGCTTCACTCTCGCTCTTATCAGTCAAGATTGAGGTCAAGACATCATTTTTTGCTAACTTAGACCAGATTCGCTTTAGCTGGAAAATGCTATTTTGCCACTCTCTCAAATCGTCATTGATAATAATTGATTCATCTAAATCAAAGTCAAACCTCTTGTTTTCAATAAATTTAATCTGATACTCAGTTGCTGCAATCAACCTATTAAAATAAAGATTAATCATCTTATAGCTTGATGTAATATTGATACGAGGAGACTGTGATTTAAAATCCCTCATGAATTTAGAGACTTCATTTTTGGTAAAGTAAATTTTTTGCGAATCTAACGACTTAATTAGAGCTGTTCCTAATTTAAGATTAAGATCACCTGGGATCTCATTTTTAAAAAAATGTTCGTTACTAATTTTATTAAAGATTTCCTCGCTTAATAAAGCTTTATTTTCTGAAACTTTAATATTTATTTTCGCTTCAGAATTCACTCCAAAGAAAAAAATAATTAGCAAGCTTGTGGTTCTTAGGTGTTTGTACAAGATAATTAATTTACAATATTTTATTATGCAGGACTCTAAACATATTGAATTCTACTTTGATTGCTCCAGCCCTTGGACTTATTTAGCATTTTCAGAAATTTTACCACTTTCTTTGAGGCAAAACTTAGAAATAACATGGAAACCTATCTTGGTTGGAGGAGTATTTAATAAGGTTAATCAAGATGTTTATTCATTTAGAAAGAAACCAAATAAATTGAAGTTAAAATATGCTAGCGATGACCTACTATTATGGTCACTATTAAGAAAATTACCTATTTCAATTCCTAAAATTTTTCCGGTCAATTCTGTTCAAGCTATGAGAGGGTGCTTATTTGCAATACAAGAGGGTAACTTACCTCAATATGCCGGTAATATTTTTAAGAGTTACTGGCAAGAGGGCCTTGATATAAGCAATCAAGACATTCTCTTAGACATAGCATCTCAGTCAGGATTTAACAAAAATCAGTACCAAGAATTTATCAAATCAAGCTATGCCAAAAATTCTTTAATTTCTAATACTGATGAGCTAATAAATAGAGGTGGGTTTGGCTCTCCCACTCTTTTTTATAACAATCACATGTTTTTTGGGAATGATAGACTGTCTTTATTTGAAGATCTGCTTAACAAGGAATTACTTTAAAATTAACTCTAACCATAATTTAAACTTATACCATCACCTTTCATGAAAATTTTTATATGCAGCAATGACAATCAAATGATTGGGGCTAAGGTTGCAAGAAATTCGATAATCAAAAGATCTCAATTTTGTCAAAATGATATTGAAATATTGTCTGAATCTAGCATTCCTTCATTCCAGCGTTTTTTTGCTAAGCCATACCTAAGAAAAGGTAAGATGATTGAATTTAATAAAAATGACATGCAATCATTTACATTGCTGAGGTTCCATATTCCATTTTTAATGAACTATCAGGGAAGCGCATTGGTTATTGACCCAGATATCTTCCAAGTGAAAAGGGGCATAGAGGAGTTGCTAGATATTGATTTCAATACTCATTCCTTGTATGCAAGAAAAGGCCTTCAAAAAAATTCCTGGGGCTCAAGTGCAATGCTCATTTCATGTGATCAGCTTAGGCATTGGGCTCTTGATGACTTAATTGATAGATTGCATCATGGAAAAATTGATTATGATGATTTAATAAACTTGAGGCTCGAGGAGCAACCTATTGGAGAGCTAGAAAAAAAATGGAATGAGTTTGATGAAATTAATCAAAATACAATTTTATTGCATACAACCGAAAAGATTACTCAGCCCTGGAGGGCTGGCTTGAAGTTAAATTCTTCAATACCTCCTCTATTAAAGTTCATACCAAGAGCATCACTGTACAAACTCTTTGGAAAAGATTTAACTTTTGGAAGAGAGCATCCCCATGAGTCAATTTCTAACTTCTTTTTTAATGAGCTTGCTGAATGTATTGCAAATAATATTGTATCTACAGAAGAGCTTGACGATGCAGTAGAAAAAAAATATATCAGACATGATATTTATCACAAAATTAGACCCTTCAAGACTTAATTTCTAAGAGTGTGAATGCCGCGAAGACTCAAATCAATAAAAAAGTATAAGAACCTTTTCGTTCTCTTGTAATTTAAACCCCTTGCCAATTTTTCCATGACGAATAAGCCTCTTATTATTATTGATTTTCTACCTAATGATACTTTCGTTGCACCAAGCAATGCTATAGATTCTGGCTGGATATTTTGTTGAAGCCCCTGTTGATTTAACATGAATTCAAAGCGTATACAGTGAATTGCAAAATACTGGATAATGTGTGGAGTAAAAAAATTCTCTATAAATTTAATAAGTAAGTTCGTATTTAGGTTGTGGTTTTTTATAATTTTTTGCATCAAGATTAATGTTACTGCCGTTCTCAGTGACAAGGATTCTAGTTGGGTTTCAAGTCTAGCTAAATCAAAATTACCCCTCGTATCAAAAAAAGCTTTTAAATTATTTGAAAGATCTGTATTACCTTGACTATCGATCTCCTTAAGATCATTTCCCAGTCCATAGAAAGAATTCCATGCCGCTATCTCAATTTGATTTCTTGGATTATGAGTTCCTACTGATTTTTCAAGAATTTCAATAAAATGATTCGATGCTTCTTTCTCAGATTTGCAATATAAATTTTTAAAAGAAACTATGTTATCTCTAGAATCTTGAAGGCAGTAATATCTTACTCCAGCAAGTTCTTCTGGCTTAACTCGATCTCTAAAAAATAATGAAATAAAGTTTTCTTTGCCAAGTTGGTATATAAGAAATTCTTTATTTTCCTCTGCTAGATCAAGAAATGCCTGTGTTTTATTTGATACAACAATTAGAGAGGCATCTTTACTAAGACTCCAAAGACTCTGAGCGTCATCAGCAAAGCTAATATCATGCATATAATTTTTACGAGAATATTTCTTAAACAACTCTCGATTCTCAAGAGGATGAAGCTTAAGAATAAGATGTACATCTTTGTATTTCTCTTGAACAAATTGCAAAATATTTCTTCTTGCTTGAAATGATTCTTCACTCGATGCAGTAATATTCATAGGAGCTGAAAAAATAATTAAGGCATACTTATTCTTTTGTAATAGAGTCAAATCTTTGTAGAAAGAATCGATAAATTCTTTATAACTATTTTGAAATAGCCATCCAATTGAATAGATTTTTGCTTCTGACTGCAATCGATCTAAAAATTCTTTTTCCAAGTCAGACGCTGCAAAAATAATATCTGCTGAAAAAATGAGATTATTGATAACGCCAAGATGCATCCCGATTTGATGTGTTTCTTGAATGGCGATAATCATTTTTCTTGCTGATCTAATTTCACAAATTAGCTCAAATAGCTTAAGTGATGGGACCATTGAGAAAAAGATAAACTTGTCATATTGCAGAATTATTGGAATGACTTGCTGGAGAGAGTTATGCTCCTGAAAATTTACCAAAACTTTCTTCAATCGTTCATCTATTTTATGACCAATGCATGCCACATCCACGCTTAATGGAAGAATTTTTTGAATGTATATAGCTTTTTCTAACTGGTGCTGGCTATGGCAGATCACTAGTATCTTTTGATTCATGCTGATTTATATTCTTAGAATGTACGTTAGTTTAGCAGTTTGCTTTGGGATGATAAATTTACCAAAAAAATAACCTTATGTTATATCAAGTTATTTATTTTCTAATTGATCTTTCATTGCCTCTTCTCGTATTAATTCTGGCGATCCTAAAAGCTGTCTATTCATTCCAATTCTTTTAAACCAATAATGCAATCCCAGGAGGTCAGTGAAGCCCATGCCTCCATGAACTTCGGTTGCTTTTTTTGCTATACCTTTACCCA
>ENA-UOXV01008317-UOXV01008317.1-marine-metagenome-genome-assembly--contig:-NODE-8317-length-10239-cov-4.973193_pt1 | contig 10239 bp, 7 predicted proteins | sample MGYA00238165_ERZ766961 | MGnify/ENA primary metagenome ERZ766961 (study PRJEB28924, sample SAMN03173240) | marine metagenome | biome: Marine; feature: Water; material: Subsurface seawater | place: North... | reverse complement strand
CAGAATTTATGCAAAATTTCTTGATTTTTTAACTCATTAAAGCCCAGATCATTATGCAATGAAATGTTAAATTGCATGGAGTTAAAACAATCATTCAACAATGGTTGTGCTGCAAAGGAAGCTGTTAGATTTTGTTTGCTCGCTAAATCAAATATTAGAAATTTAATTTTTTCAATAAAGCTACAAAGCAATTCCAAATTCTCAGTGAAATCAGTTCTTATTTCAAGTTGAGAAGCACCCTGCTCTCTTGTAATATCGCAAAATAAAGAGATATTATTTTTAGCTAATAAATGATTAAAATTTACAATAAATATTTCAATTTCATCAATTCTCGCTGGCTGCAGACTTTTTTGAAGCAAAAAAAACTCTAGCTCACAGCCAATTTTTGGCATTAAAGAGCTAGAGTTAATAAAGCTTTTTTGAATTATACTTAAATCAGACAAATGGTTTTTATAGATTTCCCTCCAACCATTCTTTTAAAGCAGATTTTGGTGAAGATCCAACTTTAGTATCAACCACCTTGCCATCTTTGAATAAAATTAAAGTTGGTATACCCCTTACCATATGCTTTGATGGAACTTCTGGGTTGTCGTCAATATTAACTTTAAAAACCTCAATTTTATCTGACATTTCGCCAGAAATTTGATCAACAATGGGTCCTAACTGCTTACAAGGGCCACACCAAGGCGCCCAAAAATCAACCAATACAGGTTTTGATGATTGCAAAACATCTTTTTCAAAATTGCTATCCGTTGTTTCTTTTGTCATTTTTTTAAAATTTAGTTGTAAAGACTCGCAAGTCACAGGATTTTTAGTAATTTATAAAATTAAAACAACAATAAAATTATAAATTTTTAAATGATAAATTAATTCCGTATGTTCTTTCAGCTTTATTAAAGTTTTCAGGACTATTTTCAACCACATAAACACCAAAATTAGTGCAACACCCATTCCTAAAAAGACTTAATCTTTTTGATAAAATTTTTCCCGAAGCTATATTTTTTGTTGCAGATACTTGACCATTCCATCTATCATATAATTTAAAAGAAGAGGCAAAGTTAATTTGCTCTCTTTTATCTTCATTTTGTAAACTCCTTCGAATTAACAAATAATTAGCTGAAAAACTTATTTTATCAAAATTTAAATTAGTGCTAACCTCATTAATATCGTTGCGATAGTTAGCTTCGTTAAGATGAAAAGAGTAGTATATTGATAAATTACGTTTTGTTTTATATGAAACTTGTCCAACTACATTGGATTTATTGCTTTGGCTATAACCTTTAATAGCAACATCTTGAGCCTCATTATTATTGCGATAGCTTTGACCAATGCCGGCAGAGAATTCTCCGAATTTATTAAATAATGACGATTTAACGCCATAGCCAAATCTTTGCCCATTTTCATTGCGATCATAGCCAGATAAATGATCATCGCTAAAAATATTATTAAATGTTAACTCAGAATTATTTGAATCTTCATTAGCTAAATCTTCATAATCAATAGTTGATCGAGTGGAAACAAAGTTAGCAATCGGCTCTAACAGAAAAGTACTTTTTTGTGTTTTTTTAATTAATGGTAAAGACCAATCCAGAGAAATTTTAGGCCTATGATTAATATGAGTGCTTTTATATTTAATATGCTCTTCATTATATTTATAATTTTCATCAAGCAAATATAAATCATTCTGCACAGAAAATTTTATATCGATCAAATTTCCTAAAACATTAAAAGGCAGTAATATCTCGGGAGTTAAAGAATATCTATTATATTGCAAACCACTTTCACGGTTTATAGCCACTAAATTATTTTTAATAGATATTTTTTCTTTAAAAAATATAGGATCAATATTGAGCTCATAATTAATCTGCGGCGCCACAAATTGCTGCTGCTTGCGATCTTCATAATTTTCTAATTCTTGAAATCTTATCGACTTTATAGAAAAATAATCACGATTTTTGATATAATCATAATTAATTTCTGAAATTGCGTGATCCAGAAAATTATCCTGGTAATCTCTTAAATAATTAGGGTCAGACATGGTATTAATCTTAAAATCAAAACCCTTATCGTGATCCAAATCAAAATCACCGCTTCCATTAGCAATCCATCTAATATTTTTGTTACTACGGTTAATAATAGTGTTATCATTAAGAGCTGAATCTATATTATTATTTGCCGCCTCTAGGGATAAATTATACTGACCATATGATGTTAGATGTCTATATTCACTAGTTAATAAATATTTCTCACCATCAAGGCCAATTCTTGGAACCAGAGTCAAATCCTTATCTTCAGCAATATTGATATATAATGGCAATCTTACACCTATACCAAACTTGTTATTCTTGGTATAGCTTGGAAATAAAAAACCAGTCTTTCTACGACGCGAAGACATTGGGGTACTTAAATATGGTGTATATAATATAGGTATATCATATATTTTAAAAACACCGTGCTTGCTTTTAATAGAGCCGCTTTTTTTATCAATCTTGGTTTCATGAGATTGAATTACAGCAAAATCTTTTTCTTTACCGATATTTTTATCATCTTTGGAAATATCGTCATTGGGACAAAATGAATATATTGGATTAAAGAATATTGTTGATAGCGGATTAACTTTTTCTACCTTACTAGCCTTGATATAAGATCCATCTTTAAAAATCATTGCAGCATTTTCAAAGTTACCGTTGGAAAAATCATCTTTTATAACCGCCTTATCTGACTTTAGCTTGCCAATTTCAAGATTGTTCACCACTATATCACCCTGAAGTGTGATATTTTTGTTTTTTTTATCATAAATAGCCTCATCGGCAATTAGCTTACTTGGTCCCTTGGTTATCTCAACATTGCCTTTAGCAGAAATGGTTTGATTTTTCTGACTGCCATCAACTTGATCAGCTTTTAATATGGTTGGCAAATTATTATCAGGAATATTTTTTAAATTACTTATGGCCCAAGCGCTAAGTGGAATATTTAAAAAAATTGCTGCAAGCAAAATATTAAATGAATTTATAATAGATCTTATCGATATTTCTGACACCAGGTTAATAGGATAAATTATGATATTATTAGCTTTAATATATTATGCTTAACAAATAATATTACGACCATATGTAATTTTAATTATCCTATATTATCAATGATTTATAGGGAGATAACAGCAGAAAAATTGTGAATTAAAAAATTTAAACAACAATGAGCTTTCTTAAAATTGCCAAAGAAATTTAGTGTTTGCTAGTCTATACCCAGGAATATATGAATTAATAATCTTTATAACAAGTCGCAAAGCCACTAAAAAAATAAGCAATTTTGAGTAATTCTTAGGAAGTCTTGTTATTAAGTGAGATTTAGCTTTTGCGGTCTATTTTTTCTTATCCACAAAGCGATCATCATTCTTGTTAAGATAATTGCTGAAAACATTGAAGATAATATTCCAAAACTCAGCGTTACTGCAAAACCTTTAACCGGACCACTACCAAAAGAAAATAAAAAGAAAGCCACAATTAAAGTAGTTATATTAGAATCAATAATGGTTCTGTAAGCCTGTCTAAATCCCTGATCCACAGCAATAATAACTGATTTATTTTGACGAAGCTCCTCTTTTATCCTCTCAAAGATCAAAACATTAGAATCAACCGCCATACCAATTGTTAAAACAATACCAGCGATGCCAGGTAGAGTTAGATTAGTGCCCACAAAGGACAAGGCAACGATAATAAGCATAATATTAAAAAGTAGAGCAATATTTGCTAAAGCACCAAAGGTGCCGTAAATAACAATCATGGCAATCACAACTAGCAGCATTCCAATTAAAGCTGCCATTCCACCGCTATTAATAGAATCTTGCCCCAAAGATGGGCCGACAGATCTTTCCTCAACAATATCAAGAGGCGCTGGCAAAGCACCCGCCCTTAACAACAATGCTACTTCAGCAGCTTCTTCAACTGTAAAGCTGCCAGAAATTACTCCTGCTCCTTGATTAATAACGGTATTGATTCTCGGTGCAGTTACCACCTCATTATCAAGAACTATAGCAAATATTTTACCTATATTTTCTCGGGTTATTTGAGAAAATTTTCTTGCTCCACTATTATTAAAACTAAAGCCAACCGCTGGCTTTCCTTCAAAATAGGTAGTATTAGCATCAACTAAAGAATCACCACTTAAAATAATTTCTTTATCTATCAAATACGATACCCCCTCCTTATCATAGAGCAACTTAGTGCCCGGTATTGGCACCATATATTGACCATCTTGGCTTGATGATTTTACAAAATGGAAGGTCATTTTAGCGGTCTTGCCTAATAAAGATTTGACTTGAGAAGAATCTTTGATGCCAGGAACTTGTAGTAAAATTCTATTTTTACCCTGAGCTTGAATCAAGGGCTCTTTTGTACCATGCTCATCAATACGACGCCTGACAATTTCAATTGATTGCCTAGTAACATCATTTTGCATTTTTTTTATCAATTCATCGCTCAGGGAAATCTCATAAATATTATCTGTGGATGATATTTTGAGCTGCGGATTTATTGATCTTATTATTTTTTGTATATCTTTTTTAGCTACTTCATTGCGAACTACAAATTTTATCTTTTCATCTTTAACTTTTGGCAAAGCGCGAACCGATTCTTTGCGAAAAGAGCTTTTTATTTCATTTTTAAAATTTTCTAAGCGTTCTTTAAGGTAGTAAGGGAAGTCAATTTGCAAAGTTAGTTGCGATCCACCTTGCAAATCAAGGCCTAGATTTAAGTTGCTTTGGGGTAGCAATTTTTTTAATGATATTGGCAAAATGTTGCTTTCCTGTCGGTTAAGCAATGATGAGAATGAGTAAAAAATTATCAAAATACAAAAAGCTATAATGGAAATAATTTTAAACTTTGAAAGATTTAGCATTTTAATTTATTGATAATTTTAGAATGAGCCAGATTATAAGCCTCTAAAGCAAATACGAATTAGAATAATATTTCGTTAAATTGTTTTTTAAATTTTTGGTAAAAACTTACTATCAACGATAAAGCACTAGTACATTTAAAGCAAAACTAACAAAATTATTTCTAAAAATTCAAAACATTCGAAAGCTCACGTAAAATCAATCAGCTTTAATCACAAAATTCAATTGCGATACATATTTATTTTTTAGAATTTTTGTCTTTTTTGGCTTTTTCTTTTTTACCCTTTTCTTTTTTGTTAGATTTATTTTTATCCTCTACTTTTAATAAGTCGCTAATCGACATTTTATTTATCTTAATTACCACATCTTGCGCTATTTCAAGATCAACAATATTTGTCTTATCTATATCTTTGACAGTGCCATGTATTCCTGAGCTTGTAACTACCTTATTACCAATTTTTAAATCATTTATAAGTTGTTGATGATCTTTAATTTTTTTACTTTGTGGCCTTATTATCAAAAAATAAAAAATACCAAATATTAGTATAAGTGGCACGAAACTAGAAAATGAAAACTTTGCATCTTGCGTCGCTATTTCAGCAGTTTGAGCAAGGGCAGAAGAGAATAATATATTATCAAGCATTGTAGAATTATTAATTAATTATGGAAATAACATCATTGATAGTTGTAAATAGCATCAATGTTATAATCAAACTAAAACCTAAATTATAGCCAATTTTTTGAAAACTTTGAGATAAAGCCCTCCCTCGAATTGCTTCAATAAAATAGTAAAATAAATGACCACCATCCAATACTGGAATTGGCAATAAATTCAGGACTCCCAGATTAATTGATATTAACGCCACAAACCACAATATCATAATTTTTGACTTACTTTCGATAGTTTTTCCTGAATATTTGGCAATTTTAATTGGCCCTCCCAGCTCCTTAATTGATCTTTGTCCAGTTACCAACTGGCCCAGAGTTTTAAAAATAGAAATTGATATGTCGTAAGTTTCAATTGTAGCATGGCCAAAACTTTGCAACATACCTACCTTAACTGATGATGATTGTGGGGCAATAACTCCAATCATTGGCACCTCAATCTCTTCGCCAGCAAAATCTTCTCTAGCAGTAAGTTTGGGGGTAATTTTGATATCAAAAATCTCTGATTTTCTTCTTATGCTAAACAGCATTTCTTTGCCAGCATTGGTCGAAACGGCCATTGAAACATCACTAAAATCATCAATATATTTATTGTCGATAGCAACTATTTCATCTCCCGGTAATAAACCGACTTCAAAAGCTACGCTATTAGGAACAACTTCATTGATAATTGGCCTAGTATCTATCACGCCATTAAATTTAAATATGATGGTAAAAATTATTATTGCTAAAAGAAAATTGGCGATGGGCCCTGCGGCAACAATTGCCATTCTTTGATAAACTGATTTAGTAATAAAAGAAATGTCACGATCTTTTTTTGACATCTTACTAATCATTTCATGATCTGGCATTGAAGCTGCATTGCGATCGCCATACATTTTAACATAGCCGCCGAAAGGCAGTAAACAAAACTTCCACAAGGTACCTTTTTTATCTTTAAATCCAAAAAGCTTCTTACCAAAACCAATAGAAAACTCATCAATTCTAACTCCACATTTTCTTGCGACATAGAAGTGCCCATACTCATGAATAAAAACAATGACTGAAATTATGGCAATGAAGGAAAATAAATTATGCAAAAAAACTTGTAGCAATTCCATTTTACGATATTTTTGTTAGTAACAAATCCTGCGCCTTTCTTTTTATTAAAAAATCATAATCAATTATATCTTCAGCTGAAGACAGCTTTAGAAATTCGACTTTGTCTAACATAGTTTTAATAAAATCAACAATCTTATTAAAGGCTAATTTGTTTTCTAAAAACCCATTAACGGCAATCTCATTCGCGGCGTTAAGTACAATTGGCATGTTTCCTCCTTTTTTTAAGGACTCTAAACATAAATTAACAGCTGGAAATATTTTTTCATCAATTGCAAAAAATTCTAGCTTTTTCATAGCAATAAAATCTAACTTTTCTACTTCTGTACTCATTCTTTTTGGATAAGATAAAGCGTATGAAATTGGAACTTTCATATCGGGATAGCTCATCATTGCTAAAGTTGAACCATCTTTATAATTTACCATACCATGAATTATTGATTGTGGATGCACCACGGCCTTAAGCTGGTCAATCTCAATGGGAAACAAATAATAAGCCTCTATCAATTCCAAGCCTTTGTTCATCATGGTTGCTGAGTCAATTGAAACTTTAGCGCCCATTGACCAGTTGGGGTGATTTACTGCATCAGCTATAGTAACTTTGCTTAAATCATGATTTCCAGAAAAAAAAGGGCCACCTGATGCCGTAAGAATAATATTGCTGATATTTTGTAGATTATCTTTTTCAAATATTTGGAAAATAGCATTATGCTCAGAATCAATTGGAATTATTTTTGATCCACTTTTTTGCGCTTCTTTGATTAAAAAATCGCCACCGCATACCAAGGATTCTTTGTTAGCCAAGGCTATATTAGAGCCTGCCCTTATAGCTGTTAGTGTTGGCTTCATACCGATTGATCCAACTATTGCCGAAATAACAAGATCGCATTTAATTTTTGCTATATCTAAGATAGCCTCAAATCCAGCCAAAATCTCAATACCCTTTAAGTCAGAAAGGAGACTCTTTAACTCTTGATATTTATCCTCATTAGCAATTACCACATATTTCGGCCTTAGTTGTCGTACTTGCTTTGCTAAAAGAGAGAAATTGCTCTTGGCGACCAAAGCCAAAACCGAAAATTGTTCTGGATTATTTTTAATAATAGAGACGGTATTTTGGCCGATTGAACCAGTAGAGCCGAAAATAGAGATTGATTTAGACATTTTTGCCAGAATCTTTTTTGTCAAATTCTTTTGCTGCTTCATTATTTAATAGCTGCTCAATACGCGCTGCTTTTTTGCCAGAGTCATCCAATATAAATCTCATCTGTGGCACTAATCTTGATTTTACCTTGCCGGAAATTTTATTACGCAAGTAAGAATCAAGACCGTTTAAATATTTAACAACCTTAATTTGAAAAGATTCTTCACCAAAAATATCAAGATAGAATTTTATATTTTTTAAATCAGGGCTAACATCCGCTTCCAAAATAGTAATATGACAATTTTTAAAATTAAGCATGTCATCTTGCATAAAAATTTGCGACATTTCTCTTTTATAATTTTCGCCAATTTGCAACTGCTTTTGCGACTTTGTTTTTTTCATTTTAAAAATTTTTTTAAAAAACTAAACGATACTTATCATCTATTCAAGCAATATATAAAAAGCTAAATATTATTTTAATTTTCCAGGAGTTACTTAAGATTTCATAAGCAAATCAATATTACCACCTATTGCTGCTGCGTTAGTTGTAACGACCTTTTCATTAATAAATTTTAGCAAATAATGAGGCCCTCCAGCTTTAAATCCGGTACCTGATAATCCCTCGCCACCAAAAGGCTGAGAGCCAACGACTGCACCAGTTATGTTGCGATTAATATAAATATTGCCAACATTTACATAATTTTCAATATCTTGATATTGCTCTTGAATTCTAGTGTGTATACCAAAAGTAAGGCCAAATTTCAAAGAATTTACTCTTTTTATAAGATCTTTAATATTTTTTTCCTTATAGCTGACAACATGCAGAATTGGTCCAAAATTTTCTTCTTTTAAAATAGATAAATCATCTATTTTCCAAATTTGTGGAGCAAAATAGTGACCTTCCTTTTCCCCTTTTAGCAACTCTGGTTTTATTGCTAATTTTTTTATTAATTTTGCCTTAGAGGATTTTTCAAGATTATTGATGTGATCTTCTAAGTTCTTTTTAGCTTTAGCATCAATTACTGGACCAATATCAGTTGAAAAATTACTAGGATCCCCCACTTCCATTTCTTGCAAAGCTCCGCTTATTAATTTTAATGCTTCATCAGTAACAGCTTCTGGTAAAAACAATATTCTAAGAGCCGAACATCTTTGTCCAGCACTACCAAATGCAGAAGAAATAACATCATCACAAAGATGTTCTAGCAATGTTGAGCTATCGGCAATCATACAGTTTTGACCACCAGTTTCAGCAATAAGAGTCACAATATCATCATCACGACTAGCAAGATCTCGTTGTATTTTTTTGGCAGTTGCAGTTGATCCTGTGAAGCAAACACCTTTTACAACTTCCTCTTTAACCAATTTAGATCCTATTATAGAACCTTCGCCAGCGAGTAGCTGTATAACATTTTTTGGAATTCCAGCTTCATGAAGCAATTCTACAAGTCTAGCGGCAACTAGCGGAGTTTGCTCTGCTGGTTTAGCAATAACAGAATTGCCCACAACTAAGGCCGCAGCAATTTGACCAATAAATATTGCCAAAGGAAAATTCCATGGGCTAATGCAAAGAAAAACACCCTTTGGATGCAAGGTTAAAGCATTTAATTCACCAGTAACCGATGGCAAAATAACTGGATTTAACATAATTTTTTCTGCTTGCGCAGCATAATATCGACAAAAATCAACAGCTTCTCTTATTTCCGCGATAACATCAATCAAAACCTTACCTGCTTCTTTAATGCAAAGAGCGCTAAGTTCATGAATATTCTCTTCTAATAAATCTGCAAATTTTCTAATGATATTAGAACGATTTTCTAATTTAATATTTTTCCAATCAATAAAAGCCTCTTGCGCTTTTATAGCAGCTCTCGATACATCATCAGCATTGGCACTTATAACACTGCCAACAATTTGCGAAATATTTGACGGATTATAAATTTTTACCTCAGCAGCAGAAGCATTGTCATCTTTAAAATGCCACTCTTTATTAAGAAATTTATCTAAATTATTTTTAAATTCATCAAGATGATAAGTGCTGCCAACATCAATACCCTTTGAATTTAAGCGTTCATCGCCATATATTTGAGATGGCAAAGCAATTGTTTGATTGCGCTTACCGCCATTTTCTTTAACTTTAGCTATTGGATTTTCTACTACATCTTCTACAGGAATTTTATCATTTGCTAGCATATTCATAAAGGAGCTATTGGCGCCATTTTCTAAAAGCCTGCGAATTAGATATGCTAATAAATCTTTGTGCTCGCCAATTGGCGCATATATTCGACAAGGAACATCTTTAACCACATCGCTATAAAGACTCTCACCCATGCCGTAAAGTCTTTGAAACTCATATTTCTTACCAACCGCAAACTCTCTAATAGCCGCTATTGAATAGGCGTTATGAGTGGCAAATTGTGGAAAGAACGAATCATCC
>ENA-UOXV01008315-UOXV01008315.1-marine-metagenome-genome-assembly--contig:-NODE-8315-length-10241-cov-4.698508_pt1 | contig 10241 bp, 7 predicted proteins | sample MGYA00238165_ERZ766961 | MGnify/ENA primary metagenome ERZ766961 (study PRJEB28924, sample SAMN03173240) | marine metagenome | biome: Marine; feature: Water; material: Subsurface seawater | place: North... | reverse complement strand
CAGGACAGTTGGTGCCGGTGTTGTGGCTAAGGTATTAGAATAATCTACGTTTAAAAAATCGTTAAGGAGGAGTGTAGCTCAATTGGTAGAGCACCGGTCTCCAAAACCGGGGGTTGCGGGTTCGATCCCTGCCACTCCTGCCACGGTTTTTGTAGTTGGTTTTTATTCCCCTGTTTTGCAACAGGTTTTATGAACGGATCTTTATGGTGAAAGTTACTCCAGCCCAGTTTGTACGCCAAGTGCGTCAAGAAGTTTCAAAAGTTTCCTGGCCGAGTCGGAAGGAAACGGGCATCGGAACTTTAATGGTCTTCATTATGGTGTTTCTTGCTGCCGCTTTTTTCTTTGTAGTAGACTTAGCTCTATCGTGGGGCGTGCAGAAGATTCTTGGTTTAGGAGGCTAGGAAGATGGCGCAACGTTGGTATGTGGTGCATGTGCACTCTGGTTTTGAGAAAAAGGTGGCTCAAACCCTCCGTGAACAGACAAAACTGCAAGACATGGAAGATTTAGTTACAGAAGTACTTGTCCCCACCGAAGAAGTGATTGAGATGAGAAGGGGCGCGAAAGTTAGTGCGGAGAGGAAATTTTTCCCAGGCTACATCCTAGTGAAAATGGAAATGAACAATCAGAGTTGGCATTTGATACAAGATCAACCCAAAGTCACGGCCTTTCTTGGTGGTCAAGGCAAACCTATGCCAATCACTGAGAAAGAGGCAACGCGAATAATCAACCAGGTGGCTGAGGGTGTAGAGCGGCCCAAACCGAGGATCACTTTTGAGATTGGCGAGCAAGTTAGGGTGGCTGACGGCCCATTCTCCTCATTCAATGGCTTTGTGGAAGATGTAGATGAAGATAAAGCTAGACTTAAAGTCGCAGTTTCTATTTTCGGTAGATCTACACCCGTTGACTTAGAGTATAGCCAAGTTGAAAAAATGTGAGTGAAAAATAAAAATTAAATAAATAGAAAATTGTAGATAAATAGATTACAACATAAAAAATATTGGAGTTGCGTGGGAGATGTTGTCCGAAAACCCGGATAGAGTCGCACCACCCAACCATCGGAGGGTAGCATTTAATGGCAAAAAAAATAGATGGCTATATTAAGTTGGAGATCCCAGCCGGTGGCGCTAACCCGTCACCACCCGTAGGTCCGGCGCTGGGACAACGCGGTTTGAATATTATGGAATTTTGTAAGGCCTTCAATGCTGCTACTCAAAACTTAGAACAAGGCATGCCTATTCCGTGCGTTATAACAGCTTATGCTGACCGTACTTTCTCTTTCATTACAAAAACGCCGCCGGCAAGTTTTCTAATTAGAAAAGCTGCGGGATTACCAAAAGGGGCAAATAAGCCCGGACACGAGAAGGTTGGAACGATAAGTATAGCTCAAGCTCAAGAAATTGCGGAAACTAAGATGCAAGACTTAAATGCGGTCGACATTGAGGGAGCAATTATGATGGTCAAAGGGACGGCGCGTTCTATGGGCATAGAGGTGATGGAGTAGTACTATGGGTGAAAAAGGCAAAAGACTTTCAGATGTGTATAAGGGTATCGACAGAAACACTTTGTTTGATTTGCCCGAAGCAGTTAGACTTGTGAAGGAGGCTGCGACTGGTACCAAGTCTGATCAGACAATAGAGATTGCGATGAACCTTGGTGTTGATCCTCGTCATTCAGATCAAATGGTTCGAGGCGTTGTTTCATTGCCACACGGAACAGGAAAAACCATTAGGGTCGCCGTGTTTGCAAAAGACACAAAAGCAGATGAAGCCAAGGCTGCTGGTGCTGAATTTGTTGGTGCAGAAGACCTTATGAAGGAAATTCAGGATGGCAAAATGGATTTCGATCGTGTTATCGCAACACCGGATATGATGGCTGTAGTTGGCAGGTTGGGGAAAGTTCTTGGGCCACGAGGTTTGATGCCGAATCCGAAGCTTGGAACAGTCACTCCAGATGTCGCCGAGGCAGTCAAGGCGGTGAAAGGAGGGCAGGTCGAATTTAGAACTGAACGAGCTGGTATAGTTCATGGTGGCATAGGTAAGGCAAGTTTTTCGCAAGAACAACTCTGTGAGAATGCGACAGCATTTGTGTCTGCTATCCAGCATGCTAAGCCAACCGGTGTTAAGGGGACATATATAAAGCGCGTTGCTGTGAGCTCTTCTCAAGGCCCAGGGGTGCGTGTTGAAATTGCGGCATTAGGAAGTGAAATAGTTCCATAATGCCGATCAGTATTTGGTGCGCAGCGTGAATACAATGTGTACTGAATGGAGCTAGCTTTGGCTAGCTCAAACCTGTCCGAGACTACGGGTGCCGCTCCTGAAATGGTGGCATAAAAATGGAAATTGCCCGTATAGACGGTGGAACGAGTAGTTTGCCAGGTTAGAGCCAGGTAGACTAGTTGAACTTCTGGGACAGGCGAACCGTACCTGGCGCAAATGTGTTAGGTGAGTGTGCAAAAGGGCAAAGCCTCAATTTTGTGGTGAGCCCTAAAAAGTGGAGATAATCAATGGACCGAAGTGAAAAGGTTGATTTGGTTGCGTCGCTTCATAAAACCCTGTCTGAAACAACTGTGGTTGTAGTCACAAGACAGACAGGAATGACTGTAAATGAAGTTGAAGAACTTCGTTCGGTCATGCGTGATGCGGGAACTGGATACAAAGTAACTAAGAATCGGCTGGTACGTCTCGCTCTAAAAGGTACGCAGTATGAAAGTCTAGAATCAAGCTTCTCGGGGTCAACGGCAATAGCAACGTCGAACGACCCTGTGGCAACGGTTAAGGCTTCTGTCGAGTTCGCCAACAAGAATGAAAAGTTCAGTATTGTTGCGGGAGCTATCGAGGGTTCTATACTCTCGCTAGCGGAGATTAAGAAGCTTTCAGAGCTTCCTTCATTCGACGAATTGCGTGCTAAGATAGTGGGGCTTCTTCAAGCGCCTGCCAGAAATTTGGTTGGTGTTTTGCCTGCTTCAGGAGCGAAAATTGCTCGCGTTTTGAGCGCGCGTAGTCAGCAGATTTAAACTGTACTTACTGGAAAATATAACATTCAAGAAGTTGAAAATTGGAGAAATAAAAAATGGCCGATCTAGAAAAATTAGCAGAAGAATTATCAAGCCTCACAATTATTGAAGCAGCAGACTTATCAAAAATGCTAGAGGAAAAATGGGGTGTCTCAGCGGCAGCACCGGTAGCTGCCGTTGCAGTGGCAGGTGGAGATGCAGGCGGTGCAGCAGCTGAGGAAAAGACAGACTTTGAGGTGGTGCTCGCTGCCATCGGAGACAAAAAAATCAACGTTATCAAGGAAGTTCGGGCAATCACAGGCCTAGGACTGAAAGAGGCGAAAGATCTTGTGGAAAGTGCTCCTAAAACAGTGAAAGAGGGAGTGGGTAAAGATGAAGCAGAAACATTAAAGAAGCAGCTTGAAGAGGCAGGGGCGACGGTAGAACTGAAATAATTTTGCAGTAAACTTGCTTTTTGGGGGGCGTTCGTTTAGGGGCGCCCCTAAACTATAATCTGACTAAATAGTGTAACAGCCGCTATACTTTTATAAGTAAGCTATTAGTGATAGCAGCGGTTTTAACGGAATAATTGATAATTAACTAATACGATCCGAAACATTTTATCTATTAAAGAGGTCTTAATATGCCCGATGCTCCCGTAGGATCTTTAACAAGCAGAAAACGCGTTAGAAAATCGTTTGGAAGAATTTCTGAAGTCGCTCCAATGCCAAACTTAATTGAAATACAGAAGAGTTCTTATGATCATTTTCTTCAAGTCAACGTTAAGGTCGAAGATCGAGATAGCGTTGGTTTGCAGGAAGTTTTCAAAACTGTGTTTCCGATCAAAGACTTTGCCGAAAATTCGATGCTCGAATTTGTTCGGTATGAGCTAGAGGAGCCTAAGTTTGATGTTGAAGAATGCCAACAACGCGGCCTAACCTTTGCTGCCCCGTTGAAGGTTACTCTAAGGTTAGTTGTATGGGATGTAGATGAAGACACCGGTGCACGCTCCATAAGAGATATCAAAGAACAAGAAGTTTACATGGGTGATATGCCTTTGATGACGCAAAATGGTACCTTTGTTATTAATGGCACGGAGCGTGTCATCGTATCACAAATGCATCGATCCCCAGGGGTGTTCTTCGATCATGATAAGGGTAAAACGCACTCCTCTGGAAAATATTTATTTGCCGCTCGAGTGATACCATATCGTGGGTCTTGGCTGGATTTTGAATTCGATGCTAAAGATATATTGTACGTCCGAATTGATCGACGAAGGAAATTGCCTGCAAGTACGCTCCTTATGGCCTTGCTAGGTGCTGAGTCTGAAGACTATATAGAAAAATGCCATGTAACGGGGGAGGATTTAGAAAGAACTAAAGTCAATGGTATGACGGCAGATGAGATACTTGGTTTTTTCTATGGTACTATTAACTATTCGCGCGATGGCGAGGGCTGGAGTACTCCCTTCGTTAGCGATGGTCATCAGGGGCAAAAACTTACTCGTGATTTAGTGGACGCTAAAACTAGGAAAGTCGTCGCTAATACTGGCGAAAAAATGACCAAAAGAGCAGCACGTAAGCTCGTAGATGGTGGCCTTAAGGATGTGTTTCTAGAAAATAATGAGTTACTGGGGCACTTCATAAGTTCTGACATCATCAACGAAGAAACAGGCGAAGTTTATTTTCAAGCGGGTGCAGAATTAACCGAAGAAATGTTCGCAACTCTGGCTGAGGAAGGCCTTGAGGACCTATCGGTTCTAGCTATCGATCATACTAATATTGGGCCCTATATTCGTAATACATTGATGGCGGATAAGAATGCTAATAGAGATGAAGCCTTAGTGGATATCTATAGAGTCATGCGGCCCGGTGAGCCCCCTACATTGGAAACCGCGGAAGCGCTATTCTCTGCGTTATTTTTTGACTCAGAACGATATGATTTGTCTTCGGTGGGCCGCGTGAAGATGAACGCCAGACTAGGGCTTGAAACTTTGGATAGTATGCGTGTACTTAGGAAGCGTGATATTCTAGAGATAATGCGCATTTTAACTGAATTAAAGGATGGCCGAGGTGACATAGACGATATTGATCACTTAGGGAACCGGCGAGTTAGATCCGTTGGCGAACTGATGGAAAACCAGTATCGCGTAGGATTGCTTCGTATGGAGAGAGCTATTCGAGAGCGAATGAGCTCGGTGGAAATTGATACTGTGATGCCGCATGACTTAATAAATGCCAAGCCAGCGGCGGCTGCCGTGAGAGAATTTTTTGGATCGTCACAACTCTCGCAATTTATGGATCAAACTAACCCTCTTTCTGAAATAACTCACAAAAGAAGATTGTCTGCATTAGGGCCAGGTGGTTTAACCAGAGAAAGAGCTGGTTTCGAAGTGCGTGACGTGCATCCCACGCATTATGGCAGAATTTGTCCAATTGAAACCCCTGAAGGTCCCAATATTGGTCTTATTAACTCACTGGCCACTTATGCAAGGGTCAATCAATACGGGTTTATAGAGACCCCTTATAGAACCGTTACTGAAAGTAGTGTGACGGGTGAAGTGCGATATATATCTGCTATGGAAGAGGGCCGTTACACAATAGCTCAGGCTAACGCCGAGTTAGATAGTGATAACCGATTTGTCGAAGAACTTATACCAGTTCGCCGGCAAGGTGATTTTGGTCTAGCCCGACCTGAAGACATAGACCTAATTGATGTGTCTCCCAAACAATTAGTTTCTGTTGCGGCGGCTTTGATACCATTTTTAGAGAACGATGATGCAAATCGGGCCTTAATGGGGTCGAATATGCAACGTCAAGCTGTTCCTTTGGTGAAAGCCGAAGCCCCATATGTTGGTACAGGTATGGAGGCTATTGTTGCTAGGGACTCTGGGGTTGTTATAATGGCTAAAAGATCTGGTATCGTTGACCAAGTGGATGCGCAACGGATTGTTATTCGAGCAAATAAAGAGACAGAAAGCACTCAATCCAACGTTGATATATATAGTCTTTTAAAATACCAAAGATCCAACCAAAATACCTGTATTAACCAACGGCCATTAGTGGCGGTTGGCAACACAGTTCAAGCTGGAGATATAATTGCGGATGGCCCATCCACTGATTTGGGTGAATTGGCATTAGGACGGAATGTGTTGGTCGCTTTTATGCCATGGAATGGGTATAATTTCGAGGATTCTATTTTAATCTCAGAACGAATTGTTCGCGATGATGTGTTTACATCAATCCACATCGAAGAATTTGAGATTATGGCTCGTGATACGAAGCTTGGGCAGGAAGAAATAACCCGCGATATACCGAATATTGGTGAAGAGTCACTTAAAAATCTTGATGAAGCTGGTATAGTTTATATTGGTGCTGAAGTTAGTCCTGGAGATATTCTGGTAGGAAAAGTTACGCCAAAAGGGGAATCACCGATGACACCGGAAGAGAAGCTCTTACGAGCAATCTTTGGGGAGAAGGCATCGGATGTTCGTGACACGTCCTTAAAGGTGCCGCCTGGAGGTGCTGGAACCGTTGTTGAAGTTCGGGTTTTCTCAAGGCGAGGTGTTGATAAAGATGAACGTTCGCAAGCAATAGAAAGAACAGAAATTGAAAGGTTAGCCAAGGACCGTGATGATGAGCGTTCTATATTAGAGAGTGGCTTCTACGATAGGTTAAAGGAGCAATTGTTGGGGCAAGTTGCCGTATCGGGACCTAAAGATTTCAAAGTGGGAACTATCTTAACTGATGAGGTGCTTGACCAATACACAAAAGGCCAATGGAGGCAGTTTGGTGTCGAGAATGACCAGTTAATGGAATATATAGAGGGAGTACGAGCCGAGTTTGATAGAACCATCGAACAACTACAGGATCGCTTTGATAATAAGGTGGAAAAATTACAAAGAGGTGATGAACTCCCACCCGGGGTAATGAAGATGGTCAAGGTTTTTGTTGCGGTGAAGCGAAAATTGCAACCGGGTGACAAAATGGCGGGTCGGCATGGTAATAAGGGGGTTATTTCGAAGATAGCTCCGATAGAAGATATGCCTTATTTAGAAGATGGAACACCTGTTGATATAGTATTAAACCCGTTGGGAGTTCCCTCTAGAATGAATGTTGGGCAGATACTAGAAACGCATCTCGGATGGGCCTCACACGGTTTAGGCAGGCAAATCTCTGGCATGTTGAACGGAATTGCTGAAGGCAGAGAAACTGGAGATTTAAGAGGTAAATTGAAAGGGATTTACGGTGAATCCCAGTATGAAACAGAAATAGCTCCTTTGGATGACCATCAAGTTAACGAACTAGCTGGTAACTTGGTAAATGGGGTGCCAATGGGGACACCCGTTTTCGATGGGGCACGGGAAGATGATGTAGTAAAAATGCTCGAATATGCTGGATTAGACTCGACCGGCCAAGTAACACTAGTAGACGGAAGGACTGGGGAGACGTTCGAGAGAAAAGTGACTGTGGGTTATATTTATATGCTCAAACTGCATCATTTAGTTGATGACAAGATACATGCAAGATCAATAGGGCCCTACAGTTTAGTCACACAACAGCCGCTAGGTGGGAAAGCACAGTTCGGCGGTCAAAGGTTTGGTGAGATGGAGGTTTGGGCGTTGGAAGCATATGGTGCGGCATACACCCTTCAGGAAATGTTAACCGTGAAGTCGGATGATGTTTCAGGTAGAACGAAGGTTTATGAAGCAGTAGTTAGGGGCGACGATAACTTTGAGGCGGGAATTCCAGAATCTTTTAATGTTTTGATAAAGGAACTCCGTTCTCTGGGATTGAATGTTGATTTGGATCAACGAGCTCTCTAGTACGTTATCTTTAGAATATAGCCTTTGGATTAATTTTTATGTGCATACAATCAACAATCAAAAATAATTTCTCAATAAGTAATATGTTTTTGTTGTCAGAGTTGCGTAAGGAGAATTCGATATGAATGATTTGGTTAATGTATTTGGTCAACCTACAGGAACTGATAGTTTTGACCAAATTAAGATCTCTATAGCAAGTCCTGAACGTATTCACTCCTGGTCATTTGGCGAAATTAAAAAGCCAGAAACCATAAACTATCGTACTTTCAAGCCAGAGCGTGATGGTCTCTTTTGCGCCCGGATTTTTGGCCCAATAAAAGACTATGAGTGTTTGTGTGGTAAGTATAAGAGAATGAAATATAGAGGTATCATCTGTGAGAAATGTGGTGTGGAGGTTACTCTCAGCAAAGTTCGACGGGAACGAATGGGGCATATTGAGTTAGCTTCGCCGGTTGCTCATATCTGGTTTTTAAAATCATTACCTAGTAGAATCGGTCTGTTGCTGGATATGACACTGAAGGAGCTTGAGCGGGTCCTCTATTTTGAGAGTTTTGTTGTTCTTGATGAGGGGTTCACCTCTTTGACCCGACGTCAATTGATGTCGGAAGAGGAGTATTTCGATGCCATGGATGAGTTTGGTGAAGACAACTTTAGAGCTTCTATTGGAGCAGAGGCACTTAAAGAGATGTTGTCTGGCCTGGATTTAGAGGAAGAGATAATAGAAATCAGGGAGGGATTGAGGACCACTGGGTCTGAAATGAAGCGTAAGAAATATGTTAAGCGACTCAAACTAGTAGAAGCTTTTATCGAATCAGGTTGCAGACCAGAGTGGATGATTCTTGATGTTGTCCCAGTTATTCCGCCTGAACTTCGGCCTCTAGTTCCCTTGGATGGGGGACGATTTGCAACTTCAGATCTGAATGACCTATACCGGCGCGTTATCAATCGAAATAATAGATTGAAGCGGTTAATAGAGTTGAAGGCTCCGGATATAATCGTTCGTAATGAAAAACGAATGCTCCAAGAGTCTGTTGATGCTCTTTTTGATAACGGTCGTCGTGGTCGGGTCATCACCGGGGCCAATAAGCGTCCATTAAAATCGTTGTCGGATATGTTAAAGGGCAAGCAAGGCCGGTTTCGTCAGAATTTGTTGGGTAAGAGAGTAGATTATTCTGGTAGGTCCGTGATTGTTGTTGGACCCGAATTGATGTTACATCAATGCGGATTGCCAAAAAAGATGGCTTTAGAGTTGTTTAAACCCTTCATTTATTCGAAATTAGAATTGTATGGGTTAGCTACTACCATTAAAGCGGCAAAGCGTATGGTGGAGAAAGAGCGACCTGAGGTTTGGGATATTCTTGAAGAAGTGATTAGGGAGCATCCAGTTCTTCTTAATAGGGCACCGACTTTACATCGATTAGGCATACAAGCTTTTGAGCCGGTTTTGATAGAAGGAAAGGCTATCCAGTTACATCCCCTTGTTTGCACCGCATTTAATGCAGATTTTGATGGCGATCAAATGGCTGTCCATGTTCCTTTATCGCTTGAAGCGCAGTTGGAGGCCCGCGTTTTGATGATGTCGACTAATAATATATTGAGCCCAGCCAACGGAAAGCCAATCATAGTTCCTTCACAAGATATTATCCTTGGCCTGTATCATCTCACAATGGAGCGTGCTGGGATGGTTGGAGAAGGCATGGTGTTTGCCAACCTATCAGAGATTGAGCACGCCCTTCATAGTGGGGCGGTCCATCTGCATGCTAAGGTGAAAGCTCGTTTGGAAACTTATGATGAGAATGGCGAAAAAGCCTTAAGGGTAGTGGAATCAACGCCTGGCAGGCTCCGATTGGCTAAACTTTTACCTGATAGCCCGAGGTTGGGTTTTGATAAGATAAATAAGTTAATGACCAAGAAAGAAGTTTCTAATGTTATAGATAATGTCTACAGACACTGTGGTCAAAAAGAAACGGTACTTTTTGCAGATCGTGTCATGGCATTAGGTTTCGGTCAGGCTTGTGTGGCGGGCATCTCATTTGGCAAAGATGATCTCATCATTCCAGATGCAAAAAATGCTCTGGTAGACGATGCTAGTAAACAGGTAAAAGAGTTTGAACAACAATACCTCGATGGATTAATTACGCAAGGCGAGAAGTATAATAAGGTCGTTGATGTATGGTCACGCTGTACAGACCAGGTTGCCGAAGAGATGATGGGGCGCATAATGACTGTAGAGGAAGGGAAGGAAGTAAATTCCGTTTGGATGATGGCGCATTCTGGTGCAAGAGGTTCGCCCGCTCAAATTAAACAGTTAGCGGGCATGCGTGGCTTAATGGCTAAACCATCAGGCGAAATTATCGAAACTCCAATAATTTCAAATTTCAAGGAAGGTTTAAATGTTCTTGAGTTTTTTAACTCAACTCATG
>ENA-UOXV01008311-UOXV01008311.1-marine-metagenome-genome-assembly--contig:-NODE-8311-length-10242-cov-16.680082_pt1 | contig 10242 bp, 10 predicted proteins | sample MGYA00238165_ERZ766961 | MGnify/ENA primary metagenome ERZ766961 (study PRJEB28924, sample SAMN03173240) | marine metagenome | biome: Marine; feature: Water; material: Subsurface seawater | place: North... | reverse complement strand
CACAAGCATAACCAAACATAATTCCCTGGTCTCCTGCACCCTCATCTTTGTTACCAGACGAGTCTACACCCATTGCTATATCTGCTGATTGGGAGTGGAGATGACTTTCTATTTTAGTTGCTTCTTTCCAAGTAAAACCTTCTTGGTCATAGCCAATATCTTTTATACAATTTCTAACTTTTTCGATCAGCTCATCTTTTTTTATATCTGGTCCTCTAACTTCACCTGCTAGAACAACTTTGTTAGTGGTGGTTAGCGTTTCACATGCTACTCTAGAAAAAGGATCCCCAGAAAGATAACTATCAACAACCATGTCAGAAATTCGATCAGATACTTTATCTGGATGTCCTTCAGATACAGACTCACTTGTAAATAAAAAATTCTTTAGGTTACTCATTCTTAATTCTATTAAATGAAAAAATTAAAAAAATATACAATAAAATTATTAATAAGAATATTTTATTTCCATATTTAGAAAATACTGTTGGTGAAAATTTTCTTGATTTTTCAAAATCAACATATCCATTTTTACCAAAATCAACTTGTCCTTCAATATTTCCAATTGGGTTAACGATAGCTGCCATACCATTATTAGCTGAACGAATTATATATTTTCCACTCTCAATCGCTCTAAATATGCTGTGTACGAAATGTTGTTTTGGTCCAATAGAACTCCCAAACCATCCATCTTCAGAAACATTAATTATATAATCAAAGTTTTGATCTGAATAAAGTCTTCCTGAATAGATTATTTCATAACAAATTAAGGGAAGTATCTTAAAACTAAATAACTCCCAGTTTACTTGTATAGCCTCTCTTTTTTGACCTTTGGAATATGACTGGTAGTTATTTGTAAGATTTTTAAGACCAATTTTTCTAAGTATTTCTTCAAAAGGTAAAAATTCCCCAAAAGGAACTAAATTTATTTTGTCATAGGAATTTAAAAGATTTAATTTGTTATCATAAATTGAAAACGAATTAAAAAACTTTACACCTGATTGATCATAAGATTGTTTATTAATACCAAGTCCTAATAAATGATTACTGTTAAAATGATCTTTAAATAAATATTGATACTGAACAAGCTCATTTTGATAAATGTCTGGAATTATACCTTCGGGCCATAGAAAAAAAATATTTTTGCTCGGATCAGGCTCACTAATTTTAATCAGTTCGTTAATTATTAGAGTGGGATCTACATCTCGATAAAATCTATCTAAATTTATATTTGAACCAATTGTACGAATTGTAAAATTATTATTTGTTTCTTCTATTTTTAGAAATTTTTTTTCATAAATAGTTCCATACATATAAAACAGAATGGGTAATATTAAAAATAATATACAAACAATTAAATCTTTACGACTATCTCTTAAAATAAAAATTGATGGACTAATAAAAAGTGAAATACAAAATAAATTAAATCCAAATGTACCAATAATAGACATAATGCTTAACAATTCTGGATGATTAGAAAAACTAAAAGCAATTAAATTCCATGGGAATCCAGTTAAAATAGAACCTCTTAAAAATTCAACTATTCCAAATAATAAAGAGAAAAGAAAAAATGAGCTCACAATTTTTTTTAATCTTAAAATTGCAAACAGATAAGTAAGTATTCCATAAAAGATTGCTAAAAAGGCTGGTATTAAAATAAGAGATAGAGGTATTAAAGCCTTAAAATTTTCATCAAATGTTAAAGAAATAGATATCCAATAAATATTAGATATAAAATAGCCAAATCCAAATGCCCATCCATATAGAAAAAAATTAAATTTTTGATATGAATTTTTTTTAAATAAAAAAATAAATAATAAACTAAATGTTAAAAAATTAATGATAAAATAATTAAATGGAGGAAGACTTAGAGAAGAAAAAACACCTAAAAAAAATAGGTATAACAATTCTAAATAAATATTTTTTTTCAATTAATTAAGTTTAGAAATTACTGATTTGTAAATTTTGTTTTCTTCTATAATCATTTTTTTATAATCTTTATCTTTAATATGATCAAATCCTAATAAGTGTAAAAATCCATGAATAAAAGTTTTAATCACCACTGTTTTAAATGATCTTTTTTCTTTATCTTTGTTCATATAATTAAAGCTAATTATTACATCTCCAAGGTAAGTATCCTTTTTAATTGAAATCTTATGACTTAATGGAAAGGAAAGAATATCTGTTGGTTTATTTTTATTTCTAAATTTTTTGTTTAGTTTTTTGATATTTTGGTTATTCGAAAGTAATAAGGTAAAACCGACATTTTTGTTTAAAAACTTATATTTATTAGGAAAAGCATCACAAATAGAATTAAAAAAAATCTCTTTATTTTTTATTTTTTTAGACCAATTAGTGTCTTCAGAAAAGACATTAACGCTAATCATCGTTATTAGAATAAGCTTTTACTATTTTTGATACTAATGGGTGTCTAACAACGTCTGAATGATCAAAATCGACTACAGAAATTTCATTTAAGTGATTTAGAAGTTTTTTTGCTCTGTTTAAACCTGACATACTTTTATTTGGAAGATCAATTTGAGAAGGATCCCCATTAACAACTATTTTTGAATTTTCACCAATTCTTGTTAAAAACATTTTAATTTGAGTATCTGTTGCATTTTGTGCCTCATCTAAAATTGCAAATGAATTTTTTAAAGTTCGACCCCTCATGAATGCTAAAGGAGCAATTTCAATATCTCCAATTTCAATCATTCTTTGAATTTTTTCAAAATCAAACAGATCGTAAAGAGAATCGTACAAAGGTCTAAGATATGGATCAACTTTTTCCTTCATATCTCCAGGTAAAAAACCTAATCTCTCTCCAGCTTCAACGGCTGGTCTAGAAAGAATTATTCTTTCAATTTTCTTTTCTAATAACATTGTTAATCCAACAGCAACTGCTAAAAAAGTTTTTCCAGTCCCTGCAGGTCCTGCTGAAATAGTGATGTCACTTTGTCTTAGAGCTCTAACATACTCTTTTTGTTTTTCAGACCTTGGAATAATTGATTTTTTTGGTGTTTTAATAATGTCAGTTATATTTTGATTTTTTACTTTTTCATTAATCATAAATTGATCTACCGAAGATATAATATCTTTGTTTTCAATACTGCCATTATTTATAAATTGATTAGCTAAAAACTGTATTGCATTTTTAACAACTTCATTTTTTTCAGCTGATGATTTGATTAGTATTGAATTTCCTCTCGAATATAAACTAGATCCAGTTATTTTTTCTAATTCTTTCAAGTTTGTATTAAACTCACCAACAACACCCATGAGTAAGTCGTTATCATGAAAAATGACACTTAAAGAGTTATTGTCTGAGTAAACGAATTTTAGCGTTGTATTAATATTTTTTTTTAAAAAACTGCTCAATTGTTAAGCTACCTTTTGATTTAAATCTGTAACAGCCTCTCCAAACAAGGTGTTTTGATTGCTTTTGTTTATTTTTACTTTCACAATTTGTCCAATACTTTCTTCATTACCACTAAATATTACTGAAGTCATGTACTCAGATCTCCCAAAAAGTTTGGTTTTATCCTCAGTTTGATTTTCAACTAGCACCTCAATTGTATTATTTTCTAAAGATTTATTTTTTTGAATCTGATGCTCGAATAATTTCTGTTGTATTTTTTCCAACCTATTCAATGATATCTCTTTATCTATTAATTCTAAATTTTCAGCTACTGTGCCTGGCCTTGGGCTGAAAATAAATGAATAAGAATTTATAAATTTTATCTTTTTAATTAATTCAAATGTTTCATTAAAATCTTGCTCCTCTTCACCTGGATAAGCAATTATAAAATCACTTGAAAATTCAACTGCTGGATTAATTTCTTTTAATTTTTCATAGGTATTAAGATATTCTTGAATAGTATGCTTTCTATTCATTAACTCTAAAACCTTATTAGATCCGCTTTGAACCGGAAGATGCACCAGGGGCATTAATTTTTTTGAATGTTTATATACTTCAATTAAATCATCTGTCATATCTTTTGGGTGTGATGTGGTATACCGAATTCTTTTTACCTCATTTATTTTTTCAATTTCTAAAATCAAGTTTGATAAACGCAAACCATTATCATTATAAGCATTTACATTTTGGCCTAATAAAATAATTTCTTTAGCTCCTTGTTCTATAAGGCTTTTTGCTTCATCAATGATTTGTTTAAAAGGTCTAGAATATTCAGGACCTCTAGTATAAGGCACCACACAAAAATGACAAAACTTATCACAGCCTTCCTGTATAGTTAAAAAGGAGGATACTTTTGAAGAATTATTTTTTATTTTACTCAGATATTCAAACTTACTTACTGCATCAAATTCAGTTTCTTCAAACTTTTGTTTTTCAACATAATTAAGTATGGTGTCGTTAATTTTGTGATAAGCCTGAGGTCCAATGACCAAATCTATATAAGGTTCTCTTTTTAACATTTCTTGATTTTCGGCTTGAGCCACACAGCCTGCAACAATAACCAAAGGCTTCTTTTTTGCTCTAAAGATTTTTTTCACTCTACCAATTTCATGGTAAACTTTTTCTTTAGCTTTATCTCGTATATGACAGGTGTTTAAAAGATAGCAATTTGCATCCTCATAATTATCTGTTTTTTCATATCCAATTTTTTTAACTGTGTCATAAATTCTATTTGAGTCATACTCGTTCATCTGACAGCCAAATGTTTTGATAAATATTTTTTGATTCATGGTTATTGAGATTTTTTTTTAACCCCGTAGAGTTCTAATTTATGATCAACTAATTTGTAACCATACTTTTCAGCAACTTTTTTTTGAAGTTTTTCAATTTCTTCGTCTACAAATTCTATAATTTCTCCAGTTTTTACATCTATTAAATGATCATGATGACCCTCATTAAGCTCTTCATATCTAGCTTTGCCACCTTTAAACTCGTGTTTTGCTAAAATTCCAGATTCCTCAAAAAGTTTTACAGTTCTATAAACTGTTGCGATACTAATTTTTGGATCAATTTTATTTGCTCTATTATAAAGTTCATCAACATCCGGATGATCAGTGGACTCGGACATTACCTTTGCTATAACTTTCCTTTGTTCGGTCAGTTTGACACCTATTGATAAGCATTTTTCCTCAATTGTATCTGGCATATTTAATTTTAACTCTAATAAATGGGATTAATCAAATTTTTTTTAATTTGATATTTATCACACAAATTGGGAATATTTTCATATTTCGTATTTTCTGATGCCTCAAAATCTTGCAAACTATAACAATAATAATCAATTTTTTTAGCTAAAAAAATAGCTTTAACAATAGATAGAGAATTTCTTATTCCAGCAAAACTACCAGGCCCTCGGTTGATATAAATCTCTGAAATGTCATTATAATTTATTTTTTTAGATGAAATAAAACCTTCAATTAACAGAATTAATTTCTCATAATTAATTTTAGTATTTTCATGGGTAATACTATAAATATTATCTTTATTAATGAGCATTAAAAATATTTTTTCATTTGCAGCATCAATTATAAGTTTGGTCATTTTAATTCTATTTTTATCATTAAACTCTAAAGCAGATAACAATAATATCAAATATTATTCGAAAGATGAGGGTATTTTATCACTAATGTATCATAGATTTGATGAAAACAAATATCCATCTACAAACATTCAAATGGATGTTTTTGTTAAGCAAATAGAAATGATTAAAAATTCAAACTATGAATTTTATGACATACAAAAATTTATTGATAATTTTAATGAACCTAAAAATGAAAAAAAAATATTAATAACAATTGATGATGCATTTTCATCTTTTTATGAAATTGCGTGGCCATTTTTGAAAGAAAATAAAATTCCATTTATTTTATTTGTCTCAACAGAGCCAGTTGGCAATAATGGCTATATGACTTGGGATCAAATTAGAGAAGTTGAGAAAGAGAGTTTTGCCTATATAGGACATCATTCACATACTCATGACTATTTAATAGAAAAATCAGATGATGAATTTATTAATGATATAGAAATAGCATCTAAATTTTTTTTAAGAGAGCTCGGTTATATTCCAAATTTATTTTCTTATCCATTTGGTGAATATTCAAAATTCATGAAAGATTATGTTGCTGAAAATTTTAGTTTTGCTTTTGGTCAGCATTCTGGGGTTATAGATTTAAATAAAGATAAATTTGAATTACCAAGATTTCCTATCAATGAAAATTATGGAGAATTAAATAGATTTAAATCAATCATTAATTTTTTTCCCTTAGAGTACAAAAATTTAATTCCAGAGGAAAAAAAATTAACAAAAGCAAATAATCCACCTGAATTTCAAGTTGAATTTTTTGAAGATCAAAAAAATTTAGATAATATAAATTGCTATTCAAATGAAGGTAATGCTTGGGAAAAATCAAATTTTAATTTTTTAAATAATAAACTTACCATAAAATTTAGAGAAGCTTTTACTCCTAGAAGAGGAAGAGTTAACTGTTCCTTAAATGACGATGGAAAATGGAGATGGTTTGGTATGCAATTCGTTGTACAATAAACTAAATTAAGCTTTCAAGTTCAACACTGGATGGCAATAGTTTCGCATCATCAAAATCTTTTAAATCATTCTGTTCAATTATTTTTTGTAAAACCTCAACATACTGATCACCAGTTTCAGCATATCTATCTAAATAATTTGACAGCACCATACTATCTAATGGTTTGCCAGCATCCCTAAGTTCAGCTCTTGCTTGTCTAAAATCCCTATAAGTTGAATGAGTATTCAAATTTCTTTGGTAGGCTCTAACAGATGCTTGTAAAATGTTAAATTTCATAACTTTATGCTCTGCGCCTTCTTCAGCATCCTTGGGCTTTAAACCCTCTCCTGACCATGTCCATTGACCAAATAAAGCATTACCCTCCTGAGCAAATCTAGATGTTCCCCAACCTGTTTCTTTTGCAGCTTGAGCGATTGCTAACGATACAGGGATTTCATCCATTCTAATTTTAAGTAATGATAAATCTTTTGCAGGAACACCATATTGTTTAAATTTTTTCTCGAGCCATTTTTTTTCTAAATCTGTATTATTGCTTTTGTTAATGATGGTAAAAAGTCTTTTTCGATCTAATCGAATATTATTATTTTCTTTTAAGATTAAAGGTAAAACAATTTGAATAAAAAGTTCCTTCCTTTTTTTTGTATCTTCAATCATTTTAATTTCATCTGGCAATAATGTTAAAAGTACAGGTTTAACAAGTTTAGTTTCTCTGACATCTTTTAATTTATAATTAGTGTCTTTAAACAATTGTTCTATCGTGGGTGCACTTAAAGCTACCGACTCATTTTCTATATCGTTAAGTGATAAAATATCTATCAGAAGATCTTTTTCATCTAAAACTTCTGTATTTTCTTCAATATTGTTTTTGCTATTTAAAGTATAAACTAAAATTTTCTTGGATTCATTTTGAAACTCTTTTGTGTTAAGAAAATTTTCATTTGTAAAATTAATAAAAAAAGGCATCACATAAAAAAAACCAACTACTACAATACTACTTAAAATTACTCTAGGAATTGCTCCAATACTTCTTTCATCAAAAAATTGGATGGTCTTTTTTGTTTTTCTTACAATTTTTCTTCTCATTCTTGAACCGCTATAACCTCTTTAACCTCTGGTAAATAATGACATAAAAGATTTTGAACTCCTTGCTTTAAGGTCATTGTTGAGCTTGGACATCCTGAACAACTTCCTTGTAACTGAACTTTAACCACACCATTTTTAAATTCTTTAAATTTGATGTCTCCACCATCTCTAGCAACAGCTGGTCTAATTTTTTGGTCTAAAATTTTTATAATTTTTTCTTCGATCTCTAATAAATCCTTAGTTTCTTCATTTATTTTACCATCAATTACAAATTCTTTTCCATCGGAATAGAAATCATTAATTAATGAAATAACTATATGTTTAATATCTTCCCAGTTAGTTTCATCATTTTTATTAACTGAAATAAATTCATCTCCTAAAAAAACTCCTTCTACACCAATTATGGAAAGAATATTTCTTACTAGTTCGTTGTTAATCTCATCTTTTTTTGTAATCTCATAAGAGCCACTATTTGAAACTTTTTTACCGGGTAAAAATTTTAAAGAATTTGGGTTTGGAGTGTTTTCAGTTTGAACGAACATAGCTAATATATAGTGAATAATTAATAAATTGAAACTTGATAATAAATTTTTTCTAAAAGCCTATGATTTCTTTAATTTTTTGTACTTTTTTAGAAGCAATTGAATTTGCATTTTCATAACCTTTATTAAGAATATCATCTAAATATTTCTGATCACTCAATAATTTTTTTATCTCTTTTGAAATAGGTTCAATTTTTTCAACTAAAACTTGTGACAACTGATCTTTGAATTCTGAAAAATTTTTTCCTGAAAATTTAGAAACTGATTTTTCTAAATTTGAATTTGTTAAACTTGAATAAATTCCAATTAAATTTTTAGCCTCTGGTCTTTGTTCAAGTTCAGCAACTGTAGCTGGCATTGACAAAGGATCTGTCTTGGCTTTTTTAATTTTATTCATAATCAAATCTTTATCGTCTGTTAAATTGATTCTGCTTAAGTCTGAAAGTTCAGATTTACTCATTTTTTTGGTTCCATCTTTTAAACTCATAATTCTAGAAAATTCTTTTTGAATTAAAGGCTCTGGAACTTTTAGAAAATCTTCGCATTGAAAATCGTTGTTAAATTTTTGAGCGATATCTCTACAAAGTTCTAAATGTTGTTTTTGATCATCACCTACAGGAACATGGGTTGCATCATATAATAATATATCTGCAGCCATTAACACTGGATAAGAATATAAGCCAACACTTGCTTTTTCTTTATCCTTTCCTGCCTTTTCCTTAAATTGAGTCATTCGATTTAACCAGCCCATACGTGCAATACAGCTTAAAATCCAAGCAGTTTCTGCATGCGCTGAAACTCTAGATTGATTAAATATTATGCTTTTTTTTGGATCAATGCCACTTGCTATAAAAGTTGCAACCGTTTCTCTGATATTTTTTTTTAATTCTTTAGGATCTTGCTTAACCGTAATTGCATGAAGATCAACCACACAAAAAACACATTGATTATTAGTGTCATTCCCCAACTCTACAAAATTTTTAATTGCACCTAAATAATTTCCTAAATGCAGATTGCCCGTGGGCTGAACACCTGAAAAAATTTTTTTACTCATAAATTAATACTTTAATTGAATATCACTTATTTTAAAAGCTTTGATGAAATAAGATATTAATAAATAAAACAATAAACTTAAAACAACACTGATAATTAAATAAAGCGCTTTTAAATTATAGTTATAGGATAGCTGCTCATTAAAATAAATAATCAAATTATTAAAAAATACCCCCATAATTATCGAAGCTATAATTATTTTAAAAAATCTTATGATAAATATTTTATTAAAATAGAATAATCCTCTATTTTTTAGAAAGACAAACAGTAAAAATGAATTAAACCAAGAAGAAACTGTTGTCGCAATTGGAATGATTATAAACCCAACTTCTTTAAAAAATGAAATACTGATCACAATATTTAAGATGACCGAAATTAATGAAATATAAAAAGGTGTTTTTGTATCATTATTGGCGAAAAAAAAACTTGAAAAAACTTTTATTAAAGCAAAAGCAGGAAGTCCTATACTAAAATAATAAAGAGCCTTTGCAGAATTAATAACAGATTCTTCATTGAATGAGCCATATCCAAATAACGCAGAAATTATTTCTTTAGAACCCAATAAAAGCGCAATCATTGCTGGTAAACTTAAGAAAAAGCTTAGCTCTAATGCTTTATTTTGAATTAACAAAATCTTATCCTTCTTTTTTGATTGTATATACTTTGAAAGTTGAGGCAAAATCACAACGCCAATGGCGATACCTGCGATTGCTAAATTTATCTGATAAATTCGATCAGCGTAATATAAATAAGAAACAGCACTTGCTTGAAATGAGGCAATTATAGTACCAACTAAAATATTGATTTGAGTAACGCCTGAAGCAAATATACTAGGTAATAATTTTTTAAAAAAAAATTTTACTTTTTCATTTATCTTAATATTAAAAGTAAATTTTAAACTAAAAAATTTTTTTACAAATACATATAAAAAAAATAATTGTAAAACCCCAGCAATTGAAACCCCATATGCTAGATAATAAACAAGTTGATCATCTAATTTTTTAGAAAAAAATAATATACAAATTAAAACTAAATTTAAAATTAT
>ENA-UOXV01008303-UOXV01008303.1-marine-metagenome-genome-assembly--contig:-NODE-8303-length-10252-cov-5.932921_pt1 | contig 10252 bp, 8 predicted proteins | sample MGYA00238165_ERZ766961 | MGnify/ENA primary metagenome ERZ766961 (study PRJEB28924, sample SAMN03173240) | marine metagenome | biome: Marine; feature: Water; material: Subsurface seawater | place: North... | reverse complement strand
CGATCGAATTACCCCGACGTCGCAGACGCTTTAACGTCACTTCGCCATCATCCACCAAAGCCACCACAATAGCCCCGTTTTCAGCTGTTTCAGTACGTTTGATGATAACCGTGTCACCGTCCAGAATGCCTGCTTCCATCATCGATTCACCATCGACCTCAAGTGCATAATGCTCACCACCTGAGATCAAGGCGGCAGGGACGTCAATAAAGCTGCCAGGATCGCGCAGTGCCTCAATCGGGGTGCCAGCAGCAATCCGTCCATACAGCGGAAGCTGAACGGCATCAGAGGCTTCTGCATCCACGTTCGCGCCAGAGATACCAAACTGACCCTCAATAACGCTTGGTGTGAACGATTTTTCGCTGATTGATGCCGTTTTTTGGGCATTCTGCAACGGTTGTGCGTTTTCAGGGAGCTTTAATACTTCTAACGCACGGGCCCGATGGGGCAGGCGGCGGATAAAGCCGCGTTCTTCGAGGCCCGTTATCAGGCGGTGAATACCGGATTTGGACTTCAAACCCAGGGCTTCTTTCATTTCGTCGAAGGAGGGGGAAACGCCGCCGTCTCGTAGAGAAGCCTCAATATACATCAAAAGTTCGTATTGCTTTCGCGTCAGCATGTAGCGGGCCCTCCCACGGCACCAACCCCGAATATACTAAATACAGTAGATCATCTCGGGATCATAAATAGAACAAACAATAAACAATATTTAAATGTTCTACTTTAGTTCTGATTTTGTGTCAACTGGGTGGAAGGCTGTCAATTCGCGAGTTCTGGTAGGTGTCAAATTGCTAGAACAGCAATGTGGATACGCGAAGGGGCACAATCTTCACCGTATCACCGGCGGACGCGGGCGGGGCATTGATTTCACGCATCACCAAACAATCAGCGTCGGCAAACCTTCCCATCATAGAGCTATCTTGGCGCTCAAAAGGCGTCGCCGTCGGCAAGCCTTCGCTGCTGGGCGTGAGTTCTGCCCGCATGAAATCCAAACGCTTGCCATTTTGGGGCAGATCGCGACCCAATTTCGCCGCGTGATATAGCGGCGCAGGCATCAAACCCAACAGTTGTTCAATCGCGGCCCGCATAAAGATCGCGGCCGTAACCCCCGTAGAAACAGGATTCCCTGGCAATCCGAGTAAAAATGTATGACCCAGCCGTCCAAAGATTAGCGGTTTACCAGGGCGCATGGCGATTTTATAGAATCCCAGTTCCATGCCTTGATCGCCCGATACGGATTGCACCAAATCATGGTCCCCGACGCTGGCACCACCGGACGTAACCAAAAGATCAAACCCCTTGGCATCATTCAGCTTATCGCGAAGTGCATCGGGTTTATCCGCGGCCACACCCAAAGAAACAGCGTCAGCACCAAAAACCTCTGCATAAGCCAAAAGAGCCACCGAATTGGAACTGACAATTTGATCAGAACGGCGCGGCGCACCGGGCATGATAACCTCGTCACCCGTTGCTAAAACGGCGACGCGTGGTTTTTGACGGACGACAAGCCATGTTGCGCCAGCCGCAGCGGCCAATCCGAGATCCCGTGCGCTTAACAATTGCCCCGCAGGTAATAGCGTTTTACCGCGTGCGAAGTCCAAGCCTTCAGGTCGTACCCATTGCCCCGGTTTAGGGGCTTCAAGCATGGTGATTTGATCACCGTCGGTTTCGGTGTCTTCTTGGATGATGATCGTATCTGCGCCATCTGGCAGACCACCACCCGTGAATATCCGTGTGCACTGACCTTCACCCACATTACCTTTGAAAACATGCCCTGCGGCAGCTTCACCGATCATTTTAAGGGTGGTAGGGGCTTTGGGTACATCTGCCGCCCGCACGGCATAACCATCCATCGCAGATACCGCTTGTGGCGGATGACTGACCTCGGCGATCACATCAGCGGCTAAAACACGGCCCAACGCATCGGTCACAAAGATTTCTTCGGTTGCGACCGGCTCTATGGCGTTTCTAATTTTCTCAAGGGCTTCTTCGATGCTGAGCATCTATGCAGCCTCAAACGTGCCGGATTTTCCACCCGATTTGTGCGTTAGCCGGATGTCAGTGATTTGCATCCCACGGTCCGCCGCCTTGCACATGTCGTAAACAGTCAGGGCTGCAACCGACACAGCGGTCAATGCTTCCATCTCCACACCGGTTTGGCCCTTAAGCTTACACGTCGCATCGATATCAATCGCATTATCGTCCGGATTGGCTGTCAGATTGACTTTTACGGACGTTAGGGCGAGGGGATGACACAGCGGAATCAGGTCAGGTGTGCGCTTCGCGCCCATGATTCCGGCCAACTGTGCGACCGACAGCACGTCACCTTTTTTGACACCGCCATCCATGATCATTTTCAAGGTTTCAGGCGCCATCAACACGCGGCCCTTGGCCGTCGCCATACGCTCCGTATCCGCTTTATCGGAAACATCGACCATCACGGCGTTGCCATCGGCATCAATATGGGTGAATTCAGCCATTATGCGGCCCCTTGCTGTGCGACGTCGGCAGATAACAGCGCACGTGTGGCTGCCGCCACGTCGTCTTGGCGCATTAGGCTTTCACCGATCAAGAAACAATGCGCGCCAACTTTTGCCATCCGGTCCAGTTCGGCACGCGAAAACAAACCGCTTTCGCAGATCATGATCTTGTCGTTTGGAACGTGTTCTGAAAGCTCTTCTGTTGTGGAAATATTGACCTCTAAGGTCTTGAGATTACGGTTGTTTATGCCAAGAAGGGGTGATTTTAATTTGAGCGCCCGGTCCAATTCCTCACGGTTGTGAATTTCTACCAAGACGTCCATCCCATAGGCCACCGCTGCGTCTTCCAACTCTGCCGCTTGGGCATCCGAGAGCGCAGCCATGATCAACAGAATACAATCTGCACCCAAAGCCCGTGATTCGGTAACTTGATAAGTATCGAGCATGAAATCTTTGCGAAGCACGGGCAGGGCGACACTGGCCCGCGCGGCAACCAAGAACGCATCATCCCCTTGGAAATACGGAATATCGGTCAGTACGCTCAAACATGCGGCACCGCCAGCCTCGTAAGCCTGTGCCAGACTGGGCGGGTCGAAATCATCACGGATCAGGCCTTTGGACGGCGATGCTTTCTTCAACTCAGCAATCAGCCCATAGCCACCAGCGTCAACTTTGGCCCGCAGGGCATTGGCAAACCCGCGCGTCGGCGATTGCACTGACGCCCGGTTTTCCTGCTCAGATAAGGATGTTTCTGCCTTTTTAGCCGCAATATGCACTTCTTTGTCGGCGCAAATCTTGGTGAGAACGTCGCTCATGCCTCTAACCGTTCGTAATCGCGACGAGCTTATCCAACGTGGCCAGCGCATCACCACTGTCAATGGATACAGCAGCCATTTCCACGCCCGACGCCAGGTCAGCGGCTTTGCCTGCGACCACCAACGATGCACCTGCATTCATCAGCACGATATCCCGGTATGCGCCCGTTTCGCCGCCCAATAGCGTGCGAATGGCCGCAGCGTTGGTTTTGGGGTCGCCACCTTTTAGATCAGCCGGGTCAGCAATTGCGATCCCAACATCGGTTGGTGAAACCTCAAACTCACGAATGGTACCATTTTCAAGCGCTGCAACGTGCGTTGGCCCCGTCGTCGTCAATTCATCCAAACCGTCAGAGCCATGCACCACCCAGGCGGCTTCACAGCCCAGGTTCTTAAGGGTTTCCGCCATCGGCAGCACCCAATCCCTGGAAAATACACCCGTGAACTGGCGTTTCACATCAGCGGGGTTCGACATGGGGCCCAAGATGTTAAAGATCGTGCGTACTCCCATTTCAACCCGCACCGGACCAACAAAGCGCATCGCACTGTGGTGCCTTGGCGCCATCAAAAAGCCGATACCAGCTTCGGCCATCGCTTTTTCAATGACGGGGAAATCAGCTTCCAGATTGACGCCTAATGATGACAGCACGTCGGCTGCACCGGATTTTGACGACAGGGCACGGTTGCCATGCTTGGCAACGGGTACGCCCGCGCCGGCAACCACAAACGCGGCCCCCGTTGAAATATTATACGTCCCAGAGCTATCGCCACCGGTGCCGACCACGTCCATCGCGCCCGCAGGGGCCGTAATCCGGGTCATCTTCGCCCGCATGGTACGAACAGCACCTGTGATTTCATCAACCGTTTCACCGCGCACCCGAAGCGCCATCAAGAAACCCGCAATTTGCGCAGGCGTCGCATCGCCCGACATGATGATGCCAAACGCGGCTTCGGCTTCGTCAGCAGATAGTGCCGTGCCATCAGCAACTTTATTCAGGATCGGCTTCATTTCATCGCTCATTACGCAGCCTCCCTGCCACGGGTCATATCGATAAAGTTGCGCAGAATATCATGCCCATGCTGGGATGCGATACTTTCCGGGTGGAATTGCACGCCGTGAATCGGCAGCGCAGCATGTCGGATCCCCTGCACGACACCGTCACCACTATGGGCAATGGGAATCAGGCTATTCGGCATGGTTTCAGGTCTGATCGACAATGAATGGTATCGAGTCGCCTGAATAGGAGAGGGGATTCCAGCGAACACGCCAGTGCCATCGTGGGTAATTTCTGAAATCTTGCCGTGCATAGGGCTTGGTGCGCGCTCAATCTCGCCACCGAATGCCTGACCGATCGCCTGAAATCCAAGGCAAACACCAAATACAGGTGTGCCTGTTTCCGCTGCGGCCTTGACCAAATCCAGGCAAATACCAGCTTTGTCCGGATCACATGGCCCAGGCGAGATCACGATGCCATCGGCACCCGATCCAATCGCATCGGCCACGGTAATTTCATCATTGCGGTGGACAGCAACTTCCGCCCCCAATTCGCCCAGATAATGCAGCAAATTGTATGTGAAACTGTCGTAATTATCGATCAACAGAAACATGTTTTTGAATTCCAGCAATCATTGTCCAAAATGACAATATAAGTCCCAATCAGGCGGCACAATGACGCCACGTCATGGCGTGGTCAAGCGGACTAAGATGAGAGAATATGCAAGCAGGCCCAAGCGTGGGCCTGAATGTTACATCGCCCGGCGACGATCCTCACCACCGAATGAGAAGTTCCGACGACGACGGTCGGGACCAAAGAAATCGTTGACCCGGATGAACGGGCGTGGATTTTCAATGACACTGCAAAGACGACTGTAGATGGTCTTGGCAGATACAGGCTTGGCCAAAAATTCAGTCATGCCGTTATCACGTGCGATGCATACATGACGCAACTCGGTGTTTGCTGTCACCACGACGATTGGCACATATGGATTGACGCTTTCATCATGCAGACGAATGCGGCGAATGAATTCGATCCCATTAAGATCAGGAGTCCAATCGCAAAGCACGATGTCAGGCTCATTTTCGTAATAATACTGATAGGCTTCGGCAGGTTCAGCCGTGGAAAAGACCGTAGCAACTCCAAACTCGCTGAAAACGTCCGTCAAAAGACGGCGGACCAGTAGATGTTTTTCAAGCACGAGAATGTTTAGCTGCGACACGTCGAACGATTTCACGGGGACCCCCAATGTTTGTTACAGTTTGTAGTAACAACCGCACCTGAATACAAACTGACAACCACCAAACCCGTATACACTATTCTGGTGCATTTTGGGAGTCTGTTCTACGCTGCACTAGCGATTGACCACCTCTTTGCCGTGCGCTACCCAACTTATCGAGTGTCTCCGATAGGGATATCAGCGTGAGCGGTCGTTCTTCAAACAAAGACAATGTAAGACAAGCCAAAGCAACGGGCTGGCCGCGTCCAGAACGCAAGATGGGACAAAGTTTCGGCCTAAACCCTTTCCGTATGGCTGCGTTGGTATTGATGGCGATTGCTGGGGTTTTGGGTGGGTATTTTTTGGGAAAATACGTCAAGCCAACATCTCCGCCGCTGGTTGAAAACGCCCAACCGATTATTGCACCTTCATCTCCTTCTCAAACGCCTAAACCGACTCCAAAGTCACACGATCATCTTCAATATGAAGAATCGCTGCCCCGGAATATTGTGATTCAAGAAAATGGCGAGCTCAAACGCATCGACTTACCTGAGCCCGATATGGTGTTGGATTTGGGTGAAAAGCCCACAGCCTCGCCAGAAATGCCGAGCGAATCTGATCGTGCATCTGACTTAGTTGAGCCTGCAGCCCCAGAAACGGAAGAAACGGAACCAGAAACCGAGATAGCGACAACTCAAAAATCAGAATCTACACCAGAACGTGCGCGCGAGTTGGCCAAGCGACCACCGTCTGATTTGGTTCGCGCCATGCCTCAAGATTTGGTCGCCCTGCAAAAGACCAGCACCGACAGCTTGCCACCTTGGCTTCGAAACGCTGTGCCAGTGGAACTTGATAATACCAAGGCAAAGATCGTGATCGTCATGGACGACCTTGGGCTTGATAAGCGTCAGGCCCGCCAAACGATCGCGCTGCCAGCACCGCTGACCCTGTCCTATATGGCATATGCTGATGATTTGAATCGGCAAACAGCGCAGGCCCGTGCCGCAGGGCATGAATTGATGCTCCATATACCGATGGAGCCTCGTTCATCCACAATCGATCCGGGCCCCAATGTATTGCTGAGCGGGCTTCCTCGCGATGAGTTGCTGAAAAGTATAAATTGGAATTTGGACCAAACTGATAGTGTTGTCGGGATCAACAACCATATGGGCAGTCGTTTCACTTCCGACCTTGAAGGTATGCAAACGGTTACCGAAGTTCTGAACGAGCGTGGCCTGCTGTTCCTGGATTCTGTCACATCTGGCAGCAGCGTGGCGCACACAGCAGCCGAAGATGCCGGCATTCCATTCGCGGTCAGAAATGTATTTTTGGATCACGAAGATGATTTGGCGTCGATTAAACGACAGTTAAAGGTCACGGAATCGGTTGCCAACCGCACAGGCGTTGCCATCGCCATCGGCCATCCACGCGCCAAAACACTCGAGGCACTCAAAGAATGGCTGCCCACCTTATCTGATCGTGGTTTTCAGTTGGTGCCGATATCTGCTGTTGTGAAAATTAAATCAGATCGGTCTTAGATTTAAGACCCTGAAAAACGTCCGGCGTCCGCTGCAGCCCTGATCAGGGCTTGGGCCTTATTGATGGTTTCTTGATATTCTAATTCAGGATCGCTGTCAGCAACGACACCACATCCGGCTTGAACGTGCAATTGGCCGTCCTTAATCACACCGGTTCTAAGCGCAATCGCTGTATCCATGTCACCGTTGGCACCAAAATACCCGATACAGCCGGAGTAAACACCACGTCGGGTTGGCTCCAACTCATCGATGATTTCCATGGCCCTGATCTTTGGTGCACCTGTGACGGTGCCCGCAGGGAAGCCCGCAAAAAGAGCATCCAAAGCATCTTTGTCATCGGCTAAATCACCCTCAACGTTCGATGAGATATGCATTACGTGGGAATAATACTCGATGATGAATTGTTCTGTTGGGGTCACCGTGCCAATTTTGGCCACCCGGCCAACGTCGTTTCGGCCTAGATCTAAAAGCATCAGATGCTCTGCGCATTCCTTTGGATCGCTTAACAAATCCTCGGCCAGTGCCTTGTCTTCTTCAGGTGTTGCACCGCGTTTACGAGTGCCCGCCAAGGGGCGCAAGGTAATGCGGCCATCACGGACCCGCACAAGAATTTCGGGGCTGGAGCCGACAACCTGAAAATCACCAAAGTTCAAAAAGAACAAATATGGCGATGGGTTCAAGCGGCGGAGCGAGCGATAAAATGCAAACGGCGAAATCGGGAATGGCACCGTAAATCGCTGCGAAGGGACAATCTGAAAGGCATCACCAGCTTTGATGTAATCAACACACTTGCCGACAATCTCATGGAATTTTTCGCGAGACATGTTTGATGTCGGCTCAGCATCTAGTTGATCACCAGCGCTTTTTGCGCGCGGCAGATCAACGTCTGATTCCAGATCATCAACAACAGTTTGAATGCGATCCGTGACGGCAGCGAAGGCATCATCTGCGCTGACGTCGTCTTTTGGCCATACGGGCGTGACCAAAAACAGCGAATCTTTTAACGAATCAAAGATCGCCATCATCGTTGGGCGCACAAAGATGCTATCAGGCACGCCGATCTCGTCCGGATTATCATCGGGTAAGTTCTCGGCCAAGCGTGCCATGTCATAGGCCATGTAACCGACCAACCCAGACGCCATCGGCGGCAACTCCGCAGGCAACTCAAAACGGCATTCTTTGACCAACGCCCGAATTGACGACAGCGCGTTTCCAGATTCTGCAATCGGGCAGGGGTTAAATGTATCGACGTCGTTCAAGGCATCACGATTGATTTCTGCCGCACCACGATAGCAGCGCCAGATAATGTCGGGATTAAAACCAATAATCGAATAGCGGCCCCGAACCGAAGCCCCCTCAACAGATTCCAAAAGAAAGCTGTTGGGTTTATCGGCAGCAAGTTTCAGCAACGCTGACACCGGTGTCTCAAGATCGGCAATGATCTCGGTCCAAACCACCTGGGCCTTGCCAGTGGCATAAACCTCGCCAAAAGAAGCAAAAGACGGTGTTAAATTCATGCGCGCGTGGTCAGTCATATTTTAGTACCGGCTTTGTCCACCTGTCATACGATTCGGATCATATGAACCTGGGCGAAGCACTTCATCAACAACACGTTGATAAACCTTAACACCCATATCTTCGCGAACAGCGGTAATCATTTGCTGGGCAACATCTTGGCCCATTTGTCCGCTTAGTGTTCCTGCCAATTCTTTCGTGCTCGGTGCTTCACTAACCGCATCAGGCGGGGATGAATTGGTCATTTTGACAACGACGTATCCCTCATCAACCTTGGCGATACCGGCTTGGCCGAGCGAAAGCTCAAACATCTGGGAACGAACGGACTCATTAGCCGCGCCACGTTCGGACCTTGATTGCGGCTCTAATGTCGCGACTTCACCTGGCACCGTGGCAGCCAGCGTCGCAAGCGGCGTTCCCGCGTTGACCAGTTGTGCAATTTCTTGTGCTTTTTCGCGTGCTAATTTCTCACGCTCCAGGTCTTTCCAGACGTCGCTCACTTCTGCACGGATCGTATCTAACGGACGAAGTGCTGGTGGGATCACACCATCGACGCGAACCATAAAGAAGCCTTTGTCACCAGCTTCGGTGAGCGGGCTTTCGATTCCAAGATCACTTGAAAATGCGACCGGAAGCAGACTTGCGATATCTGGCAATCCTGCAGCACGCGCCGAGGAGGGGGCCTGACCATTGCGATCAACCGCATCAATTTGAACAGCATCGACACCAACAGTATTGCCCGCTTCTTCTAGTGTGCCGCCACCACCCAATGTGTCTTCGAATCGCGCAGACAAATCATAAAGCGCATCAATGGCGCGGTCTCTTGCGACGATTTCGCGCACTTCATCACGCACATCTTCGAGTGCACGTACCTCACCAGCCTGGACTTCAAGCGCCCTCAGGATGTGATAACCAAGTGGCGATTTGATCGGAACTGTGACTGCACCTTGTTCGATCGCAAATACAGCTTCTGACAAATCAGGTAAAAGACCTTCTTTTCCCATAGTGCCTAAATCAACCGCTGCGGCTTCCATTTTGGCGACTTCAGTTGCGACTTCCATGAAGTCTTTGCCTTCGGTCAATTGACGCGCTGCCTCTATTGCTGTGCCTTCATCCGTGAACACCATTTGCTGAACGGTGCGTGTTTCAGGGCGGATATAACGGTCAGCATTCGCATCATAAGCCGTCAGTATTTCTTCTTCTGTGACTTCAACACCGCTCATCAATTGCTCTGGGTCCAGATGAACAAATGTGATTTTACGGTATTCAGGGGCCGTGAAGCGTTCAGCCTGCGCTGCATGAACTTCTTCAAGTTGCGCATTTGTTGGCTCACCTGGGTCAGCTTGATCTGATGCCAGAATGGTCAGTGTTTCTGCTGCACGCCGCTCGTAACGGTGCTGGCGCAGCAAGGACGCCAGCGCAGTTGGCATGGTTGCGGCTTCGCCGACGGCATCCAATAGCTGACGGTTCGCCATGTCGGCACGCACGCGCTGAACGTAAACATTTTCGGGGAAACCCGCCTGGAACATCACTTCGTTAAAGCGGTCACGGCTGAAATTACCATCGAAACCTGCAAACGAAGGATCAGATCGAATTTGCCGGGTCACTTGTGCATCAGAAATCGTGACGCCCAGTTGTTCAGATTCGGCGATGATGGCCGTACATCGCTCCTGAGCGTCGCTCATCAGGT
>ENA-UOXV01008298-UOXV01008298.1-marine-metagenome-genome-assembly--contig:-NODE-8298-length-10255-cov-6.250686_pt1 | contig 10255 bp, 7 predicted proteins | sample MGYA00238165_ERZ766961 | MGnify/ENA primary metagenome ERZ766961 (study PRJEB28924, sample SAMN03173240) | marine metagenome | biome: Marine; feature: Water; material: Subsurface seawater | place: North... | reverse complement strand
TCAGGGGCGACCTCAGGGAGTTCGCGACGGCGTGCTGCTCGGCGGCGTCCGTCTTCAGGCGTGCGAAGTCGTAGAGGAGGCGCAGGGTCTCGGGGTGGAGAGCTCCTGAGGTGGCGGCGACAACAGGCACGAACCAGTAGTTCTTAGCCTGAAGCCATCCGTGGTGCTTGGTCACCTTGGCGCAGTAGGCCCGATGGAGCGCGTTCTCATCACAGGCGTACTCCGTGCCCCTCCTGCCGACAGGATGCACGACGGTGAAATCAAGTGTCGTACGAACACGCGCTCAAAGGGAGATTTACCACTTGAAAAAATACTAGTCAACATTTGCTACCCAAAAGCCGGCGCCTCTTCACAAATCTGATTCCAGGCCATAGACAATGCTCTTCTCCCAGCTCGTATGCCCCGCACCCATGCAGGCCCCTGTAGGCAGTCATACACCTGTCACATCTATCCTTTCGCGATGTCTTCTGTTGTTCCTACTGGAAAGTGGGATGGGGCTGCCGGTGCGCGTTGTGCCTCCGGAAGCTTGGAAGGGCTCGGCCTCGGCGCCAGGAGCCGCCCCGGAGGGTGCGCGGTAGTCCCGCAGTCAGGTTGCACGGCAGGAAATCGGATGGACTGTAATTTTGCGGAATTCAGATCATGCGGTCGTGAAGTGCCAGCACGAGTTCTTCGCTGCCAACAGGTCCCTGAGCGTCTGCTGATGCTCAGAGATCTGTGGCCCGCGGTTAGCAGCCTGGCAGCTGCCTTGTCGATGGTTGCAGCGCACGCAAACCTGTTGCTGGACCCCGGGTTGGGTTCCATCGATTTTGCGTATTCCCATGTTGGCGCATCTCGCTCTTGAGCGTGTTTTGTGAAAAGTGGTGGGACATGAAGTGGTCCGATGACCCTTCGAGGACTGGCTTATCCTGTCTCGCTGACCTGCGCTCCCGCCCACCTGGCAGGACTGCTCCTTCCCGGCGTACTTCTACACCCAGCCGATGGCGACTGGCCCGGGCTTCTATGACAACCTCTGCCCGCAGTCGTGGCAGGACGGCTCCGCGGCGACCTTCACCCTCAACGATCCGCACCAGCAGAGTGAGCACCTGGGCCGCCCCCCTGTCCAGATTTCCAACCAAGCATGCTTGCTGCAACCAATCTCTGACACATGTTGTTGCTTTCTTGCAGCCTTCGACTGCCCCGGCAACTAAATGGCACGTCAACACCATCGGGGAAAGAGTGCACGCGCTCTGCCTATGCCGCCGCCTCAGAAGTTTTGGGGCTAGCCCTGGGGTTTTTCTAGGTCTTTCAGTAAAATGACAGACCGAGTATCCTTTTCTGTGCACAGCCCGATGCAAGCACTCCCCATCGCTCAGCACCTTGTGCGTGCCTCTTCTGCCTCTTGTGGATCTTCTGTCTTGTGGTCTCTGCCTCGGACCGATGTTCTGTTCTGTCCACGTCACATTCTTACATGGGCCAGCAGTCCTGGCGCTGCAAACGCTTTGCCAGACTACTGAATGAAGGCCGGCTCTGCACATGTTGGCGGCATCACGCGCGATCACAGGAGATCCCTCTTCACAACAGCACATGTGGGATGACAATGTCGGTTAATGCCGCTCCACTTTGCATTACGAACAAAATAGACGCACATCCCTCTCCCCCCAATGACACCACAGGCACAAAGCCTACAAATGCCCTTAAGTTGTAGCACAGCTCTGTCCACCAGCCTAAGCCCCAAATCATCCCCACGCTCGGGACGGATCGAAGATCCGCCCGAGCGCGACGGGTTCCCCTTCCCGTCAGTGCTGCTTCCCACCCTGCTACAGCGCTAGTTGCACCTGCAGTGGCCTCATAATGCAATTGAAAATCGCATCGTGACACCCATCAAGAAACAGTCAGCCCCAGAAAGTCCTCCGCCACCTTGCGCGCTGGCAACGTGCGGCGGACTGCGCATCGACGCGCCTTACATGTCGATAGCGCAGTGGAGGACGCGGGTCCACTGGTCGGCGTGGAACGGGGTGTTGTAGTTGTAGCCGATGTAGCAGACCGTGCCGAGGTCGTAGCGGATCACGAACGCAACGGTGGCGCCAAGGGTGTCGAGCATCGACTTGCCCCCGGGCGGGAGGGAACGCGTCTTGACCGCGTAGGTCTCAATCGACGCCTGCTCCACACGCGAGGGAAGGAACTGGAAGGGTGTGTTGCGCACATTGCGGTCGTTCCTGTAGTACGGCCCGTTCTGGTAGTCGTCAGTAAGCTGGAAGCCGAAGACGTCGTTCATGAACTGAACGGCGACGTAGTTACCCATGAAGACAACGTTGTTGCCAGCCGCCGCGTACGCGCGAAGGTCGGTCTTGGCGGTCTCCGAGATACCCGGGTAGCGCACGAAGGGCGGCCAGACAAGGCAGTGTACACCCTGATCCCACAGCACGGCGCGAACGGTGGCATCGTCGAGGCTGGTGAAGAGACGGATCTGGGTCTGGTAGTTGTGCTTCCGGATCTCCTTGGCGATGAATCCAGTCTCGTGCTTGTTGTCCACAGCGAGACCAGCGTACAGGTAGACCTGATCAACAAAAGCTGCAACAGCAATGGGCATCAGTTTCCTCAACAGTGTTGGCAAAAGAACACATGCTTATTTTCTTGCGCTCCTAGCCCGAGATTGCCAGGTCGCAGGGCGACACGAAGCAGGACACATAAGGTTGTATGCATTACTACCACTGCAACATAGATCTGAACGGTTCAAGTCAAGCTTCGTGTCAGCGGGCTCAGCGAAGATTTGGGTTTCACCAGAAGTCTGGAGGAAGGACAGCTCCGTGGTCTGCTGGATGGCGGCCGCGGGGGTCTTCTGCGCACACCAAGCCATTGTGAGATGTACGAATTGGAAACCAACGCCGTCAACACGGTTTGCACAGGCAAACTCGTGCAAGCCCCAGCCGCTCACAGAGAAGTAATCAGCTTCCGGTGGAAGCAATCCAACCCCTCGAACCCCAACCCGGCAACGCACTCAAGCACGGCAACGTCGAACAACAAATCATAATGAACTTCCTCGCTAGGATTGCTCAACCACGCCGCGATTTGGCACTGCAAGCGGCCCAGAGCTCGGGCTTGCGTGAGCTGGCAGGTGCGCCTGATGCCCATCGCGGCTTCGTTTGCGGGGCTCTGTAGGCGGAAACTCACCGCCATAAGCTCAAAAGTCTCCGGGTTCTGCATCTGCCATCCGGCGAGGGCACAGAGGCCCAGCGCCAAACAGACAGTGACGGTGTTCAGGGCGCGCTGCATCGTGCGACGTGAGCCCTTTCCGATGTATTCCTGAAGAGCCAGACTCATCAAGAGGCTCCGGGGCTTACCCCTATTTCAGACTCTCTAAAAGGTTTTTGAGAAATTGAAATTGATTTCCAAACATCCCGTCGAGGATCTCCTCCTCCGAGGAGGAGGCCCTCCGAGTCGCACTCCGCTGCGGTCGCACTCCGCTGCGATGCGACACGGACTAAGCTATTTGCCGAAAGAATAAGGAATCGCTCGATCACGTATCTCCCGACAGCGTCTATGATGCGTGCGAAGTAGCATCGCTTTTTAGCGATGATGTAGCTTGAGAGACGAATTCCTGAGTCCCCCCTCTCCCGTGTTCTCCAACAATCCAAGGAAGCAGATTCAATAATCGTTTAGGTGCAATGTGACGGCCCATGCTGGTCGAGCTATCATTGAGTGGACAAGGTCCCACTGATCGAACAAAGGAGGCAGATAGGTCTGAGCAGGGTGGTGACGACTCTCACACTGCGTTGGCCACCCGAGGGCGAGTGATGTCCTGACTGCAAGACAGAGGACAGAATGGCCAGGATCCGCAACGTACCGCAGTGGTGGGCAACGCAGGCGAAAAACTGGTGCGCGGTGCAGGCGATTGGCTGCACATCGGTTCTGTTCATGATACACAGCGATGACCAGCACTCCTGTCCCATCGGGAGTACAAAAGGCTCATGTTCAGGACGTGTGGGAGCTGTTCAATGGCACAGCGCCGATGCCACCACGCAACTACCCTCTTCGACAACCTGCATCGCCGCCAAGGTCGAATGACCTGCTGGGCCAGCCCTCGCTTGTCAGAGCACCCCACGAAATGTGAGAAAAAACCCACAACCAGTAGCCAAGAGCGAGACGGCCGCACAAAAACCGCTCGACAGACAGCCGCGAATGTCACAACATATTTCAATTGAACGCGGCGTGGAAAACTGGCGTTCAAAGCGACATGCTGCGTGCTCGCCCTCGAGGGGCAGGGCCGTGGGGGCTTTAATCCCACCTCCCACAATCAATCTTGCGTCAGAATAGCACCCTACCAAGCGTATGGGAGACGCCTAGGGTGAGCTCATGAACGGACGCTGGAAAGCTGTGCACTCGAAACACTTTGGGAGCAGGGCTGATGGATCCTCTGCGCCCCACTTCAACCGGAACATGCCGTCGGCTAAACCCTAAACCACCAGAAAGTCGCATTGGCACATCTAGCCCCCCTCAGATCCGTTGCCACCACGAGGTCGGACACGATCGAAAGGGCGCGAAGACAGAGCTCACCTCAGCAAAGGGTAGGACGTTCACGCGCGCAGATTCTCGGCTCCACCTTACAAAAAGTCAAAGGGAGCCATCGAAGCGCGAAATTGGCCGTGTACACCGCTGGGGCCGTCTCCTTGTGAGAAGGCCGCCGCCGCGGGTGCAAGGCGGGACCGCACGCGTGGGGTCCCGCACACCTCCTCTTTCATCCGCTTCAGAGCTCATCTCGCTCAACAATCTGGTAGTAAGTGGACGCGACCAAGAGGTCGCAACGGTAGAGCCTATCGGTTGGACTAAGGGTCTCAGGAGTGTGTTGTGGAAAGCCGTGCGCATGTCTTAGAGGAGGCCTCGGCTAACAAGAATCTAACAAGTACTTGTTTTAAAAGGGAGTCTCAAAGGATTGCCCATTTCGACATCTCGATCTCCGCAGTCTGCCGGGGGGCTAGAGGCGCAGCGCTCGCTAGTCCGCGGCGCGTCCGCCGAGCAGCGCGATGCCTTTCCACTCATCGCCAGGGTTTCTCCTCGTCGCTGCGCTGTCAGTCGCGCTGGTTCAGGGGCCCCTCGCGAGCCACAGGGAGCGAGCGGCTTTCCAGCCCCCAACGGTGACGTCGTCACCGTCGATCGGGTTGGGTGCGCTTGGCCGGCGAGCCAGGACATGCGTTTCGCGAAATTTCTTGCACATGGCATCGCCATCAGCTGGCGTGGGTGGCACCTGGACCTGCAACGACGACCTGAAGCCCTCGACGCAGGGCCAGAAGCCCCTGCAGGCTTCCACCTGGCAGTGGCTTACCGAACGAACGAAGGGGCACACCGCGCAGTTCGATGTGATTGTGCGGCGATCGGCGAGAAGATTCGAAGTACAAGAGCAGCGCAGCGCGTTGCTGCACAAGCGGGAGGTTGTTAGCCGCCTCATAGCGGACCTGGACAAGAACCAGGAGCACCTGGAGATCTTCCGTCGCCAGGTCCGTGACATCGAGCTCAACCTTGCAGAGGCGCTAGCAGCGTCAAAGCACAGAATCATCGAGGACGCACCAACAGTATCCAACAAGCTGAAGGCTCTAGAGGATGGGCTGCTCAGTGCGCGTGAGAATCTCCAGGGCTTTGAAGACGCCGCCTCCGCCGCACGTGAACAGGCGCAGATCCTTGCGCTCGACCTGCGCACCACAGAGGCCAAGGTCCGCACGCAAGCCCATCCACTGCACGCAGGACGGCGCAAAAAAGGACAGGCTGCTGTGTGGGTGTACACCGGTGGGGTGCCACTGCTCACGTCGAGAGGCGCGCGCAGGTTGAGGAGCTCCGGATCCGCACAGAGCTCGAGGCTGAGCGCGAGCGGCAGTTTGTCAAGCTTTCTTCGCTCCTCGACGACATAACCGACACGGAGAAGTGCGTATACCCGAGCTCTTGCAGTACAACACACGTGCTTTCTGGCAGACAGACGTGCTAGCATGCCGCACATAGCGTACCGCTGTCGCCCGAGTCTCCGAGACACTAATTCTGCCGCTGCACGCGCAGTTTCCCAGCCATGCCACCCCCTGCCGTCCTCTTGGGACCTGGCCCAGGGGGTGTTTTGCCGTCGATAGAGGGCATCCCGCCGTCGATGTACTTGGAGACTGTGTCGTTCGCGCCGCAGCTCTGGGGGGGGAACCCGATCTCGGAGCTGATGCGGTCTCCGGCGGAGCAGCCTCCGGTAGAGCAAAAACAGCCAGAGCAGGCAGAAGCGGACAGGGAGGCGAGCGGACGCGGACAACACGGGCGTGTGGAGCCCAACGGCGACGTGCGTGAGCGGCTGATGGCGGTGCTTCCCGCGCTGTCCCGTGATCGGGCTCAGCGCATCGTGGCAGCACTGGGGGAGAATGAGGCACCGAACCACCCGCACTTGGCTGGCGTGGTTTCATTCCTGATGCAGGAACTGGGACTGCCCCCCGAGCGCGCTGCTTCGGTGTTGATATCGGCCCCTGGCTTGCTTCTGCGCCCGGTTCCCGAGATGCGCGCGGTCACCTCGATGGTCAAGGCGCGAATCCAGGAGAAAGATGGCTACGCTTCGCGTCTTGTGGCAGCGCAGCCGGGGGTGTTGCTACTGGAAGCAGAGGGCGACCTTAACTTGCGACTCGACATCCTGCTGAAGAATGCAGACCTGGCGCCCGCGAAGGCGGCCAAGGTGCTCACAGACTGCCCGCGCATTCTCGCGCCTGACACGGCGCCCGCGACGCTCGCGGCGGTCGTCGAGTTCCTGCGCGACGACGTTCTGCTCACGTTCAAGGACACGTCGCGCGTGCTCGCAGCCTTCCCGCAGCTCCTCGCAATGTCGGTGCCGGACGACCTCGCGCCGACGGTCGAGTGGCTCAAAGAGATTGGCGTCGCGCCGGCCAAGGTGCCCAAGGTGGTCCGGCAGCATCCTAAGGTGTTTGCCTACTCGCTCGACAACAATCTGCGCCCGACGGTGAGCTACCTGTGGAACGAGGTCGGCATGGACGGCGAGCAGCTCGGGCGCATCGTCGCGGCATTCCCGCAGGTCCTCGGGCTGTCGGTGCCGCTCAAGATCCGCCCGCTGATGACGTACCTGCTCGACTCCGTCGGGGTGCCGCAGGACAAGCTCCCGCGCATGCTCACGGCCTTCCCGCAGCTCCTCGGGCTGTCGCTCGAGAACAACATCGTGCCGCACGTCCACTACCTTGTGGAGGAGGTGGGCATCCCGCGCGAGCGCCTCGGCAAGGTGCTCGCGTCGTTTCCGCACCTCCTCGCGTACAACCTCGAGGACAACCTGCGCCCGACCGTCGAGTACTTCTCGCAGCACCTCAACATCCCCGCCGAGCGCATCGGCAAGCTCGTCGCCACGCACCCGCAGATCCTCGGGTACTCGGTCGAGGACAAGCTCATCCCGACGGTCGACTATCTCGTCGGCGAGCTCGGCGTGCCCAAGACGCAGGTCGCGCTCGTGGTCGAACGCTGCCCCAAGATCCTTGGGTGCTCAATCGACAAGAACCTGCGCCCGACTGTCGAGTTTCTGCGCAAGGAGGTGCGCATCCCGCTCGCAGAGGTCGGGCAGATCGCCGTCAAGTACCCCTCACTCCTCGGGCTCTCCATCGACAACAACCTGCGCCCGAAGCTCAACTACCTTACGACCGAGCTCCAGATCGAGCTCGACACCATCTCGCAGCAGATGGTGACGTGCCCGCAGCTGCTGGCGTACTCGCTCGAGAAGCGCATCAAGCCGCGGCACCGGCTGCTGACGGGCAAGGGCCTCAAGCTCGGGCTGCACTCGATGCTCGCGCCGACGGACGTGACTTTCTACCAGCGCTACGGCGGAGAGGCGTACGGCGAGGGGCTCGCGCGCATGTCGGCAAACCAGGCGTCGCTGCTGCCGTCGGGGTCGTCGTCGTCGGGCAAGTACTACTGGCACGCCAACGCTAAGCGCGCGTCGGCGCGTGGCGCGGGAAAGCAGTCGCGCTCGCTCGGAAACGCGGATGCGGCCAAGGGCGGCGAGGCGGAGCGTGGCGAGGGCGCGCGCGGCAGGGCGGCGGGGCAGGCGCGCAGGCTGCGGCCAGCGGCAGGGAGGGTGGGCAGCGTGCGGGAGAGCGGCACGACCACGCGCAAGCGCGTGGCCTGATGCTGCGGCGCGCTGATCGTTGGACGAGGGTGCTTTTTTTTGGACGAGAGTATCCCGTGTAATTCTAGATGAGCATAGTTCGGGGGCAGGGCGACAGTTGAGAGACGTATGCACTGGCGACAGTTGAGAGACGTATGTACTTGAGAGAGTGTACTGTTGCTGAGTACGGAGAGAGGCGCGGCCAGCCCCGCGCCCCGGGCCCAGCTAGTACGAGGTGATGGAGCCCGCTGGCTCCGCAGCATCTATGAAGTTCTCCCACGCTTTCTCGCCCATCTCCTCCTCCATCTCCTCCTCCGTGTAGATTGGCAGACCGTCCTCCGTGTAATTGCGGCCGCCTTTTCCCGTCACACCCTTGTACTTAGCCTCTTCCGCCTTGATCTCCTCCATGGTCGGGCCTTTTTTCACCGCAACAGCAGACTGCACGTGGCACGGGCACCTCCAGGTCAAGCCCCTCGCACTAGGTACAGGGGCCAGACCATAGGTAGCGTGTCGGGTTGCCCGGAATACCTTCTCGGCTGTCTTCTTCCCCTTGGCCGCAAAGATGTCATCCAGGTCATCGTCGATCTGAAACAGTTAGATGCTTCTCAATTTAATCGCTGCACCGCGAGCGACATGCCCGCACGAGCGCATTTGGGCACCATGTCGTTGGATCAGTGGCAAAGCCAAGGCGAGGAGCGAGCTGGAACATGCAGACCTTTGGAGCTGCGGTTTGTTTTACGTCCCCCTTCTTTGAAGTGGACCCTGTAGCATGGGTGGCCGGCTTCTTTCCAGGGATCGTTTTCACTCTGGTCGCATCCTTTGCTGGACCATCGACCTTCTCCTTGGGCGGAACTGTCGGTGGCATGCCTGCTTGGAAGGGGCTTATTGGGCAGGCGGCGCCCAGAGGATGCAAATACGACCGAGGCCCCTTGTTGCGATCGGGAAAGGCAAGTGCTTCAACGAGGGGCCAGCCCGGCCCAGGTCAAGCGACCCTCTTATGGTAAAAGAGTTTCGCAAAAAACCCACAAACCTGTCAATCAAGCTGTCGAGGTGGAGGGCCCTGGACGCGATTCGCCACGGTGCGGAGTGGTGAATCTGCGCGCTGTTCTGCAATCCAGGACGCAAACACCAGCTAGATTACCATCACTTAAGAGCTGCACTGTTGTTCCGGTAGCGGGAGAGGACCATGGATTTCCTTCAGCGGGCGTTCGGGGCTTGTGGAGTCGGTATGAACATCAGCCGCGAGGCACCTTTCACAGTACAGCTGCTCCACGAGGGACGTTCGGCGCACCGCTCGGGCCTCATAAAAATCGGCGATGTCATTGTGAGCATCAGTGGCGAGAGCCTGCGGGTTGCACCCTTGCCCGAGCCATCAAGTCCCATAATCCGCGTTCCTCTGCAATCTGCAATTCCATTCGGCTTTGTAACAATGTCGGGGCCTGCAGGGGAAAAGCGTCGAACAGCTGACGCAACTCATGCTCGGACCGGCACAATCGCCGGTGGAGCTGGGTCTAAGCCGCGGCAGCATGGAACACCGCGTGTGGTTGTTGAGGTCTCCGAGCAAGTTATCGCAGGTCCCAGCCCGTGTAGAACACGCACGCATGAGGCAGAGACCACAAAGAAAATGCGCTCGAGCATCATTAATGCGCATAATCCCGCTGACAATCGAACCCCGGCAGATGGAGGTGCAGCAGCAGCGGCAGCTGCAGTCGCGGCGCGGTAATTTGGGGCCCGAGGGAAGTGCGGCGGGGCGCATGTCTCAGCAGTCCTCGAGGTGCGATCAACTACTGCTTGACCTGTTACCCAGTGCGGTCTGCCCGATGGCACGCATGCTGAGTCGGCGCGGCGCTTGCAGGTCGTCGATGCATCGCCAGGCCAGCCGCCTGACGGAAACCTCGCTGCTCGTCAGTCAGGTCTTCGTCTTCTGCCCTCTGCACCGTGCCCGCCCCTCCACACCCCAGTGCGCCGCTGTGAGCAGCTTGTGCGTGGGTTTGTGTGCTGCAGGCATCGCTCGGGAGCCTGGCAGAGGCGTCATTCCGCGAGTTGGGTGAGGAGCGCTCGTTGGACGCGCGCCCGCGCTACGAACCCTCAGTGCTCAGCCAGTACTCCTTCTGCGCCGGCGCCGCGGCCAGGCCAGCTTCTCGCCCGCGTGTCTGAGCA
>ENA-UOXV01008292-UOXV01008292.1-marine-metagenome-genome-assembly--contig:-NODE-8292-length-10259-cov-12.135535_pt1 | contig 10259 bp, 5 predicted proteins | sample MGYA00238165_ERZ766961 | MGnify/ENA primary metagenome ERZ766961 (study PRJEB28924, sample SAMN03173240) | marine metagenome | biome: Marine; feature: Water; material: Subsurface seawater | place: North... | reverse complement strand
AAACATTTATTCAAATCTTTATTGTCTTACTGACGCTATCAATTTCTAATGCTTATAGCGCAGAAAAATGTGAGCCTGATTTTGAAATAAAAAAATCAACACTTACACAAAGTAATGAAAATAATTTATCAGATAAAGGTGAAGTATTTGTTTTTTTTGATCAAAGTAAAACAATGCAAGGTTTTACTATTGATCAGCCAGGACAAGAAAATTTATATGTGAATATTGTAGATGATATTCAACAAATTTCAGAAAATATTGGTAGTGACATTATATATCAAAATTTTGGCACAGGAATAAATCCAATGGAAGATAGAGACGTTTCTAAAGTTAAAACCAAAAAGTTTTATGAGTGCAGTGGATCATCTGTTGAATGCGATAACCAATCTTCGAAAATTCAAGAGATATTTAAAATTGCAGAAGAAATTCCAGAAGCGACACATATTGTTGTTACACACCTTTCTCTTCAGGACAGACAATTAGTTGGAAGTGAAAGTAAACAAATTAGAGGCCCTTTAACTTCACTTTTAAAACAAGGAAAATCAATTGGAATTATTGGTATAATGAATTCTTTTAATGGAAAAATTGACAATATCCCAACTAAAGAAGGTGAATATACTGAATACTTAGATGCAGAAACTAGACCTTTTTATATTTTAGTCATTGGTAATCAAGATAACATTAATCGTATTAAAGATGAAATTGTTGAAAACCATTTTTCATCAAGCAAAGAAAATTTCAAATATGCATTAATAACTAGCAACCCAATATTACAAAATCTAAATGTAAATAAATTAATTGAAGAAACTAATATGCCAGCAAGTCTTGCAAGAGCAGATAATTTTAGCTTTAATTATATAGAAGATTATTTACCAGTTTATAAATTTTCAGGAAATAAGAAAACTAAACTAGAGTTTAAAGTCAATACTGATCAAATTGAAGTTCCAGGCTCAACTGGTGTATCCGAATTTTCTATTTCAGAAAAAGTATGGACAACCAATAAAGTAAAATGCAAAGACATTAAAAATTGGAATGAAGCAAAATTTGGTGAAATAAGTGCTATTTCAAGAGATGATAAAGAATTAACTCTGGATTTATTTAAAACCAAACCCTTAAAAAAATTATTTAGAGGTTTGAGATATTTTTACAAAATCGATCTTTATGCAGAAAAACCAGGAAAATCATCTGAAAGAGAATTTTCAGAATGGTCAGTAAAAAGTAGCGAAATTGAGGAAGAAAAGGAAACAAATCCAGTATCTTTTAAAACTCTTAATTTAGAAAAGTTTGTATCTATACTAAATGCTGTTTCTGGTGATACATTTAAAAAAACATTAATAGCAAGTTTTGCTGTAAATTTTGAGTTAACAAAATGAATATGAAATATATTTTAAGATCTGTTTTACTTTCCTCTATAGGTTTAGTTTCATTAGGTTGGATAAGTTTTTGGTTCACCACTTTAAACGCTCTTGGACCAGATGGTGAAAGTGCTCTTTTACAGTGGTATTTTGATAACTTAGTTTTAAGTGATGAAATTATATCAAGTGGAATGCCTTGGGAAGATTTAGCAGTAAGTTTATATAATTTATTAGCACAAATGACCACTGCACTATTATCTGTTGCGGTTATAGCTGCATTAGCTTGGTCTATTGGATCACATTTCTTAAATGTTGACGCTCCCGGTAAAGCAAAATTTTATTTTATATATTGGATCATCTTTACAGGAATTTTTATGGCTATCGTAGTTGGAATTGTTTTTTGGTTTACAAAATCTTCTACATTTAATGCTGCAGATTATTTATCTGGCTCAGGTGTTACCACAATCAGTATTATTTCATTTATTTATTATTTTTTAGTTTATTATTTGGGTGTACTTCTTGGGACTGCAAGATTTGCTAGATCATCAATTTTATTTGGAAATAAGATACCAGTGAGTAGCCTTCTATGAAAAATTATATAATTGGTATTGGTGGAACAGGAGCTAAATGTTTAGAGCATTTATTGCACTGTTGTTCAGCTGGCCTTGGACCTCAAAATTTATGGGCAGGTATGGTTGACCAGGATGAAGCTAACGGCAATGTAAGTAGAACAAAAATTTTATTAAATAAATATACCAATCTTAGAAATAGTCTTAGAGACGAGTCTAAACATGATTTAGCTAACAAAAGTAATTTGTTTAAAACAAACATCAGCAGTAATACAGATGCAGTTTGGCTACCAATGAAAGATGCAAATCCTACTTTAGAGGATTTGATAAAATATAATTTATTAAAACCTGAAGTTAAAGGATTGATGGATTGTTTGTATGATCCAGAAGAATTAAAATTAAATCTATCTGAAGGTTTTAGAGCAAGACCCAATATTGGTGCAGCAGCCATCCTTTCAACAACGGCTAATGAGGATGATGTTTTTTGGTCACAGATTTATAAAGCAATTGATGCTGCAAGAGGTGGTGAAGAAGTTAGAGTATTTATTATAAGTTCAATTTTTGGTGGAACGGGTGCTTCTGGATTTCCAAATATAGCTAGAAGAATAAGACAAATACAAAAAGATAAAAACGTATCATCAAATTTCCACTTAGGGGGTGCATTAATGCTACCTTATTTTAACTATGAAGTTCCTGATGAGAATATGGAAGGTGAATTATTCGCTAAACCAGAAGAGTTTTTAGATCAAACTAAAGGAGCACTTCAATATTATTCAAAACTTTTTGAACACGAAAAAGTTTTTGATCAAGTTTACGTAACTGGTTGGGATCCATTAACAAAACTTCCAAATTTCAAATTTGGTGGAAACTTACAAAAAAACCCTCCTTTATTTCCTGAACTTTATGCTGCCTTAGGTGCTTTAAGATTTTTTAGTGAGGATAATAAAATTGGTGAGACACAAGAAATTCTTCACATTGGAAAAAATGATAGCAATGATATTTTATGGAGTGATATTCCAAATGTATCTACTAATTTAAATTCTAAAACTAATATAACAAAACTTATCAGATTTGCTTTTGCTTATAACTGGATGTATGGCCCTGCATTAACAGGCAGTTGGAGTAAGATTAAAAAATATCAAGATGAAAATTGGTTTAAGAGACTAATATACAAAAATACTTTCAATACAGACACTAAAGCTTGTGAAGTTGGACATGAACAAAATCAAGAAATAATTTCAGCAATGCAAGAATACTGTCAGGATGTATTAACTTGGATTACGGATATGCAATATTCAACAGTTTCAAAAACAGATCAAAAAATGGATCTAATAGTTTCTGATTTCTTCTCAGAATTTAACGAAAAAGATAGTTTAGAAAGAATTAAGATTAAAGAAAAACTAAATTCATCAGAGAAAAATCAATTTAATACAATGGTTAATGATAACAAAAATTTAAAACTATTAAATATTATGAGCAATATTTGTTATCAAAAAATAGAAAAGGATCAAAAAGGCTTAGGTGTTTTTATGGATATTCTTTTTAGATCGTGTGAGCAATAATTATGGTTAAAAAAGTATTACCACCTTTAAATAATGCAAATCAAGTTGCAAACTTACCAACGTCAGGTGAGTGGAAATCTGAGGAAGCATCTTTTTTAGGTAAATTAGCCCAAGGTTTAAAAATGAGTGGCGAGGAAGTTGTTTCTGCTGCTGACATAAACTCTGTACCTGATGTATGGGCTAGAGTTTTAATTGTACGAAATGGATTATTAGATAATAGTAAATCGATTGTTGATGAATGGAGAGGAACTTTGGCTCTTTTAGCATTAGCACCATATTACAAACATATATACGAACTGTCGTCTGAGATTGTAAATATACAAGATATTAATAATAACCCTTATACAGTTGGTAGCACATCACCAGATACTAATTATGCACACATAGGTAAAATATTATTTGATGTAAAGCCTCAAGACACAATGGTTCAAAATCAAGATTGGAATGCAATTGGTGTTTTAAATTTTAATAAAAGTTCTATTGCAGTAGTTAACCCTTATACAATGGTTGCTGCAGCAAGAGACTATACTGGTATTGAAAGTATTAGAAAATTACCTTGGTATGAAGATGGGTTTTTAAAAGATCCCTGTAATGCAAAAGACATGAGAAACGAACAGTACGTTGTTCTATCTCATTACTTAGGAAATTTAATAAGTGGAATACAGGGCTTAAATCCTTCAAATATGGATGTTTTCAATGCTGTAATGGGTAGATTACAAGAATTTAAAGTATCTTGTGATACAAAAGCAGCTGGGGCAGAGTTTTCAAGCTGGACACCCACTAAAGTAAATTTGAATTTACCGGCTCAACCAGTTTATGACAAACTAGCTCAGATTTTCATAGGTGCAACAGACCAAAATGCTAAATTTGATTGTGGATTATCTGTAAGACCTGAATTTGCAGAACAAATCAATGGAGCTGTGTTTGCAGACTTTAGAGTTGCTCAATCAACCGGAAGAACTCTCTCTGATATAAGAGTATGGAATAATTATTCACTGAATTCTTTAAGACAAGATGAAAATTTAGAGCAAACTTTAAAAACAGAATGTCAAAAAGAAGGATATTTATATCTAACACCTGAAACAATTTTTACAGAAAAATTAGTAATATTTGCGGGAGATAATAGAAAACTTAAAGAGCATGCAGGAGACGGTAATCAATTTGCTTATCCAGTCAATAGTGCCTTGTTGATGTTTATGGATCCAAAAACTTTATCAACAAATTGTATAGTGTCTGCAGATGGAGATAATTACAAAGTAGTGATTTATTTAGAGTTAGTCAGTGAAACTGGTAATACTTTAAATTATACACTTGAGAAAATTTATAAAGCTAAAGACATTGTTAAGAACAGAGGTGTACCACTAGGATTTAGTGTTTGGCCTGATATTAAAATAGATAATTGGGATCAATATTTCTTCTTCTACGATGGGAATGCACAAGTAAATGTTTTACCTAAAAATATTTTTTCAGTAAATGATATTAGAAATAAATTAGAAAGCTTAACGGGCACTGATAAAATTAAATTTATAAACAACATGATGAGTACTCATCAGGTTATTGGAGAAGAAGTTCCTATTCAACAAACTACTGCTGTAACAGAACTTAGATCTTTAAAATCATCTCCAGAAGCAATCCTTTGTAATGTTGCAACTCAATCAAGTGGTAAAGCATACACAGAACATAGTAAAAGAGTTGATGTTGGGCTAATTTTATTTCCTGAACCACAAGAGGTTCAAGAAAATAGCAACCAATGGTCTGTTGGTATTGATTTTGGAACTACAAACTCATGTGTTTATTTCAAAGAAAATAAAGATAACCCTAAAGAGTTATTATTTAAAAATAGAATAAACTTACCATACGAACCAGGGACTGATGAGGAAGAAATTGAAGAAGTTATGCAGGCGCATAAAGAATTTGTGCCAACAAGAGAAGTACCTGTACCTTTTATGACAATTTTAAGAGAAAGATCATTTAAAGAAACATCAGTTGAAAATTTACCTTTTAGAAGTAATTTTATTTATTATGTTGATCAGGTTTTATATGCCATCCAAGATTTACCTGATGATAAGAGACCTTTAAAATTTAATTTAAAATGGGATGAAGCTGAACAAAGCAGAACTAAAGTTCAGTACTTTGTTTCACAAGCAGTATTACAAGCTGCAGTCGAAGCAGCAGCTAATGGAGTTAAAAGAGAAAATTTATCATTTAATTTTTCTTACCCAGAAGCTTACAATGCTGATCATTTAAAAGCATTTAAAAGAATAACAAAACGTGCGGTAACGGTTGGACTTGGAGATGAAAAGTTCAAAGTACAAGAAAAAACAGGCTTTTTAACAGAAAGTATTTCTAGCGCCCTTTATTTTGCAAAAGGTCAAGAAGTGCCTTTAGTGAATAATGTTGTAACGATTGATATTGGTGGAGGTACATCAGATCTATCAATTTGGCAGGATCGAAATTTACTATGGAGAAACTCTTTTAGACTTGCTGGTAAAGATGTTTTGATAAATTATTTAACTAACAATTTAACTTTAATTAAAGATATCAGTGGAAATGATGATTTATTATTAGAAAGTTATCAAACTTTACAAAGCATCAAAACTAATAAAACTAAATTAGCAAATGGAATTGAATTATTAGTGAACAGCCCTCAGTTTGGAGAAGCATTTAAAAATAGATTTAATATTGTTAATGGAAAAGAAAAGGGTAAAGAATTAGCTGATCTTACTGAATTAGCTCTTTCAGGAATATTATATTATGTAGCACAAGTAATTAACCATTTGATTGAAAGTGGTGATTTCAAAACTAATAAAGATCAATCTAAAGCCCTTAGAATTTGTTTGGGTGGTAAAGCTAGTACTTTATATAAAATTGTTTTTGAGGATAGTGAAGATCAAGAAGGACTATCTAAGATGATAGAAAAAATGACAAAAGGAATTTTCACTTCTATTGGAATTGTGTTTACAGAAGCACCTAAACACGAAGTGTCTTATGGTTTATTAGTAGATCAAGAAGGTGCAACAGATTTAAATATTAAAGAAAGATCTCATGAAACCGTTTTGGGTGAGGATGTAATTGTTGGAAAAAATAAGATTGGTGTAGTTTCTCAATTAGATCCCGAAACAAAATGGAGAGTAAAAGATATCACACAATTAAAAACCTTCTTAAAACATCTTAAGGCTTATTCTAAAATACCAGTAACACTGACTAAAAAATTTGAAGGTGATGTAGAAGGTAAAATTAATACTGAATTAACTAATGGTCAGTCTCGAGCTTTAAAATTAAAACAAAGTCAACAATCTGTAGAAGGTGATGATAGTTTGGCAGAAATTTTAAGAACCTCATCAATTGTAGAACCTGTATTTATTCAAGGTCTAAAACAAGTTGTTAATGAAATTGCTACTGGAAAATTAAAACTAAAATAAATGTTTAGTCTTATGGTTAGGTATTGCTTTGTATTGTTATTTTCTTTAATTTTAATCAATAATCAAACATTAGCTCATCATAAAAGCAAACTAACAAAAACCATTCCAACAGAATGGCAAGGTGATTCTAAAAGTAAATCAAAATATATAAACCAGGCAAAAACTGAATATTGTGCAATTAAGGCTGAGACAATAACTGTGCCAGGTAAACCAATAATGGATTTAACCAAGACAGATGACGATGGAAAACCTGTACAAAGAAAAAATGAGGATGGAAAACCCGAGTTTGATGATGACACTTACGAAATTAAAATTACAAGCTATCATTCTAATGAAGATAAAAAAACTGGTGGTTTATTAAAACCTGCTCAAATTAGTGGTCTTAATTTTAATAAAAAACAAAGATGGCCTGCAGGTATTAAGTTAATTGATGTATTAAAGGAACATTGTCTACAAGATATCACGAAGCCAAGACCTGAAAAGTTTAAAGGTTCATATTTAGAACAGTTTTATAAAAATATAGCATTTGACAATGGTTATTTAACTAAAGACGGTACAAAAGGAGATTACAATCAGCAGCTAATGGCAGGTCCTGAAAATAGAGGACCAATTGAAGGAAGGGATATATTAATTGATGGGATAATCATTCATAATCCAAATGCTGTTTGGTATGTTCCTGATTTTTTAATAGATGATGAAGCTAAATTAAAAAAAGAGACTGAAAAAAAGAAACAAGAAGCCGAAAGAAAAAAGAAAAAAGAGAAAGAAAAAAAAGAAAAACAAAAAGCTGAAAAAGCAAAACAAGAAGCTGAAAGAGTTGGTAATGAACAATGGATTTCAGCTAATAAACAAAATTATATTGACCAATTTAATAAAAAGTTAAAAGAATATCAAAAAGTAATTGATGAGCTTGATAAAAAAAGAGAAAATTTAAATTCAAAAATTAAAGAGCACGAGAAGTTAGTTAAATCAGCATCAAAAAATATTAGAGTTGCATTTGATGATTTAAGAAATAGAGAAAATGCAGCGATAAATAAAATTAAAAATGAAATTCGTGATAATGAGGAGCAATATCTGTTAGCATCTATTAATGAAAATTTTCAAAAAAAATTTAAAGAAATAAATGATAAAGATTTTAATAGTTATGCAAACTTAAAGACTTTAGAAAACTTGATTAAAAAAGCTAAAAAATCTGAAAAAGCTACAGATTTTGTTGGTAAAGATGGATTTACAATTAATCTGCCAAAAATTTTAGGAGGAAAAAAAAAGAAACTTACATCAAAAAAAATTGGTTTTATTAAAGAATTTGAAAATATAGAAAATAGAAAGCTTGGCTCTGGGTCCGATGATGATCTAGAAAAAATAAACGAAATTACGAAAGATGCAGAAGATCAATTAAAATTTATAAATGATTTTATAATAAATAAAGTTGAAGAATTAAATACTCTTGATCAAAATCTTACGGAAAAAAATAAACAAGAAACGCAGATATACAAATATATAATCTATTTTGTAATATTTTTAGTTATAGTTGGAATTGGGGCTTATATCTTTCTCCAGCGACGAGAAATGAACAGAATTAAGAGAGAAAGTGAAGAAAAAGTAGGTTCTTTAAAAAGCGATCTTGAAAATAAATTAAAAGACACATCTGAACAAATTAAATCTGTAAGTAAAACAGCTGCAGCCGTAAGATCTCAACAAGCTGCAACTACATCTATACCAGAACCTGTTCAGGAGACACCTAAAACTCCAGAAGAAATTATAGCTATTAAGTATGATGAGCTAGTATCAGATTATAACGAAGCTTTGAATGACTTTTCAAAAGTTGCAACCTTTAAACAAAAATGGAATGGATTAGCTTTAAGTAGAAAAGAAAGACAAGATGGTAGTAAAACAATTTTGATAAGTGCATCAAGAGCTTTTGAAAAAGCTGGCATATGGTGTGTTTCATTTGATGATAAGTATTTTGCTTTTCCAGGCTCAACAGTAAAATCAAATATGGCAACATATATGAATATGGATTTTATGAAAGCTAGCCAAGATTTTAAGGGTGTGTTTGGAATAACAACAGGTTCAACATATTCAACCGAGCCAGCAGTTCTTAGAAAAAGTGGAGCTGGTTTTGTTGTAGAAAGGGTAGGAAAAATAGCATTTCCTGACTGATAATGATTTATAAATTTATTGATAACAATGGATCAGAAATTAGTGTTAATTCGTTATCAAGCCTTCAAGCGCTAGTCGATAGCGAAACGATCAAAGAAAATACTAAAGTTAAAGCAGGGTTAAGAGGTAAGTGGACTACTGCAGCTGAAATTGAAGAATTAGTATTTGCATCAAAAAAAATTGTTGAAGATGAGAAAATTGAAGAACCTAAGGATGATATTAAATCTTTTATAACTGAAACAGATAATAAAGAAGAAATTTTAGAAGAGGAAGTAGTTCAGGAAGAAAAAATAGATAAAGCACAAAAAGAACAAATTGTAGAAAAATTAGAAGAGCCTGTAGAGGAGAAAAAAAGTGAAGCTGTTATTCAACCATGGCAAAATGATAAAGCTGAAAATGCTACTGATGATTTAGAGGAAACAGAAACAGAGGATTTTGAAGAAAAATCTGAATATGAACAAGAAGAAGAGCAAAGAGATAAAACTTATGATGATGAAAATGTTGTTGGTTTAAATTTTGGTGAGGCAATCAGCACTTGTTTAAAAAAATATTTTAATTTTAAAGACAGAGCTAGTCGTTCTGAATATTGGTATTTTCAATTATTAGTTACGCCAATTTTTATATGGGCTCAATTTCCTTCCAATGATAACCAAATTTTAATACTACAATTAATCTTAGTATTTGGACTATTAATACCAGCTGTTGCAGTAGGTGTTAGAAGATTTCATGATAAAGATAAATCTGGCTGGTGGATTTTAATTACATTAGTTCCATATGTTGGCTCTTTCATCATACTTATAATGTTAATTGATAAAGGAACCGAAGGAACAAACAGATTTGGAAATTATCCATTAAAACTAAAATAATTAATGAAAAAAATTTTCATTATTACAATAATTTTATTAGTTCCAATATTTTCAGCAAAAGCTAACTCTTTAGGTAAATGGGTTGCAATGGTAAAGCATAAGGAAAAAAATACCTTTTATTCTTCTGATGATAAAAAAGAAATAAATACTAAAGAAAAAGCTATCAATAACGCCATATCAAAGTGCTGGTTTGATCCAAACCATAAATTAGGAGATTGGCCTTCTGAAAATTGCATAGTTGTTTATGCCAAAAATACTAACTCAACCAATGAACAGGAAGTTAATAATTTTTTATGGAACGCAGTATCTAATCATCCAAAGA
>ENA-UOXV01008291-UOXV01008291.1-marine-metagenome-genome-assembly--contig:-NODE-8291-length-10261-cov-4.681364_pt1 | contig 10261 bp, 9 predicted proteins | sample MGYA00238165_ERZ766961 | MGnify/ENA primary metagenome ERZ766961 (study PRJEB28924, sample SAMN03173240) | marine metagenome | biome: Marine; feature: Water; material: Subsurface seawater | place: North... | reverse complement strand
ATGTTATTAAGACGGCTGATCCATTAACAAACGGTAAAGAGTTAAGTATTTTTGAAAAAGATCTTAAAAAATACTTAAAAGTAAAAAATATTTTTGCAACCTCTTCAGCAGCATCAGCATTGGAAATAATATCACTATTGTTAAATTTAAAAAAAAACGATGAAATAATTATTCCTGCCCACACTTACTGTGCCAGTGCAATTTCTTTCGCTAGAAATGGTGCTAAGATAATTTGGGCTGATATAGATTTTAATACTCGGGTAATTTCAGAGAAAGACATTATAAAAAAAATAAACAAAAACACAAAAGCAATAGTTATTGTTCATTTGTATGGATTCATGTTTGATGTTTTAAAACTAAAAAGAAAGATAAATAAAAGAATAAAGATTATTGAAGATTGTGCCCAAGCTTTTGGAGCGGAGATAAATTCAAAAAAAGCAGGTACTTTAGGAGATTTTTCTTGTTTCTCTTTTCATGCCCAAAAAAATTTGACGACATTAGGTGAAGGAGGAGCAATATATGTAAAGCAAGATAAACTATCAAAAAAAGTTCCAGGGTTACGACATAATGGTCATGCACCATATCTAAAAAGAAAACATTATTGGAAACCTGCGATGGGAAATCTAATTGAGGATTTGCCTCACGCCTGGCCTCACAAATTTTCACTAACAGAAATCCAAAGTGCAGCGGGTCACTTGATGCTTAAAAGAATAGATAAATTAAATTCTGATAGAATAAATCGAGCAAAAAAATTTATTAAAAATATAAAATACAAAGATGATTTAGTTTTTCATAGCAATTTTGAAAATAAACGTCATGTTTATCATTTGTTAGCGGCGTATTGTTCATCATTAAAATTAAGAGATTTTTTAATTACAGAACTCTACTTTAAACATAAAATTCAATGTGTAGTACAATATTATCCTTTATATAAGTATCCCTTATTTTCAAAAAAAGGATTTCAAAAAGCTAACTGCCCTAATACAGAAAAATTTTTTAATAATATGATATCATTTCCTTTTCATCATTGGATGCCAACTAAAGATTTTATTAAAATTATTTCAGTAACAAATAAGTTAATCGAAAAATTTAAAAAAAATGATAAAAAAAAAAATCATAAAAGAATTAAAACAATTACTTTTAAAAAATAAAGAATTCATATCAGATTTTTGGCTCTACGGTTCAATTGATGATGAATTATCTGATTTAGATTTAATTTGTTTATATAAAAAAAAACCTGTTCAAATAAAATTTTCAAAATTTTTAAGGCAAAAGGTAGATGATGGTACTATAATTTTTATTCCAGAAAAAAAATCTAAAAATATTTTTTTATTTGAAAAATTGAATATATTTTCAATTAAATTTGGGGAAAAAATTTTAGACAAAATTTCAGCTAATCTAAAACCTCTAAGATACCTTACTTCATTTTTGGAAAGATACTATGAAAGAAGAACTATGTTAAAAAAAACAAAGAATATTACTTCTAGAACATTTAGATTAATAAAATCAACAATTTTTTCATATCAAAATTTTTTAAATTTTTGTAAAAATAAAAAAATTAAATTAAAATATAAAATTTTTGACTTTAAAGAATATAAAAAAGTAAGAAAAAAATACTTATCTAATAAATCTAATAATCTTTATTTTAAAAAATATTTAAAGAAATTTAAATTACGTGATGATATTTTCTACAAACAATCTCTATCTGTTTTAGATAGCTATTATAAATTTAATAAAAATTATTTTCTTAACTATAAGTTTAACAAATATACGGAATACTCTTTTAAAAATAATAATAACTGTATAATTGTTCCGGTAATATTAGGTTACATATATAAAGTTTATTCTTCTCAAAATGCTTCATTGTCTAAAAAGATCAAAAAAGATTTTAATTCAGATATTAAAATAGATAAAAAATTTAGTATTTTTAATAATTATTTAAAAACAAAATTAATTTTTTTAAATTTAGCCTATAAAGATCTTAAAAAACAAAAATTTAAAAATGGTTTATATAGGCTTAGCTGGTATTTAAGTTAATTAATCTTCTTTAAACAATAATTGATTGTTTTTAAACAATTGCTAAAATAATTTTTTCCCAAATATTTAATCAACTTTTTATTCAGACTGATATTATTTTTATAAAAATTAGACCAATTGCTTCTTAAATACTCATGTTTTTTAATGAAATTAATTATTTCCTCATTTTTAATAGTTAAATAAAATTTTTTAAAAGAATCTTTTTTATGTGAACTTTTTCCTTTTGCATCTAAAAATAAAATAGGAATATTTAACATGAAGCCAATATGGACAAATAATTGTTTTAAAGTTTTTTCATTTTCCTTCAATGGAATAGATAATTTTTTGTTATTAAAAATATGATGATCGTAACACTTATTTTTTATGCCTTTTTTTATATAGTTTTTTCTACCTATCAGAATCTCTTTTGATAAACTTTTCTTCTTTTTTAATATTTTATTAACAGAAAAAATTGAAGGTTCAAAAATACTCAAACTTTTACCTCTTAAAGCCTCAATGGGTAAATATCCTGGTAAAAAATTTTTTAAATCATGTTCTGAAAATAAAATTATTCCATGGTGTTGAAATTTAGAAAACTTTAATACACTATTGTAAAAAATTTTTAAAATCTTTCTTAATCTAATTAATTGTTTTGGATTTTGCATAATTACATCTTTAATCACTCCAACAGAGTCAAAATCACTCCAATTTTTTTCATAATCATTAGTAGCTAAGCTTCCTTGAATTAAAAAATGATTAAAATATTTTTGAATTTTTTTTTTGGTTAAACAGTTAATTGAATTTAAAATTTTTTTTTTAAATTTGAGATCTTTATTGTTTAGATAATTCTTGAAAGATATTTTTTTAGTTTTAAAAAAAGTTTTTTTTTTCTTTTCCTTAAGATTTGTTAATGAAGAATATTCTTCAATTAATTGATTTGTATCAATAATTACTTTTTCTTTTGACTGTTTTTGATACAGAATATTTTTAATATCAAAATACCAATTTAGTTTTTTATTAAAAATTTCTTGATTTCCGTAATGTATCTTGCTAAACAAATCTCTATAGTGCATTTCTTAGAATATATTAAAAATTAATATTAATAATTTGAACTTTCTACTTAGACACTTATTCCTTATCAGAGTTTTTTTAAACAAAATAATTGTACCATTTTTGGTAAGGTTTAAAATGTACAACTTATTAAGCCTATTGGTAATTTTCAACCTCTCTAAGATAAAAAAAATATTACCTAGAAATAAAGCACAATACAAAGTTCTCGTACTTACAAAAAGTGTTGGGATAGATGATTTAATTTCTAGCCAAAAAAAATATAATAATAATATTTTATATCTAACATTCCCCAGATATTTTTTAAAAATTATATATGAAGCCATAATTCAAAATCATCAAGAATTAACAGATGAAAAATATGTGTCTAAAAATAAATACACTGAAAAATCTAAAGAAAAATATAACTTTTTTTTAAATTCATTTTTCAAAATATTTAAAAAAAAATATCCATTTGATTTATTTATAGGTTTTAACTTTCTGTATGTTGCTGAACGAGAACTACATAAGGTCAGTCAAAAATTAAAAATTCCATTTTTAATATTATTTAAAGAATGTGTAGTAACTAAAACTCAATTTAATTATCAAAGCTATACTTGGAAAAAAAATAAGGAAAGGTTTAAGGGTTCAAAAATTGGTGTTTATTCAAAGTTAGCAAAACAATATTTGTCTCAATCAAAAATTGCTAATAAAAATAAAATTGACGTTGTGGGGTGTTCAAGATTAGCTATTAGTTTTTCCTATAAGAAGATATTACCAAAAAACACGATAGTTTACTATGCAATAGAAAAGTATAGGGGTTTACCTAATCGTTATTGTAAAACTCAAAGTAAAAATTTTTTTAAAGATTTAAATGACTATAAATTTTATGATAAAAAATTTAATTGGGAGTCATCTCATATTAAAACTTTAAAAATTTTAAGAACTTTTGCAATTGATTATCCTGATGTTGAAATAATTATTAAAACAAAAACTGGTGAAAAAAATAACCAAAATGATTTTAAAAACTTACCAAACAACATAAGAGTTATTCATGAGGGGTCAGGTCATACACTTTTGAAAGAGGCCAAAGTTGTTATTGGGTGGAATTCAACAATTATTTTAGAGGCGATTGCTGCTAATCGTTTCATTTTGTTACCTTATTTTCATAAAATAAATAAACTTACAAAAAAAAGTGAGCTTGATTTTCAATTAAATAAAAGAAATTATGGATATTCTGAAAGTGATTTTTATAAAAAACTACAAAATTTTACTAAAAAAAAATATTATTTAAATAAAATAAATAATAGTCATAAATCATTAGAATACTATCTTGGAAACTCAAAAAACAATGCTGGAGAAAAATTAAACAAATTTATTGTAAAAAATATTTAATTACTTCCAGTATTTGAATTTCTTCAACATTTCTTTTTCCTGTTTAGAAATATTTTTTTTTCCATTTCCCAATGTAATTGAGGATTTTTTTAATATCTTTGTTAAATTAATCATTCCATCACTAGATAATGAAGCTGACTGATCTGTTCCCCACATACTTCGGTCAAGAGTTATATGTCTCTCTATGTAATTAGCGCCAAGAAAATATGCAAATATACTAGGTGAAACAGTTTTTTCATGGCCACTATAACCTACATTGCATTTAAATTTTTCTTTTAATGTTAAAATCATTTTTAAATTTAATTTTTCCTCTGGGCATGGGTATTGAGAAACACAATGCATTAATACAAATTTACATTTATTTTTTTTAAAAATATTAATTGCTTTCTGGATATCTTTCATCGAACTCATACCTGTCGAAATAAATGTTAATTTTTTTTCTTTTGCTATTGCTTTTACTAAATCAAGGTTAGTTAACATTGCTGAAGCAACTTTGTTATATTTTAATTTGAACTTTTTTAGAAAATTAAGACTTTCTATGTCCCATGCCGATGCAAACCATATAATTTTCAATTTTTTGCAGTATTTGTCTATCTCTCTGTATTCTTTAAAGCCAAATTCTATTTTTTTTTTATAAGCTAAATAAGTTATATCTCCCCATGGAGTATTTCTAATTTTTAATTTTTGACTTTCTGGAGTTGAAATATCAGGGTTTCTTTTTTGAAATTTTACAGCATCAAATCCAGAATTTTTTGCTAGATCAATCAACTTTTTTGCTAATTTAACTGAACTATTGTGGTTAATACCTATCTCAGCTATCAAAAAAGGTTTTTTAAAATTAATTTTATTTAAGTTCACAGAAATTTATTAAGTATTAAATTCACAAACTATATACGTGTTCGTATAATTAATGGCAAGATAAAAAATTGTTTTATTTTGAATTGTGCATTTTAATACAGATATCTAAATCAAATAACGCTGTATTATAATCATCTAAAGAATAATCTTTTTTATTAATTCTATTTTTAAATAACAGTATGTTCTTTCTTAATAAATCAACTTGATTATTTTTGTTGTCAAATTTTTTAATTTTATTATCTTTAATAATTAAGTTGTTAGCGAAATCAATTTTAAAAAAAAATTTATTCGTAACAATTTTGATATATCTAAATAGAACGTTACTCAGCATATCTTGATAAAGGGATCCTAAAATTTTATTTTTTGTTTCAATTATTGAAACAGCTATATCTTCGCATTTAAAATTTTCAGAATTAGATTTTATTGTTGATATTTTTTTAATCTTACCAAATAATAAATTGATCAAATTAATTTCATGAATTAACTCAAAAATTACTCCACCACCTTTTTTTGTATCAGAAAAATAACTTTTTTTATGAATGCCCGCTTTTCTCCATTGATTAAAATCATGACCAACTGAGACTTGAAAAGATTTAATCTTTAGATTTTTTAGTTTTTTTTGAATATGTTTAATTTTTGTATCATTTCTTAATTGATAACCATTGTGAAAAACAATCTTATTTTTTTTAATTAAATTTCTTATGTGTTGATAATTAAATTTTTTATAATATATAGGTTTTTCACAATAAATATGCATTTTTTGTTTTATTAAAATTTTTAATATTCTCAAATGATTTGTTGTTTTATTAGCTAAAATTGCAAATTCAAAATTATTTAGTTTAGCTAAATTTACTAGTCGAGTAATTTTTGAATTTTTTTTAAAAAACTTTTGATTTGTCTCTGAGTAAACATAAACTGAGTACTTTAAGGAATTCAATATATCAATATGTTTTTGTGCAATTGAGCCTGTACCAATCACTAAAACTTTTTTCATTATGCTTCTATTTCCACAACATTGTCTGAAATTTGTTTAACAGGAATTTTAGATTTTATATTAAGCTTTAATAATTTATTGAATTTTTTAATTGTGTTTTTTATTTCTTTAGACTGAATACCATCTTTATTCAATTTTTTTATCTTAAAATCATTAAAAATAATTTTTTTTTCAAATTGTAAGAGGCTAAAAAAATATTTAATTGTATTCTTAATTTTAAACATAAATTTATCTTTAAGTGTTATTTCAAAAAAATTATAATCTAGTTTTTCTTCTGTTTCACACATTAGACTGTCTAATTTTTTAACCATAACTTGTGATGCATATTCTTTATTTAAATTTAATTCTTTTTTTATTTTTTTGCTCATTTTTATATCTTTACTTTTTTTGTTAAAAACCCCTTTACTCCAAGCTAAAAATTTTTCTGGATTATTAATAATTTTAGAACTTTTCATTAAATTTTCCTTGTAGAGAAGATCTCCCTTAACATGTTTGTGCAAATAAATAAAAGATATTGGTTTTTTAGCTAATATTGCTTGATATGCGGTTGTGCTTCCTCTGTGTAAAAAACCAGAGCATGCATAGATATATGGATCTATAACATCTGTAGGCTCAACATATTTTATATTTTTTAAATTTATTAAATCATTGTGCCATCCCTTTAAACTTTCACCTGGATGAGATCTTATCAAAATTTTTGGGCAATCCTTCGATTTATCAATTTCCCGTAAAAAAGATAAAAATTTTTTGTACTCGTTATAAGCATTTGTAGCATGTACAAATCTTTTTTTTTTATTTTTTTCTGCTTCATCTTTTGTCATTCCCCATGGAATTCTTTCTACTTCTTCTTGAATATCATCTTGGCAACTAACTCCAAAATCTGAGCTAAAAAAAACAAATTTTTTATATTTTTTTTTTATAGATTTAATTTTTTTTAAATGAAATTTTTCAAAAATTGGTAACCAAGTATCTATTCTTGGCCATCCAGATTTAAAAAGTTTAATTTTTTCTTTTTTAAATTGATAATTTTTTTTACTTGCATGAACAATTATGTCATTCAAACAACAATATAAATCGATGTATTTAACTGTCCTACTCAAAAATCTTTCAGATACCCAGTATGTATATTTGCTTAATTTATAACCTGGACTTACTTCTTGATCTAAAATTATGTATTGATTACATTTTTTTTTAATGAATTTTGTTAATTCTTCATTTAAACCTCCTTTCATCAATAACATTCCAGATTTTTTTTTTTTTAACGACAGAAGTTTAAATATTCCTCTATAATTACCAATAAAAACTCTTAAACCTTTTTTTACTGCAAAAGTTGATAATAAAAGCTGTGATAAAAATTCTCTATTTTTATGTTCTATTATTATATAGAGATTTTTTTTTTGCATTACTAATAAACTGACCAACCACCATCAACAACTATATTTTGTCCTGTAATATATTCAGATGAAAGTAAGTAATCAATTGCTGGAATTATATCTTCTAAATTTAACATTCTTTTTTTTAATGTATATTTTGAATAATTTTTTTTAAATTTTTTTTTCATATATTCATCAGACAATCCACCTAATGAAATTGTATTAATTGAGAATTTTTTATCCAAATATGAGGAAAACCATTTTGTTAATTGAATCACACCTGCCTTAGAAACTGAATAAGCTAGTTGATTTTTAATATTTGTATTTTTGTAGATATCAAACCTGGGGGCAGTGAAACCATAAATTGAACTGATATTAATAATCTTTGGATTTTTTGATTTTTTTAATAAACTGAGTAAGATTCTAATAATCAAAAATATACTTGTAAGATTTGTATCAAGACATTTTTGCCACAATTGAACTGATTGGAACTGAAAACCTTTTTTCCAACCTTTATCTTTATTAGTTCCAACCATTGCAGCGCAATTTATTAAAATATCGATAGTTTTATAATTTTTTAAAATTTCACTTTTTAATTTTTCATAACTTTTAAAATTTAATAAATCAAACTTTATAAAACTATTAAAGTTTTTAAATTTTGGTTTATTTTTATCTACAATTATTATTTCAAATTCATTTTTCTTTGCTAAATAGTTTGTGATATAATTGCCTATTTTTCCAGAACCACCTACGATAAAAACTTTTTTTTTCATTGTTTTTTTAAAAGAAACTTGGCTATATCTAAATCTAATTTATCATCAATATCAATTGCATTTTTTTTATCTACTAAATAAGCATATTTTTTTCCAGTGAATAATGGATTTATTTTGCATTTATTTATATAGTCCCTATTGGCATAGTAAAAACATGTGCTCAAATTATGAACATTTTTGACCTGTTGTCTTCTAAATATTTTTTTTTTAGTTCCACCTTCTAATTTAAAAGTTCCATCCTTAAGAACTTTCACAATATTAAATCCAGGCAAATGATTCGTTTTAGTGGTTGAAACTAGCATGTCATATTTATTACGGTTTTTGATAAAAAAATTTAAACTTTTTTTTATATCTTCATCTTTTCGTAATGGGGATGTAGTTGGTAAGCTTACAAAAATATCAATTTTTTTTTTATATAATTTTTCACACATCGTAATTGCATGCTTCCAAGACATGTATTCGGGGCTAGTGTCTGTTGCTAATTTTTTTGGTCTAATAAAAGGTATTATAGCACCATATTTAGTGGCAATTTTTGCTATCTTTTTGGAATCAGTTGATACAAAAACCCTATCTATAAATTTAATTCTTTTTGCTTGAAGAATTGTATTGGCTATCAAAGGTTTATTGTTAAAATTTATTATATTTTTATTTTTAACTGATTTTGATCCCCCTCTAGCAAAAATAAAGCAAAAAACATTCATTAAACTTAAATATTGTAAATTTTATCATTAATTTGATTCTGATTTTTACTAGTTATATACCAGTCTATAGTTTTTTTAATACTGTCTTCAAAGTATTTCTTATTCATTTTAGTTTTCCAATTGAGAAGTCTCTTTGCTTTCTTGCCATCTGCAATTAATCTAAAAATTTCACTTTTCTCAGGTCTAATTCTTTTTTTATCTATCTGAATAACTAATTTTTTTTTCAAATTTTTAGAAATAATCTTAACCAGATTTTCAATCGATATCTCAAGCTCGCTACCAATATTAATGATTTCACCAATACCCTTTCTTGATTTAATCGCAGCTATATAACCATCAATTGTAGAATCAACATAATTAAAATTTCTTTTTGCTTTTAGAAATCCCAATTTTATAGTGTCTCTTTTCAAAGCCTGAGAAATAATTGTTGGAATAATTGCTCTTGCAGATTGCCTTGGTCCAAATGTATTAAAGGGACGAATGATTGTGACAGGTAAGTTATACGATTTATAATAAGATAGTGCTAGTTGATCTCCAGCTATTTTTGTTGCTGCATAAGGTGACTGGGATAGTGGCATTTCCTCTTCAGAAATTGGAAATTTTTTCGCGTTGCCATAAATTTCACTAGTTGATGTATGAATTAACCTTTTATTGTTAATTCTACAAGACTCTAATATGTTAAATGTTCCATTTATATTTGTAGTAACATATGAATTTGGATTCACATAGGAATATGGAATAGAAATTAAAGCTGCTAGATTTATCACCAGGTCATTTTTTTTTACAATATTGTTAATAAAAGTCATGTCACGGATATCCCCAAAAATAATTTTAACCTTTTTTAAGATATCTTTTTTTACATTTGTCATAGATCCAATAGAACTATTAGTATTATATAAACAAAGAGCTGTTACTTTATATTTATTTTTTACTAAACGCTCTACTAAATGTGAGCCAATAAAACCATCTGCTCCTGTTACGAATATTTTCATTGTTTTTTAGCAATCATATCTTATCACGAAATTTTAAATATCTTGATTTATTATCCGTTTTGTTATTTTAAATTTTTTTTTAATCCATAATCAAGCCATTTTTCATGAATTG
>ENA-UOXV01008287-UOXV01008287.1-marine-metagenome-genome-assembly--contig:-NODE-8287-length-10263-cov-5.484228_pt1 | contig 10263 bp, 9 predicted proteins | sample MGYA00238165_ERZ766961 | MGnify/ENA primary metagenome ERZ766961 (study PRJEB28924, sample SAMN03173240) | marine metagenome | biome: Marine; feature: Water; material: Subsurface seawater | place: North... | reverse complement strand
TTCTTTCAATTTCAAAAGCCTCTGGAGCTTTGATATCCTCTAAGTTAATACCGCCAAATGTTGGGGAAATATTTTTAACTGTATTCACAAATTCATCGACATTTGTCGCATCTACCTCTATATCGAACACATCAATATCAGCAAATATTTTAAAAAGCAGTCCCTTCCCTTCCATTACAGGCTTACTTGCCTCCGGACCAATATTGCCTAAACCTAAAACTGCCGTTCCATTTGAAATTACTGCAACTAAATTTCCTTTCGCAGTATATTCAAATACCTTTTTTTTATCAGCAGCAATTTCAAGGCATGGCTCTGCCACACCAGGAGAATAAGCCAATGATAAATCACGCTGCGAAGTATATGGTTTTGTGGGCTTTACTTCTATCTTACCTTTTCTACCTTGAGAGTGATAATCAAGCGCTTCTTTCTTACTGATTTTACGCATATATTTCTTTTAAAACTAACCCGTAAAAGTAGCTTTTTATATAGGGTGACAATAGGGAATCTACATGCCAATTCAGTGTTATTATCATTTGTGCATTCATCATTTAATCTGAGCTAGAACTCTATCCTATTATTAATTAAATCAGTTTAATTTCCGTTCCATTCTCTTAACTTTGATTCAATGAAAAAACTAGTTGTTTTTAGTGGCGCAGGAATTTCAGCAGAAAGTGGAATTCAGACTTTTCGTGATTCAGGAGGTCTCTGGGAAAATTATAAAATAGAAGACGTTGCAACACCCACTGCATTTAATAAAAACCCAAAATTGGTTCTAGATTTTTACAACCTCAGAAGGAGAAATATTAAAGAGGTAGAACCCAACAATGCACATATAAAACTAGTGGAGCTAGAAGGACATTATGATGTTACTATAATTACTCAGAACATTGATGATTTACATGAAAGAGCGGGTTCAAAAAACGTTCTTCACTTACATGGTGAAATAACAAAGGCAAAGGGTTCAAAAGGAAATGAAGCCCCAAAAGATATTGGTTACTCGGACATTAATATTGGAGATATCTCAGAAAACGGATTTCAACTACGACCTCACATAGTTTGGTTTGGCGAAGACGTTCCTGAATATGAAAATGCTAAAAACATAATTGGCAAATGTGATGTTTTTGTTGTTGTGGGCACTTCCTTAAATGTCTATCCAGCAGCAGGTCTAATACACTATGCGCCAAGACAATCAAAAAGAATAATCATAGATCCGAATATTTTAACAACTGATGATTTGGACGGTTTTGAAGTCATAAATAAAAAGGCAACTGAAGGAGTATCGGATTTGGTACAATTATTAGTACCACGCTAGACAAAATAGGTGTATTGTAAGTGCATTAAAGTATGTATTCCTTATATTCGCCACATAAAATTAGAGAAATATGAATAAAGTAATTACTGTTATCGGAATAGTTTTATTAAGTCTTTCAAGTTTTGCTCAAACAGCAGAAGGAAGAAAGATTCCGGCAGTCGAAATATTCGACATGAATGGGAATAAATTCAATACATCATTATTGAATAATGATGGAAAACCAATGATTATAAACTTTTGGGCCACCTGGTGCAGCCCATGTAAAAGAGAGTTAAACAATATTGCTGAATTATATGATGACTGGGTTGAAGAAACTGGTGTTAAAATAGTTGCCATTTCAATTGATGACGCTAGAAATATGCAAAAAGTAAGACCTTATGTTGATGGCCAAGCTTGGGATTACGAAGTTTATATTGATGTTAATGCCGATTTAAAAAGACAAATGGGAGTAAACAATGTTCCTCATACTTTTTTAATTGACGGAGAAGGCAATATCGTTTGGCAGCATAATTCATATTCGGAAGGTGATGAATATGAGTTATATGAATTAATTAAGAAACTTGCCGAAGGAAAAAGTATAAAATAAAGCATCTACATTTTGAATATATTTCGATTAATCACCCTTTCTTCAATTATTTTAGGAGGGATTTCACTTAATTCTGTTTACGGACAAATTAATAATGAAGGCGTAAAAGGATTCTTGGCTAAGCCATTAGAAATTCATGGGAATTTTAGTGCTCGAGCTCAATATTATCAAGAAGATAGCGCTATTGGGGCCCCAAATGTTCCTGAGAAGTTTTTAATGAATGGTTTTGCAAATGTTGTAATATCCAAAGGAGCTTTTAGTGCAGGTGTAAGATACGAAAGTTATCGGAACCCTATTTTAGGCTTTGACCCCAGGTACAAAGGCAGCGGATTTCCATACCGATATGTTCAATACAGTAAAGATGGGTTGGACATCACAGCTGGAAACTTTTATGAGCAATTCGGCACTGGCTTGTTGTTGCGATCATATGAAGAAAGAAACCTTGGAGTAGACAATGCCTTTGATGGAATACGAGTAAAGTACAGCACAAAATATGGACTATACTTAAAAGGTCTAGTTGGTAAACAAAGATATTTCTTTGAATTAGGAGATGGAATTGTAAGAGGGTTTGATGCTATGTTTAGTATAAACGAGGGTTTTAAGCCTTTAAACAATTCGAAATTAAAAGTAAAAATCGGAGCTAGTTTTGTAAGTAAATTTCAAGAAGATAATAATCCGAATTACAATCTTCCTGAAAACGTGGGTTCATATTCAGGCCGTTTAAATCTTCAATACAAAGGATTTGGTTTTATGGGTGAATATGCTCATAAAATGAATGACCCATCTGCCGACAACAATTTCATTTATAAAGATGGACAAGCAATGTACCTTTCGGGAACATACTCTAGAAAGGGGTTGGGTATAGTATTAACTGCAAAGTCTGTCGACAATATGAGTTATAGGTCTGACAGAAACGAAGGCTTTAATAACCTATTAATTAATTTCAATCCCGCTCTTACTAAACAACACACTTACAATTTAGCGGCTACTTTATATCCTTATGCTTCTCAATTAATGGGTGAAGTTGCTTATCAGGCCGACATCATTTACAAGCTTAAGAAGAAGACTTTTCTTGGAGGAAAATACGGGACCACAATATTTATAAATGCTTCAAAAGCTTTTGGATTAGACTCCACTCATCTTAATGATGATAACGTTGCCCGGCAAGGTTATACTGCTAATTTTTTCAAGCCCGGACAAGAAGAGTTCTATCAGGACATAAACATAACGGTTGAAAGAAAAATTAAAAAGTGGTTTAAACTTAAAGCCATGTATATGAACATGATGGCCAATAACGACATATTGAAATATGGCGGAATTAATGGAAGCTGGAGTGGTAAAATATATGCCGATATTGCTGTATTAGAAGGGGTTTTTAAAGTTAACAGAAAACATAGTATTAGAGCAGAGCTACAAGGACTATGGACTAAACAAGATATGGGCGATTGGGCAACATTAATTATTGAATATACTTATAGCCCTCATTTTTTTGTAGCTGTGATGGATCAATATAATTACGGCAATTCAATTAGTAAAAACCAAATTCATTACCCCTACATTACCGCTGGATATACTTACAAAGCCAATCGGATATCTTTGGGATATGGTCGTCAAAAAGCGGGTTTATTTTGTGTCGGAGGAGTGTGTAGAGAAGTTCCTGCTTCAAATGGCCTAACCATATCTGTTTCTTCTACGTTTTAATTCTTAGTAATTATGAAAACAATACAAAAATCAATTTCACTTATTTTTTTATTCCTACTTGGATTAAGTTTTAATTCTTGTGACAAAATAGACGATCCTTATGATGGGATTTTAGTTAGTGCTTGTGATCGAGTACCAGGAGCAATTAATATCTGGGGTGATACTGCAAATGTTACCGTAAAAAAAATGCTAATTGAAGAAATAACCGGACATACATGCGGTAATTGTCCTGCCAAAACAAAATTGATTATTGATTGGGTTGATAATGAGTTCAAGCAAGAAGTATTTAGCGTAGCATACCATGCGACAAGTTTTGCAAACCCCGTGAATGGTTATCCAGCAGATTTTAGGACTGCAAAGGGGACTGAGTTTAACCAAATTCTTGGTAACTCTGGTGCTCCAGTAGCTATGTTTAATAGAACCGTTCTTGATGGGGCCGGTCTGCTAGTGGGTGGATCAAAATTTGATCCTGAATTCAGAAAAATAGTTGATAATGGTGGTTTAGAAAATCCAAAAATTCAACTAAAGGTTCACAATCAATATGATGAAGTAAATAAAACAAGTCAAATTGGTGTCACCGGAAAGGCATTAGCGGACTTAGATGGTGACTATACCGTAATCATTTTCGTATTAGAAGACAAAGTAATTAGTGACCAAAAGGACTATGACTTGCCCTCTCCATCGCACATCACAGAATATGAACATAGACATATGTTTCGTGATGCAATAGGCCCATTGGATGGAAATGCATTTATTTCAGGAGGTTTAAAAACTGGGGAATCAATAGAAAAGTGTTTTCCATACAAGTTAAACGAAAACTGGGACAGCCATAAGTGTGTGTATCTAGTAGCGGTAAAAAATCTTGTTACTGGAGAAATTATTCAAGCTGACGAAGTTCACGCTTTAAATAACTAATGAGAAAACTGTTTCTTATAATTGTACTCTTCACATTCACTTTGTCATTGTTTGCTCAAGAAAGGGAAAAGAAGTTTCATGCGGGGATCAAAGCTGGCATGAATACTTCCCAAATGACAGGTGACGGGTTTGCAGGGTTTTACAAGTTTTCTGTTGTTGTGGGAGCTTTTGCCAACACAAAAGTTAATGATAAATGGAAATTTCAGTATGAACTCATATATCAAGGAAAAGGCAGTCACAAACCGGCTAGACCCGATAAAGGAGATTACCAATCTTATAAGGCCAGACTTAATTATATTGAAGTTCCACTTTTATTCCAGTTTCAGATGAAAAAATTCGAACTTGAATTCGGACCTGGTTTGGGGTTTTTAATTGGAAGTAAAGAATGGGATCAAAATGGAAGAGAAACTACTTATAATAATTATAGAACTCTTGAATTAGATGCCATGTTAGGGTTAAACTATTATGTATCTGACCATTTGTTTGTCAATATTAGATCACATCATTCTGTAACTTCCGTTGTTACCACAACTGCCGTTACACCCTATGGAACTTATGGAGGAGCTTGGAATATAGTTTTGGCCTTAACGGCAAACTATCAGTTCTAATTTTTACTTTTCTCGTTCAGAAACTGAATATTCCTTGTAAGCCCTGAGAATTTCGTCCTCTTTACTGCGGATTTTCTAAATACTTCACTAAACAACTCTTGTGTTAGTTCATTCCAATCGTTAGACTTCATCTTTAATAATTCAGAATTTGGCTCAAACCATTCCTCTTTGTTTGGTTTTGAAAATCGATTCCAAGGACAAACATCTTGACATATATCGCAACCAAACATCCAGTTTTCAAATTTTCCTTGCATATCTATTGGAAGTTCATCTTTTAACTCAATTGTATAATATGAAATACACTTTTTTCCATCAATTTCATATGGAGCAGTTAAGGCATCCGTGGGACAAGCATCAATGCATTTAGTACAAGTGCCACAATAATCTTTAATTGGCCCGTCAGCCACCAATTCTAGGTCTATAACTAACTCACCAAGAAAGAAAAAAGAACCTGCCTTAGGATGAATAACATTAGTATGTTTTCCTACCCAACCAATTCCGCTTTTTTTCGCCCAAACCTTATCCATTATTGGGGCAGAATCAACGAATGCCCTCCCCTGAATATCTCCTATCTCTTCTTGAATAAATAGTAATAGATTTTTTAATTTTTCTTTAATTACAAAATGGTAATCTTTACCATATGCATATTTCGAAATTTGAGGCGAATCTGAATTTTGAAAATCTTTTGGAAAATAGTTCAGTGCCAATGAAATTACTGATTTAGCTCCAGGAAACAATTTTGTAGGATCAGTTCTTAAATCAAAATAGTTCTCTAACCATTGCATCTGGCCATGACGATTTTGATTTAAAAAAGTCTCTAAATCATGGCTTTCTTTTTCTAATTTTTCTGCCCTTGAAATTCCACAAAACATAAACCCAAGATCATTGGCTTTCTTCTTTATTAAGGTACTATAAGAACTTCTTATAGTATTCAAAATAAACTTCCTTGAGGTCTTGATGGAGTTATTCCAAGATGTTGATACGCCTGCTCTGTCGCCTCTCGTCCTCTTGGGGTTCGCATTAAAAAACCTTCTTGAATTAGAAAAGGCTCATATACTTCTTCTATTGTTCCTGAATCTTCACCAACTGCAGTAGCAATAGTAGTTAGTCCAACAGGCCCCCCTTTAAATTTATTTATTATGGTTGACAAAATTTTATTGTCCATTTCATCCAATCCATAGGCATCAACATTCAATGCATCTAAACTATAATGTGCAATTTCCTTATCTATTTTACCATTGCCCTTAATTTGAGCAAAATCCCTAACCCGCCTAAGTAAAGCATTACAAATTCTAGGGGTGCCTCTGCTTCTTCCAGCAATTTCTTTAGATGCATCCTTATGAATTTCAATATTCAATATGTCTGCACTTCGAACAACTATTTTTTGTAACGTTTTTGCATTATAATAAGCCAACCTTGAATTTATACCAAAACGTGCCCTTAATGGTGCCGTTAAAAGTCCTGAACGAGTGGTTGCACCAACTAAAGTAAAAGGTTCTATATCTATTTGAACACTTCTTGCATTGGGTCCGGTATCAATCATAATGTCGATTTTATAATCTTCCATTGCCGAATATAAAAACTCTTCAACTACTGGACTTAATCGATGTATTTCATCAATAAACAAAACATCATTTGGCTCAAGGTTAGTAAGCAACCCTGCCAAATCACCCGCCTTGTCCAGTACTGGTCCACTCGTTATTTTAATTCCTACACCAAGTTCGTTTGCCAATATATGAGCAAGTGTCGTTTTACCTAGCCCCGGAGGGCCGTGTAACAATACATGGTCTAATGCTTCTTTTCTGAGCATCGCTGCTTCTACAAATATTTTAAGGTTCTCAATTACCTTTTCTTGTCCAGTGAAATCACCGAACATACTTGGTCTCAATACCTTTTCAATATCCCTATCCGTTGGATTAAGTGATTCAAAATTTGGATCTAGATTTTCGTTCATCTTAGTAAGGCTATTCCTTCAAATGTAGCCAAAAAAAAAGTCCTACTAACGCAGGACTTTTCAATTTTATTAATGAAATATTATTAATGATCACCAACCTCACCTTCCAATAAAGGAACGGTTTGCGGAACATAATCTTCTTCATGGTCAGGGTTACTATAATCGTAAGGCCATCTGTGAACTACAGGTAACTCACCTCTCCAGTTTCCGTGAACATGCTCAACAGGTGTTGTCCATTCCAAGGTATTTGATTTCCAGGGATTTTGAGGAGCTTTAGGACCTCTAAACATACTGTAGATTAAGTTGAACAAAAACAAGAATTGAATTAATCCTCCAACAATTGCAAATGCTGTTACTATTTGAGAAATATCCGCAACACCCTCAAACATTGGAAATTCGGAATAAGAATAATACCTACGAGGTAAACCGGCTAAACCTTGAATGTGCTGGGGGAAAAACACGCCATAAGCACATGTAAATGTCACCCAAAAATGAATGTAACCTAATTTCTTATTCATCATTCTACCCCACATTTTAGGGAACCAATGATAGACACCAGCAAACATTGCCATAACCGCGGACAGCCCCATAACAATATGAAAGTGGGCCACAACAAAATAAGTATCATGTAGATTTATATCCAAAGCAGCATCCGCAAGTATAATTCCCGTTACTCCTCCAGATATAAATGTAGATACCATAGCGATTGCAAACATCATCGCAACTGTAAAGTGTATTCTACCTTTCCATAAAGTAGATAAGTAATTAAATACTTTAACAGCTGAAGGAATAGCAATAAGTAAAGTCGTAAATGTAAATACATCACCTAAAAATGGATTCATACCACTCATATACATGTGGTGTCCCCAAACAATAAATGATAAAAATCCAATAGCTAACAATGAACCAATCATAGCTCTGTAACCAAAAATTGGTTTTCTAGCATTACAAGATATTATTTCAGATGTCAATCCTAGGGCTGGTAATAAAATAATGTAAACTTCAGGGTGTCCTAAAAACCAAAATAAGTGATGATATAATAATGGAGAACCACCCGTTCTATCCAAAGCTTCTCCAGCAACAAAAATATCACTTAGATAAAATGATGTTCCAAAAGTTCTGTCAAATATCAATAAAAGAGCTGCGGCAAATAACACAGGGAAGGATAACACCCCAAGTATTGCTGTTAAAAATAAAGCCCAAATACTTAAAGGAAGCCTAGTCATCTTCATTCCTTTAGTTCTCAAGTTAATAATGGTAACTATATAATTTAGTCCACCCAATAGAGATGAAACTATAAATAGCGACATACTAACAAGCCATAAGGTCATTCCCAATCCAGAGCCTGGCATAGCCTGAGGCAACGCGCTAAGAGGCGGGTAAACTGTCCAACCACCTGAAGCTGGGCCAGCCTCCACAAATAATGAACAAATCATTACTACAGATGAACCAAAGAAAAACCAATATGATAACATATTTAACATTCCCGACGCCATATCCCTAGCACCAATTTGCAACGGAATTAATAAGTTGGCAAAAGTTCCACTTAAACCTGCAGTAAGCAAGAAAAAGACCATAATGGTACCATGTATTGTCACCAAAGACATATACATATTTGGGTCAAGGACTCCACCTGGTGCCCATTTATCTCCAAGGATAAAATTTAAAATCCAAAAGCTCTCACCCGGAGAGGATAATTGCAATCTAAATAGCAATGACATACCCATGCCTATAAACGCCATAGCAGTTCCAGTCAATAAAAATTGACGTGAAATCATTTTATGATCGTAGCTAAAAAGATACTTTGTAATAAATGGCTCTTTGTGACTTGACATTTCTTAATATTCCTTGTTAAGTACTATTTTTATTTTTCAGCAGTGTAATATTTCGGTTGTTCTGATAACCATTTCTGATAATCAGCCTCCGATTCTACAACAATATTCATCTGCATGTTATAATGTGCTGTTCCACATATTTTATTGCAATAAAGCAAATAATTAAATTCGGGATTTCCCAATTTAGATCTCATTTCTGCGGTTGTTACTGTAGGAGTAAAATAGAATTGAGTCATCATTCCAGGAACAGCATTCATTTGTGCTCTAAAGTGTGGCATATAAGCCGAATGAATTACATCCTGAGACCTTATTTGAAAATTAACAGGTTTATTTACAGGAATGTGAAATTCTACTTTCACCAATATATCGTCATCAGCTACAGAATAATCTTCATTTTTACTATTCTCTTTAAGCTGTTCAACGTATCCTCTATGTTTTTTCTTTAAATTAATTTTCTTTACTATTTCCTCATCATTCACTCCATTAGGAAATACATCTTGACGACTCGCCTCTAAGTCAGCAATTTTAACGTCGTAAGCAGAAAGTCTGTTATCTATAGAATTAGAATTTATAATACCTAACGAATTAGTTCCATTTATCATTCTAAAATTTGCCTTTCCTAAAATATTATCTTCCCCAGCATATCTTGCCGTCCAATCAAACTGACGAGCATACAACTCAATGTTTATTGAATCTTCAGGAGTTGATCGCATTGCTTCATTCCAAGTATTAATACCATATATAATGAGTGCAGCCAAGACAACTGTCGGTGCCGCGGTCCAAAGCAACTCGAGCTTATCATTATGAGTTGAAAACTCCGCCTTTTTGTTTTTAGTTTTTGCATACTTGAATACGAAATAAGCCAAAATTAAATGAGTAATAACAAAAACTATGGTGATTACAACCATGTTAATGTTTAGCATCAAGTCTATTGATTCACCATGTACAGAAGCAGCAGGAGGAAGTAGTAAGTCCCAAAACCTAACAACCAACCATGCGTAAAATGCAAAATAACCGAGTATAAAAATTACTAAGCCATATCTAAGGCTATTTGTTTCTTTGTCAGTGACAATAATGCCATCATCACCGTTCAAGAAATTAGAGATCTCTGATACTCTTACCAGCTGAACTAGTGCAACTATTCCTAGAATTAAAACGAGGTATATTAGAAATGTAGTCATGTTATCTACTGTGTTATTCTATTACTGGGTTATCTAATTAATGAATTTCGTGATGAGCACTTTCGTCAAAAAATGGATGATTCCTTGCCATTAATGGTGCTTTTGTAAGTGTATTTAATACAACAAATAAAAACAATCCTAAAAAGCCAAGCGCCAATCCAATTTCAAAAA
>ENA-UOXV01008286-UOXV01008286.1-marine-metagenome-genome-assembly--contig:-NODE-8286-length-10264-cov-6.177980_pt1 | contig 10264 bp, 5 predicted proteins | sample MGYA00238165_ERZ766961 | MGnify/ENA primary metagenome ERZ766961 (study PRJEB28924, sample SAMN03173240) | marine metagenome | biome: Marine; feature: Water; material: Subsurface seawater | place: North... | reverse complement strand
TTTATAATGACAAACATGGAAAAAACATGAACGCAACGACCTGACGCTGACGCTGGTCTGTGACCAGGGGTGTGAACCTGCAGTCAAAAAACCTGTTTTTAACTTTTTAACAAACATTTCTGCTTGCACGGCGGGGGGTCGGCGGGGGGACTCCCGCGGGCAATGCGGTTTGGGGCCTCGCTGCGTGTGTTGCTGGGGTTTGTTCTGGTGTCTAGGACCTTTGCTGCGAATGTACACCGTGTGTATGTCGCTGCAGGGGAAAACTGGACGGCTGCGGCGCAGGGAGCGCCGCCCAGTGCGCTGGTGGTGCTCGCGTCTGGGACGCACAGAGGATGCGCACCTGGAGGCATTGAGCTCAGTCATAACGTCACCTTGCTTGGAGAAGGTGGGAGCAATGGAACGGTCGTCGATTGCCAGGGCGCGGGGCGGCATCTTGTGGTCCGCGGCGGAAAGAGGGCCAACGTATTTCGCCTCACCTTGACCCGGGGAGTAGGGGGAGGCCTTGGGAGCGTGGGCGGATGTATTCTGGCCGAGGGTACCGCTGCTGAGGTTCACGTGCAGGATAGTGTCTTGGTGAACTGTGGTGCTCTTCACGGCGGCGCTGTGGCACTGTACCGCGGGGCTCGCTTGATGGCGACACGGTCTGTTTTCGCCAACAACTCAGCGGCAGGAAAGGGGGGCGCGCTTTTGGCGAATTCCAGCAGTGTCGTGCTTGACAATGTCGACCTGGACGGTAACAGGGCTGATTTGTCAGGCGGTGGGGCGGCGTTTGAATCGAACAGCTCAGCGATGATCAGCGCTTGCCGAGTGAGGAGAAACGCTGCTGGGGCGGAGGGCGGGGGCGTTGCAGCGGTGGATTCCTCCTTGATACATGTGGAGAGAGGCACCGAGATTGGGGAGAATACGGCGGGCGGCGACGGCGGAGGACTGTATGCGACGGACAGTAGCGCGGTGCGGTGTGTGGACGGGGTCACAATCGCAGCCAATCGATGTGGAGGCCGCGGAGGAGGGTGTGCTGTCAAGTCTGGAAGCTCCTTCACGGCTCAAAGGGACATCAAAGTTGCCGGGAACATAGCAACGGACGGGGGGGGGGGATCAGAGCACACAATTCCGACGTTTTCCTGTCTGACACAGTTGAGGTCCGTACGCACGCCAGCAGCTTCATTGCTAGCTAGCTGAAGCAGTTCTTCATCATCTGACACATTTTCAAGCTTTTTCTTAGCTAGCTTGAATAAGAAATGACTTGGAATAGACAAGTGGAACCAAGCCTCACAATTGCGTTGTGACTGGCCATGGAAATGGGTTTTCCCAGATAAGCAGCAACGAAGCGATTGAAGGCGGCGGGATAGACGTGGTAAGTGGCTGGTGTAATGACTAGAAAAGAAAGCCCCTGTTGCTCTTTTTCCTGGGGTGTGTTGATGCCCTCAGCCTTGAAGTTTCTTTAGCGAAAAGCAGTGCTGGCTCTGGATTTCAGACCTGCGTTTTTTAAAGTTGAATGATTGCGCCAGACTTCTTCCCGGTTGGATGGGACGCGAGACATTAGGATCGTGAAGAACACAGCGTGGTCGGGCGACGGCGGCGGCATTGATAGCCTAAACTCCAGAATCGAGCTTTCAAATCGCATTCTGGTTTGCCCCCTCTCCATCTCCCGAGTGCTGCTATTTTTTCAGCTTGGTTTTATCAGCTGCCGGCACTCCTCAGCGAGTCGACGCTGTCTGGGAGAAGGGGGGGGGGGGCCTTCTTAAGCCGGAATTGCTTGAAAATCACTCAAAAACGTGTACCATGGCAGATTGAAGAAAACCTCGCGGCCCAAGATGGAGGAGGGATTGAAGCGAACGGTAATGAGGGATTAAGATTAGAAGACGGGGTAATGTCCCTCAATTAGAATTGAAGAGTGGGCTCCGAGCTATTTGCTTGCAGCGGCGCCACGTCTAATTTTTGGGTCTCTTCCAGGTCACGATAAGCAAAAACCATGCAGGTCGTTTTGGGGGTGGGGTACTTGTCCCTCCAACCAGCCAGCAATGATAATCTCCAGACACCGCGTGTATGACAGCACCCAATACTTACTTGAGGCTGTGGAAGGTTGCCCTGTTCGAACGCGCCCGCATGGTGGCTACGCGGTATGTAGTCTTCGCAGATAACTCAGCAGGTGAGTCCGAGGGATCTCCCTTGCTTTACGCATGGAGCCGCTTGGTGGAGTGTTTGTCGAACATGCAGCCCACTTTCTGCCTTGCGTGTGTCCGCTGACTTGCCATTTTCGCAGAGGACGATGGCGGAGGCTTTTTAACAAACTCGAAAGTTGAAGTGCTCCTCAAAGACAGAGTTCAAGTCTTGCGCAACAGGTGGCTCCTTTAAGCTACAAGATTGATGGGCGTTTCACACTGTTGCTGCATTCTTTTCACAAAATTTTTGTACAAAAAATTGATGTAATGGCTGAACATGAGCCTCATCCCTTTCTTCGACCAGCGCCGGATCAGACGGGGGGGGGGTGTCACTGTTATTCGAGTCCAATCTGACTTGCTCTAACGACGTCTTGTTTGAAGAAAACCACGCTCTCGAGCTCGGGAGGGGTTCGCGGCCCCAAAACCAAACTGAGTTTGCCAATGCACACAGCAACGCTGCCTACACGTTTGTGGCTGCAGGAGGAGGCCATTAATTCCTTTTTTTCACTTCACCAGGGGGGGCTATTTATGCTTACTCTGGAAGCAATGTGGTGCTTTCAGGTGTCCGCCTGCCTTGAAGGACCCTGCGCGCAGAATCAGCTAGCAGGGCCCGTGGCTCTTGTTTCGACAAAGATTTTTTATTGATTTTGCCAGCATATGAGATCGTGTTCAAGCACATGAAGGGAGCATCCAAGCTGGACCGTGCAAGCGCACCTTTTTGAAACGTCAGGTCCTTGTTTGTGCAGACGGAGTCATAGCCCGACGAAACACAGCGCGCTACGGGGGGGGTGTCGCAGCTGGCAGGGACGGGTCGTGTACTGTTGTTGCCACAAACAACGTTTCTTTTTCAGGTCATTGCAGTGATTTCACAGATTCTCATACAAAATTGTGTTTTTGACCGAATTTTGCGGTGATTTTTTTTGCGAGTTGCCTCGCTGTGGATCTGCACACGGCCAAGCAAGTGAACCTATTTTCCTTGCAAACAGACAATCGTGCGGAGAGGGGTGCAGCGATGCACTTGTCATTTGGCGTCAACCTTGAAGTGTTCGGTGGGGTTGAGGTGTCAGGGAATATCGCAGATCATAGCGGGGGAGGAATGTATATTTATGACAGCAGTGCGAGGCTGCATCACGACGTTACCTTGACCGGAAATGAAGCGAAGGGAGACGGTGCAGATGGAGGCGGTGCAATCATGCTCAAGTTTGACAGCGCTCTTGAATTAAGGGACGGGGTCACGATTCGGGGAAACTCGGCGACTAACAGCGGGGGAGGAATCGGCGCAGAGGGGTCAACGATTGAAAGCTCCAACCGGATGGTTCTTGATATCAGAGGCAATGTTTCTATATCCAACAATGTGGCGGCGGGTGGGGGCGGCGGCATTGAAATCTCAAACGCGAACATTTCTATTTCGGACCACGTGGCCATCTCCAACAATCAGGCAGGTGAAAGTGGCGGAGCGATTCGTTTAACCGATTCGAATATTGACATACGGAACCAAGTCGTCATCCAAGGGAACGATTGTCAAGATCAGGGTGGAGCGATATTTGCCACCTTCAGTACGATACGCCTTGCCAGCGATGTAGCTGTAATAGAAAATTCAGCTCAGTCGGACGGTGGTGGCATCTGCATCTTGGTAAGCGTCACTCCACACCCTGTCTTTTCTTCAGAAAACATGGTGTGTCATTATCCCTTCTGCTAAGGCAGGAGTCATGTGTAACCCTGCAGTGCCTCATGATTCCTCTTGGGCAGGACTCGGGGATGAACATCGAGAAAAACGTGAGTCTTTCTCGAAACGTTGCGGGGGGAATTGGTGGGGCAGTACTTGCTGCATTGGAAAGTACGGGTGGCGCGATCATCACAATGCGCGAAGGTGTTAACATTGTGGGGAATGTGGCCTTGGATGGGGGGGGGGGGGACATTGAAGGCGGGGCTCTGATGATTTCTGACGACGTCGAATGTCGTGAAAATACCTGTACTAGGGACGGAGGCGGTATATGCGCGTCAATCAGTGAGGTTACGCTGGAGCGCGGTGTCCGCCTCACTGATAATGTGGCAGCCGGTCGCGGCGGGTCTCTGCTGGCCCGTCAAACGAATGTCATCATGCGCGACAATGTCGATGTATCTCGCAACAAGGCCACAGAGGGAGGGGGGCTTGTTCTTGAAGTCAATTCATCATGGTCTGCATCTGAGAACATCACGTTCGAAGAAAACAGGTGTGATCTGAGTCATGACACCGGCCCCATTCATATTTGCCCTTTGAAGAGCTTTGCGCTGACTCCTTGTCGAGTTGGCAGTGCTGGGGAAAACGGGGGGGCGGTTTCCGCCAATCCTGGTATGAGTGGATGTCGCATGGATCTCCGCGACGGAGTCTCATTCAATAGAAATACTGCTGGTCAATCAGGAGGCGGACTGTTTTTGGAGCAAAAAGCAAGGTAGCTGCGCATTGGCTTGGCGCAATTGAGTTCTGTAGCGCTTTTGCGACCTTCCCATCAACGAAATCCACCCTGATCTTTTACGGGCCTGCTTCTTTGGCAGGCTGTTTGCAAGCGGCAAGATCGTGTTTCGGGGAAACGCCGCTGTTCTCAGGGGAGGTGCGATAGCCGCCTTTCTGTCATGCTCCTTAACTTTTTCCGGCGGGACAGAGGTCGTTGGAAATGATGCTGCAGACTCCGGTGGTGGCATTGCACTCCACAATTCTTCTCTTCGGGCTGGCAGCCTTGGCCCTGGGGGATGCTACACCAACCTAAACGGGTCTTCAATGCCAACGATGGTGCAGCTTTCGGAAAATGAAGTGACATCGCAATCTGGCCGTGGGGGTGCTATCTGGGGCACCGCAATGTCCATGATTGACCTGTGGGACTGTGTAAACGTGTCCAGTAACACGGCCATGCAAGAGGGGGGAGGGATCTTTCTGTGGGCGGACAGTGAGATCGTCGTCCGCGGAGCAGTTTCAATCTCTAGAAATCGGGCTCTCGTTGCGGGTGGAATCAGCGCTGTTTCACGAAGTTCCGTGACGCTGTTGGACGGTGCAACAGTGAGGGATAACAAGGCAGTGGCTAAGGGCGGAGGTTTGGCTCTTGAAGGGAGTTCCATCGTGACTCGAGGGTCCAAAATCGTCAACAACACTGCAAAGAAAGGTGGAGGCATTTGTGCTGAAGCACAAAGCAAGATGGTCCTTTCTGAGGAGACGGTCTTGGAGGGAAATTCTGCCACACTCGGTGGCGGTGGTGGGCTCACCATTGATGAGAGCAGTTTCGAATGCCGCAATTCATCGATTTCCAACAATTTTGGTGTTCGATACGGCGGCGGAGTGCACCTAAGTCAGCATTCCCGAGCGCTGCTAAAAGACTGCGTCCTCCATCGGAATCAAGTCAGGTGTGGCTGTTCTGATTCTGTTCGCTGTTCTGATTTTGTGTGCGGGGGTGGCGGCATCGCAGCAGGCGGCACTGCATTTGTCTCTCTGGAGCATGGCACGTCCCTGGTTGGGAACACTTGTGAGCAGAGTAGTCAAGAACAAGGCTATGGAGGCGCAATCCTACTCTACGGGAGAGCGAGCATGAACATTAACATGAGTTTGCTCGACTCCAATCGTGCAGGTGGTGATGGAGGGGCCCTGGGTTGCCTCGACCAGAGTATCCTCAACATATCGGGCACTGGACTGCAAAACAACCACGCGGGCGCACGGGGTGGCGCGATCTCCGCGAGCAAAGGTGCTGCTGTGTCCTTCAGCGGTACTGTCTTGCTGTTGAAGAACATAGCGGTGAAGGAGGGCGGAGGTTTATTCACCGAGGGCTTGTTAGTCCTGGCTGCCAATGGACGAACCCAGCTTGAAGCCAACAAGGCCGTCATTGGAGGAGGTCTAGCTGTGGCAGGTCAAAAAATCAGGCTTATGCCTGGACATGTTCTCCTGGCTTCGAGGAACACCGCGACACGCGATGGTGGTGCTACTGCATTGCTCTCTGGAAGTGTGATCCAGCTGATAAGCGAGGGATGCCATTCGAATTGTGAGTCCACAATGATTGGCAACGGCAAGTGCAATCCTTCCTGTATGTCACGTGGATGTCTTTGGGATGAGGGAGACTGCGATGCGATCTTCTCTAGCGCAGGTGCTGGAACGCAATGCAGTTTGGAAGAGTGCCACACCAGCTCAAACAGTTCAAATGGCAACGAATTCAACAGTGCAAATGGCAACGCGACCAACAGTTCAAACAGCAGTGCGGCATCAGTGTGTGGGAATGGGTGCTTTTCAGCAGAATGCGCTTGGGGAGGGGAGCAGTGCAGCGAAACTCGCTCGGCTATCAGGGAGTGCCCTTTTTTTGACGCTGTGACCTTTCAGTCATTGAAGAATAGTGAGAGAGAGCTCATCCTTCCTGGGCTGACGGGCAACATGTCGGAAACCCAGCTCGATGCAGTGCTTCGCGACATGGTTTGGGCGAATCGACGGCCAGATTTGGCATTCGCGGTGTACCCAGGGTGCGGTTCCACTCCTCTTATTATGCGAGACAACCAGGCAGGTAGGAATGGTGGTGCGATCTTTTTTGCACCAGCTGCAAATGGCCCGCTTGATCAGGGCTGTGCTATCGAAGGTCTCGAAGCCGGAATAAATGCCGTGGAAATGTCAGGCAATAGCGCTGGAGTTGCTGGAGGAGCGATGCATCACTTTACTGCAGGATTGAGCACGGTCTGTCGCGATGCCTTCAAGCGTCAGTTGAGTATTCCGGGAAGTGGGCAACCAATTTCCATAGCTGAGCGAGCGGTACATTTTTCGGGTAACAGCGCAGGGAAGTATGGTGCCGCCGTATCCTCGGAACCCCTTTCAGTGAAGTGGTCGACAAGGATTCCAACCAACTTCGCTCCCGGACAGGACTCGTTGAAACTGTCTGCAGTGCAGCTGGACTGGAACAATAGCGAGATGAAAAGTCTTCATTCCAGCGTCGAGTTCTTGGTTTGTCATCCGTCTCAGAAATCCTGCCCCGATGCTGATACCTCCCCAATTCGTGCGGACAAGACCTCGTCGGAACTTGCATGGAGCACGATCGTTTCTGTTGAGTGCAAGAGCACGCACATTCAAGTTTTTGCGCTCTTGATTCAGTCCTCATCAGCGCTGGGCGAAAACGTATCAGCGGTAGTCGAATGTACGTGCAGACCAGGACACAGCCACACGGTGGTCCCAGCGCGCGGTACATGGTGGTGCAAGCAGTGCTCGACAAATCATTACGTGGTCGATCCCAATAATCCGTCGCACAGTTGTCAGCCGTGCCCTACAGGCGCAACTTGCAACGGAGTCGGGGTGACTGGAAAGGTCAGTGGGTCTCGGTGGGAAAATGACCATTCTCTCGGTGTGACCACGCTCGTGAGTTGTCCTGCGGGGTATGCAATTCTGAATACCCGTATTCCAGAGGAACAAATGTGTTTCAAGTGCAAAGCCGGGATGTTCTGTCCGGGTGGGGCCGAGCCACCCATTCAGTGCACCGCGGGAACACATAGTGAAGCGGGTTCAAGCGATTCAACGCAGTGCGTCGAGGCGAGTTTCGTTGAGATGAGAGTAGCGCTCCCCATGAGCAAGACGGAATTCGATCAAGCTGACAGGCAGGAGCAATTCAAAAAGTCTGTTGCTGATGCGGCGGGAGTCGACGTCAGTCAGATAGTGATCGTTGGATATGTTCAGACCTCGACAAGGAGGGGAGAACGGGCGCTGCTAGCAGCGTCAATTGAGGTAGAGACCAAATTGGTATTCCCAGATGCCAATGCAGCTCATGCAGCTGCGGGGGGGCTCAACATGGACGCCATCAACAGCAAGCTGGTCTTGAACGGACTACCAGAGGGCTCCTTGATAAGTGCACCGGTTGTGCAAACACCGTCGCCGTCGATCGACACCATGACACTACTGGCCCTCATTGCCATATCGCTCTTGGCCTTCCTTTTTGCGATTGCGCTGATCTGCACGCTCAGGATGCGTTGGGCGAGAAAGATCAGCCGTGCGCTGGTGGGCGGGAAGCCAGGTGCGGCGGCACAGCAGGTCGACTTGCCGTACGAGCTTCGCAGCAAATACGAAGCCTTCCGTTTGATCGGAGGTGGAGGCTCTGGGACTGTGCTCGAGGCTGTCTTCAAGCTGAGAGGAAACGTGAAGCAAGCAGGCATTTCGCGGGCCGTGAAGCTCGTTCACGCCGATTCGGGGCGCTCGCGTCTCGAGGACCACGTCATCAGGCGGCTCCGGCGCGAGGTCCCCCACCTGGACCCATTGAGCCATTTTCCAGCGTGCCTCACCTGGTCTTGCCCTCTCCCCTGCTCCGTGTGCTGAGGGCTCGCCCCCCCCCCCCCTTCTCGTACTAAGTGGACACGCCGCGTCCCTCACCCCGCACTAATTGGACACGTTCGCACCGCAGGCCGCCCTTCTCGAGCGTGTGAGCTCGCCCAACGTGGTCAAGTTGCTCGAGAGCGGTCCGCCCTTCAACCCTCCCCCTGCGCGTCCCTCTTCCGCCCAACGCTGACGCGGGCGCGGGCGCTCTGAGCGAGTTTTTTGTGCTTGTCTTGGGTCGGAGTTATGTATTTGTGAATACCACCCATTGAACAACTATTTTAATATGATGCATCTATCCATCTATTCAAGAGAGTAGCTGCCCTGCAAAGGGATTGAGGGCGATCGTGGGCGGGGGGGGGGCGCAGGGCTCTCGGCGAATCGCGACGTCTTCTGGCTCGTGATGGAAAGGCTGGACGGCCCCACCCTCAGCGAGCGCCTGGTGAGGCCTCCTACACACCTTTCCTCTAGAGCAGCTATGATCTGCGAGCTGTTGCCCCTGCCGAGCACCGTGCCGTGCGGCTGAAAGCGCAGACCGGTCTGCAGCATGCGACAGGGCCCATCGCGCAACTCGAAGCAATCAAGGTGCAGCGCCCGCGCCCTACCCGCCCACCCGCCCTTCGCCCCTCGCGTTCCGCTACCGTAGCGCACGAGCCTGAGATGCTATCCGGCGCCCGCGCGCGGCCGGGCTGGGCTGTCTGCTCGACCCGCGCGCGCGCTGCTTCTCGGACGCCCCGCCGTTTCACCATTCACCACGCGTTGGTGGTACCGGCCACGCAGGGCAGCCGTTTGAGCCGTTGACTCACACCCGGCGGGCCCCCTCAGATCATGCTCGAGGTGTGCGCGGGGCTGAAGGCGATCCACGAGATGGGGGTGCTACACCGCGACCTCAAGCCGTCGAACCTCATGTGCGCGGGGGGCGGGCAGCACAAGATCATCGACCTGGGGACGGCGTTTGTGACGGATCTGGCGCAGCCAGTGCGGAACAAGAAGGGCAAGCAGCAGCGCGAGCTCATGTACTCGCTGCGCACCGTGCAGACCGGGGCAGGCGTACGCTTCGCAGGCACGCCGGCGTACGCGGCTCCGGAGACCTTTCTGCAGGAGGACGAGCTGACGTTTGCGAGCGACATCTGGTCGCTCTCGCTCACGCTCTTCGAGGTGGTGACGGGCGAGCTGCCCTTCCAGGTCTCTGACGCTTTCAACGCGAGCCGCGTGATCGCAGGCGACCTCGACATCCCGATCGCGAGCGTGGTTGAATATGTGCCGGACCGCCAGCTTACCGCGGCCTTTGCGGACGTGGTGGCGCACGGGCTGCGGAAGCACGCGCGGCAGCGCATCCAGACGGCCGACGAGCTCTCCTCGGCGTTGTACTGGTGCCTAGTGGAGGAGGGCAAGGGCTCAAAGGGATCGGCGTCGTACTCAACCTTCATCTCCTTTCGCGCGGAGTCGGAGCGCGTGCACGCGCAGCTGCTCCACGAGGTGCTCAACAACACGGTCACGCCCGCGGGGCACCGCGTGATCAATTACCTCGACGCGCAGCGGCTGCAGCCCGGCGGCGACCTCGAGGAGGGGCTGCGCCGCGGGCTGCTCAATTGCGTGGTCGCGCTCCCGTGCGTCTCCGCGGGCCTCATCGCGCCGCTCACGCAGCTGCGCGGCCATCCGCTCGACAAGCTCGACTACATGGCGCGCGAGCTGCAGGCCCCCTCCCCCCTCCCTCCCGTACAAAGTGGACACGTCTCGTCCATCCCTCGTACTAACTGGACACGACTACATGGCGCGCGAGCTGCAGGTGATGCAGGCGCTG
>ENA-UOXV01008285-UOXV01008285.1-marine-metagenome-genome-assembly--contig:-NODE-8285-length-10265-cov-38.053673_pt1 | contig 10265 bp, 9 predicted proteins | sample MGYA00238165_ERZ766961 | MGnify/ENA primary metagenome ERZ766961 (study PRJEB28924, sample SAMN03173240) | marine metagenome | biome: Marine; feature: Water; material: Subsurface seawater | place: North... | reverse complement strand
ATCGGGTATTACCCCTTCGCAATAATCACCGGCGAAAGTGTTATATCTAAAATAAATATATTGTAAACAAGGAATTATGTTTTTTTTTGCTGATTTTTAACAATATTCTTCACATAATCCTTAAGATTAATTTTTCCAAATAATTTATGAACTTTATTTGATAAATTCATGCTCGTTAAAGCTGAGGCATATCTTTCACCCTTCCTTGAAGGTAATAACTTAATTTTAGTATTAAATAATTTGGCAGTCTTAATAATTGTATAACTTTTTTTATTAGATATGCTGTAATGTCTACACTGATTTTTTCTCCAAGCATAATAACAGGCCTCAACAGTATCGTTAATATGTGTAAACCTTCGAGACTGAGACCCTGGTCTAACAACTGTCAAAGGTAATTTTCTTTTAAACTGATTTTCAAATATTCCAATTACTGTTGACATTGGTCCTGTTTCTATTTGACCTGGACCATAAACATTATAAAAATATACTATTTCAAATTTAAAATTAAACCATCTTTTTAAGTTTTCTAATAATTCTAAATTTTTTGCTTTAGTAAATGCATACGGAGATAAATTTTTATCATTTCCTTTATTGCCAATGCTTGCTGATGTTGCTGAGTATACGAGCTTAATTTTATTTGATAGACAAAAGTTAAATACCTCATGTGAGCCAATATTGTTAGAGTCGATACACTCATTCATTTTTAAAAAACTTTGATATATTCTAGAAAATTCTCCAAAATGAAAAACAGTTTTTATTTTATTTATTTTTTTTTTAAATATTTTATGAATATTTTTTGTATTTCCTTTAATATATGTAACTCTTTGATTATTTAGATGGTTATTTTTTTTACCCGTAGAATAATTGTCTAAGCTGATAATCTTTAATTTTGTTTTTTTTAGCAGTAATGAAATTAAATTAGAACCAACAAACCCAGCTCCTCCTGTTACAATAATAATATTTTTCATATATTGGTTTTGCTTTCTTTTTTATATGATAAGTATGTATCTAATATAGATTTTTTAATATTAGTTTTATGTTTCCATCCTAAATTTTTAGCTGCTGATACATCCATAACTTTTCTTTTGACTCCATTTGGTTTGGATAAATCATATTTAATAAGAATTTTTTTTTTAGGTAAGATTGTTTTTGCAATCAATTTTGCATAGTATTCAATTGTATAGTCTTTACCAGTTCCAATATTTAGAACTGTTGGTTTTTTTTTAATGTTCATAAAATAAACGCATGCATTTGCAATATCATCAACATGTATAACTTCTCTTTTTACTTTTCCATTTCCCCATAAAATTAATGTATTTTTTTTATTATCTTTTAATTTGCTAATTTTTTTAATAAGCGCTGGAAAAAAATGTGAGTTTAAGTCATCATAATTATCATTAGGACCAAAAGTATTTGTTGGCATTAGGCACTTATAATTAGTTTTGTATTGTTCGTTATAACTTTCACACATTTTAATTCCAGCAATTTTTGCCAATGCGTACGATTCATTTGTTGCCTCAAGTTTACCAGTTAATAAATATCTTTCTTTTATAGGCTGCTTACAGTTTTTTGGATAAACACAACTTGATCCTAAAAATATAAGATTTTTAATTCCCGACAAATAAGCACCATTAATAACATTTAATTGAATTGCTAAATTTTCATATAAGTAATCTGCTTTATATTTATTGTTTGAGTGTATTCCGCCTACTTTTGCAGCTGCAAGAAAAATAAAATCTGGTTTATTTTTTTTTAGAAACTTAAAAACACTTAACTGATTTGTAAGATTTAATTTTTCTCTATTAGCTACTATAATTTTTTTGTAACCTTTTTTCTTAAGTTCTCTTACTATAGCACTTCCAACTAAACCTTTGTGTCCTGCTACATAAATTTTAGAATTTACTTTAATCACTTCAATAAATTATTAAACTCTTCACTCACCATTTCTTTTACAATATTATCAATATTGTATTTAGGTTTCCAATTTAATTCTTTTCTAGCTTTTTTTGAGTCGCCAAGCAATGTATCAACTTCTAGTGGTCTAAAATATTCCTTATCACATTCTATAAAAGAATTTCCTTTGTCGTCATAACATTTTTGATTAATCCCTTTGCCCTTCCAATAATATTTTATATTTAGAGCATTGAGTGATTTATTTATAAATTCTTTAACTGAATATTGTTTTCCTGTTGAAATTACATAATCATCAGGATTTTTTTTTTGCAACATTTTCCACATTGCCTCAACATAATCTTTTGCATGCCCCCAATCTCTTTTTGCTTCTAAATTACCTAAAAATAGTTTTTTTTGTCTCTTTAATTTTATTTTGCATAAAGCCATAACTATTTTTTTTGTCACAAAAGTTTCGCCTCTTAACGGACTTTCATGATTAAATAATATACCATTACATGCAAATATATTGAAAGCTTCTCTATAATTTACAGTTATCCAATGCGCATACACTTTTGCAACACCGTAGGGACTTCTTGGATAAAATGGTGTTTTTTCATTTTGAGGTGTTTCAAAAACTTTTCCAAACATTTCTGAAGTTCCTGCTTGGTAAAATTTAGTTTTTTTTTCATAACCATGGAACTTAATTGCTTCTAAAATTCTTAGAGCGCCAATAGCATCTGCATTAGCCGTATACTCTGGAACCTCAAATGAAACAGCTACATGCGATTGTGCCGCAAGGTTATAAATTTCATCAGGTTTAATATTCTTAATTATAGTTGATACAGATATAGCATCAGTGATATCACCGTAATGTAAAATAAAATTTCTATTTTTTTCATGTGGATCTTGATAAAGATGGTCTACTCTACCAGTATTAAATGAAGAAGATCTTCTTTTGATACCATGAACTATGTAGTTTTTTTTAAGCAAAAATTCAGCAAGATAAGAACCATCTTGTCCTGTGATTCCGAATATTAAAGCTATTTTTTTTTTCATTTTTTTTAAATATAATTTTATTTACTTTTTATTACTATTTTATAAAAGCTTTTAAATCATTTTTGATTTTACTTATAGAGTTATTATCATTTAAAGTAAAAATATCTTTATTGAAACTATTTTTTAGTATAATGGCTTTTATAAATTTGTTTTTTATATAATTACTATACTTAGTAAAATTTTCTAATTATTATAATTGAGAATTAGTTCTGATACTTTAATTTTTTTCAATTAACTTTTCTTCTCTTTTATAAATATACTCAAATGTTTTTCTGAAGGGCATTCTAGATTTATATATTTTATTAAAATTATTTTTAATCAATAAACTGTTAATGTCTTCAAATGTGTAACCTTTTTTAATCATATTATCATAATGATGTTCAAACATAATAATATCAACTAGTTGAATTTTATTCTCTAAACCTAATAATATTTCAAATTCATATCCTTCGGTATCTATTTTCATAAAATCAATTTTTTCTATAGTATTTTTTTCAATGTAGTCTTTTAATGTATGAATCTTTATTTGAAGTGTTTTATATGTTTTTTTATTATTAAAAAAATTAATTAATTTAAACTTTCTTTTATAATAATTAGAATTTTCATCTACTTTTTTAATTGTAGATGATGAACTTTCGTCAAATTGTTTAAATTCGACTACTTTATCTTTTGCACCAAGTGCTATATTTTCTAAAATTATTTCAGTAACATTAAATGCTTGTTTATTTTTCTCTATTTCTTTTCTTAAATGTATAAAATTAATTGGACTAGCTTCAAAAGAAATAATTTTATTTATAATAAAATTTTTTGAAAACAATTTAATTGACTCTCCTCTATGCGCACCAATATCTATTAAAAAATTAAATCTATTATAATTATTTTTTTTTAAAAACTTAATCCATTTTTTTTGATAAAAATGATCAAATATACTCAGTATCCATAATATCATTTTTTTTATCATCTATTTATAAATATAATTTTACCCATTACTTCTTTTATTTTATTATCTGTTTTGCACTCAAAACTTTTATTTTTACATTTGTTATGCTGCTCTATTAATTGATCCATTTGTTTTTGGATTCTAAAATGACTATCATCAAGAAAATAATAAGTTTGTTTAATTGGTTTATAGCCATAAGTTTTTACTTCATTATTTATTCTATTTATGTTCCTGGATATGAAAATAATTGTTGTTAAAGAAATTAGTACAATAGCAATTTTAGTATAATTTTTTATGTTCATTTGTGATGATCCAAGTTTTAATGATATTGGAATAAATAATAATAAAGCTAAGATATTGTAGCCCCCATACCTTAAGGCTGGGTGATTGTAGAACCATTCAATACCTAAAATAAAAATCAAAAAATAAACTAAATACACATGATTATCTACTCTGTATAATTTTTTATTAAAAAAACCTTCTTTAAAACAAAATATAAATACGCTAATTAAAAATATGACACCTAGCAAAAAATCACTTACTTTATTAAAGAAGTAAATATCGATCCAATTGCTTACCCAATTAAAATCTTTTATATATATTTCAGGATTATTTATTCTAAAATTTGGTCCAGCTCCTCCCTTAGACCATAATTCATACCAGTCGTTCATTTGTTGAACTTGTGTCAATGGTATGCCCCAGCTTATTCCATTGAAGCATGTGAGGTTTAACGGATAAACTAAACATCCCGTATTAATAAAATATGTAAATAAAGTAAAAAAAAATAAAACTAAAAATAATACAAAATATTTATTAAAAAATAAAAAATAAGAAGTTGTGACATAATCTTTTTTTTTTTTAAGAACATATAAAAACAAAGGAATAATAAAAATTATATACAAAACATAAAAGGCCTTTAAAGAAATAACCAAAGCACCAAGTAAATATAAATAAAATAAATTAATTCTTTTAATACTCTTTAAATTAACAAAATTTAATAATTCAATTATAAATAAAAATAACAATATCATTGCAGCACGGTCTGTTCCATATTCAGATAACCTATAGAAAAATATATTTATAAAAATAAAAGATAATAAACTTAAAAAATGGATAAAATTTAATTGCTTATTTTTATTAAATGAAAATTTAAAAAAATCATGAATTTTTTTTAAAAGAATAATATTTGATAATCCCAAAATAAATATTGAAAAAAAATTAAATAAATAGAGTTTAGCATAGGGTAAATAAAATAAAGAATTGATATAAAATATAGATGATGGTGTTCTAAAGCCATGATTAAATTGACCAATACCTACATGTAAACTTTGTTGTGTGAGGTAATATGTGTAAGGAAAATGATAATATGGAAAGTCATCATGATTTTTAAACTGAAGTACGGCGCAAAATAATAAAATAAAAACTGCAAAAGAAAAAAAAATTTCTTTTTTATATGAAGAGAATTTTTGCTTAACTAAATAAATAAATATAATTAATCCAATAAAGAGTATTATGAAATTATGAGTTTCATTATGGGCAATAAAGAAATTACTAAAATACGAATATACAATTAATACATAAATTCCTAATAACCCAATATATCCAAAGTTAACAAAATTAACTTTAATTTTTAATAATTTTAGTGAGCATAACCCATAACCAATTATAGATATAAGAATTAATATGTAATAAGTGGAAAATATAAAAAAATTATACATTTCAAAGATATTATTATTAATTTATATTTTATTGATATATTACGATTACTTATAAAATTTTAATTAACTTTTGTCTAAGCAATTATAGTAAATGAACAATCTAACCCTATTAATACCTGCAAAAAATGAGTCAGAAAGCCTTCCAATTGTTTTAAATGAATTAAAAAAATATAACTACAAAATAGATATTATTTTGCACGCAACTGATACGGACACGATTCAAGCTATTAAAGAATTTGACGTTAATCTAGTTTATCAAAATAATTTTGGATACGGTGATGCTTTAATTCATGGAATCAAACAGTGTACAACAAAATATTTTTGTATCTTTAATGCTGATGGTTCATTCAACCCAACAGAAATAAAAACAATGCATCAAACTTTACATTCTGAAAAATTAGATTTTATATTTGCATCCAGATACCAAACCAACTCAGGAAGTGATGATGATACTCTGGTAACATTTATTGGCAATTATATATTTACTTATATTGGTAAAATATTTTTTCAGCTTAATATTAGTGATATTTTATATACTTTTATTATTGGCAAAACTGAACAGGCAAAATTATTAAATCTAAAGCAAAAAGACTTTTCTTTTTGTGTTGAATTACCAATAAAAGCAAAAATCATGAACATGAAATTGGAGAGTATAAATTCTTATGAAAGAAAAAGAATTGCAGGAAAGAAAAAAGTTAAAGCTTTTAAAGATGGTTTCTTAATTTTAAAATATATGATTAAATTATTTTTTATGAAAGTTTAAATTTTCAAATTTTTATTCAGTAACTTTCTATATAAAAATATATAAATAATTATATTAAATATTATTATTATTATTTGTATTTTTGTGTGATTATAAAAAAAAGTAGCAAGTGAAATACATGCTAAATTATAAAAATTGATTACCATTCCTGTAGTTGTGTTTAAATAAGTACTCTTAATATTAAAATTTTTTTTTAAATATAAAAAAATAATTTGATGTAAATGGTTGGTGTCAGGTTTCAGTGGTGATTTTGAAAAATTCGTTTTTCTTAAAATTGAAAACAAATTCTCAAAAGCTGGATACCAAAGTAAACAAACTATAAAATATGGAGATATATTATTATTAATTTGATAAGTGTTTATCAAACATAGGGCAAATAATAAGCCTAAAAAATAAGACCCCCCATCACCCAGGTAAAATTTATTAAAAAAATTTAATATAAATAGTGCGAGCAAAACAGATGTAAAATTATAAAAATTTATTAACTGACTTATTTCAACACCATTTAAATTAAGATATTGAAGACTAAAAGAAATAATTAAACAATATCCAATAAGCGATGTATTTACACCATCTATAAAATTACAACCATTAATTACAATTAAAATACAAAATATAGAAAAGGTTATTTTGAAGATACTGTAATCAAGTAATTGGTCTAAAAAATTTATTCTTGTATCGGGAACTGTAATGGAAGAAAAATAAACAACAATCAAAACAATTAAAGTTTGTGTAATAAATCTTAATTTTGGAGAGTTAATTATTTTAATATCAGATAAAAAACCAAGAAAAAAAATAGATATAACATAAATAAAGTTTATTAAATTTAAGTAGTAATAAGATGTCAAGATTAAGATCAAACCGCCAGAGAGGGGTATGCTTTCTGAAGAGGTAAACTTTTGATGTTTGTCGCCTTTAAAATTTAAAAATATTTTTTTTTTCATGAGTGTATAATTTAGTATTAATATTAGAATTATTGTTGAGACAAATAAAATTATATTCATTTGTTTTTTATATCCTTTAGAAAATAATTAAATGAAAGCAACACAAGATAGATTATAGATTTTAGTAAATTAAAATTCATATATTTTCTATAAACCAGATAACCATCGTAAAGTTTTTGAAACCCTGAAGACGAAAGAGAGTCATCTAATTTTCTCCATTTTGTTAAATTGTTTTTCAAAGCAAAAATTTTCTTATCATTACATGTTATCTTAAGCCAAAGAACATAATCTTCTTTAGTTTTGATATTGGCAAATTTTATCTTATTTGTGATTAATTCTCTCTTTAATATTACTGTTGACAAGCCTATATCACATGAATTTAATAATAATTCATGAGTCATATCTTTAGCTTTACGAGCTCCAATTATTTTATTGCAAGAGTTTATAACGCTATAAGAGGTATGAGAAATATCTATTGCATTTTTTTTCATAAAAAAAATCTGTTTTTCAAGTTTATTTTTCATCCATAAATCATCAGAGTCTAAAAAAGCTAATAAACTACCTTGGCTTAAGTTGATTCCTTTGTTTCGAGATTTACCTGCCCCTAAATTTTTTTTATTAATATATAGTTTAATTCTTTTATCTTTTTTTATAAAATTTTTAAGAAAATTTAAATCTTCTTTATTTTCATCATCATAGATAATAATTAATTCAAAATTCTTGTAGGTTTGTTTAATTACAGAATCTATAGCCTGATTAATATATTTCTTTTTTTTGTAATAGGGTATGATAATACTTACTAACTCCATGTATGTAATTTTATTACAATTCTATCTATAGTAAATAAAAATGAAAAAAAATTGATTATATCTATACTTTTCGCAAAAAGATGGGGGATATAAAAAAAAATTCAAAATTAAATGAAAAGAAAAAAAAATAAATCAAAAATTTACTATATATCTGAATTAAATATTCCAAATAAATCTGCATATTCAATTCATGTAATGAAAATGTGTGAGGCTTTTACTAAATTGGGTTTTGAGACATATTTATTTACAATTAAAAGTAAAAATTTATCTAAAATTTATAAAGATTATAATATAAGTTATAAATTTAAGATAATTTCTATTTTTAATAAATTTAAAAAACTCAACTTTTTACTAAGAATAATATTTTCTAGTAAAATATTGTCAAAAAATTTAAATAAAAAATCTTATTTTATCTCAAGAAGTATTGTATTTGCTTTAATGGCATCAACACTTAATAAAAATATAATACTAGAACTACATCATGAAATAACTGGTTTGTCTAAATTATTTTATTTTTTACTAAAGTACCTTGGGTTAATTAAAAACATAAAGTTTATATTCTTGCACAAAAAACTAAAAAAAATCTATAGAATTGCTTCAAAACAAAGTATTGTTCTGGATGATGCTTCTGATGTCGATAGTTTTAATCAAATAAATAAAAAAAAAATTAAAAATACATGTGTATATGTAGGAAGTTTTTTTGAAGGAAAAGGCATAGAGCAAATCTTAAGAATAGCAAAAAAAAATCCTAAAATTTTTTTTCATATTTATGGTGATAAAAAATATTTAAAAAACAAAATTGAATCTAAAAATGTAAAAGTTTTTAATTATGTAAACTATTCTAAAATACCAGAAGTGTTATCAAGTTATAATGTTGCCTTGATGCCTTATCAAAAAAAAATTAAAGGTAAAGGATCTATTTGGTTAGAAAATTATATGTCGCCACTAAAAATGTTTGATTACATGTCTGCTAAACTGATTATCCTTGCTTCTGATTTAAGTGTATATAAACACATTCTCAAAAATAATTTCAATTGTAGGTTAATAAAAGTAAATGATGATTCTAAATGGTCTGAAATAATTTATTCATCTTTTAAAAATAATAAAAAAAATACATATTTAAAGAAAAATGCTTATCAAACAGCAAAAAAATATACATGGGAAAAACGATGTCAAAGAATTATTTTCCTAGCAAAATCAAAGACAAAATAATAAATTATATATTCTAAATTGTAATTTTTTCAAAAACCACTAACAAGTACTTTTCACAACTGTTTTATAATTTGTAAATTTTTTAATGTCAATTTTCTAAACTTTAAATTTTTAGGTTTTTATAATCTTAGATTATTTAATTTAGATAAATTTTTTTAACAATTTATAATGATTTATGTCTGTATAATTCAAACTTTTATTAAATGCATTTTTAATATTTTTTTTTATAACTGTAATTTTATCTTTTTCAAATTTATTTATTTTTTTAATTAATGAACTTTCATTATTTGAGATAAACAAATAACCATTTTTATCTTTATCTATAAATTCTTTTGGTCCTGAGGGGCAATTAGAAACAATTAAGGGTATTAAATTAAATGCTGCTTCTACCATTACAAATCCAGGATCTTCCCAAAGAGACGGAACAATAACAGCTTTAGCTTTATTCATGTATTTGACAACATTTTTTCTATATCCTAATAATTTTACATTTTTTGAGAAATTTTTTTCTATAATTTTTTCTAGCTCATATCTTAATTCGCCCTCACCTAGTATAAATAATTTTGAATTTTCGAAATTTTTTAAAAATGAATTTATTAAAAATTTGAAATTTTTCTGTTTAGAAAATCTTCCAATTGCTAAATAATAGCTTTTTTCTTTTATCTTGAAACTATTTATCAATCTTATTTTTTTGTTAAATTGAAATTTTTGATCAATTATAGGGTCTGGTAAAAAAAAAATTTTATCTCTAGGAAATATTTTTGATTTTATCAAATCAACTCTTGTTTCAACTGTAGGACAAAAAATTTTATGAATATTTTTTGACGCTAATTTCCATAAGAATTTTCTTAGTATTCCTAATTTTGGTTTACCTGATATTCTTAAATATAATTTAGTCTTAAATTTATTATTAATAAATAAAAGTAAAGG
>ENA-UOXV01008284-UOXV01008284.1-marine-metagenome-genome-assembly--contig:-NODE-8284-length-10267-cov-4.476204_pt1 | contig 10267 bp, 9 predicted proteins | sample MGYA00238165_ERZ766961 | MGnify/ENA primary metagenome ERZ766961 (study PRJEB28924, sample SAMN03173240) | marine metagenome | biome: Marine; feature: Water; material: Subsurface seawater | place: North... | reverse complement strand
TAAGTACTCCAAATGAAAAGACAGGAAAGTTAATTGCTCCTAGAAAATTACATAATACTCAATGGGGAACAGTTTGTCCATCTGAAACACCTGAAGGAAGTTCTGTCGGTTTAGTTAAAAACTTGGCAATTATGACTCAAGTAACAAATATGACTAGTAGTAAACCAGTATTCGATAAGATAAAACATATGGATTTGATAGATTTTGAAAAGATTGGTGATACAGATGAAGATTTGGTATCTTTTAAGGATATTCATAAATATGGAAAGATATTTATAAATGGAAATTGGATAGGTATTCATGATAATATAAAATCTGTAGTTGAAACATTAAGACATTTAAGAAGAACTGCTATTATCAATATTCATACTTCTATCAGTTGGAATATGACTTCTAATGAATTATTTGTTTATACTGATGGAGGAAGGTGTTGTAGACCATTATATATTGTAGACAATAAGATTAAAGAAGGTAAAATTACTAATAAATTAAGAATTAGTAAAGATGATGTTAAAAAGATAAAGAATAAAGAGTATAAGTGGAAAAATTTAATTTTAAAGAGTCTAAATGATTTTAACAATATGAGAACTGAAGGTTTTGTAAAGAAAGAAATTACAGAAGGTGTAATTGAGTATATTGACGTTCAAGAAGCACATAGTTCTCTTATTTCAATGGGTCTTAATGATTTGAAAAAAAATTTGATGTATACACATTGTGAACTGCACCCTTCCTCAATCTTTGGTGTCTTAGCAACTACAATTCCTTTCTCAGACCATAATCAGTCTCCAAGAAACACTTATCAGTCTGCTATGGGTAAGCAAGCAATGGGAATATATTGTTCTAATTTCAGGGAAAGAATGGATACTCTCGGACATATTCTTAATTATCCAAATAAACCTATGACGAGAACTTTTAATAGTAAGTATATCCATGTTGATGAATTACCAAGTGGGGTAAATGCGATAGTTGCTATTGCTAGTCATTCTGGTTATAATCAGGAAGATTCAGTTATCCTAAATAAGTCTGCGGTGGAAAGAGGATTTTGTAGATCTACATTCTATCGTTGTTACAGAGCAGAAGAACAGAGAAATCAGGCATCTGGTAAAGAAGATAAGTTTACTAAACCTGACCCTAAGTATACTAAGAATATTAAACCATGTAATTATGATAAGTTAGAAGAGAATGGTTTTGTAAAGGAAAATACTTATGTTGATGGGGATGATATTATTATTGGAAAGGTATTTCCTATTAAACCAGTTCCTAACCAAAGTTATGTAAGTAGAGATAGTAGTACAGCATTAAGAGCAAATGAAAATGGTTATATTGATAAAAATCATATTAATAGAAATAGTGAAGGTCATCGATTCGCTAAAGTAAGAGTTAGGTCTGAAAGGACTCCTACTGTGGGTGATAAGTTTTCTTCGAGACATGGGCAGAAAGGAACTGTTGGAATGGTATATAATCATGAAGATATGCCTTATACAAAGGATGGAATAGTTCCTGATATTATTATGAATCCTCATGCTGTTCCTAGTCGTATGACTATCGCCCAATTAATAGAATGTATTCTTGGAAAGGCATGCGTTAATCTTGGTGGAATTGGTAATGCTACTCCATTCGAGGATATTGATATTGATGATATAGGTGATATTTTAGAACAATTTAATTTTGAAAAATATGGTAATGAAGTATTATATAATGGAAGAACTGGTAAAATGATGAATGTTAAGATATTTATCGGTCCTACATATTACCAGAGATTGAAGCACTTGGTTGATGATAAGATACACTCCAGAAGTCATGGTCCAGTAGTAAATCTTACAAGGCAACCCTCTGAAGGCAGAGGGCGTGACGGTGGATTGAGATTTGGTGAAATGGAACGTGATTGTATGATTTCACATGGTACAGTCCAGTTTTTGAAAGAAAGAATGTTAGATGTTTCAGATAATTATAGGTTGTTTATCTGTCAGACTTGTGGTAATAGAGGCATTGTCAATCCTGATAAAGATATCCATATGTGTAAAAATTGTCAAAATCAGACTTCCTTCTCAGAAGTTAGAATTCCTTATGCTTGTAAATTACTTATGCAGGAGTTGGAAGCAATGTCTATTACTCCTAGAATATTGACTTAAATTATTAGGAAACAATAAATAAGAAAAAATAAGAAATAAGAAATAACTAAGAAATAAATAAGAAATAAAATCGACAATAAATAAATATAATTTAAAAATTGGAAAATAACATTATTCATAAAAAAATGCAAACTATTTTTAAACTTCTATCACTCTGTTTTTTATTTTCATCAGTAAATTCACAATCTCAAGACCCTCAGTTCGAGTTTATGAATTTTGTTAAAAAATATAACAAATCTTATAGTGATTTAGGGGAATTTAGAATTAGATATCATAATTTTTTAAATAACTTTGCTTATATTAATTCCTTAAACTCCAAAGATTTAACTTATAAATTGGGTGTAAATCATTTTTCAGACCTTAGACTTGACGAAATGAGTAGATATAAAGGGTATAATGGATATAATAAGTCTAGAGAATATAATGGTTTTATTCATAAATTTAATAAAACAAGTGAATATAATAATATTACTTCTATAGATTGGAGAGCAGATGGTTTAGTTACAGATATTAAAGACCAGGGACAGTGTGGTAGTTGCTGGGCATTTAGTGCTGTGGCGGTTCTTGAAGGGTCAAATGCTAAGAGAACAGGTAATTTATCGAGTCTAAGTGAACAGGATTTAGTAGATTGCGTTCAGAATTGTTCTGGTTGTGGTGGAGGATGGCCTTACCTAGCAATAGAACATGTTATTTATGGTAATGATTATGGAAATCATACAATAACAGTTAATGGAACTGGAATAGATACTGAGGAAAGTTACACTTATCAAGGTGAAGATGGAATATGTGATATTATGGATGGACAAGTTGGAGGTCATGCATCAAAATTAGTACAAATCCCTTCAAAAAATGTTGAATTATTGAATAATGCTGTATTAAATGTAGGTCCTATATCAGTTGCTATTAACGCAATGACAAATGAATTTATGTCTTATAAAAGTGGTATTTATGAATTAAATAATGCTGATTGTGATCCAAATGCTTTAGACCACGCAGTAACTATTGTGGGAATTGGTGTAAATGAAAAAGGAAAAAGGTATTATATAGTTAAAAATAGTTGGGGAACTGATTGGGGAATGGATGGATATATATACTTTAGTGCTGATATACCTAATATGTGTGGAATAGCTGAAGATTCATGCTATTCTGTTTAAATTATTTACTTTATATAAATTATTACTTGATTTTTCAATTAAATATTATAATCAATAAATTATAGAATTAATAAAACTTTTATCTTTTTATATAATAATGAAAATAAAAAATAAATGTCCCGATTTTGAAAATTTTTTAAAAAATAAATATAAAATTCAAGAAAATATTATTCCAACAATATTAGCTGGTATTTTATCTTCTTTAGGTTTGTTAACAAATAATGAATCAGTTGTTATAGGTTCTATGTTGGTATCTCCTATTTTAGGTCCAATATCATATCTCTTTTACGACAATAAAACAATAACAACTACAAATGAATGCTTTAGAACTGTGTATATATTAGTTACTTTAGTAGTATTAATAGGATATTTAACTTCTATGGCTTTTAAAAATAATGTAGTAAAAGTATTTGATGCTATACCTTTAATTAAACAAACAAAACAGTTAAAAACTAGAATAGATTATAAATATTTCTTTTATAGTTTTTTTATATCTTTTGTTTGTGGTATAATATATGTAATGACACTTAGAGATGGAATAAGAACTGATAAAGGTTTTATGGGAGATACTCTATTTATAATTGGTTTAGGTATGGCTATATCTGTTTTACCTCCTTTATCAGCATGTGGTATATTTTTAGAGAAAAGAGAATTAAACAATGCCTTTTTATCAGTAATTCTATTTTTTATAAATCTTTTTGGATTTATTGTAGGCGGATTTATCACAAAACAAATATATTGCTAATCTTCAAAATTCTTTCTACTTAAAATCTTTACCAGTTAATTTTATACCCAAAACTCTTTGTAATTTATTTATTACTTGTTGATCTGGGATTGCTTGTCCGTTTTCATATTTTTGTATTAATGCTGGTAATACATTAATTTTAGTTGCTAAATCTTTTTGCTTCATGCCTTTTGCTGTTCTTGCGGTTGATATTGTAGTTGAAAGTTTTCTATTTACTTTTTTAATATTAAAATCTTCTGTTTCTTCTTCAATCTTTCTTGCATTTATAGAGGATTGATTACTTGTATTCCTTCCTCCTTCAAATTTTTTCTTTGTATCTATTTGGGCGGTTCCATTTCGTTGTGCCTTTTTTACTTCTTCTTTATGCTTTAATTTCTTAGATTTTATAATTATTGTATCCCAATCAAAATCATTCATTTTATTCATATTTATATTGTATTAAGAAATAATTTAAAATTTATAAATAGATTTATAAAATTGAATATTATTTAAATAAATAAACTTAATATACTTATTATGACTGAATGGTGTAATTTAGGTAATATTGCTTATAAATTATCTCTAATAATTAATAAATTAGTAGAAAATAAAAAAGTAGAAAATAAATTAGAGAATAAAAAAGGAAATTTAATAAAACTATCCAGTTTTTATGGTTTCGATTTTGACCATACACTAGTTAAACCTAAAAATGGCAGAGTTCATTCAAATTCTATTGACGATATGGAATTCTGTTTTGATAATATTATAGATAAATTTAATATTCTTTTAAAAGAGGGAAAACATATTTTTATACTATCAAATCAATCTGGGTTTTATGATTCCGAAGATAGACAGAAAATTATACTTGGAAAATTTAATAAATTCTTAGAAATATTACCTACTGAAATATCAAATAATATATCCATATTTATTTCCTTAAAAAAAGACTATTGTAGAAAACCTAATTTAGGAATATTTGAGATTTTAAATAATAAATTGAATATCCATATTGAAACCTCATATAATGAAAAATCTATTTATGTGGGAGATGCAGCTGGTAGAATTTGTAACGCATCTGGTAAAAAAGATTTTACAAATACTGATAGGTTATTTGCTCTTAATGCTGGTTTGGATTTCTATACTCCAGAGAAATATTTCCTAGGTGGAAAGAAGGAAAAAGAATTATATGGTGTTCCAAGATTTATTACCTGTAAGACCTTTGAAGAATTTGAATATGGTAGTTATGGTATAGAAGATTGGGCAATTAATGATTATGATGTATTTATTGTGGTGGGTCCTCCTTCAACTGGTAAAAGTTATATCGCTAATTTGATTTATTCTAACCTCAAAAAAAAAAGTAAGATAGTTTTAAGTGGTGGTATTAAGACTATTGAAAAAGAACTTCAAAAAAATTATAAAGTAATTTTAGATAACACAAATACTAATATGAAGAGGAGTATGAGGTATTCTATTATTCAAATCTGTAATTCTCTTGATAAGAAAACATTATGTATATCCATAAATACTACAAAAGATAAATGTTTTTTTATGAATAATTATAAGAGTAAGACTGAATTAAACGAAAGAAAAAAAGATGTGGTTATTCATAGTTACTATAAATTTTCACAAACTCCTCTAGAAAAAGAGGGATTTACAAAACTAATTAATACTGATATTATTATGAATTTTAATAAAAAAAATGGAGAAAATGATGAATATATTAATGAATATATTGATAATTATGAATATATTGATAATGAAGAAAGATTATTTAAGCAATATTTCTAATAATAATTAATGTTATTTCATTAATAAAAAAATAATTTATTATATTAATAAATGAAAACTGAAGATTATTCTGTAATAATTTTAACCGCTATACTAGTTCTACTAGTAATTTTATGTTTGAATAGAAAATATCTATCTAATTTCTACCATGAAAATTTTAAAGAGAGTATTAATTTCGATGATAATTATGGTATTATTCAAAAGGGTTTTTAATTTAGTCTGTATTAATAAATAATACTAATTTTTAAGAAATAATAATCATAAAAACTTTTTTCTTATTTCAATTGATTTTAGTGCTTTTGAAATTCCAGAAGTCTTATATCTAAAAAACTTACTAAAATCTTTACATGGATTCTCATTACAAAACTCTGTTCCAACTAACTCACAATATAAGCAATATTCCTCCTGTGTTTCATAAATATACATTTCCTTTTTACAGATTTCACTATCACAAAAACACATTACATAATTTACCATATATAATGTAGGATCTATCCTTTCATTTAGAGGAATTATACCTTGTGATACATTAGCAAATCTGTTAAATTTATTTTGATAAGGAAGCAAATCTTCGTAATCATAATTTATAGAAAAATGCGTTTTCATTTCATTTACTTCATGTTCAAATAATAAATTATTTTCTCTGGCATTATACAGATACATAGTCATCCAGTAATCATGACAGAAAGTTTTGTAATCGTACTTAAAAGTCATAATTTTTCCAATTTCTAAATTATTATAATAAACTTTACAAGTCTTCATAAAATTCAATAAATCTCTAAAACTTATAATACTGTTACAAATATGATATATAAGTTCTATAGGAATTCTATCAAGATTAGATTTAGAATAATTTAGTATTTGTTGATTATCCATTTTTATATAAATTAAATGAATTAAATTAATCAAATTATTAAATGAATTAAATTAATCAAATTATTAAATAATAAATTTTCAATTTTATAATATTATTAGATTGTTAAGTTTATTATATATTTTTAAATTATTAAGATTATTAAATTATTAAGATTATTATATATTTAAGATTATTATATATTTAAGATTATTATATATTTAAGATTATTACTAATATAAAGTTAATTAACTGTTTTCAAATATTTTAACATGGTTTCGGCATCTGATACCTCAAATGGATCAGTTTTACAATTATTTCTTAATCCTTTTTCCACAAATATTTTTTCAATTATTCCATTATCAACTACCATAGAATATCTCCATGATCTTTTACCAAATCCAAGATTTCTTTTATTAACTAATGCACCCATTCTCTTTGTGAAAATACCATTTCCATCTGGGAGCATCTTAACATTATCAACTTTTAAATCCTTACACCATTTAAATAAAACAAACGCATCATTAACACTAAGACAATAAATTTCATCAATATTTTGTTTTTTAATTTCTTCGTATTTTTGTTCGTATCCAGGTAAATGAGTGGTTGAACAAGTTGGTGTGAATGCTCCAGGTAAAGCAAAAACTACCACTCTTCTTTTATTAAAAACTTTATCAGAACTTAAATTATGCCATGAAAATTTATTTTTACCTTTTACTTTACCATTTTTTTTTCTTGCTTTAAATACCACTTTTGGAACTTTCTTACCTATTGAATTATTTAGGGACATATAACCACATTTGTTATTATTTAATTTTTTTGATTTTTTTCTGCTATTTTTATTTTTCTTGCCTCCTACAAATTTCCTTGTATATTTTGCCATATTATAATTTATATAAAGAAAAAATTTTAATTAGCATAGAAATTATAACTTTCATTTTTTAATTTTGATAATATATTTTTAGGTTCTTTATCACTATATATACAACTTCCCAAAATTATTAAATCGTTTTTATCTCTAAGAATCGCGTCTTTATGGTTTCTATATTGTTGGTCTAATAATGTCTGCTTCTCTAATCTTATACCTGGTGAAATAAATAAAAATTTATGGGTTGACATATCTTCTATAAATCTATTTTGAGATATAAATCCCAAAACTAAATTCTTATATTTTAGAGCAACATTGAAACAGTTTAAACTATATTCGTCGGTAATTAAATTATTTATTGAAGACATTTGTGATATTATTAAAATACTTGGTTTTTTAATATTGTTAGGTAATGAATTTATATAAGATAACATTCCGTCAGCACAAATTCCATGAATAGAAATTATATCAGCCCATAATCCTATTTTATAAATCCCACCATATAGCTGCTTTTCAAAAGTTTTTCCAATATCACCAAACTTTCTATCTTCAAAGATAAGAAAATTATACCTTATAGATAATTCTTTTATTTTTTCTATAATTGAATATTCAAAATCTTCTAAAATATCTATATGAGTTTTTAAAATACAAATGTAAGGTGCAGTTAATTCTATCCAGTATATTAATTCAAAAGATTTGGTGAAATCTGCTGAAAAACATAGATTAGTTTTTTTTTCTTTTATAATATTATTTAATTTTTCTTTTAATTCAAAAGAATTTAACATGTTAAATTAATATACTTTTATTATTTTAAATTATTTCACCTAATTTCATTTATTATGATTTACTTTTTTCCTTCTATTTTTCTTTACTGTTTTTTTCTTTTTCCCCTTTTTATCTTTTTTTCCATTTTTATCTTTTTTATCTTTTTTTCCATTTTTATCTTTTTTATCTTTTTTACTTTTTTTAATTGTTCTTGATTTATTCTTAAAAAAACTATAGATTGATGATAATTTGTATTTGTAGGTTTTTGAGAAAATTACTTCATTTTTCATTATTTCATTTACATCAATAATTCCTCTATTATTCAAATCTGTAACTATTTCAATATATTTTTTGCCATCCACTTTAATTGGATTTAAAATTGCCTTTCTATATTCTGTCATAGTTCTACATTTTATGCCGTTTACAGATTCTATAATATCATAAGAACTTAACATATCCAGATTATCTAAATAACTGTTTGGAAATATATGTGTAATAATTAATCTATTTTCAGTTCTTTTTTCACTATCCAGAAAACTTAATATATTATTAATTCTCTTACTTACTGAATTTTTATTTGATATTTTAGATAATATGGCGTTTATAACTTTTTTAAGAGTATTCATTGTTAATTGTGTAACTATAAATCCACCAAAAACCTCATATTCAAAATCTTTATTCTCGTATAATGGAAATAATTCGTGTAAAGTTAATTGAAATGGAAAATATTTAAATTTCTTTTTAAATAATTTCTTTCCTCTCCAATATTCAATTGGAATTTCTCCATTATTTTTAATTGTTTTCAAGTAATCATCTATTTGCATTTTTTCATTAAACCACATTTTATCTAATAATCCAAAATTATCTATCTTCATTCCTCCAATTGAACATATTATATCTCCCTTTTTCAATCCGGATTTTTCTAATGGACTACCTTCAAAAACCCGCTTTACGTAAATACCACTTTCACACGAACATTTCTTAATATCCAATAATGGTTTGTTTGAGTTTTGATAACTTAAACCCATAAAAGGTCTATAAATTAATTTTTTTTTACTATCCATTAATTCATTTTTTATTAAATAGTAATAAGCTATAGGTGTAGCGTATCCTATATTATTGGCAAATAATATGCCAGAACTATTTATTCCTATAACTTTATCATCTAATAACAAGGGACCTCCTGAATTACCTGGATTTATAGGTGTATCAGTTTGGATTAAACCATATTGCCTTCCACTAATTATACCCTTTGTATATTTAATATTTTCCTGACCTAATGGAAAACCTATGGCATATACATCTAATCCTGGTTTTATATCATAAATATGATTCTGTTCATGAAGTTCATAATATTCTTCATTTTTATAATTTCTTGTTTTTAATAATGCTATATCAAGTTTAGGACATAGTCCAACAACATCAACCTCCATTTTCTCGTCTCCATGGTGTGGAACTTCAATAAATACTTTTACTGCTTCTTCTATTACATGTGAACAGGTTAGGATTAAACCTTCATTATTAATAAAAAAACCACTACCAATACTACTTGAAGTTTTAGAATTTCTATATGGATGTATCCAGTCTGTTCTTATCATTTGAGATATTACTTTTACTGTTTTTTTTGATAACGATTGAGTATTCATTATAATATATTTAGATTTTAATTAATATTTTCAGTTTAAATATTTACTTTAATACTAATTCATTATATTCAAATATAATAGTTTATAATACTATTATAATTAATTAATAATTACTATGGTTTAAAAAAATTTGATTTTATTTTTTTTAATTTAAAAAACATTTTTGAATTAAAGATAATTATGTTAAGTATTAGAAGTAAATATGGAGATTATATGTCTAATATATTTGATGGTAAAGATGAAAATAAGGTTTTAGAAACTGAAGTAAAGGAGGAAGAAATGGAAGACCCTACACCTTATAGAATATCAACTATGACAACTATTACCAGTTTTTCTT
>ENA-UOXV01008283-UOXV01008283.1-marine-metagenome-genome-assembly--contig:-NODE-8283-length-10267-cov-5.052096_pt1 | contig 10267 bp, 7 predicted proteins | sample MGYA00238165_ERZ766961 | MGnify/ENA primary metagenome ERZ766961 (study PRJEB28924, sample SAMN03173240) | marine metagenome | biome: Marine; feature: Water; material: Subsurface seawater | place: North... | reverse complement strand
ACGCCGCCGACGAGGATGACGCGTGGGTCCCGGCATCGTCACCCTTGGGCAGCTTCTTCTTCTTGGACTTTCCCGGCGCCCGTATCCATCTCGTCTGCGCCTCCATCACGCGCAGGGCGAGTTCCCGCTGCACCTGCTGGCTCTCCGTGAGGTTATCGTTGGTATCGTTGGTCTGCGTGGCCGTCTTCGCCACGTACCGGGTCTCCGCCGCGGCCTGCTGGCCCTCCACCGGTCCGTTATCGGCAGCCACCCGCCATTTATCTTTGCCGCGTTCCAGGTCAGCACCGGTGCGCCGGTGGACTTTACCCGCGCGGCGTCGCATCTTCACGGTCGCGAAGGGTGTCGATGCGAAGGGCGACAGAATCATCGTTTGTGTTTGACGAGTACGCGTCCAAACCCACCGTGCGCGTCCCCACACAGTGGACTCAGCGCTCGAACCCCCGCCGAAGCCGTACCACCAATTTACCAGTTTCGCGCGTAACAACCAATACCCAGTCCGGGTCGCCTCGAGCGCCCCGCCACTCGGAGCAGCGCCGTAGGGGATGTCACTCGCGATGCGCGCCTCGGCGGTTCGCCTCCCGCCGGTGACGTGCCGTTCGGCGCCGACCCGCGCGGCACCCGCGTGCCATCCTCGCCGTCTCGCGTCGCGCGCCCCACGTTCCGTCGTCGCGCCGTGCCCCGGTGGAGGTGGGATCTCGCACCAAACGTCGCGTCGGGCGACCCACCTCGTCACGCACGCCTCCGTCGCACCCGTCGCGGCGGCGACGAGCGTCGTCCCGGAGATCGCGTGCGCGTTCTCCCTCGGCTACCTCGTCGCGTCCTTCGTCGCGTTCTGGTGGGGCGCACGGCGACCGGACTCCAACGCCGCGCGGTTCCTCCGTTCGTCCATGCCGCTCGTGCCCCTGTGCGTCGCCTACCTCGCGCTCCTCTGCGCGTCCTGGTCGCCCGATACCCTGTCGCTCATGATGCCCGGGTCCTTAGCGGAAGGACTCGCGACGGGCAAGCCCCAGTTTTTCCCACAGCTGGACGGCATCATGACGCTGCTATCCAGGCGGGTCACCGCGGCGAGCGCGTGGCTGCACATCGCGTGCATCAACTTTTTCGTCGGGAGGTTCGCCGCGTTGAGGGCCCAAACGCTGCGAATACCGGTGGCGCACACCCTGGTACTGACGCTCATCACCGGGCCGATCGGGCTGCTGAGCCACTGGGCGACGCAGGAGTTACTCGCGGGCAAGCAGGCGAGGGAACGAAGGCGGGCGATGACGGCGAGTGAGACGGCGCCGGCGTTGAGGCTTTCGGTCGGCGTCAACGGCGGCGGGATCTTGAAGGATGGGCGGCCGTTCGGGGAGGCGTACGGGTACGCGTACGGTCACAAGTACGGGGGCGGGTACGGGGATGGCCGGGTGGGAGATAACAAGGGGGGTAAGGCCATGTCCAGGGCGAGGTTCCTGATGCTGTGTAGGCTAGCTAGCTTCGCCGACAAGAAATAACAACAGCGATTTCGTCTGCCAGCGTGGAGGCATCCCTAAATAAATGTTCGCCCCCGTCCCGTCGTCACAAGAGGCCGCGCGGGTGGGTGACTTTGGGGCCATGTCGTGTGTTTCCGCGCGCGCGTGCCTCCACGCGACTTCGAGGGGACGCGGCGATGCTTCTCGGGGAGGGAAACATCGGGTTTCCTCGAGAACCCCGCTCTCGTCGCGGGGATTATCCGGTGCGCGAAAGATTGGGAGATCCAATGGTAGCACGCGCGTGATGGCGGGCTGGGTGGACAACACCGCGGAGGTGACGGTGACGGCGCCCCTCCCGGTGGTGTGGGAACTGTGGCAGGATAAGACCAGGATCCCGAACTGGATGCCGTGGATACACTCCGTCGAGCCCGTGCCCGGGGTGCCGGGCGACACCAAGTGGCAACTCAGGACGAACCAGTTTGGCCAGGATTTCGAGTTTTCGTGGATCGCGCGAGACCTCCCGCCGGTGAAGAAGGAAAAGATCCACTGGTTCAGCACCGACGGCCTGAACAACAAAGGCGCGGTGACGTTCGATCAGAGGCCGGACGGGCGGACGGTGATACGGATGAACATATCGTACGAGGTGCCCGAGTTGTTAGTGCCGTTCGGAGCGGCGCTGAGTCCGCTGGTGGGGTCGATACTGCAGGCTGACCTCGATAGGTTCCAGGCGTTCTCGTCCAAGGTCGTCGCCGCGATGGGCGCCGGTGGGAAAAAGAGGTGACGGGGCCGAGGTGCGCCGTGACCGCCGTTCATTTGTAGAAGGTACCTTACCTCGAAGGTACTTGTAAAAGTTTTGATACATTAGCCCAATTCAACGAAGCTCGCTCTCGGCTCACGCGCCGGGGTCGCCCCGCCCTCGCCCGCCCCGACCCCCGCCCCGCTTCTTACCCCTCCACCTCCGCTTCGGCTTCGGCCTCAGGCACCGCGCGCCCTCCGGCGGCGGCGGCGGCGAGTAAACCTCCGTCCACCAGTCCGTCTCGGCGTCGCCGCCATCCCCGCGCCTCCACACGCCTCCCGCGGACGCCCCCGCGGCCGCCCCGAGCGGCACCCTCGCCTTGAACTCGAACGGCGCGTCGGGACCCGCGCGGGATATGATGTACACCGCGTCCACCTCGAACGTCATCGGCGCCCACGTCGCATTCATCGCACCCAAAGCCTCCGAAGCCGTCTCTTTGTCGTCGTACTGTCCGACTGAGAGGTGCGGCGTGAACCCGGCGGGGGATATCGTGGAGAGGTCGTTGGCGAACGGAAACGCGCGTTCCAGCGCAGCCTGCGTCGCCATCACGCCGTCGGAGACCGGCGGGAGCGAGTCCGATGCGGCGTTTGCGTCCTCCATGTCCTCCACTCCGTCGCCGCTCGGGTGAAGCCAAACCGTGCAGCTCTTGGCGTGTGCGAAGTGTCCGAACGTTCGAAGGGAGACGGTGAACGGCTCGATGTCTCGCAGCGCCTCCCTCGCCTTCGCCGCGGCTCGATCGAAGTTGCCGTCGCCGTCTTCGCCGTCGTCAAGGAGGAAGGGGTAGAGAAGGTTGATATGGGGCATCCACCGCGTGTACGACTTGTCGTTCACGGCCCTTATGCGCTGGATGGGCTCCCACGTCGATGTTGGAGGGCAGATGACGACGGCGCTGGTGTGCCGCAGGTCGCGCTTCGTCCACTCCTTCTCCGTCTCCGCGGGCATCGCCTCCCCGGTCGTCTCGGACACGGCGGCCCTCGCGGACGCGATATGAGATCTGGAGCTCCCCCCTCTGATGAACGAGCGGGTCGTGCGAGCGGGCGAGCCTCGGAACCCCGCGCTCGCGAGCCCGCCCCGAATCACCGACGCACCGCGCTGCATGCGACCCACGCGCGTCGCTTGTTAATCTATCTGTTCGACGAGCTCCCGATGTCCTTCGAGCCGCTGTTCATGAAAGCCCCGCGTCGCACGGCAGCCACGTCCAATGGCTTCTCCGACGCGTACAGAGACGTTCCGTGTACGCCGCCGGCCAGGACGAACGGCACCGAGAACGTGCAACACGCGAAGGCTATCGCCGCTATCGCCGTCGCGCGTTTGGACATGTACCGGCTGACACGCGCTTCGTCGGCGTGTGCGCACGTGGTTGTGGTGAGTTGGTTATTAGAGTCGGGAAAATGAGGCACCCTTTCCGTTCTGGCACCCTCAAATCTTGTCACTGTGGGAGCGCGCGGTCGCCTTCCGACGGCCGTCATGGCGCAAAACGCGGACAATTTCAAGGTTGAGATCTTAGTGGACGGACAGGTGCGTGAACCTCGATTGACCGCGCACACCACGCGACGCGAAGACGACCGCGACCCGAGTTACTAAAATCTCTCCCTCCCAAATCGCAGCCTCTGGACGTGCACGTGGGCCGTGACGGGCAGAAATGGGTCACGTCCAGCTTCAACGCGGGCTCCACAAAGATGATTGAGTACGCCGAGACGGATCCTTTCGGCGAGAGGTACACTCAGAGATGGCCCGCGACCCCGTATTCGGTGAGGGTCACGTGCACCTCTCCCGGATCATTTCAATCCATCGTATATGTCGATGGGAAGTTAGCATGCTCACGATATCACTTGACGGACAAGCCGAATACGGAAACATTCGAGTTCAAGGGTTTCCAGGCGAACGTCTCACTTGCTTACTGTATGGACGAAATCAGCGAGTTCATGTTCACGCTGCCTCGAGCCGAGGTTCGTCCAGCTGGCGCACCCGTGCCGGAGCCGAACCCTGAGCTCGGCACCATCGTCGTGAAGTTTTGGGAAAACCGAAAGCTACCGAATCAAATTGTCGTTGACCCTGCTGCAGCCCGGGGGGGCGCGCGGGTGAAGCCCGCGACAAAGGCAGCGTTGGCGAAGGGCGGCAAAGCGACGACCGCCACGGCCTCTGGAAACCAGATTCAGGCGATTCATGGAAGGGCTTACACGGCGGATATATACGAAAACGTAGGCACCCACCCGGTGGCGACGGACAGGTACAACTACGCCACTCGCTCGCAGCTCCAGATGAGGGGAATCATCAACCCCGAGATCGTCGTGCCCGTGCCCAAGGATGAGGACGTGGAGGTCGTGGAGGCTGCGCCGACTGGGCGGGCGAAGCGGCGCAAGAAGGAGGAGGAGTTCAAGGTTGACAAGGATGGCGTCATCAGCTTCGACTGAGGCGGCACGGGACACACGCACGTACGACACGACGATATTGACGACACGCGTATAATAAGAGCCGCGCTAGCTAGGCTCCAAATGTTGTAACACTACTTGTAGACGATTCGATATCCGGCGTTGTTATTTTCCAAAAAGAAAAGCTACTTCTCCTCCTTTGGAAACTTGAACGCGTTCTTCCTCGGCCGGACGAACCCGATGCACCGCCGCTGACCCGGGTGAACCGCCTCCACCGACGCGCCCCCCTCGTCCACCACCTCCCCGCCCGCGTTGTACCACGCGACGATCCCTCCCACGAGGTTCCGCACCTCGTACTTCCCCTCCAACTTCTCCGCCAACACCGGCGCCGCCAACCCGCCCTCAGCGCCCACAGCGCTCACGCAGACGACGACGTCCGCACCCTCGCACGCCGCCGATATATCCGCCCCTCCCGCCACCTGCTCCACGTTGTTATCTTCGAATGACACGAACTTGACGTCACCGAGGGGCACGGAGTCCTTGATCATCGACACCGCGCGCTCCTCCGGCGCTCGGCAGTCGATCACGCAAATCTTCTTCTCGTCCTTCGTCATGGAGTCGACGCGCTTGACGCTCATCCACTTGCATCGCGAGTGGCTCGGGAACTGCGTGACGTACGCGCCAAACTTGGGAGGCAGGTCATCGGCAGGGTCCGGTTCGATCGCCTCGCCCTCCGCGGCCAGTAGTTTGTGCACCGCGGCGTCGAATTGATCGTCGTCGAGCCCCTCCGTGGCTTCAATCATCGGCCCCTTGAACTCCTCGAAGGACACCGCGGCGTCGCCGTTGGCGTCCAGCCACTTCATCGTCTTCCGCACCTTGACCTCATCGCCGCCTGGGACGAGCGCGACCGCGAGTTTGGTGAGCTCGTCGCGGTCGAGCTCGCCGGAGTCGTCCTCGTCGACGCGTTCGAACACCATCTTCAATTTTTCAAGCCGGTCCGCCTTGGCAAACTTGATCGCGGTGAGCACGCGCCGGACACCGGACACGAACGTCTCCTCGTCCACGTCCTGCATGATCTCGAGCATCGCGGTGACGTACTCGTCCTGGTCAACCTGCCCGTCCCCGTCTTTGTCCATCCAAGCGAGCTGCGACCTCGCCTCTTCCACGCCTTTCCCGGGGTTGATCTTCCGACATACAAACACGAGCTCGTCAAAGTCCAACGCGCCGTTGCCGTCGCCGTCCAGTGCATCGAACGAGTAACGGAGCTTCTGCGTGCGGTCCATCTCGTCGAACCCGCGGCTGAGGTACTCAGCCTTCGCCGCAGCCTCCGCCGCGAGCCGCGCCTCCGTTTCCCGCTTCTCCGTCATCGTCTTGGAATTTTCTCGGAGGAAATCGCCCAAAAACTGCAGCGGCCGAATGGGTCGCCAGTCAGGCGGGACGTGCCCGTCCTCGTCCCAGTCCTTCCCCGCCGCTACCCGGAGTCGCTCGGACTCGATCGCGTCGATGAGCTCGTTCAGGCCTTTCTCCACGAGCGGCACCACCTCCGCTTCGAGGTACTCTCGGTTGTTTTCGCAGTGGTAGTAGAATCTCGGATCGGTCACCTCCTTGTTGGTCCGCGCGAGCAGGTCCTTGATTCGGTGTTCAAACTCGGGCGGTGAGAGGTTTTCGGTGAGCTCGAGCATGGCGTCGAGGTACTCCTGCTCGTCCACGGTCGCGTCGCCGTCCTTGTCCATCTCCTTGAACCACGCCCTGGCGTCGTCCTCGCTCATGGTCTGGCACATGCCCGTCGCGAGGTGGAGCACCTCTTCGATCTCGATGCTGCCGCTGTCGTCGCCGTCGAGGGCGTGGAATACCACGCGAAGGGCCTCGGACCGGTCCATGGCCCACTTCTTCGCGTCAGCCTTGGCCACGGTGTCCGCGGTGCTGCGCGTCAGGGTGTCCATGACGCCCATCTCGGCTTAGGCCAATCCGGAAATCGACTTTGCGGATCCTCTTCTGGATGATTCCGCCGAGCGCCCGCGTCTGAGGCTGCGCGCGATGTCGCACCGGGGTGGACTCCGTACGCGAACGCGCGGTGACGTCGATGCTGAACCCTAACTTCGGCTCGGCCGCGGACGCCCGGTGCCTCACCCGTCCGCGTCGCTCGCTGTGGGCGCGGTGAAGACGAGGGCGAGTTGACTCTCGCGACCGAAAACAGGAGCGCGCCAACCAACGGGAGTCTGCTTCAGCCAGCGAGCAGTTTGATAAGGCTGCGAGAGCCCACGGCGGGCGTTCACTTCAGAAGGCGCGAGGCACGCCGGGTTCGCGACCGTAACTCGATCGGGACTCGATCGTAGTCTCACACGGCCACGCACACGCGTCGATCGGCGTCGAGCTCCCACCCGCGCGTCCACACCGCCGCGCCGAGCCCAAGGCCGCTGCACTTATAGGGTTACAGATCTGAGATGAGCGCGACGACGAGACACGCGGCGAGGAGGCTCGCGGCGAGCTTGTCCAGGCGGCTCTCCCTCGCGCGCGCGGCTACTTCATCCAACGCCGTCGATCACGCGGTCCCGATCGAGGCGCCCCGCCGCAGGAACATCCCGACACGACGCAGCGTGCAAACGCCCCCAGTTCGGGACCCGGCTGTCAATCTTCTCAATCAGCACAGGGCGTGGACCGGCCTGACGGTGGGCGAGCTCAGGGCGCAGCTCACGCAGAGGCACGGGGGGTGGAGCGGCGACGACGAGGACGAGGACGAGGAATGGGGCGATCATCCGCTGGACGCGGTCATGGAGAGGCTCGCGAGGGAGACGATGGGTGAAGACGTCAAGGCGGTTCGCATCGGAGACGGCGTCACCGTCGTGATGCCGGGGCAGATCGCGAACGTCATCGACGGCTTCGGCGAACACGGCGGCGGTGGGATCCAGGCGGCGTCGGTGAAGCTCAAGCGGAAGCGTAAGATGGCCAAGCACAAGCACCGCAAGCGACGCAAGAGGGACCGTAACAAGTCGTAATAGCAATTAGAACATTATTTGTGGCGGACATGAGTCATTGCGCTTTTCTAAAAGTTTTATTTGTATTTTGTGCCCGTCGTCACACTGAAAAGCTGTCCCACTGCGCTGACGTGGAATCGGACCGCTGCCAGCCTGTTTTTACGACACGGTTTAAACCTCGTGGCTTAAAGTGCGGCGGCCGGGCACTCTCAAGTGACGCGCTCGCTCCGTCGGGACGAACGCAATGCAGACAATCATGGGATCGTCCGCGGTCCGCCCTTTGGTCGGTACCGTCCCTACGCGCCGCTCCAAAGTAGCGGCCGCGCGGGTCGGCGCCGCCCGCGGAGATCGCCTCGCGGTGGTTCGCTCCGCCACCCTGCGGGTGGCCCGCACCGCAGATGACCTCGGCGCGGCGGGCTCGATGACCGCCTCCGGGCGCGTGCTTCGATCCCGCGTCGCGGCGGTGATGCCCACCACCGGCCGTTCCCGCAGGTGCGTCTCGCAGTATCTCCGAATCCTTCACGGCACGTCGCCGTATCGCGTGCGGCGCCGACGTACAGCGCCTGCGCTAGGGCATCGTTAAAAAAGCGATTGTTTGTTTTCCCTCGAGCCGCACAAGGCACCGTGCGTGTGACCCCGGACAGACACCGCTCGCATCGCACGCGTCTCACCTCACCCATCGATTTCACCCGTCAACAATAATTCCACAGGAACGTGTCGCGCATGTGCGGCATCGTCGGCATATTTCGCCACGAAGGCCAAGTCTCCTCCGAGCTCTACGAAGGCTTGCTCATGCTCCAACACCGCGGTCAGGACAGCGCGGGCATGGTCACCTTCGACGGCACCCGCTTCCAGGAGCGCAAGGACAACGGCCTGGTGGCGAACATCTTCGACAAGAAGGCTATCGATTCCCTCAAGGGCAGCGTGGGCATCGGCCACGTCCGCTACCCCACCGCCGGCGGCCTCTCCGCCACCGAAGCTCAGCCGTTCTTCGTCAACTCGCCCCTCGGCATCTACCTCATCCACAACGGTAACCTCACCAACACCTCCGAGCTCCTCCAGGGCCTCGGCGGGCGCATGATGAAGACCAACTCGGACTCCGAGGTGTTGCTCAACGTCTTTGCCGAGGACATCGCGACTTCCATCACGTCAAACCCGGGATCGGACATGGAGAAGGTCGCCTTCGACGCGGCGACCAAGACGATGAAGAAGGTCAAGGGTGCCTACTCCGTCATCACCATGATCAACCAGGTCGGCTTGTTCGCGTTCAGGGACCAGAACGGCATCAGGCCGCTGGTCATCGGCCAGAGGAAGGCGGTGGACGGGTCGGACAAGGATGAGTTTTGCGTAGCTTCCGAGGATTCCGCCTTTGGCCCCCTCGGTTTCAACCGGGTCCGCGACGTCAACCCCGGCGAGGCGATCCTGATCACCCCCGACGGCCGCCTCGAGTCCCGCCAGTGCGTCAACGGCATGATCTCCCCGTGCATCTTCGAGTACATCTACCTCGCCAGGCCCGATTCCATGCTCAACGGCATCAGCGTGTACGAGTTTCAGCTCGAGCTCGGGCGAAGGTTAGCCAAGCGCATCAAGGACAGGCAGGAGGACGAGGACTGGGAGATCGACGTCATCGTGCCAGTGCCGGACGGATCCAGGCCGTCCGCCATCGAGATCGCCGGCTGCCTCGAGCTCCCGTACCGCGAGGGCCTCGTCAAGAACCGCTACGTCGGTCGCACGTTCATCATGCCCGACCAGCGCACTCGAGAGCTCTCCGTCAGGCGCAAGCTCAACGCCATGCGCAGCGTGTTCAACGGTAAGAAGGTCCTCCTGGTGGACGACTCCATCGTCCGCGGTACCACGATGTCGCAGATTGTGCAGATGTGCCGCGCGGCGGGCGCCACCAAGGTGTACCTCGCCTCCGCCGCGCCGCCCGTGAAGCACCCCAACGTGTACGGGGTCGACATGCCCTCCAGGGAAGAGTTCGTCGCGCACAACAGGGACGAGGAGGGCGTGTGCGAACTCCTCGGCGCCGACGGGCTCATCTACCAGACCGTGGAGGACATGCTACAGGCGGGACGCGGCATGAACCCGCAGATTGAACGCTTCGACGCCTCGTGCTTCGACGGCGACTACGTCAGCGGGGACATCGACGAAGAATACTTGAGCAACTTGGTAGGCGCGGGGCGCGGGAAGGGGCGCCAGGGCGCCAGCGCTCCCGCCCGGTGAGCTGCTGAGGGGGAGGGTACGGAGCGGGGATGAGATGCCCCGGTTGTTTGATAGACGTTTATTCCGCACGGAGCACGTTGTCTAATTGATTCACTTTTAGTCACGCCAAAGTCAGTCTCGAGATCTGGCATTCCGGCGCCGTCAGATTTTACCTCAGATCCTCGTCAGCTCCGAGCTTTCGACACAACTCCGCGCACGGTAGACCGTTCGAGACGCGCGTTCGCGCTTTCGACCGACCTTCTGAGCGCTGAGGACCCACGCGACCGCGTCTGGAGGGCGTTAGGGCGACCGGGTGGTGAGCGGCGGGGGGGCCGAGCGGCGGTTGGAGCACTGTGAAAAAAATAGGGCGATTCGAGGCGACGTTCCGGGTTTTCGAGAATGGGGGGAGGCGCGGACGGGGAGGACCCGGGCTCCCCGCCCCCGCCCGAGGATGCGGCGGGTTCGTTCGAGGCT
>ENA-UOXV01008280-UOXV01008280.1-marine-metagenome-genome-assembly--contig:-NODE-8280-length-10269-cov-4.361171_pt1 | contig 10269 bp, 9 predicted proteins | sample MGYA00238165_ERZ766961 | MGnify/ENA primary metagenome ERZ766961 (study PRJEB28924, sample SAMN03173240) | marine metagenome | biome: Marine; feature: Water; material: Subsurface seawater | place: North... | reverse complement strand
GCCATGAAGGCATCGGGTGGGGTGTCGTAGAAGTATGCCCACGCGGAGCCTCCGGCCGTGGGCCGTACTCCTCGACAAACGTCGCTGATACTCACCCTGCATATACCCGTGGCTTCTGCGGCCGCTTTCATGGACGGATGTCTGACCTTCTGTCCGTCTGCCAAGGTTTGGACGACCACGGTGCTGGCCCCCACGTTGCCAGGGGCGCGCAGACCGATGTCGCGAGCATGTTGGCTGTTTTCGGAGTGGGTAACCCATTCGAGGTTTTCCGCGCGGTTGTTCGAACGATTGCCGTCAATGTGGTTGACAATCGCCTTTCCGTCCTCGTTGGGGTGGAAAGCAAGCGCTACCAGTCGATGAATAAGCTGGTTGTCAAACGTCAGATATCCGTCATGCCTGCCTCCGCGAACGGCGTGCCCTTGTTGTGTTCGGATTCTCCCCTCCGACGAAACTTCGTACGAGCGGTCGTTAACCGTTACAGTCGACCACACTTCGCCTGGCAACAACTCCTCAACAAACCTCCATCGAAATCCGCCAGCAGACTGAATTTTGCCAGAACAGCACCGACCAATCGTGGACCGGTTGACTCTTAAAGCGTTTGCCGCGTCGATGATGGCCGGCCATTTACGAATGAACTCACCATCAAGGGTCTCTTGTAAAACTCTGCGCACGGGACCCCGCTTGGAAGGACACACCTTTCGTTTGTTGTTTTGCGCCACCGAGACCCACTCGAGATTATCCACGCAGTTGTTGCTCCGATCGCCGTCGATGTGGTTGACAATTGGGAGAGAGTCTGGATTAGGTAAGAACTGCGCTGCCACCAGTCGGTGTACAGCAAACAGTTTCGTAACTCCTGCGCGGCTGAGGCCGACCCTGACATATCCGGATGATGAGGGGGTTAGCTTGAGGAGGCGGCCGTATGGGCTATAGATCTCACCCCAAGTCGAGACTTTGTACGTCTCGTACCCATCGATGCACGCCCACTCCGCCATGTCCCGTATACTATAGTAAGGATGTAGTCTAAAATGGAAGCAAAAAATTGTAGCGCGACGACGCTAGGTGGACGACTTAGAAGCGCCACCGAGACTTCTCGCCGCGCTCAATTGCAGCGACGACAGCTTCAATCTCGGCGGCCCACACGGAGGCGCCGGCGAAGGGCTGCTCGGCGAGGAGGTTCTCGACCTCGGCGAGGCGGGCGACCATCGCGGCGATCTTCGCCTCGCGCTTCGCCTTCGCGGTGGCGACGAGGTCGCGCTCGCGGAGATTCAAGACATAGTCGTGGGAGACGTTGATGCCGCGAGTGACGAGGTGCTCCAGCTCGCGGGTCGGGGTGAAGCGGGGGGTCGTGAGGAGGCCGGAGTCGAACTCGACGAAGTCACGGGCGGCGAGGGCGGCGGAGGCGACCTTCTCGTCGGCCTTCTTCGCCAGGTCGAGGACGTTGGCGACGCCGATGTAGCGGATGACCTCGCGCTCGAGGCGGATCTTGAGGGCGAGGATGACGGCCTCGCGCTCGAGGCGCTCGCGGTAGAGGCCGCGGCGGAGGGGGGCCCAGTGGAAGAACACCGCGTGGTAGTCGTCGCCGAACTCGATCACGCCGCCGTCGGTGCCGTAGTAGTTGAGGAAGGGCTTGAGGGAGGCGCGCAGGAGCAGGAAGTCCTCGACGGCGTCGGCGTCGGCGCCGCCGTACTTCGACCCCTCGCCGCAGATCTCGTCCCAGGCGCCGGGGTTGAGGCGGATGCGGACGTCGACCTTCGTGTCGGAGGAGTAGTCGTCGACCTCGTCGATGAGGCGGGCGCGGGCGGGCTTCTCGAGGTCCTTGAGGAAACTCTGGGTCGTCTTGCGGATGGGCAGCTCCGTGACGTGGAGCACCGTGGTCTTGGCGCCGTGCTCGGGCCAGTACCACCCGAAGGTGTGGAGGTACCCCTTGTAGGGGCGGACGAGCTCCTTGCGCTCGTCGGGGGCGAGGTGCTCGCCGTAGCCGCGGAGGGACACGCTGAGGGGGTAGCGCTCGAGGAAGGCGGCGAGGTCGGCGGCCCCGAGGCCGAGGCCGGAGACGGGGGTGCCGGGGGCGTGGGCCTCGGCGGCGGCGGTGACGCGGGCGACGAGGGCGTCGCCGGAGGCGAAGGCGCGGGCCAGGGCCAGGACGTCGTCGAGCTCGCGGGCGTAGCTCTTGTGGCGCCACCCCTCGGAGGGGATCTCGAAGGACTCGAGGAGGCTCGTGGGGAGCACGCCGACGAGGTACTTCGGCTGGGCGCGCTCGCCGTCCTCGAAGACGTGGGGCAGCATCCAGGTGTCGACCGCGGGGAACATCGCCTTGGCGTAGGGGCCGGCGAGGCGGACGTTGATGTAGCGGGGGGAGCCGGCGTCGTCGCCGCCGAAGTGGCGGGAGCCGTACTGCCCGATCCCCGAGAGGTAGGGGAACTGGAGGGCGCCGGGGAAGCACTGGGCCATCCCCACGATCGTGCCGTTGAGGGAGGCGTCGCCGTGGTGGTAGAACATGTGCTCGGCGATGTAGCCGCCCAGCTGGAAGACCTTCACCTCGCGGTTGTTGGAGGCGAAGCGGCGCAGGGCGCCGGCCAGGACCTTGCGGCGGGCGACGGGGATCCCGTCGGCGACCCCGGGGATCTTCCGCTGGATGTCGTCGAGCTTGTAGGCCTTCGCGTCGACCCGCAGCTGGACGCTGCAGGGGATGAGGCGGGAGCGGTGAATCTCCTGGGACTCCTCGAAGGAGAGGTAGGCCACGGGCGTCGCCAGGGCCTCCTTGCGGAGGCTGGGACGCGAGCCGAAGTACACCTCGAAGAGCTCGGCGGCGGTGTCGTCGAGGGTGAAGGTGTAGATGTCGCGGGTGAAGTGGGCGAACATCGAGGCGACCTCGTCCTCGTCGTGGGTCGCGAGGCCCTTGAAGTACTTCACGGTGAAGCCCGCGGCGACGCCGGCCTCGCCGCCCTGCTCGGCGGCCCAGCGCTCGAACTCGTTCTCGTAGAAGAACTCGCGCGGCGCGCCCTTGCCGACCTGCGAATTCTTCGCATAGGCGCGGATGACGGGGGTCATGTAGCGCTTCACGTAGCCGCGGGCGATGAGGTTCGGCCAGAAGACGTGGAACCAGACGAGCACGAGGGGGAGGATCTTCCCGGTGCCGTCGAGGTCCTGGTCGGTCGCCACGATGAGGGCGCCGTAGCGCAGGCGGGCGACCTCCTCGGCGGTCTCGTAGCGGCAGGTGAAGTCAAGGCCGAGGACCTCCACGAGAGCCTTGAGGACCTTGTGGTTGCGCAGCTGCTCGGACCGCACGACGACGGTCTCGCCGCCGGCGGTCTCGACCTCGGTGATCTTCTTGAGGGCGTTGATGATGACGCCGCCGAGGGAGATGATGCCGAAGTGCTCGAAGGAGGGGCCGCCGGGGTTCTTCTTGGGGCCGAGGGTGAGCCCGGCGCGGAGGAGGGTGATGGCGCTGTCCCCCTCGGCGGCGAGGAGGGCGCACTGGGCGCTCTCCTTCGTGCCGGCCTTGCGGGCGCGGGTGTACTTGTCGGCCTCGACGCGCTTCTTGCGGCCGCGGACGCCCTTCTCGGTCGCCCGCAGGAGGTTGTCCGCGATCGTCGTGGCGATCTTCCCGAGGGTCGACGCCGCGATCGTGTAGGGGCGCAGCTTCGCCTCGGCGACCTGGAGCTCGTCCTTGCGCTGGCCGCCCCAGTCGGCGCCGGGGAGGGCCCCGACGGTGATGAGGAAGACCTGCTTGCAGGTGTCCGTCACCGACGACTTCTTGTCCTTGGCCTTCGTGGCCTTCTGGAGCTTGGCGCCCACGGCCTCGTTGAGCATCTTCTTGAGGTACGTGAGGTGGGAGCCCTTCGCGCAGTGGACGCCGTTGATGACGGAGATCTGGCTGAAGCGCTTCGAGCTGGGCACCACCGCGACGGCGATGTCCCAGGGGTGGGCGCTGCAGGGCAGCTCCTTGGCCTTGGCGGTGCAGCCGAGGATGATTGCCTCGGGGTCGCCCGCGACGGCGAGCGTCGCGAGGGCCTTCGCCGAGGTCGTGGGGCAGCGGACGCCGTTGAACATCACGCGGACCTTCGGGCCGACGTAGGCCGCCAGGAGGAACATGCGCCAGCGGCACCAGGCCTCGAGGTCGTCGGCGTCCTCCGCCGCGAGCTTGCCGCCCGCGCCCAGCGCGTAGCCCAGCTCGGCGAAGGCCGGGATGAACGTGATGCGCGTGTGGGGGCGGCGGCGCTCGAGCGGGAGCTTGCGGGCCTCCGCGGAGCGGGTCGAGAAGATCTTGGGCTCCTCGCGCTCGCGCATGCGGTTGCGGAAGATCTGGATGTAGACCTGCAGGACGCCGTCGGCGTCGTGGGCCACCGTCTCGACGGCGAAGAAGCCGGAGTGGACGTTGATGAGCTTCCCGCCGATGCCGTTGATGCCGCCCTTCACGCTGTCGGGGGGCTTCTCCATGTTCTTGCCCGCGAGGAAGAGGGCGAAGGCGACCTCCGGGATGTAGACGTCGCGGCCGGCGCCCGCCGAGGCCTCCTCGTGGACGAGGACCGGGATGCCCGGGCCGTCGTTCTCGATCGTGAAGCGGTTGGTGGCGCGGTCGAAGTCGAGGCTGATCTGCGAGACGCGGTCGGCGGCCTTGGACTCGCCCTCGTGCTCCTTCTTGTGGTCGGAGGCGTTCACGAGGCCCTCGTCGATGATCTTGAGGATCGCCGGCGTGTGGTCGCGCTTGATGTCGCGGATCTCGTGGGCCGGGCCCGCGGGGGCCTCGGGCTCACCGTCGACCGGGGCCGGGGGCTCCAGGACGTAGACCCCGGACAGGCCGGGGATCGTGGTACGCTCGAGGGCGCCGGCCCACATGCCCTTAGCCCGGGCACTCTCAGCCAGGCTGAAGATCTGGTAACCAGCAGTCCCCTTGGACTTCGCAGCAGACATGGTTGAGAGATGTGGACGGTACAGAGACTGAAGGGGTATGCCTACGCTCTCCACTGTTCAAAAATGGGGGCCTGAGACCTAGAGGAGACCCAGCAAATCCAGCTCCTCACGCACCAAGGCCACTACGTCTGGATGATCGTGGGGTACCACAATCAAGGCAATTCCAGCCGTATCGCATTCTGCGACGGTGGCAAGGTCTCGTTCGACCTGGGCCTCAAAGGAGTCGCCGTCTCGCATGTGGAAGAACTCGTGGTGGCCGTAGTGCTGGGGGCCATGGTGCTCGAAGGCGACGCCCAGTTTCTCGCAGTAGCCGTCCAGTTCTAGCGCGTTGCCCTGGAATGGCCGGCACTTTACGAAACGCTCGCCTGCGAGGCGCTCAAAGACCTCGCGGGTACGCTGCTCTCCCTTAAGGAAGCAGTAGGGGCACCAGTGATCATGCTTGACCACGTTGATATAAGTGGACTGCCATTCGTGCCCGGCCACACAGCGCCATCGCAGCTTATGTGAGTTTTTTGTGTAGACATCACTCAAGCACTCTCCTCCCCGATCAGTCGCATGATCGCGCGCCGACTCTAGGGTGTTCCTTTGGGGAGCGGCGCTACACGATCGGCACCAAGACCCTTTGAGCACTGTGCAAGGGGCTGTATGCCACCGGTGTCCCTCTGAGCACTGCCACTCCAGGTGGGTCTTATTGTTGACGTACGTATCCGACAGGCAAGCCCCGCCACGCTCGGCCGCCAGGGCTCGCATTGAGTCGATCGTGTGCTTCGTTCTTCGGCTGCGGCAACTGGGGCACCAGGAGCCACGCTTGACAGAGTCGAACGTGGCAGACCACTCATGCCCCTTCGAGCACACCCAGCCCAGCCGGTCCCGAACCCGGATCTGTGCCAGCGGGTCGCAAACACACTCTCCCCCGTTCTCAGCCGCGATTGCGGCGGCATCCCCTCCTAGATACATGACGAAAGTGCGCGCGCGTTTACGTCAAAGCTATACATGTCTAACATATTCGGACAAAAGAAGCCCTTGGCCCGCGCCGATTCGGCGAGGCTGAAGATCTGGTAGCCGGCGGTGCCGGGCTTCTTTTGTCGCGACGACGAGTCATCAACAGACATGGTGAGTGCTTGGGTTTACGCGGCGATTCCGGTGCGTAGGCGGTGTGTCTAACAGCCCCGGCGCTTCAAATTGGGCCCGAAAAGAGGAGGGCGGGGGCCTAGCTCCCGGCCGGGTTGAAGCTCCAGCCGTACGCCGCGTCCTGGCAGTCGAAGGCGTCGTAGCTCGTGAGGATGGGGCTGGCAGCGGGCATACTCGGCTCGGCCGAGCTGCAGGCGTAGGGCTCGGGGACCGTGGTGCAGTCGACAGACGGGAGGGCGTATGTCTTCCCCGGGTCCGAGAGGACGCCGCCCTCGTAGAGCCTGGGGCGTTCGGGTCGGTCGACGGGTCGTACTTGTTGGTGCAGGGGTTGCTGCCGTCGTTGCACGCGGGGGCCATCCCGATGACTTTGTTGGTGGTGTCCCGGGTGAGGTAGATCCCGGGGTCCGACCCGCCCAAGGTCTGGTACAGGCAGTACTCGTTGGGCGCCCCGGTGGGCGCGACCTCGACGTCGGTCGTCATCGCCATGCCCGCCAGCGGCTTGTACATGATGTAGGTGTTCCCCGAGAAGGTGGCGCCGATGGCCCAAGACGGGTCGGCGCCGCCGCCCTGGACGTTGAGGGGGCTGGCCGGCGCGATCGCCGTTGTGGGCGGGCACTTCGGCGCGGCGACGCAGGACCCCTTGTTGCAGATGTCGCCCGAGGGGCAGTCCGCCGTGGTATCGCAGGCGCTCAGGGGGGAGCACTGGCCGTCGAGGCACTTCGTCCCCGAGGGGCAGTCGGCCGTCGTCTGGCAGCCGCCGACACAGGTCCCGGCCTTGCACATCTGGCCCTTGGGGCACTGGGAGCTCGTCGTGCACCCCCCGCCGACGCAGGCACCCTTGGTGCACGTCTGGCCCTTGGGGCAGGGGACCGTGGGGAACCCGCCCGGGCCGCAGGACCCGGCCATGCAGGACAAGCCCAGCGGGCAGTCCTTGGTCGTGCTGCACGTCTGGGGCACGCAGGAGCCGTTGGTGCACTGGTCGCCGGAGGGGCAGTCGGCCGCGGTCTGGCAGCCGCCGATGCACGTGCCGTTGACGCACTTCTGCCCGGCGGGGCAGTCGGGGTTCGCCTTGCACTGGCCGCCGACGCAGGCGCCGGAGACGCACTTCTGGCCGGAGGGGCAGGGTTTCGTCTTGTCGTTGCACCCGCCGCCGACGCACCGCCCGTTGAGACAGGACGTGCCCGCGGGGCAGTCGGCCGCGGAGGTGCAGGGGCCCTTCGGCCCGGATCCGGGGGTCTTCGTCTTGTGGGTCTTCCAGACGTAGTAGCCGATGGCCACCACGATGAGGATGAGGATGATTGCCGCGACAGGGGACATCGCGGGAGTTGCGGAAGCAGTATACAGGGCCGCCATAATTGAAGGATGCGGGCGGCAGACCATAATGAGCAACCAGGAGTCTGACCCCGAGCGCGTCGCTGCCCTAGTGACGGCGTCCCGCGACCCCCTCCTGAGCGCCGCCCTCCCTCTGCTGGATGTCCATGACCTCGGCCGCCTGTCGTGCGCCACACGCTTCTTCCGCTACCTGGTCCAGGGCTACGTCTCGGGCACGGCCAACCTGGCCTTCTACTGCGCGCACTCGTGCGCCTAAATCATCGTGGTCCCCGCGGGCGTGGCCGTGGCCCCCCACCTGCGCTGCGCCAGGTGCTTCCACTCCTGGACCCAGCGAACCCTGCGCCTCAGCGAGGCCGCCGCCTCCTTCGCGGGGCCGGGCCTGGACGTGGTGACCCTCGAGCCGGCCACTTCGGCATGCAGCGCCGCCCCGTCGCGATCGTGATCTACGGCGTAATGACCCCCTCAAGGTGTTCCTGACCCACGCCCACGGGGTGGGGAAGACCATCACCGTGTGCTTCTTCCCGCCCAACTCCCCGGAGCTCCGCCTCGCAGAGCGCCTGGACCGCGCGATGGCCGAGTCCTGGCGGGAGTGGGTCACCCCCGAGGAGCAGAAGTGTACGGCGGTGTCCCGTCTCTGCGACTCCGTCGGCGCCCGCGTCGTGGTCGCCCACGCGGACCGCCCCGCCTGGGCTCCGGGCTACCGGCCGAGGCCCGACGAGCGCTACGTCCGCCCCTTCTCCCCCACTGAGGTGAGCCTCCGCCCCTACGTGCTCTGTCTCGAGAAGATGTCGCCGCCGGGCCTGGAGCGCACGATCCTCCGCTACGTGCTCGTCCCCACGGCCCTCGCCTGAGCCCGCCCGCCTTTTCCGTGTGTTGCATAGCGCGACCCGCAGCAACCGCCATGAACGCAGCCGCAACCATCATCGTGCTCGTGATCGTCCTGATCGCGGGCTACGCCGGCTACGCCAAGTACCAGAAGAAGAAGGGCTGCCCCTCGGGCCAGTCCTGCCAGTCGACCCCCCCGGCTCCCGGCCCGAACGAGGTCTACGCCTACGACATGGGCGCCTACGGCATCGGGCCCGTGGGCGGCGTCGCCGCCGCCGCTGAAGGGATGGGCGCGACGGTCGCGACGGTCGCGACGCTCGCCCAGCTCACCGCCGCGCAGCAGGCCGGCGCCGAGTGGTGCCACTACGCCTGGACGAACAACGCGGCCAAGGGCGCGGCCCCGACCGACGGGGCCTACTTCCCCATGCAGACGGCCGTGCACGAGTGCGGCGGCATCGGCGTGAACGGCCCCAACCCGATGACGGCCGCCGGCGTCACCCTCTACGGCCCGAAGCCCCCGCAGGGGACGCTCCCCCTGTGTGCCGTGTCGGGCTCGGCCTCCCCGTGTGTCCTGCCGTGGAACGGCACGTCGTACAACGCCCCCAACTCCGGCTCCTGAGCCACGCGGGCCCTTTTTCCGCGTGACGGATAGCAACGTACCGAGAGCACCTCGCCACAATGTTCACCGACGCCGTCAAAGTCTCGGTCATCCTCGCGACGATCGTCGTGCTAATCATCATCGCCCTCATGGTGGAGGGCGCCTACGTCGGCCACGAGCTCGACGAGGACGCGCAGAACGGGTGCTGTTGCGGGACCGCCGGCGCCGTGGGGAGCGACGGCAAGTACTACGCCGCCCCGACCTCCCAGAAGTGCGCCACCGGGTACACCCACGTCGCCGGCCTGTGTTCCAGCTGGAACTGCGGGACGCCCGGCTCGTGAGCCCGGCCCCACCCCTTTTTCGCGGCCGTCGGAAAAAGGGGGCGGAGGGCGCCTAGTTGATCAGCGGGTCGTGGTCCGGCTCCGAGAGGCTCATAAGTCCCTCGGCGTACACGCCGGGCCCCTGGGCCTCGACGTCGTAGTAGTCGCGCTCCTGGGGCACGTACCAGTTTACGGGGGTGGAGGGCAGCTGCCAGTTCTCGGGGATCCCGTCGTCGAAGACGTCGGGGCGCCCGTCGAGGGAGTACTCGCGCATGCCGAGGAGGCCGACGTCGACGCCGGCCTGCCCGGGGACGCCGGTGGAGAACTCGTGCATCCCCCACTTGTCCCCGTGCGAGGTGCGGCCGCCGTAGATCATGCGCTTCCCGGTGCCGGCGGCGCGGGCGCCGGAGTAGAGCTGGCCGGTGACGAGGGGGTCGACCTCGGCGGTGCTGTACATGCGGTTCTCGGCGACCTCGGCGGGGTTCGCGGTGTCGAGGGCGTAGTTGTAGGGGTAGCCGAAGGCGAGGTCGGGCCCCCAGTGGGAGCCCCAGTTGACGAACTGGCCCTTGCGGCCGCCGCCGCCCCCACCGCAGCGGCCGCCGGAGCTGCTCATGTAGAGGGCGATGATGACGATGACGATCACCGCGATGAGGGCGACCGTGGTGTTGTTCTGACTTTGTCCCATGGTGGCAGTGTCACGAAGTGGCTGGCGAGACGGGTCTATACGGGCTGTGCAGCCTTGCTGCGCAAAAAAAGGGAGGCCGAGTTACCTAGTCGTAGGTGGGGGGCGGGACCCCGAGGGATCCGCAGCAAGGGGCCCAGGAGAGGGGGAGGTCTTCCTCGATGCTGGGCATGTCCCCGGTGGTGAGGCCCTTGCACCCGCCGCGGCGCCCGGAAAGCCACTGGGCGCTGCAGGTGGGGCGGTACTGGACCCACCCCGAGAACCCTTCGCCGCGGTTGCCGCAGGCGGGCGGGGGGCGGCGGGCCTTGAAGACCTGGACGGCCATGTAGCAGACGATGAGGACGAGGACGAGGGTCGCCGCGGCGAGGATGAGGCCGTTCCAGTCCGAGGTCGTCTCGCCGAGGCTGGCCGCGGGGGTGGGCCGGGCGGCGGGCTGGGGCTGCGGGGACGGGCCCGCTGGCGAGAGC
>ENA-UOXV01008279-UOXV01008279.1-marine-metagenome-genome-assembly--contig:-NODE-8279-length-10271-cov-6.782106_pt1 | contig 10271 bp, 17 predicted proteins | sample MGYA00238165_ERZ766961 | MGnify/ENA primary metagenome ERZ766961 (study PRJEB28924, sample SAMN03173240) | marine metagenome | biome: Marine; feature: Water; material: Subsurface seawater | place: North... | reverse complement strand
CCCGTACTAACCGGACAAATCTCGTCCCTCCCCTCGTACTAAGTGGACACGCCGCTGGTGGAGGGGCCCGCCCCCGTCCCACCGCGCCTCCTCCTGCTGGAGCTCGCACCCTCAAATCCTCAAATCCTCAAACCCTCAAATCCAAAGTTCCCCTACCGGACCGCGCCGCGCCTGGCCTGCCCGCGCCGCGCGCGCCGGCCCCGCTCGCTGCCCCCGCCGTGCGCCGCAGAGGCGCGGCCTGAGGCGGGCGGGCGCCCGCGCCCAGACCCGCGTGCCCGACTATGCGGCGGATCTCCACGTGATGCGACAACTCCTCGACGGCCCTGCCGCGGCCGCCGGCATTGCGCCGTCGCCGACATAGGCTCCCGTGGCGCCCACCGACCTCGCTCTCGATCTTCTCGAGGAGCATGGAGCGCGCGTGTGACTCGTCGAGCAGCACCGTGTCGATCATGACCCACTGCACTACCCACCTATGGTGCCGTCGCCGACGTGCGCTCCCGTCTCGCCCACATAGCGTCCTGTCTCGCCCTCGCACCGTCCTGTCTCGGCCAAGGGCGAAGGGGCCGGGTGACGGCAGCAGCGAGGGGACAGCTGCCGGGGGCGCGCGGCGGGCGAGGGCCGTTGAGATGTTGGCCGAGGAGGCGGCGCGGCGCGTGGGGGGGCGTTGACAAGCGCAACATGTGGCGGGAGTTGCTCGCGCGGGGGGGTGAGGAGTGCTAGCGCACGGATAGTGCAGATGCGTGGGGGGGGCACTTTCGTGAGCAGTGAAAGGAGCTGGTGGCGTGCGCCAAATATCCGGTGGGGTCTGCGGGGTGCATACACACACACACACACACACACACACACAATCGGTTCATCCACGTATCGGAAGAAAAAAAAACTTCAGGTCCGCTTCAAATCTGGTAAATCCGTGTATTCAATTTCGAGCAACAGCAATTAATCATAATTATCCTGGTCACTCAAAAATACTCTAAGAAATCATTGACCGGTCCGAACAAGGGCAAGCGGGGGCCCGCCGCTCCCCCGAACAAATGGAATGCAGGACGGCTTATCAATGAGGAGCTACTATCGCCGGGCGGCAGCGGGAAGCGGGAAGCAGAAACATTTTTTTAATTGCGCCCGGGCTGTGTCTGTGTCGACCAGACGGTCGGGTCTGGGATGTGCGCGGTGTACTCACACACGAGAAGACAAGGAGTCGCCACTTAGCTGGGAAGGCATGACTTATGGTAAGTGACCTATGTGTGCTAGCCACGACTTATGCGTGCTAGGCGGTCACATCCTCTATGTGTCGGTCCAGGCGGCCAAAATTGGATTATTGCATCAGCCTCCTCGTTAATCAAATGTCAAGGCTCAAGCTACGAAGCTAAGAAATTTGATTCATAAGGTTTTTGAATTATTTCCAAATTTATTCAGCACGCCAAGACAGCGTAGCTTCTGCCGTCTGGTGACTGCACTAAAAAAAAGTCAACAAGCCGCCTGCCCGTGCATAAAGTGCTGTGTTGTTAATCGTAAAAGCCTGTTCGAAAAAAGAGTGACCTTTGATGCAGCAGCGTGCTGCATCAAAGGTCATACTGGGCGTCCAATTCAGAGGAAAACCGACGCAAGAATCAAGGCCTGGAGGACCATCCAGATTTGCAGTGGCTTTGCGTCCATGTGACCCATGTCCTTGGACACATAGAGGCCGTCGATGTGGAGCATGAGAGCGATCGCCCACGCATAACCAATCGCCTTTGTGACATCATGACCTTGTTGTATCGCGAGGATAGGTGCGACTTGCATAGCCATCATGGCATTGTCGACTTTTGCCATGTTGATCTCCCTCTCGTCGGAAACTGTCACACCCCACAATTTCATCATCGGCTTTGGGGCGAGGTATCCCACGACGGCATTGAAGGCCTTGAATGCGCAGACAGCTGTGATGACGTTGTCAGCATAGTCCGCATCAGTGTGGATCGAGTACAGGATGGCTGCCGACATCGCCAAGAAGAGGTAGGTACCAGCCGGAGATGCGAACCCGAGCTTTGCTGCGTTCCCATTGAAGAGGTCCGAGAGACCCATGTACAACATCGGGAGCTCGCCCCAGAACACAGATTTCTTGAGAGTCGCGCCGCTCAGCAAATTCAGGCCAGTGATGGCCATAGAGAGTTGCATACCCCCGGCGGCCTTGACTTGCCAGGTCCCGAATGGCAAGGGGTTTTGGATACCGTAGGCCTGCCACCCGCGTAGGCCTGACGTTAGCATTGGTCACATACAATGCGCTGTAGCTCACGCAATCATGTGACGTCCGAGTCTGGGCGCGCTGATGCGTCACACTAGCATTACGCTGCCAGCGATGATCTCTGGCGAGTACCTCGGCGCCCTTCTCTGGGGCAAGGACACAGTAAGCGCCGTTGAGAGCGACGGCACCCTGCGCATACTTGAGGACTTGCTCCGCATCCACGCTTCCAAGGCCACCGCGGAGCCTGAGAGCAGGAGTTGCTGGCTGCGTGTTGGGTTCCGTCGTCAGAGAGAGAAAACGCGGCCAACAGGACAAACTACATGTTTGCCCCTGTTCGCGAACCAGGGCATATTTGTGCGTGCACCTTGCCAGGGCACGTCGGGTTGGCGACGAGGGCAGCGGTGGGAGCCGCCGCGAGTACCGCGAGTAGGAGGAAGCGCAACATTGTTGGGGTCCGTGGTATGGTACAGAGGAGCGGAGAATTGCGACCGCCCAGATGCGCAACTGAGCGCAAATTATCCCGTCCCGGGATAATTTCGTGACTCGTCCGCGGAAAAACGTGCTTTCAAGTAAAGTTTACCATGACCGACCATGATTTCTACTGTAGCCCCACCTGATGCTAATAATTAGTGTCTTGACTGGAGTTTTGCCAGTTACGGCGTTGAGGTCAGTCGCATCGGGGCGGAGGACGCTGCTTTGTGAAAGATGGGCAACGCTTGCTGCAAGTCAGACAACGCGCACCCACCCGTCCCTATTGAAGACACGCCATTCGACAAGGCCCTGAATCCTGTCCCGGGCGGCGGTGGGACCGACAGTGCGGTGGGCGGTGTGTCCGATAGCCGGGAAGCCAGGGAGAATACCAACAACCTCAGCAATGTGGCAAACGGGATCAATAAGACAGCGGTTGCCGCGGGGGTTATAGGACTGTCAGCTGCTGCTGCCAACGTTGGCTCTGCCGGGACCTCGACCAAAGCAGGCGAGGCAATCCTCCTCGAAGCGAGCAAAGGACTCCCGTTCCTGGCCCCTGTCGCGTTCCTCGTCGCGGCCATCGCAAACGCCGCGAACGATGCGGTGATCATGAAGCAGGACTGTTACGAATTCCGCCGCGTCGTGATGGCTCTCGAGAAGGTGCTCATCAAGGCTCAAAATCTAGTGCACCACAAGGACGACATCGAGCACATCCGCGAGATCCTGGAGGAGGCTCTCGTGCTCGTTGGAAAGTTCCAAAAGCGTGGCTGGGTTTCTGCCATTGCTGCGGTGCGCTGATCCTACCACCCTGACTGCTGCAGTCGGTTCGCGGGCACACCCTGATCTTTCCCCATGCTGGGTTTCAGGCATGCTGGTCCGTGCCGTGCACCTGTGAGCACCTAAACCGCTTTGCGCCTCATACAGCACACGCACCGGGCAGGCAACAGGAGATCTGGCGAAGCTCGAAGACATCAAGCAGCGACTCAGCAGGCAGCTATCACATTCCTCTTTCGCGCGCCGCTCAGTTGTCTCACGGGGATGGAGAGGGGCGGCGGCACTGTGCAAGCAGCGCCGCCGGATGCGCCTACGCTCCGCAAGCTTGTAACCCTGTTCCATACCACTCTCAGGACGCTGCAGCAGATGCAACTGGCATCGCAGGTCGACATGGAGGTGCGACCGACGAGCAAAGCAACTTAGTGAACCGGGCTGCCGCAATGCTCGCGGTTCCGCGCGCGGGCGGCACCGCGCTCGTGCACGCGCCGCGAGACACTAATATCTCCGGGTGGGTGACAAGGTCTTCCAAACCGCCAAGTTCAAGCAGGCAGAGGAGGTATTCGCCAACCAAGCCGGGCGATGGCAGCGCGGCGCCCGGTCGGCGCACGTGCTCCGGCGCGCCGCCCGCTAGCATCGATCGAAATAGAGCAGCCGTGTGGGCCTCTGCTGCCATCCACTCTTGATGTTTGCCCTTGTCCTCCGCGCCTGGCGGCTGCACTGAACGCTCTCGCGCACACGCAGCTCAAGAAACAGATCGATGAGTACGGCGGCGCCGCAGCGTGAGCGTCCCTGCCCCATTGTTCCGGTCTCCCTTACGGTCTCGGAAATTGCGAGCAACCCATCCACGTCGACCCGCATCAAATCGCTGCCGCGCGCCCTGAGCCGCGCGTGCTGTGCTGCCCTGCAGGTGTGCCTCTGACCCGGAGAAGATGAGCAAGCTCGAGACGGTTCTCAGATCTCCCGCGCCGCATGCGCTGCGCCAAGGCCTGTTCCGCACGGATGTTTGCCTGCAGTTACTGGGTGCTTGCGCGCGCAGTTTATGGACGAGAGCGACAAACTTCTGATTGCCAAGCTCGAAGAGGTCTTCTCTGCCCCTCGCGCCGCTGACTGCACCCGACCGCTTCATGCCACGGACCATAATCCAAGAAGGATGTTCGGAGCATGAAAACCAGCACCATCGGGGCATTCGAGCTTCCTTCTAGAGTCTGATCCCATGCGCGCTCCAGGCTGCGAAAGAACAGAGTGAGCACAAGCTGATGCACCGCAAGTCGCTCTCCAAGATGGATGAGGTCTAAAACCGAAATCGTTTGATTCCCGTGAGCTAGGCGGCACGTGGGACCTTTCTCGCTCAAGAGAATGCCGCCCAGAATGGTTTTGACCGCCGAACTGCTCAGGCGCTGCTCGAGACGCAAAAGCTCCAAGAGTGCCAGCAAGACATGCGCACTGACATCAACTCAAAATTCGCCGAAATGCAGCGAGAGGCCGAGGTCGCGCTGCTCCCTGCGGCCGTGTCGAACGCATCCCCTCGCACTGATTTGACTGTCTGATGCTCTGGCCTCAATTATTTCCGACATTCTCCCCGTCATGAGCCCAACGCCCCCCCAAATACTCGACACGCGGCACATATCGGGATTTATTTCTCAAGACTCGTCGGCGCCTGCCTGACTCGGCGGGGCAATGTGCGCAGGTCACGCGTCTGCGCAACGAGCTGCTTGAGCGGCAGGTCAGCCCCCGTCCCAGGGCGCGTGGCAAGCCGGGTTGCCTGCTAGGCTGATGTGCAGCGCGTATCTTGCCAATCCGATTGCAACCTCTCGTTTTCCTCTGCTCTGCCAGATGAGGAAAACAGAGATGAGCACATCGATGTCGAGTGAAACGCGGATGTGTCGAGCGACGCGCGCCCGCGCGCTGACCACGTGCTGTGCAGGTTGGGGAGCTGACAGGGCTTCTGACTGACATCAAGGGGATGATGACAAGTGACGACCATCACTCTGCACCCCTCGCTTCGTTGTGCTCGCCCGGTCCCCGCGTTGACGCTGACCGTGCCGCGTGGGCGCAGAGTTTCCCGTCCCGCCGTCGGAGCCGCAGCGACTCCTCAAGGTCTTTCGCGCACAGTCATAGGGCGCAGCAGCCAAGTGCGCTCCTTTTGAGCTGCGGAAGGCCAAAGCTGAGAGTCCAATGCGGGGCTGCCGCCAGGTGCACGAGACGGGTGTGATGGGCATGAGCAAGGATGCGGAGGCGTACGGGGAGCTGGAGAGGCTCGCATTCGAGACATTTGAGAAGTTTGAGGGGTATGGCCAGCGCTTTTGCGGGAGGCTCCCCAGCAGTGCTCGTGAGAGAAGTGGTGTAGCATCCGCGTCTTGATGCGTCCAAATGACCTGACGGCTCTAGCGCTCGTTCCCCGATAGCAAACGTCCACAGAGCGCACTCAGGCTCGTCATCTTTAGGCACGGCCACTTTCTCACGGTGTGCGGCGTGCCCAGACAAGCCATGGTCGGCTGGAACTTTCTGGACGAAGACAAATCGTTCATGCCCATCATGTTCACTCCAGGCGGGGATGTCAATGCCGACGATGGCAGCATGCTGAAGAAGGCCAACATCGCGAATGGTGCCTGGCAGGCAAGGCCACGCGCCTAGCACACCCGCCGAACCCGGGCGGGTCCCTTGCCAGCCTGCAATCAGCATCGGTCAGGAATGCTCTGACTGCTGCTCACCTTCGATTCTTGCCCTGCAGCCTCGCAAGGCCAACATCTGCCAGCATGTTGTTTCGTCCGGTGCTGCGGTGACATTCGAGGGCCTGCAAAACATGCCGCCCATGGCCACCTTCGACGAATTGAAGATGGTACGATCACCAGGCTCACAGCGCCCAGCTGCCCTCGGTTACGTTGAGAGGGCGCCCCAATCGACTCCGCATTTCGTTCAAAGTTGTGTGTTGCTTGCCAGGTTGCTGATAAAGGATACGACAAAGGGATCAAGGACATGCTTGCTTTCAACGAAGGAAACGGGGCCCAGATGACTGATGAGCAAATGCAACGTGTCGGCAGCAAAGACTCGCGCATACCGGCGTTTCCGGCGATGTTGGACATGATGGCGGAATCGTGCGTCCCTCACCTGTGCCTCTGAAGGTTGAAACTGAAACTGATGTTCTAGGCCTGAATCATGTCGAAACAGTGCCCCCCCCCCGGGCTGTCCCTCGGGCTGCTGCACGCAATGCGGCACGCTCGGACCTGTGCAAGGCTTAACGAACTCATGCTGCGCGGGGACAGGGGCAATACTATGTTCTACCACGGCCAGCCAATCAAGGTCATTCCGTTTTGTTCCCCCTGTTCACGACCAGTCTTCCCTGATCCTGTCGCGGAGTTGACAATATCGATGCCAGCAGACGTGCCGTTCCTTCGTGCGCCTCTCCTAGAACCCTCTACCATTTTCCTTTTTAAAATTCGTGAGCTGCGCAGCTGGATGGAGAAACGCTCGGGTCGTACTGCATCATGGGGCCAGTCAAGCCCGAAAAGTGATCGCCCGGAACACGGGGACCCTGAGCCCAACCGTGCGGATCGCACCGGGCATCTCTCAGACACGTGTCTGAAACCCGGACACGTGTCAAGAAGGCGACGAGGGTCACTGACGCGTGCGCTGCCCCGTCTCCAGATTCGAAGAGATCCAATCCTCGGGGTTCATCGAGAAAATTGTGGAAAAGGTCTCCGCCCACCCCCCGTGCGAGGGGCGCGAGCCCGGTCGCCGAGCCCGAAACGCTGCGCCCTGCCGCGGAGCCGGGCCCGGGCCGCGCCTGGGTAGGGCCGTCCAGCACCGCTCACGCTCCTGAGGCTGGCCCATTCTGCAGGGCAGCGAGGTCCTCAAGGAGCAAGCGCGCATCCGCCGAGAGCGGCACCTGGCGCAGTAGGCCCCCACGCCCCCCGCGTCCCCGCGCCCCCCGCGCCTCCGCGCCCCCGCGCCCACGCCGCGCGGCCGCGCGGCTACGAGGCGGGCTCGGCTGCCAACGGCGCGCAAGGCTGAGCGCGGCGCGCAGAGCAGAGCTCGGCGCAGCCCTCTTCCATGTGCCCCCACTGAAATAGTTGTCGTGAGCTCACGAGAGGCGTGTGTTAGGCTCCAAATGATGATGAACCCTATGGTTCCCACAGCGATGCAGGCCCAGGCAGTGACCCCCCCCCTCCACCCGCGCGCGCGCGCGATGTCCATGCTGCGCGTCTTTGAGGCGCGTAGCGTGTGTCCCTGAGCGCTTCGGGGAGGGTGCAGGCGGCGCATTGGCACCAGATGGGGATCCAGGCCATGCCTCCTGCAGGCGTGCAGATGGTCCTGACCCCCCGCACTGACATGCGGGAGGCTCCATCCGCCTGCCTCGTGCGTCCAGGCCTCTGACCCTGCCCCTGCTTGCTCGACTGACAGAACACGCTCCCGATGATGATGGGGGCCGACCAAGTGCCGATGGTCTGCCCGACCCTCTCTCCCTCTCCGCGCGGCGCGAACCGCGGAGGTTCTCGTGGGACACGGGACATGTGCGGGGGGATTGGCCTGCCTCGGGGGCCCACCCGGCCGTGTGACGGGAACGTTTCGGGTGCAGATCAATCCGGCGTACCAGGCCTTCCTCGCGGGGCAGCAGCCCATGATGCCCATCAACCCTCTGATGCCTCCGTACGACCGCCCTCTCCGCGCGCTCTTTCTGTCGAATGCCCCGGGCGATTGCGTCCTTGCAAATGACGCCACCGACGCGCCTTTGTTCGCGCGCCCCATGCGTTTCGCCCTGACCCCCCCTGGCCGGGCGCAGGTCGCGCGCACAGCTGGAGTTCCAGATGGCGCAGATGGCCCAACAGAACCAGCTGCTCATGCAGATGCAGCAGCAGCAGGGCATGACTGCTCAGGCGAGGCCCGAATCACCTTGACGCTCTGTTCCCCCCGCGCTGCAGGCGCACGCTGCGCGGGGAGAAGCGCGCTGAGGGGAGGGTGGCGGCGCAGATGGTACCTCCGGGCACGGTCTCGGGCTGAAACAGACGCGCGTCAGGTTGCGCAGGGCTAGACGGCTTACGGGGCGGCTTGCTTGCCGGAAGCCATTTTTTGCGCGCGCGGTGGTAGAGGGGTGTGTTCGATTGAGATAAATAAGGCAGGAGCTCCTGCCCCCGCGTGCTCATTTTCAAAATAGAGAGAGAGTGAATATAAAAAACCTCTCAAAATGATTTCATTTTCAAAATGAAATCACAGTCGCTTTACAAGATCGCGCGTGGAGACCAACTGAGCGGGTGGGTTCCAGGGACAGTCTTCTGATGACGGGGCCCGCTTTCCCGATGGATCAGACAGCTGAAGGTTTCTTGGACTAGCTGGCACTATGGTGTGCGAAGCCTTCTGCGCCGACGCGTAATCTTGCTTCAAGGGTCGTACTTCTTGTTTGACTACCCCCCCGAGAAACCTGGGAGGATCTAGGTTGGGACAACTCCCGAGAGCGGCGTAATGCCTCCAAATAATCCGCCAAGACCGAAACAAGTGGGCGGGCTATACCTTCTGGGCGTCAGCATAAGCTGCCTGCCGCGCAACACGCAAATTCTCTTGCTGGGGGGGCTCATGATGGGGTTTCAGGTGGGTCACGGGATCTTGACCGAGTATGTTGCAACCGGGGTCCTGGCCGGCTTGATGTGGTTCTCTGCTGCAGCAGAACTTCTCGTTTACGCACTCTTCGCTGCTGGAGAGCTGGCTTTCAGCAGCGGGCCTCGCCTACAGAACGTTCCATGGGGTTCTTACGCACTGATCTCGATCCTGATCGCGCTTGGGAGGGGTCTAACGTGGGTTGGGTACGGGACGCTATCCTTTCCTTTGGTGCTCCTCTTCAAATCTTCCAAGCTCGTTGCTGTGATGGTAGCAGGAGCGCTGTATCTCAGGAACAGATTCAAGGCGCTCGAGTACTTTGCGGCGCTGCTCATCGTCGCAGGTGAGCACCCCTCCCGGGATTTCTTCATATGCAACTTGCCTGGGGTTAATCGCATCGCACTATGCTCATCGTGCAGGACTATATATTTTTGCTTCGGGGCCTATGCTGCCTTCGGCCACGTCACTATCAGCCCTGGTTCGGGGCTCCAGCCTCAGTGCCGCGACCTTGGCCCCTGCCGCCGCCGCCGCCGCGTCGAGTGCTTCTGGCACGTCGTTTCATTCCTTCCTGATCATGCTCGCAGCGATTCTGTTCGAGGCGATGGTCGGGGTCCTGCAGGAGGCGGCGCTGCAGCGACAGCGGCGCCCGCTCGCAGAGCTTTTTTTGGTCACCAATGGGTTCGGCGCGGCATTCCTCCTCCTCGTCTCTGCATCGCAGGTATCTCTCCGCTCCCCGCCCTGCTCTCTGCACCGCGTCTGCGACCGCGCCGCTCGGGCGTCACTCACTCTGCTCTCCGGACCAACAGGGCGAGCTGGCGCTGGCAAGCAAGCGGCTCGGCGAGCAGCCCTCGGCCCTCGCATGGCTCATCTCCGCCGTGAGCCTCGCGTACGGAGGGACCTACGCCTTCACCGCCGCGATCCAGGGCTTCGGCGCCGTGGTCGCCACCGGCCTCGGGATCTGCCGCAAGTTCGTTTCCGTCTGCTTCTCCTTCCTCCTCTTCCCAAAGCCCTTTGGGCTCCAGCAGGCGCGACCCGCGCCCCGCGCCGCGCAGCCCCGCAGCACCCACCCCTCCGCCAGCGCGCGCCCTGCGAGCACCGCGCAACCCTCGCGCCCGCGGCGCGTGGCGACCGTGTGAGCGCGCCGCCCAACGCCGGTGCCGCGGAGCAGGCGGCAGGCATCGCTGTCTTCTTCACGGGCCTCACCGTCGGCTGGACCCAGGAC
>ENA-UOXV01008268-UOXV01008268.1-marine-metagenome-genome-assembly--contig:-NODE-8268-length-10283-cov-8.251075_pt1 | contig 10283 bp, 9 predicted proteins | sample MGYA00238165_ERZ766961 | MGnify/ENA primary metagenome ERZ766961 (study PRJEB28924, sample SAMN03173240) | marine metagenome | biome: Marine; feature: Water; material: Subsurface seawater | place: North... | reverse complement strand
GGGAAGTACAAGATGCCCGTGAGGTTGAAGGGGAAGTCCACGTTGAGGTGGATTTGAAACAGCGGCTCCTCGAAATTCATCGGGTAGAGCGTCCGGTAGAACTCCAGGTAGTCCTCGTCCTTGAGGTCGGCGGGTGACTTGAGCCAGATGGCCTCCGTCTCGTTGATCACGCGCGGGGTTTCGACCGGAACGCGCTTCACATTGCCCTCCTCGTCCTTGGCGCCCTCGGGATCGTCCACGTAGTCCGTCTTGGTCCCATTGATGATGGGCACGGGCATGAACGTGCAGTACTTCTCCAGGATGCCCTGGATGCGGGCGTCCTCCAAGAACTCTACGCTGTCCTCGCCAATGTGCAAGACGATGTCTGTGCCTTGAAGCTGGTCTTCTGCGCGGCCCAGCGCCTTGAAGTCGTCTTCGGAAATGGCGCCCATCTCGTAGTTGGGGGAGCCGTCGCACGTCCACTTGACCGGCGCGGTGTCCTTTCGCTGGCTCCACGAATAGATGTCCACCCGCTCGGCGACCATGAAGGCGCTGTAGAAACCGAGGCCGAAGTGGCCGATGATGGCCTCCTTGGCTTCGCTTTGGTCCTTGTACTTCTCCTGGAACTGCTCCACAAATTCCGAAGCGCCGGAGAAGGCGATCTGGTTGATGTACTTGTCGACTTCCTCCTCGGTCATGCCGATGCCCGCATCGCGAATCGTCAGCGTCTTGGCCTCGCTGTCGAGCATCACGTGCACTTGGGCGCCGTCGGCATTGCCCTCAATCTCGCCCACGCGGAGCAGCGCCTTGCGCTTCTGGGTGGCGTCTACGGCGTTGGATACGAGCTCCCGCAAGAAAATCTCATGGTCGCTGTAAAGGAACTTCTTGATGATCGGAAAGATGTTTTCCGTCTGTACGTTGATTTGGCCTTGCTGCATGTTGAATCAATAGGTGAGACGCCATCTCCAAGAAGTGTGCCGCCCCCCGCTGGCACAAAAAAAACCGCCGACCTGTCAGCAGGCCGGCGGTTCCAATGTCAGGATGTCAGGAATTACTGTCTCACGACCTTTTGAATGGGCGCTCCCGCCAGGGCCACGAGGTAGGTCCCGGCTTGCAGTCCGGTCATGTCCACGCGCACGCCGTCTTGGCCTTGGCCCGCCAAAATGGTGCGTCCGGCGGTGTCCATCACCTTCCACTCGCGCGCTCCGGAGAACTGGACGTTGAGGTAATCGGCGGTGGGGTTGGGCGATACCGTAAATGCAGCCGATGCGGCCTCGTCCAAGTCCAAGTTGACACCGGTGGGGCCAAACCGGTAAACCGTGCCGTCTGCAGGGTAAGAGTTCATGTAGGGACCGTAATACCAATTGTCGACGTTTGCGAGTTGCTCCAAATCGGGGTCCAGGGGGTCTCCGCCCAGGGCCAAGACGGTCCCGCTGTAGGAGAAGAGGTCCAGCTCCAGCAGCAGACCGGAAATCTGGGGTTCGAAATTGGTGATCTCCGCAGCGATGTCGGAGGGGCCATAGTGGTACTCTATGCTGTTGTCCGCTTCGAACAAGCGCACCTGCAGGTTGACGTAGCTCAAGGACGAGCCGCTGGAATCGAACACCTCGTCGTACATCCCGGCATTGGCCCACTCGATCGTAAACACCTGCTCTCCGGGCACGCCTTCGGTCTGCCAACGGATGATGGAGGGGTCGCCTCCGTTGATGGCGCGATCGGCAAGGTCATAGTTGGTGGGCATCACCCCGTGCAGCAGGATGTCGCCTCCGATGGTGGTGCCCATCATCAGCGCGCCCAATCCGACCTGGTCCATGGCGTCTACGACATATCCTGAAAAGGAGAAGTCAAATCCAAGGGGAGCCGAAAACGAAGGGTCGTCCCAGCCTTGGTCATCGTCGTATTGCTCTGGCGAAAGCGCTGTGGCTTCTTCCAAAGGCGCATAAGGCTGGCTGAGCACGGTGACGGTATACGGCAGTTGGGCCATGCACACTGCGGGAAGCAGCAATGCGGCCAGGGAAAGGGTGAAACGGTTCATATGGGTAGGGTGTTTAACGCTGGTGCAAAACTGCATCCAACGGCGCCCCAACCCCCCGTTGGCACCCTGCAGTTTTCAGCAGTTATTCGTCCAGCATGTTGATGGTGAGCCGCACGCTGTGCTCAAATTCAATCCAGCTGCGCCCTTCCCGCATGCTGGAATGCCATTGGCCATTGCTGTCGGGGTAGTCCGCCCATGACCGCGGCGCCACGTCCAAGGTATCCAGCCAATGCACAGCAGAGGCGTAGTCTCCGCATTCATGGCACTTGCCCAGCTTGTCCACGGTGTAGTGGCGGTAGGTCTCACCGGGTGCCATCAAGAGCACCACAGTATCGGCATTCAGTCCCGTGAAGACCGCCCGCACGGGCAAGGTGTCGCCCGTGGCATTTTCGATGTCATGCCGCACATAGGTGGCGCCTTCGCACCCCGCCAAGGCGATGGCCAAAGCCAGCACCAGGCCACAGGATGCGTGTCGCGGAAAGGAGAGGGGCATGTGTAACCAACCCATCTGGCGGTGGGGTGGTTGCCTTAGAAGTTGGGCTTGAGCAGGAAGTCCTCGTAGAACTTGTCGATGATGGCCACAGCTTCATCGGCGGTGTCCACCACTTTGATCAAATCGAGGTCTTCTGCACTGATCGTCGCATTGTTCCTGAGCAAGGTCTCGTGGATCCAATCCATCAACCCGTTCCAAAACTCCGAACGCACCAAAACGATGGGGAAACGCTTGGATTTTCCGGTCTGGATGAGGGTCATGGCCTCAAACAGCTCGTCCAACGTACCGAATCCTCCCGGCAAGACGATGTATCCCTGGCTGTACTTCATGAACATGACCTTTCGGACAAAGAAGTAGTCGAATTCCAGGCTCGTTTCGGGGCTGATGTAGGGGTTGTGGTGCTGCTCGTGGGGAAGCCTCATGTTGAGTCCCACCGACACGCCTTCCGCCTCGTGTGCGCCCTTGTTTCCGGCTTCCATGATGCCCGGTCCGCCGCCTGTAATGACGCCGTATCCGCTCTCTACGAGCTTTCGGCCCACCTCGGTGGCCAGCTTGTAATCGGGATCATCAGGGTCCTTCCGGGCGGACCCGAAAATGCTGATGCAAGGTCCTACGCGCTGAAGGCCAGCAAAGCCTTCAACGAATTCAGACATGATTTTAAAGATGGACCAGCTGTCATGCGCTTTGATATCATTCCAGCTCCGCGGGTCCAGGTGCGATTTTCTGACCATGACCTATCAAGATACGGAATATTATACAGACTTCCGCAGTTCGAGGACCGCTTTGATGTGGGGGGCGGTGGCGCCTTTGCCTTCGGCGGCTACAAATTCGGGTGTGCCCTCGCAGACAATGGTGCCTCCGGCGTGGCCACCTTCGGGCCCGATATCCACCACGTAGTCCGCATTGCAAATGACGTCGAGCTGGTGCTCGATCACCAGCACGGTGTTGCCTTGGTCCACCAGGCGGTGCAGCACATCCAAGAGCATCTGAACGTCCTGGAAATGCAGGCCCGTCGTGGGTTCATCCAAGATGTAGAAGGTGTTGCCCGTGTCTTTTCTGGCCAATTCCGTGGCCAGCTTTACGCGCTGGGCCTCCCCGCCGGACAGGGTGGTCGAGGGCTGTCCCAAGGTGATGTAGCCCAGCCCCACATCGCGCAGGGTGGCGCACACGCGCTTGATCTTGGGATAGGCCTCAAAAAAGACCAAGGCCTCTTCGACCGTCATGCCCAAAATGTCCGCGATGGACTTTCCCCGGTAGCGGACCTCTACGGTCTCCCGGTTGTAGCGCTTTCCGCCGCAGTCCTCGCACGGCACGTGCACATCGGGCAGGAAGTTCATCTCTATGGTCCGCAGCCCGGCCCCCTTGCAGGTTTCGCAGCGCCCACCCGCCACATTGAAGGAGAAGCGGCCCGGCTTGTAGCCGCGAATTTTGGCCTCGGGCAGCTGCGTGAACAGGTTGCGGATCTCATTGAATACCCCCGTGTAGGTCGCGGGATTGGAGCGGGGGGTGCGGCCGATGGGGCTCTGGTCGATGGCGATCACCTTGTCGAGGTGCTGCAGGCCGTTGATCTTGTTGAAGGGGAGGGGACGCTTGGTCTCCTCGTAATAGTGGTTGTGCAGGGCGGGGTGCAGGGTCTGGTTGATGAGGCTGCTCTTTCCGCTGCCGCTCACGCCCGACACGCAGATCAATACGCCCAGCGGCAATTTCAAATCCACTGATTTGAGGTTGTGTCCAGAGGCGCCGGTCAGCGCGAGTTTCTTTCTGTTGCCCTTGCGGCGCTTCTTTGGAATGCTGATCTGTCGCCGGCCATCGATGAACTCCGCCGTCACGCTGCCTGCCGCGAGGTGGGCGCTGGGCGGCCCCTCGGCCACCACTTTTCCGCCGTGTTTGCCGGCGCCGGGACCGATGTCGATGAGGTGGTCGGCCTGGCGCATCATGTCCTCATCGTGTTCTACCACGATGACCGTATTGCCCACATCGCGCAGCGTCTTCAGGCTGTCGATCAAGCGCTGGTTGTCCCGCTGGTGCAGGCCGATGCTCGGCTCGTCCAAGATGTACAGCACGCCGGTGAGCTTGGATCCGATTTGGGTGGCGAGCCGAATGCGTTGGGCCTCTCCGCCACTCAGCGACCGCGCCGGCCGGTCCAGGGTCAGGTACTCCAGCCCCATGTCGAGCAGGAAGCCCAGCCGCCCCGCGATCTCTTTGAGCGGCTCCGCGGCGATGGCGGCCTGCCGCTTGTCCATCTTCTCCAGGGCGGTGTGGGCCCAAGCCGCCAGGCTGCCCAGGTCCATGGCCACCACATCGGGCAGTGTGGCCTCGCCGATGCGAAACTGGTGGGCGGTTGGTTTGAGTCGGGAGCCTCCACACGCCGGGCAGGCGCGCTTGTGCAGGAATTTCTGTGCCCACCGGCGCAGCGGCGCCCCGGACCCCGCCTTGGCCGACCGCTCTATGGTGGCGATGAGCCCGTCGAACCGGATTTTTCGCTCCCTCGTACCCGCTTTGCCCGGCAGGGTGATGGGGCGGTCCGAGCCATACAAGATGGACGAGAGCACCGCTTCATCGACCTCGCCCATCGGGGTGCGCGCCGAGTGCCCTCCGGCCACCAAAATCGTGGTGATGACATCCCGGGTCCAGCCCGCCTTGAGCGCGCCGAGCGGGGCGAGGCCGCCCTGCCGGAGGTTTTTGCTGTCGTCGGGAATGATCAGCGCGCGGTCCGCTTCGGCCACCTGTCCCAAGCCATTGCATGTAGGGCAGGCGCCATAGGGTGAGTTAAATGAAAAGAGGTTGGGCTCGGGTTCGGGGTAGCTGATGCCCGTGGTGGGACACATCAGGGCCCGCGAGAAATGGCGTGGGATGGCGTCGTCCACAGGCAGCACCATCATGCTGCCCTTGCCCATGGCCAGTGCCGTGCGCACCGAGCGCATCACCCTTTCGGTCTCTTCATCGGCGGGCAGCCCTTCGGCATTGATGGCCGGTTCTTCGGGCATCACAATGCGGTCCACCACCACCTCTATGTCGTGCACCTTGTAGCGGTCGACCCGGTATCCCGGCTCGAGTTCTACCACCTCGCCGTCGACCCGGGCCCGCAGGTAGCCTTGCTTTTGAATGCTTTCAAACAGCTCGCGGTAATGCCCCTTCCGCCCGCGCACCAGCGGGGCCAGCAGCAGCAGGCGCTCCCCCGGGTGGTCTTGGGCGATCCGGCCGAGAATGCCCTCGTCGGTAAAACGCACCATGGGCTCTCCGGTGGCGCTGGAATACGCGGTCGACGCCCGGGCAAACAGCACCCTCAAAAAGTCCAGCAGCTCGGTCACCGTCCCCACCGTGGAGCGCGGATTGCGGCTGATCGTCTTTTGCTCAATGGCAATGACCGGACTCAAGCCGGTGATGCGCTCCACTTTGGGCCTTTCTAACCCGCCCATGAATTGCCGCGCGTAGGCGCTAAAGGTCTCCAAGTAGCGCCGCTGCCCCTCGGCATGGAGGGTGTCAAAGGCCAGGCTGGATTTGCCCGAACCGCTCACCCCCGTCACCACCACCAGGCGGTTGCGCGGGATGGTCACGTCGATGTCTTGCAGGTTGTTTTCCCCCGCGCGCTCCACCCGGATCACGCGTTCGTCCTGAAGGGAGGGATAGACGTCCTGTGCCATAGGGGGGTTCAACAACTCGCGGGCCAAAGGGTTCCCGCGTTAACCCGTGGGGGCATCTCCGGGTGCCTCCACTTGAGGGATGCGAAAGCCCAAAGCCGCGACCACCAAGGTCATCAAGGGGCTCACATAGTTGAATACGCAGTAGGGGGCAAAGGCCAATACGCCCACCCCGAGCACGCCGCTTTGGGCCACGCCACAGGTGTTCCACGGGATGAGCACGCTGGTCACGGTGCCCGCATCCTCGAGGGTGCGGCTCAGCACCTGTGGTGCGACCCCGCGCTCCTTGTAAGCCTCGCGGAACATCCGGCCCGGCACCACGATGGCGATGTACTGGTCGGCGGCGATGATGTTGAACACCACGCTGGAGAAGGCGGTGCCAAAGACCAGCGAAAAAGTGCCGTTGACTGCTGTCAGGATGGCGTGCGTGATCCGCTCGAGGAATCCAGCGGCGCCCATCACAGCGCCAAAGGTGAGCGCACAGATGATGAGCCAAACGGTGTTGAGCATGCCCGCCATGCCACCCGAAGACAGCAGCTTGGTCACCACGGGGTTGCCGGTTTCTACGGTGGTGTCGAGGGCTGCCGCAGACATCAGCGCAGTAAAGGCTGTTCCAATGCGGGTGGGGCCCAATCCCAGCGCAGGGCCCAGCGCATCTTCGGCCAAGGAGGCCAACAGCGCAGGTTGGGCAATCGCCGCGGCCACCGCACCACCCAAGACGCCCAAAAACAGCGCCGGCACGGGCGCCACACGGCGGGCGATGAGCACGATCACGCCGACCGGCACCAGGAACAGCGCCCAATGGAGGTTGAAGTGCCGTGCCAATTCGGCCTGCATCACGGCGGCACCGCCGAGGTCCGCTTCTCCACTGCCGGAGCCCAGACCGGCAATGGTAAACACGATGAGCGCGATGGTGATGCTCGGCACGGTGGTCCAGAGCATGAAACGGATGTGTGTAAAAAGGTCCGTTCCGGCCACGGTGGGCGCCAGGTTGGTCGTGTCGGACAGCGGAGAGAGCTTGTCTCCAAAATAGGCGCCTGAGATGATGGCACCGGCGATCCACCCTTCGCTCAATCCCAACGCTTGACCAATGCCGATGAGTGCCACACCCACAGTACCTACAGTGCCCCAGCTCGAGCCTGTGGCCAAGCTCACCGCTGCGCACAGGATGCACGCCGCCGGCAGGAACACCTCCCGCGAGAGCACGTCCAGTCCCACGTCGATCAAGGTGGGTATGATGCCCGATACCAGCCACGTGCCGGCCAGCGCACCAATGAGCAGCAGGATCAGGATGGCCCCGATGGCATCGCCCAGGGTATCCTTGATGCGCTGCTCGAACAGGTCCCACTTTTGGCCGCGGTACAAGCCGATGGCCACGGCGACTCCCGATGCGAGCAGCAAGGCGATTTGATTGCTCCCGTAACTGCTGTCCTCTCCAAAGGCGACCACGTCAGCCGCTAGCAACAGCACGAGGATCACAATGGGCAGGAGGGAGAGGCCGAGGGCGGGGCGGATCGGGGTCATGGATTAATTGCTGGATTTCCTGCGCCTGACGTCTATGGCCAAGGTGGCCGGCGTGATGTTTTCGACACGGGCCGAGGCCCCCATTCTTTTGGACACTTCCGTCGCCAACTGCGCCGATGGGACCTCTGTGCGCGGGGTGCGCAGCCCTTCTACCAAGAGGCGCACCGGTTCTCGGTTCGGGATCCAGCGGCCCAACAGGTGGTCCCAAGGGGAGACGATGACCTGCGCTTCGGCGATGGAATCGATGAGGACGGCCTGCAAGCCCGTATTGGCCTCAGCACCAACCAGTTCTATTTGAAACCTGTAGGTGACCTCGCGGTCATCCTCCATGGTCCGGAGCAGCCAGAGAAAGGAAGCCAACCCCAAGCATATGGCAAAGGTCTTGCCGCGGATGGGCGTAAAGCTGAATGTGCGCTTACCCTCCGCCATCAGCTGCCGGCTTTGATGGCCTCTGCGTCGGCCACACCCTCTGCGGAGATGCCCCCCAAATCGACGCGAATCTCGCCTTTGGCCACCTGCAGAATGGCCGTTTTGTCATTGACATCAAGCACTTTGCCGTGGATGCCACCCACGGTGACCACCTTGTCACCTTTGGCAATGTTCTCCCGAAATTTCCGGGCCTCTTTCTGCTTCTTCAATTGGGGGCGCATGATGAAGAAATAGAACACCAGCATGGTGCCGAAGATGAAAACCAAGGTGCTGCCTCCACCTGCGGGGGAAGCCTGGGTCAAAACGAGGTTGATGGGGTTCATGGTCTGCAATAAATCTAAGGTGTCAATGTGGATCCCGGCCCCACAATGCGGGCTGAGAAATGAAGGGTCGACGAAGAAGGGACAGCATTGGTGACCACCGTGGCGTATTCCGCAACGGCGCCCACGCGCTCCCCCGCATCGAATTCAAGGATCAGTGTCCGGCTTTCTCCTGCCGGGATGGGGCCTTCGTCCCATTGGCGGGCGAGCGTGCATCCGCAACTCGGCCGAACCTGTGCAATGAGCAAGGGGGCGCTCCCCGTGTTTTCCAGCACGTATTCGACCTGGGTCACTGCGCCTGCCGCCAATATCCCGAGGTCCAAGGAGTCGTTGAGCCAAGAGGCTTCAGGCATCTCCTTTTGCCCATCTGCTCCGGGAATGTGAATGAAGGAAGCATCGACCTGTTGGTCATCGGATGCGCCACATGCGGCAAACAACAGCACGCAAACAGCGAAGCGGCATGCAGCAGCCATGTGCACTGGCCCCTCCTTCATCACCCGATGAGGCCCCTTCCGGTTTTGACAATGGTGCCGTCCTCGGTCATGGCATTGAACAGCTTGTCCAACACCCCGTTCACAAAGGCACTCGACTTGTCCGTGCTGTAGAACTTGGCCAAATCGATGTACTCGTTCATGGTCACTTTGAGGGGGATCGAAGGGAAGGATCGGGCTTCGGACAAGGCCATGCGCAGCAACAGCAAATCCATGGTTGCGATCCTTTCCAAGTCCCAATTGGAGGCCGCTTCTTCAATCAAGGCGTCGTGCTCACCGGCCAAATCCAAGCTCTTGCTGTAGAGGTCCTCGAGGAATTGGCGGTCGTCGCCGTCTTCCTTCCACATGTCGCTCAAGAGCACATCATCTGAATCCTCAGCAATGGTCTTGACCGTCTTGAGGACGATGGAACTGGCCAAATCCAAGTCGTCACTCCACAAAATGCTCTGTTCTTCAATCCACTCCTGCAGCCCCTCGTCGTTGACAATGTGCTTGCGGAACATCCGGTTGAGCGATTCTCGGTCATGTTGGAATCCGCGCTCTTCGTTGGCCATGTAGGCCAGGTATTCCTCACTGGCTACCAAGGACTTGAACAAGCGCTTGATCAAATCCTGCTCTTGCCCCCAACCCAGCTTCCGGTTGGCCGCTTCCTTCGCCAGCTCCTTGCTCTTGGTGATGACACGCAGGGGCTTGTTGTTGACGAATTTGGTGTTGGGGTGGAGGTCTTCCTTGGTGGGTTGCTGCTTTAACCTACCGGCCTCAATTCGCTCTATTGCAGCGTCTTGCAATTCGGCAATGAGCAGAAGCAACAACAAATACAACTCGTAGGTCTTCTCAAGGGAAGACTGGAGAAATTTGTGCGATTCTTCTACGGATCCCCCTTTATCTGCGTGGAGCGCATAGAGGGCATGCAGCACTTTGATTCGGAGCTGACGGCGATTGAACATGGTACAGAACGAGCGGTAAAGGTCGCAGAAAGTGGGAGAGGATTGACACAACAGCCAAAATCTCTGGGACTAATTTTGAACATGAGCCTTGGACAGACGTTCTCACAGCACAACATAACCGCAGCATGAATTCCCGTCCCACTTTTTCTTGCGCGCTTTTGTTGGCGGTGTGCTCCGTTTTTTGGTTGTCTTCCTGCGAGACCCCCATCGACGTTTCGCTGCCCGAGGCTCAGGCGTTGCTGGTGGTCGAAGGCCGCATCGAGCCCGGCCAACCGCCTGTGGTGCTCTTGAGCCATTCGCAGGACTATTTCGCCCCGGTGGATGCCTCGTTGTTGGGTTCGCTCTATGCCGGCGGCGGCACCGTGACCCTGACAGTGGATGGGGTGACGCACGTGCTCGATGAGATCTGCGCGGATGCCTTGAG
>ENA-UOXV01008265-UOXV01008265.1-marine-metagenome-genome-assembly--contig:-NODE-8265-length-10286-cov-10.452546_pt1 | contig 10286 bp, 9 predicted proteins | sample MGYA00238165_ERZ766961 | MGnify/ENA primary metagenome ERZ766961 (study PRJEB28924, sample SAMN03173240) | marine metagenome | biome: Marine; feature: Water; material: Subsurface seawater | place: North... | reverse complement strand
TGATAATTTAGAAGAAGAAAGACGACTATGTTATGTTGGTATTACAAGAGCTAGGAAAAAACTTTATATTTCTCATGCGCAAATGAGGAGACAGTATGGGTCTGATAACTATTGCCTGCCATCAAGATTCTTGAATGAACTTCCAGAAGAAGTTATTGAAGAGATTGGATATAGTCCAAAAAAATTCTTTAAAAGAGATAATAGGATGAATAAAAATACTTATAAGGAGAGCTCGATGATAGGAAAAAGAGTTATTCATAAAAAATTTGGAGAAGGAATGGTAACTTCAACAGAAGGCTCTGATTCAAATACTAGAGTTCAAATTTCTTTTGATGAGGTTGGAACGAAATGGCTGATTTTAGCAATCGCTAATCTCGAGATTATTTAATAAAATAAAATTATGAAAAGAAGAGATTTTTTTAAAAGCTTTAGCAGCGTTGCTTTATTAGGAGCGTTGCCATCTATTGTTAAATCCAAAGATCAAAAACCTGAATATAATTGGAAAATGGTTACCACATGGCCAAAAAACTTTCCTGGTTTAGGAACTGGAGCGCAGTATTTAGCTGATACCATACAAAAATTATCCGGCGGAAGAATTAAAGTTACAGTTTATGGTGCTGGGGAATTAGTTCCCGCATTTGAAATCTTTGATGCTGTCTCTAATGGGGTTGCAGAATTAGGACACGGATCTGCTTATTACTGGAAAGGTAAAAATGATACATTTCAGTTTTTTTCAACAGTTCCTTTTGGCATGTCATCTAACGAAATGAATGCTTGGCTTTATAAAGGTGGAGGAATGGAGTTATGGGAGCAAGCTTATTCCGACTTTAATCTAATTCCAACAGCAGCAGGAAATACTGGAGTTCAAATGGGAGGTTGGTTTAATAAAGAAATTAACTCTATACAAGACCTAAAAGGCTTGAAAATGAGAATTCCTGGTTTAGGAGGAGAGGTTTTAAGGAGAGCGGGAGGTACGCCAGTAAATTTACCTGGAGGAGAATTATTTACAGCATTAAAAACAGGAACTATAGACGCCACTGAATGGGTTAGCCCATACAATGACTTAGCTTTTGGGCTTCATAAGGCAGCAAAGTACTATTATTATCCAGGGTGGCATGAGCCTGGGACAACTCTTGAATGTTTTATTAATAAAGAAAAATTTCTTGAATTACCAGAGGATTTAAGGCAAATCGTACTTGGTGCTTCAAAGATAGCCAATTTAGATATGCTATGTGAATTCATTTCTAGGAACAATGATGCTCTTCATATTTTGCAAAATAAACATAAAGTTGACATTAGGCCTTACCCAAAAGAAGTTTTGAAAGAATTATATGAAATTTCGGGGAATGTAGTTAAGGAATTATCTTTAAAAAATGATTTTGCAAAAGAAGTTTACAATTCTTATACATCTTTTCAAGAAAAAACAAAAGCTTGGAATGAAATATCAATTAAATCCTACTTAAATATTTAAAAGTAGAAAGTCTGTACCAAAGACTATTTATAATTTATACTATTTATACAAAATAAGTAGATAAAAAATCTATATATTCAAAAAACAGAAATATGGGGAAAAAATGCAAGAATTACTTTTAAATCAATGGTTTAATTATTCAATTTTGATTTTGAATGCTATAGTAGCAGGCCAAGTATTGTGGTTCGCTATTAATATTAAAAAATCAAATACGCTAAAAACTATAATTTTTACCGTAGGTATAGCTTATGCAGTATCTATCGGTGGATTATTTAAGGCTCCTGGTTTTATAGTGCAGCCAGAAGTAGAGACATTTTGGCTATTTTTAAATGCGATAATTGGTCTATTTATTATTTATACATTCATAAAAAGTAATTTAATACCAGCGACTGTTTCATACGTTGCTATAGTTTTATCTTTAATTGGAGCTACAATTGTTTTTGGTGGTATACAAGAGTTCGGTATGAGGTATATGCCAACAATCTTGTTCTTTACAATATGTGTTTACTCTGGTGTCGGATTAATAATATATCAAGTTAAAGTAGCGACAATGCAAAAAATGCAAAAAAGACTTTCTTATGTTGCTGCTGGATTAGTTTTTACGGTAGTTTGCTTAAGTGCTTTTGATACTTATACTCTTGTTAGAGATACTTCCTATACTGGTGTTTCAGAGGGCTGGGAAGGCGGAGTTACTGAACAGCAAGATGAGTTAAGTAACTAGTAAAATAATCTTTATCCAAAAATCTTATTAGGTAACCAAGTAGTTATCTCAGGAACTATAATTATCAAAATTATAGTGATGATTTGAATTACGATAAAAGGTATTACTCCTTTATAAATATCAACAGTTTGAATACCTTTAGGTATTACGCTTTTTAAATAAAAAATTGCAAAACCAAAAGGTGGTGTTAAGAAAGACGTCTGAAGATTAATAGCTATCAGTATACCCAGCCATACAGGATCAATACCCATTGATAAAAGTATTGGCGCAACAACTGGAATTACAACATATGTAATTTCTATAAAATCCAGTATAAATCCCAATAGAAATATAGCGAACATAACAATTGATAGTTTAAAATAAATATCTCCAGGTAAATTAGACAAAGTATTATTAATAAAGATATCTCCCTCTAATCCTCTAAAAACAAGAGAAAATATAGTTGCTCCAATAAGTAAAATAAAAATCATACTAGTAATTTTTGATGCCTGAATAACTACATCTCTTAAAATCTCTAAATTTAATTTTTTATTAATAAAAGCTAGAAGTGTAGAACCAATAGCTCCAAAAGATGATGCCTCTGTGGGTGTAGCAATACCCAATATAATTACACCAAGAACTATTAGTATTAAAAATAAAGGAGAATACAAAGATAAGATAATTTCTTTGGCAGTAAAGTTTTTCTTTGATTTATACTCAGGAATTAGATCACTTCTAAAATGAGCAATATATACTATATATATAATATATAAGCCTACGAGAATTAAACCAGGGAAAATTGCTCCAGCAAATAAATCTCCTACAGAGATACTTTCTTGAGAAAAAATACCTAACATATTTTGTGCTTCTTGATATGAAGAAGACATGACATCACCTAGTAGAATCAGGATAATAGAGGGAGGAATAATCTGACCAAGAGTACCTGATGCTAATATAGTGCCCGTGGCAATTTTAACATCATATTTTTGTTTTAGCATTGTGGGTAAAGATAATAGCCCCATAGTAACTACAGTTGCTCCAACAATACCAGTGCTAGCTGCTAATAAAGCCCCAACAATAATGACAGAAATACCTAAACCACCTTTAACTTTACTAAACAAAGATGACATAGCCTCCAAAAGTCTTTCAGCAATTTTAGATTTCTCTAACATAATACCCATGAATATAAACATAGGTATCGCCACCAAAGTTTCATTTGTGATAATTCCAAAAATTCTACTTGGTAAAGCAAATAAAAGTGTTAAATCAAAATTATTTGTAAAACTACAAATAATTGCAAAAATTATAGATACCCCAGATAGAGTAAAAGCCACAGGATAACCTAGCATTAAAATAAATATCACAAATATAAAAAGTAACATAGATAACATTAAAAGTTTTTCCCGTTATAATTTTTAAATAACTCTGATATTGCTTGTAAAAAAAGTGTTAATGAAAGTAGTAAAATATATATTTTTAGCACATATAAAATAGGTAATCCTCCAGACTCTTTAGAAGATTCTAAAAGCAATATAGAAGAAAGAACATAGTTATAACTAGTTATAAAAATTAAAAGGCACGTAGGTATTAGAAAGAAAATTGTGCCGTAAAAATCTATAAATTTTTTTTTTCGAATAGAAAATTTATTATAAAAAATATCAATTCGAACATGCATATTATTTTTCAAAGTATATGCAGCACCAATTGTAAAGATTAAAGCATGCAGATAAATGATAATTTCTTGAATTGCAATACTGCCAAAATCTAGAACATATCTCATAAATGCAACAAGAAAAGTTATTAAAATCATAGGTATACATAAATAAGATGTTAGAATGCCAATCTTTTCATTGAAAAAATCTATCTTTTTAGAAATAATATTCATTAATCTATCTTAATGGTGTAATCTTTTAGGATTCTATCCGCAAGAATATTATAAAAAATATCTGGGTCTAATTGATGGGTAATTTCACCATCTAAAGGAAAGTGTTTGTCATGAAGTCGTGACAACCAAAACCTTAAAGCGGCGTGTCTAAGGGCATTTGGCCAAAACTCTTTTTCTACTTCCTTAATTATTCTATATTTATTGTAAGAACTAATTAAAGCGTCTTGTCGTTTTAAATTAATTGTGTAGTCCATATTTAAACACCAGTCATTAACAATTATAGCTAAGTCATAAAGATAATAACCATTGCAAGCGTAATAAAAGTCTATTACACCAGTTAAATTATCACCAATAAACAGTGCGTTATCTCTAAATAAATCAGAATGTATTACTCCTGATGGTAGATTTTTTCCTAAGCAATATGATAGATTTTCTAATTCATTATTTATTATGTTTATTTCGTAAGGTTTTAAAACAGGATTTAATTTTGTAGCTGTTTTTTTAAACCATTCGATATCTCTTAATCCAACATAATGCGCTTTATGTTTTTTTGAATGTAAATGCATTTTTGCCAAAGTCTCTCCAATTTGCATACACATCATTTCTGAAGGAGTTTTTTTTGTAATAGTTTTTCCTGGAAGAAGAGTAAAAATAGACAAAGGCTTATCTTTAAAATTTAGAACGCACTTTCCGTCTTTTGATTTAACTGGTATCGGACATGGAATTCTATTTGTTGACAATAAATCCATTAACTCAATAGCATAATTTAAATTTAAATTAGGTTCTTCAAAAATAGTTAATATGTATTTATTAAGAGAAGTTGTTAAATAGTAGTTTGAATTTGTTATTCCTTCACTGATACCTTCAATATCAACAAATTTACCTATATCGTACAGATTTAGTAATTGTTCTAGTTCTTCTTTTGTAAGTCGTGTATAAACAGACATAGGATTTTAATAATATTTTTGATAATGATTATAGCAATATAGAGCGTATGAATGGAAAACAAAAAGAAGATATTTTAGTTTTATTAGATGGAAGTGCCTATTTATATAGGGCTTATCATGCATTACCCCCTCTAAAAAATACAAAAGGTGAAAATACTGGAGCAATTCATGGTTTCTTAAAGGCATTGAATAAAATAATGACGGACTTTAACCCAAAACATATTGGTGTTGTATTTGATGCAAAAGGAAAAAATTTTAGACATAAGCTATATGATCAATATAAAGCTAACAGATCATCAATGCCCGAGGAATTAGTAGAACAAATACCAAAACTATATGAAATATTAAATTTATTAGGATACCCTCCAATAATTATATCTGGGGTGGAAGCTGACGACACAATTGGCACACTATCAGAAAAATTTAAGAGAAAGATCAACATTAAAATATTTTCCGGTGACAAGGATTTTGCACAGCTTGTCGACAAAAATGTATCAATAATTAATCCAATAACGTTAAATGTTATGGATAGGGAGGGAGTTAAGGAAAAATTTGATGTTAACCCTGAAAATATTATTGACTACTTGGCACTTCAAGGAGATAAATCAGATAATATTCCCGGGGTCCCAGGAGTTGGGAAAAAAACAGCATCACGATTAATTAATAAATATGGTGATGTGGAAAGTATAATTAATAAAAAAGATGATATTCCAGGTAAAGTTGGAGGTTTTATAAAATCTAACATAGAGCAATTAAAACTATCAAAAATATTAGCGACAATAAAACTGGATGTAGAAATACCTGAAAAATTAGAGGATTTAGTAAAGCACAAATCAAAAAAAGATGAATTAATAAAAATTTACGAAAGATTAGAGCTAAATTCATTTTTAAAAAGTGAAAACTTAGAAAAAAATTCTGGTTTTCAGATCGTTGCGAATAAAGAAAATAAAAAGGAATTAACAAAAAATTTTAATATCGTCACAAGTAAAAAAGAATTCGAAAAAATTTTAAAAAATATAGAAAAAAATAATTTTTTTTCATTTGATCTTGAGACAACAAGTCTTGATTACATGGTTGCAGAAATCGTAGGTTTTTCTCTAGCTCTAAATGTAAAAGAAAGTTTTTACATACCTGTATTACATGAAAATAATTCAAAATATAAGCAACTTGATATTAATTATGTATTAAATAAATTTAAGCCCATTCTTGAATCTAAAAACATAAAAAAACTTGGGCATAATCTCAAGTATGATAGAAACGTTCTATTGAATTACAATATTACACTGAATGCGATTGTGCATGACTCAATGTTACTATCTTACGTATATGACCCAACAGCAATAAGACATGGTTTAGATAATGCTGCGGAAAAATATTTATCATATAAGACAATTCATTACGAAGATGTTGCAGGAAAAGGTGCTAAACAGATACCTTTTGCACAAGTAGACATAGATACGGCAGCAGAATATGCCTGCGAAGACTCAATAGTAAGTTATGAGTTATATGATTACCTTTGGAAAAGAGTTTCAGAGAATAAAAGTGTTGTAAATATTTATACTGATATTGAAATGCCATTGCTTCCAGTATTATCTAATATAGAAAGAAATGGTGTTCTTATAGATCCAAATCAACTTCATATACTTAGTAAAGATTTGGAAAAGAGCCTACGAGAAATACAAAAAAAATGTTTTAAAATCACAGGTAAAGAATTTAATTTAAATTCTCCTAAGCAGCTTCAGGAAATTCTTTACATAGATATGGAGATACCAGTTACGAAGAAAACTCCAACAGGAAAGCCGTCAACAAACGAAGACACGCTTCAATTTTTAGCTCAGTCTCATGAATTACCTGCATTAATTTTAGACTATAGATCTTTAAATAAACTAAAGACTGGCTATACAGATAAACTACCTTTACAAATTTCTAAAAAATCTGGAAGAGTTCATACTTCGTATCAACAAGCAATAACATCAACAGGAAGACTTTCGTCAACAGAGCCAAATTTACAAAATATACCTATAAAAAGCTTACAAGGTAAAAAAATTAGAAATGCGTTTGTATCCGAGCCCGGAAAGAAAATATTTGCAGCTGATTATTCCCAAATAGAACTTAGAATAATGGCCCATCTTTCAAATGACAGTAATTTATTAAAAGCTTTTAATAATAATATTGATATACATTCTTTTACAGCATCAGAAATTTTTAATATTGATTTGAATAAAGTAACTTCAGATAATAGAAGGTCAGCAAAAGCAATAAATTTTGGATTGATCTATGGGATGTCATCTTTTGGTTTATCAAAACAATTAGGAATTTCTATTCCTGATGCCAAGGATTATATGGACATATATTTTCAAAGATATCCAGATATAAAATCATACATGAATGAGACAAAAGAATTTGCTAAAAAAAATGGCTACGTTCAGACAATTTATGGTAGGAAATTGTTCTTACCAGAAATCAATTCTAAGAATTCTCAAAGAAGAAAGTATGCAGAGAGAACAGCTATAAATGCTCCTGTACAGGGTAGTGCCGCTGATATCATAAAAATTGCAATGATTCAGATAGATAAATTATTAACTCAAAATAAATCAAGAACTAAAATGATAATGCAGGTTCACGATGAGCTAGTTTTTGAAATATTTGAAAATGATATTGATTCAGAAGTAAGTAATATTATTAACATAATGCAAGATTGTGTTAAATTAAATTTACCTTTAGCGGTGAACTATGGAATAGATAATAATTGGGGCGACGCTCATTAGATCTTTATTTTTGTATTTTCAATAATTCTTAAGGCGTTATCAACACCATCACCGTTTTTCGCAGAAAAAGTTTGTATATTTGATATATTTTTATAGTCGCTTAACATATTTTTTGTAGTAATCTTTGTTTTCGCTTTTTCACTATTACTAACCTTATCTGATTTTGTCATAATGATATTTGCATTTATATTAAAATTTTCACATAGCTCTAGCATTGCTTCGTCCAATCTACCAACGCCTCTTCGTATGTCTACTGCTATGAACATAGAGACTATATTTTTTCTATGTTCTAAGTAACTCATAACCATTGTTTCCCAAGAGCGTTTTACATTTTTTGGTGTATTAGCAAAACCATAACCGGGTATATCAACAAAACTAATATCATTATTTATTAAGAAGAAATTAATTAATTGAGTTCTTCCCGGAGTTTTACTAGTAATGGCCAATTTCCTTCTGTTGCAAATTTTATTAAGCATACTTGATTTTCCAGCATTAGATTTTCCTGCAAAAAAGAATTCTGGAAAAATATCTTCTGGATACTGAGATGGTTTAGTAGCACTTTTAACAAAATCTGATTTTTTTATATTTAGGGGCATTTTTATCACTTTTAATATATTGGTTTTTTCCAAAATAGTATACAATGTTTGAAATGGAATTATGAAATAAATTAGAGGAGAACAAATGCAAAATAAACTTTTCAGCAGGGCTATTTTCAGCCTGATAATGTTGCTGTTACCTAATTTTGTGTCCGCTGATGAGGCCGCAATTAAGGCTGGCGAGCAGAAGTCTATGATTTGTACCGCATGTCATGGTATTGAAAATAGTAATAACCCTGAGTGGCCTAATTTATCCCAACAAAGTAAAAAGTATTTAATAGAGCAACTTCATGCATTTAGAGGTGGAGTAAGAAATAATGCTTTGATGAGTTCTCAAGCAATGGGTCTTTCTGACCAAGATATAGTAGATATTGCTGCTTATTATAATAGTATTCCATCAAAAAAAGGTGAAATTGATAGCTCTGCTAAAAATGTAGAATTAGGGCAAAGTATTTATCGTGGTGGAATCTATGATAGAGGTGTTCCAGCATGTATGTCGTGTCATGGCCCTAAAGGTTTAGGAATTGATAGGACAGGTTACCCTAAAGTTTCAGGTCAGCATTCTGTTTATACTCTCAATAGATTAAAGAATTATAAAGAAGGTTATGATGATAGAAATTCAGTTAGTAAAAATTATTCAATAATGAGTGGTATATCATTCAAATTATCAAATTTAGAAATGAAAGCGCTTTCAGAATACTTACAGGGTTTATATTAAGCTCAGGAACAACACGAATGATTAAGAAAATATTATTTCTACTTATTGTTTTTAGTTCAACTGTTTATGCAGAAGAAAAATTTAATGTAGGAATAGATTTTGAATTAATGAATGATAGTCAAAGCCCTTATGTATTAAAAAAAACTGAAAAAATAATGGTTGTAGAAGCTTTTTGGTATGGTTGCCCACACTGTTACGTATTTGAAGATCATCTATCAAAATGGAAAGAAAAAGATGCGGATGATATTAATTTTATAAATATGCCAGTGGTTTTTAATAAACCATGGTTATTACATGCAAGAGCATTTTATACTATGAAGGCATTAGAAAATTCTGAGCAACTCCATAAGAATTTTTTTATCTCTTACCATGAACAGGGTAGAACATTTCCTAACGTAGAATCAATATTAAACTTTCTTGAAAGTCAGGGAGCTGATATAGAAAAAGCAAAAAAGATTATATCTTCAGAGAGTGTTTCCAAGAAAGTGCAAGAAGCAAATTACTTATTGGAAAGTTATAAAATTGACAGTGTTCCAGCAATTATTATAAATGATAAATATAGAATTTCTGGTAGAATGGCAAAAACTTACAAAAGAATGATAGAAATATCTGAATATATTATAGATTTAGAGAGAGCAAGTAGAATAAAATAATACAGATGCGCCCATAGCTTAAATGGATAGAGCAACAGCTTCCGGAGCTGAAGATATAGGTTCAATTCCTATTGGGCGTTCAAAAACAATTAATAAAATCTAATAGAAGAAGGAAAAATTAATGAACGATAAGCAATTTATGACAGTTTTATTAGGCGTAACTGGAGTCATAGTAATTATTTTTTTTATGATTTTCTTTATTGCACAAATGATTGCCCCAGTATCTAAAAAAACAGATGAATTTACAAATAATTCTGTAGTACAAAGAATAGAACCAGTTGGTAAATTAAATTATGCTGGATCAGGCAGTTCAGACAATAAAACAGAAACTGAAACTGTATCTGTCGAAAGAGAATCTATATGTAAAACAGCAGAAGGTGATTTTAAAACTTATGAAGTAAAAATGCTTAATCAAGGAGATCAAGGGTCTATGATCTTCGAACCAGCTTTTATAAAAATCAATACATGTGACAGTATAAAATTTGAAATGGTTGACGCAGGTCACAATGCAGTTACCGTTGCTGCGCCAGCTGGCAGTGTGCCGTTTG
>ENA-UOXV01008264-UOXV01008264.1-marine-metagenome-genome-assembly--contig:-NODE-8264-length-10287-cov-6.802873_pt1 | contig 10287 bp, 11 predicted proteins | sample MGYA00238165_ERZ766961 | MGnify/ENA primary metagenome ERZ766961 (study PRJEB28924, sample SAMN03173240) | marine metagenome | biome: Marine; feature: Water; material: Subsurface seawater | place: North... | reverse complement strand
GTGGTTTCTGCGCGGTCCTAAATGGCCGCGCAGTCGTGAGGTCGACATGGCTTGATCCCCTCCTTCTTGTCCCCTCAGAACACGGAGCAGTTGACTGAATCGTCATCTCAATTAGAGCTTTACACTGAATAGATCCGAATCCCAAGGGGCATGTCAGGGGAGCGCCGACCACTTGTAGACGGCGACGAGGAGCGCTTGAGGCCGATCAACAGATTTGCGATGCGCACATGGACCACTGTCGTCATTTGGCTTGCCGTGATAGCGCTCGTTGGTGTTATTCTGCAAAGGCAAGGGAACGGAAGAACTGTGCTAGATGACCAGGTCGAAGACCCGCTCAGCGACTTGGACAGCAGTGATTACGCGTGGCGGGGTCTTAATTCAGACAACTATGACCCTGTGTCCGAGAACATTCTTGCCACAGATGATGAGGCGTTTGATGTCCCCTTCACGTACACAACCCGCCCCTTGTCACGACCATGAGATCTTGGAGACCCACTGCTAGTGTGGACGCCGTTGCAAACCACGTATGCGTGTGAACGGCTTTCAAGCATTCCGCAACTCTGCATTTGCGAGCTGCAACATTGATTTCAGTTGTCATGCCATCTCTTTTGAGCCCTTCGTTAGCTTTTTCTGGGTCCTGCGGGTTGCCTCGATGGCAAGGAGAATTCTGACGAGAGAGGGATTGAGCAGGGGATATGCGCCAAAAAGCTTGCACTGGAAGAAACCGGCACCGCCGATTCACAACGTGTTCGATGAGTTGCCCAGCGGAAAGTTTTCTGAACCAAAGTCCATGGAGCTGCACGCGATCGCGGGCCCTCCTCCTCCGGCGGCCAATGTTGTCACAGACCTGCCGCTCGACTACTAGGATTTTCTTGAAAGAATGGCGACTGGTCTTGAAGGGATGGTGACTGTGGTAGAGAACGCATTTGCAGTGGAAAAGTAGAGATTCCTTCAACCGCGTCTCCTTGCTTGTCATGACCAAGGCGGTACCATTTATTTCTCACACACCTCACGCTCCACAGCAGCACTTTTTGATTGTTTTGAAAAACACAGACTGGCCGAAAGGGATGTAGCTTACAGCATACCTGCACATGTTGGACCAATAAGTCGCACCGGATCGGGGCTGGATATGATACAGTGCTTTTCAGCCGACTATACGAGTAAAACGGCTCTGATACCATGCCAGTGCCAACATCTGGAGGACCAAGCAGCACATGATCAGAACCACACGCTCCAGATGCGAAAGTGCCTGCAGTAAGACAAATTGACATCAGCCGGAAGAATAGAATACTGTTGAGATCATGCTGCATTTCGCAGGTATGCAGGAAACGCCGGCCTCGATGCAGCCTATCTTGCAGGACAATCATGACACACGGACGGGGAGGAAATGTAGTAGCAGTTACCGACGTGAAAGCAACCACCAGCGTTGCTACCATCATGGTGAGGTACACAGCACTTGGTACGGCTCGTCGGCTTCCAAAGAGATTTTTGCACTGCCGTACTGGACCAACCAAAAAACACATGCTTCCCATGGAGAGCAAGTTTCCCAACCTGCCAGAATTGTAACTCTCAGATATCTCTCTATGACAAATCCAGAACCCCAGCTTAGTTCCGTCGCCCCCTTCAAAAAGGGTCTGCTCACGTGAAACAGACAGCGAATGGCGTCGGATTCCCCAGCATCAATTCCGTAAGTCGTACGAGCGAGAAGCTAAAGAGAAAAAGAGTTCAGAAGATTCGCGACTCAGTAGTATGGATCATGCAGCGCTGATGCACTTGCAAAAGAATTCATCCAACGAACTCAAAAACGCGGGATATACCAGTTGAGGAAGAGCCCTGCACCAATACAGCCTGCAAGGCATCACACGTGTCATGATTCCGCAACGCATCACATGTTGCCCCACGTTGGGAATCCCAAGCATTTCGGTACGTCCAGTATATCGGGCCATCAGATACCTACAAAACCGATGATACGCTCTTCATACGTCAAGCTGAAGCACGTGTCTCCTGCCGCTGCTGCCTCTTCAATCTGAGCACCCCGCAAGATTGAAGGTCAGACAGAAGAGACCAAGACAAAGCATCGCATCAGATAAATGGACCCTGACAGCAAGCAATTTTGCCAGCAGAAAAGTAACGCAACGGGTTCACTGGTGCGAAGTCGGGGCAAGAGGTTGTGGAGCAAGCTCTGGACTCGAGCCATGACTGTGCGCGTCCTAAGACTCAAAAATGATCCGACTTCTTCTCCAGGGCGGGAACTTCTAGTCAAGTCAGGCTGGCTTGGCAACCTGTTCCCTCAGGGTGGGTTGCCGTTGATCCCGGCCCAGAAGCGAGTCGAGTGCCTCCTTTGCATCGTCCATTCTTTCGGTGCCGCTTTGCCAAAACCGCTGCGACCGCGTGGCACTCCCCAAGATTCTTCGGCCAAGAATATTCGATGATAGCTAGCTGCTTTACACCCAGCATTGTTGATCCGTTATGTACGATGCCGCAGCGTGGTAGAGTTGAAGCTGTCGTCGGGTGGGATACACGCGGTGGCTCAAGGAAAGTCTGGCCCACGCACAACTGGTTTGCAGGTCCATTCCCAAGCGAGCGGATACATGGGCGGGGACCTTGTGCTCGGGCTGACCCCTGAGAGCAACAGATGCCGACTTTGGACGCGGCAATGCAGCGCGTGCTGCTTCACTAGCTCTCCCAAAGCCGGCGGTTCGAGCATTCGGAAAGCCACATGAACGTCGAAACTTTGTGAAGCCGGACCTTATCGCGAAAGCTCCATTCAGTTGCCACGTGGGCAGTCAAACCCAACCACGGATGTGCAAGGTGATTCTTTGCCGACACAGCGCTGATAACAACCCTTGGCAACTGCTTTTCAGCATCCGCACTCAGACCTGGCGACGCGGTACAGGAGCATCGACCTGCAGATGTTGTGAAACAAGAGAGAAAACAACGTGAAGGGGTGAAACACAAGGGCGGAAAAGAAAAGTGTGGGGCTATCTGGAGTGCATCTCCCGAGATGCTCTGGTGATGCCTCGCATCCTCGCCGTTTTGGTCGCGGTTTTCTCTGATCTAGATAGTCCTATTCGATTGGCAGGATGCTTGGGAGTCACGAGACTAGGAACCGCCTGCCGCATGGAGAGGTTGGGAGCGTGAGACCTGTGTATAACTCCGCCGGTAATGGAATCCTTTGGCTCAAGCCTTTGTCTGGTCCTCCTGTCACAAACGTATGTATTTGCTTCAGGCTGAGTCCCCCTCGTGTTGCGCCCAGGATGCGCAGTTTCCAAGGCGTCCCCGCTCGGAATCTCGCCCGCCGCGTACCGCATCAAACTAGAAGAAGGTGCGTGTGATGCATTGGAAGGATAATTTTGACTGCGTGCGCACATCGAATGGCGCGGCTAATCATCAACGCGACTGAAGTGATTTCTGTAAACAAGAAACGCACTCCATCAAAAGATTTGGGATCGCATGTAGTGCCAGCTGACGACAGGATCATCATATCACATCATGTCATCGCTCAAGGGACGCACGCACGCTACGCCGAAGGGAAAGGAAGGACGACCGCAAAGTGCGCCTGCGTCCCTCGGGCAAAGTGTGGTAGTGTCACACTGTTAGTGTGCGTTTGTCCTGCGAGAAGATTTCGTCTTTACTCGTGAAAGACGCGCCACGCACTCTCAGCAATATAATGCTTTGCTCACCAGCTGCTGTATCACTCAACGCATTCTGCAATTAGAATCACTCTACAAGCTGATTCTGGCAGCGGATACACGACTGGATATCGCACATAGAGGATCCGGGGTCAGCAACGCGCTCGAAATTTGTCGGACACGCAGATCTCCTCATAGAAAGGAGAATGGATCGCTAGCATCCTTCAGACCGAGTTTTTGCTGCGTCTGCGCCGATACCTGTGGTGGAGGTTGTCCTCCTGACATACTCATACCACCCATGCCACCCATGCTCGCGGCCCCCATGCTTATACCGCCGCTCCCTAAGCCACCCATCTGGTTTCCCGCCGAAAGGCCCATTCCTCCCATTTGGTTTTGGTTTCCCCCGATGCCGCCAAAGCCACCCAACCCCCCCACCTGGCCGCCGCCCATGGCCATGCCTCCCATGCCTCCTCCCATGCCTCCTCCCATGCCTCCTCCCATGCCTCCCCCAATGCCCATGCCGCCCATGCCCATGCCGCCCATCTGGCTACCACTCATGCCACCCATTCCCATGCCGCCCATTTGATTTCCGCCCATGCCGCCCATGTTGCCCACACCGCCCATATTTCCAACGAGCCCCTGGTTGCTCTGCATAGAGCGCATAGGGCCTGGCACCGGGTGCCGCAAGTGAGCCAACACCAAGAGAGAAGCTTTCTATGGACGCTTTTCAAGAACCCTGACTGACGAAGAAGGCGTGAAAAGGGGAAGTACCACTGCTCGGAGCTGGCGGAACGCTGTTTCCAGTGAGCGAGAGATTATCAAGATTGACCAGCGAATCCATCGCATTCTTGGCATTGACAGGCTTGCTGGAAGCCGCTTGCATACCCAGCCCAGTCCCGCCACTCATGCTCACCCCACTGGTTCGGTTCGCAGGAGCCGCGCCACTGAAGTCCCCGAAATCGCCCCCAAAGCCACCTCCGGCACCACCACCACCACCACCACCAGATGACGAAGACGGCGGCCCAAAAACATCGGCTAGCAGGTCGACCGCGGGAGCATTCGTTGAAGGTGCAGCAGATTTCGTCAAAGGCGCACCGAAGGGGTCTGTCCCGAAGGTGCCGAAGTCGTCCGACTCTGCCGCCTTGCTTCCACTTCCTCCGTCTCCGAAGGGGTCAGGACCAAAGTCAGCCCAGTTGTCTGCAGCAGAGGGGATAGTTGCTACTGTGATCGCTGCAGGAGCTGTGTTGAAGTCCAGAAGGGAGCCCTGTGCGGCCCCTCCGCTTGATGCACCAGACGTAACTTCGCCTACAGGCTTGATGTTGACCTTCAGCGTAGCCGTTTTGGCAGCAGGCGTATCATCACCCCATTCATCCTCATCCTCTATGTTCTTCTGTCGCTCTTCCAACTTGGATCCGAATCTGATTCAGGTCAAGTTAGGAGTGGGTATTTTTTCTGGGTCTTGCCGAGCTAGATGGTCGCTGGAATGCGGCTCGCAGGGCAGGACTTCTTGATACCGTGAATCATCGAACGACTCTTTCGACTCATCCTTCCTTCGCGAGGATCGATCCCAGTCGCGGTCATCGTCCCGGAAGCCGCCGGAGTTGCCAGAGCGGTAGTCCTCTGAGCTGAATCCTCCCGAGGAATTATTGTGAAAACGGTCGCGCGCACGCCGAGCCTGCGACCGGATGATACAATGTCCATGACAAAGTCAGAAAGGCAGTACTCAATCACGCATAGTCTTGTACCCTCGCAGATTAGGATTTTTACGAGGTTGATTGTCAGGCCAGGACCTTCTCACGTTCCTCAGAGAGGCGATCTGCGGAGGAGAGGAGCTCCACCAGCTGCTTTGATTTTTCTCGAACATTGATGCCCTGATCCTTTCCAGTGTCTGGCTCAACATAGTCGAACCTGAAATACGAATAGAGCGCGGTATCAGGAGTGCCTGCAGTTGGAACGCAAGGGTACTCCAGATCGGAACCCACTTGCAGGCAATGTACACAACAGGATGCCAGCAATCTGAAAATTGAACAAACCGGCGGAGAGAATCGAATCGATCGATTGAATCACGGCAATCCTCAACAAAACGCTTGGAACCGTTCTTGATGCAGTAGTCTAGCACGTTGAGAGCCTTGTACACCTAAGGTGATAAATCAGCTTCAGCCGTAAGAAATTACGGATGGCCTTTTGCCAGCGATTTCTCAGTTCAACTCCACAGGGACCAACATAATGGTCCTAACTGCACCAGAATTACAAGGCTAGAACGCAGGACATCAATAACGGCATGGAATTGGCAATGAGAAGTGAAAGGACCTTGCGCCAATTGCTACTCGGCTCCTTGAGACGTTCGTACAGTACCTGGAAGATGATCATGCGCTGCTGGCTGTCGGCAGTAGCTGTGGCAATCTCATGTAGCACTGTTCCGGAAGGACCCCACGCCTCGCTGCCATCTCAACTCGTCGTCAGTGTGTTCCATAGGCCCAATGCCCCACCCCTCCAACCATGAGAACGGAGAATCCTTTTCCATCACGGCTGCGGCTGGGAAAGGGTAGGGGGTAGATGCCTTCCCGTTGCGTCACGGACCTTCGCCTCCATCTCGCTCATGTTCATAACCACAGCCCGCCTTCATCCCGCCCCGTACAATTAGCCACCCGAAGTGTCGACCAAACCAAGCCTGGCAACGGGTGTTGCGCCTCGCAGCGTGTGAGCTATGCTGGAATCGCGCTTACCCCTTTTTGAAAAGGTCCTTGCCCATGGAGAACGCCTTGTGTGCCTGTTGGGTCATTGTATGAGCAGCGCGCAGTTGGCCTTAACAAGATGGGCGGGTGAAATAGGGATCGGCATAAACAGACAGGGGAACACGGGTACAGAGACACAGAGGTACAGAGACACAGAGGTACAGAGACACAGAGGTACAGAGACAAAAATGGACAGTGACACAGAAGGACAGAGAGATAGAGAGATAAACACGGACTCTCGGCGGCTAGAGTCTTTGCGATGCTTCGAGACTGGACAAGTGGGACGTCACCATTCCATTGAGATCGTCTGTTCTGAATCCGTCCATCGTGTGCAGCGAAGCAGTCGACAAATCAACCTGCAAACAAGGTCGTGGGAAGGTCTGAGTATAACCATCCAAAAATTGTGCGTGACTAAGAATCGGCTGCCTCTCCCTCGCGCTGCATCGTTGCCCAAGAAGGATTGCACCTCACTGCCCCGTGGTCGCCGACACGGGCTCAAAATTCGAGCTAAAATGGGGGGTATTTTAACCGACGAAGTTCAATTAGGCAGGCTGGATGTCGCCCGACCCAGAAGTGAGCTCTACGCCAGGCAATCTAGAACCCGCAAGTAATACGATTGCCCCTGATACAGAGTATGTGCTTGGAGAAAGTGCGGCGCTCCAAGCTGAGATAGTGCCTGCCGAAAAGATCACCGAACGAAGTGCAACCGACAACGGAGATACGAGTTCGAGAACATCAGTGGACGAGGTTTCACCTGGTTTTGAATCGGCAGCTGAGCTTGAACACGGTGCCAACAACGTTGGTTCCGGTACACCGGGATCATCTCATTCTGTAAAAAATGTGAACTCAGCTGGTTCGCAGGTAGACACCTGCGATACGGGAGAGGTCTCCTCTCAAGTGAAAACGCCGGCTGACGAGTCTGGCGGCGGCACAAATGTGGATCACGCTGGTTCCAGGGACACGGTCGTGCCTAATCCTTGCGGAGGAAGCATCGACGCTCCAAGCACAAAGAATCATCCAGGGCTCAACATGGAAGAAGCCAGTGAAATCAAAGTTAACGTGCCTGATGCGTCCACTGCACCTGAAGGAGCACTGAACTCCGATCAGGACGATTCGCTGGTCAATGCGCCGAACGTTTCAGGAGAACATGACACGGGAGGGGGGGGGGGGGGGGCAGGACAGAGGTCAAGTGGAGCCGCTCGCTGAGCATGATTCAATCAACGTGCCTGCGGTTACCGCAGAGTTGTCGGAGGTGGCGAGAGACGCCGACAATCTGCAAGAGCATAGAGAAGATAATCACAGCAAACAATCGCAGGGAGAAAATGTGTTGGACGTCGACGAGTATATTGGTGTAAAAGACCCTTCACAAACTTCAGACGCTACCTCTGTTGATGAAGGTGGGGAAATCATCGCACCCACGTCATCGCAAGGTGACGAAGTCGTGGGCGACTCCAGAGAGGAGGAAGAAGGAGAGGACTTGGAACCTGCACGTATTTGGGGTGCTTCAATCGCTGGGCCAGGATGGGAGACGCCACGCGCAAGTGATCATGAGGAAGAAGAACACGCGTCAGAGGACGAGCAAGATGGCAATGGAAACGCTGTTGCGAAAGATGCCGACTCCGTGATACCAGAAAGTAGAGATCAAGAGGACATTGCAGGTGTATGTGTGCGTACGTCAAATATTGCTGCATCAGCGCTTCGTGACCACACTCAGCCTTCAAGCGCTACGCCGCGAACGAGAAACAAAGTGTCGCTGTCGCCGCCAACCGATGCTGTGGAGCTCGCGCCCGCGACTGTGACAGCTGTCAAGCCCCGCTTCAACTTGAGCAAGAGGATCTCGCCTTCCTACACTGGTACACACCAGGCCCCTGCAGTCGCAAGACGGGAGCTAGCAGACGAACGGGAGGAAGAGCTGCGCAGCGGGGACAACAAACTTGGCGGAGAACTCGCAACAAGTGAGCAGCGGCGTAAGGTTGGGTTGAGCGGCTCCGAGGAAGCTACTCCCACAGAACACTGCGGAGTTGATGATGGCCCGCGCCTGTCTTTCGCAAGGCCATTGAAGATTCGCGCCGCCAGTCCCTCGTGCCAAGCCACCATGGAGGCTGCCGCACAATCGCCGCAAGTAATCGCTGATGATGAGCTGAAGGAGCTCCACTTTGGCGAGGAGCAAGACGACAATGAAGATGAAGATCGGGAAAGAATGCAGGCGGAGGGAAATGGAAATTTGTTCGACGGGTTTCAGCAGCCGCGAACGGTGACGGTCACTACGCCCACGGACGGGCGGTCAGGCGGGTCGGAGTTCAACGACTCGCAGAGTGGGCTGGAGCAGCGCTCGGCTACAACTCCGCCCCAACAGCACAGATCGGATGGAACGACCCCGAGGCAGTGGTCAATTTCAGATACCGCGCAGGGGGGCAAGGGCAGGCGCGCAGGCGCGCTGCTGGCAGGACTCCAGGCGAAACAGGCGCAGGTCGAAGAGAAGATCGCGGAGCTGCAAGCGCAGATCTTGTCAGCGCTGGGAGACGATGCAGCGCTACTCGATGCGGGACAGATTGAGGAGATCAATATTCGCGTTGAAAAACTGATCCAGATGCGGGGGCAGATCGTCATCGCCATATCGAATCAAGAAGCGCTCTCCCCGCCCTCTGCACCCCGACAGCATGTCTTGCAAAATCGCCCCTCCGAGGTACAGGACCACTGGATTGCGTCGCCGTCGCCGCAACGCGTTCCTTTGGGAGAAGCTTGGGGTGCGCGTCAGGACATGAGGCGTGGAGTGCACGAGGACTTGCATGGAAGCGGGGCGATGGGGAGAAGTGCAGGAGCACCATCAAGAAGGCTGCACGCAAATATGCCTCGCGACCGCGAAAATAGTGCCCATGTCAGCACCCCACCCTAATCTAGTCTCCCGCGTCTAGCCTGGAGGATTCATAGATTACGGATCCTGTGCAGGTTGCGCCGCACGTTTCTCTGCAGCCGGTGCAGGGCAAGTCGCGGCTCCCAGCGTGCTTTCGGCAGCATGCCCCAGGACAACTGCCATCGTACCTGGCCAAGATGGCAGGGCGGCCGCTGGGCGAAATTCAGTCCAAAGTTGGGATTGATTTAGGTCGAGCACAGGGTCCACGTGAGCACGAGGAGCCGGCACGTCCTTGGCAGAACAGCCATGATCGAGACGCGCGAGCGAGACAGTGGCGCGGGGACTCTGCAGGGTCGGATGAAAGAGGATCGAGTGGGGGTCTGCTCCATCTGATGGACCAGGACGCGGTGCATGTTGGGTACCGTGTGGCGGCTGGGCAGCGAGGCGCGCGGGTGGCTCAGCGGTACGCTGGGCGGGCGGGCGAGATTGAGCGGCAGCAAGCGGCCGACGCGCGACGGATCCAAAGCAGAGACCGGCTTGTGCACAACCAGATTGCTGTCGAGGCCCGCCAAGAGGCACGTGCCGCCAAGATACAGCGCGTTGCTCCACGTGGCGCGCCAATGCCACCGACAAGGGCCATTCGCCAATTCAACGGCGCTCGTGATGGCCCGGTAGGCCGCCCATTTTGAAGGTAGTATTGAATCAGGCATCGGGTGAAGGGGTTGTGTATGGGCTGCTCGAATGAACGAATGAGTTGGCATAGGCTGTATATCCCCTCCTCGACAACTCGCCACGCAACCTCAGACGCAACACGCAGTCACACTCCCCGTCAGAACATTCGGTGGCAGTTCTTCGGGATTCTCCCAAAGTGCAGTGCCTCCGATCTGGGGCCACATTGTCCAAGAGGTGTGCATGATCTTCGCGTACAGAGGCAGTGTGACCTCGGACAAGACCGGCCTACAGACCAAAGACAAAACCAGGAAGCGGACAAAAACGAGAAGCATCCGTTTATTGACAAACAGTCGCAAATCGCAGAGCAAAAAACAGTGGGCGAGCAGGGGCCGGG
>ENA-UOXV01008262-UOXV01008262.1-marine-metagenome-genome-assembly--contig:-NODE-8262-length-10288-cov-5.198378_pt1 | contig 10288 bp, 11 predicted proteins | sample MGYA00238165_ERZ766961 | MGnify/ENA primary metagenome ERZ766961 (study PRJEB28924, sample SAMN03173240) | marine metagenome | biome: Marine; feature: Water; material: Subsurface seawater | place: North... | reverse complement strand
TGTGTAAAAAAAATTTAAGCTTACATAAACTAAGAAAAATAGCAATGGAAAATGGGGTAAATATTTATTCAGAAGCTAAAATACGTTTAAATAAAAAAACCGGTGAACCATTAAAACCTAAAAAGGTATTGTGTGGAACTTTAATTAAAAGACTAAAAGATGCTGGTATGGATTATTTATTTGAAGGAAAACATAAAGACATAAATAAAAATAACCAACTATATCCAGAATTATTATTTAATGACGAGGATGTTCAACCATCTTCTTTATTTAATGATGAGGATGACAGACAATCGTTTGTTGGTCCGTGTAAAAAAAACTTTATAATGCGCGATGGTACGTGTGTTGATATAAGTTCTTTGTCGCAATCACTTTGTAGTGGCGATGATTTATTGTGGAATAAACTGGATAACCCTCCAAGATGTGTTAGAAAACCAAAACCACCATCAGAAAGATTATTTCCTCCACCACTACCTAAACCATATACACCATATTACGGTGTTATTCAAGCTGACCCTGCTTGTGATTCTGAATTTAAAAAATTTTTAAAAGCTAATCCTAGTATGAAAAAAGAATACAAAGGATATGCGGTTGGTAGCGGACCGTGTTCTTCAAGGGAATTCATACCGACACGTTGGGGTGTAGATGAGGATGAATTATCAGATTATGGTGATGAGGCTGGATTTGATATGAATTTTGGAGCTAGACATAGACTAATGTCCGGCGCCAAACGTGTCGGTAAAATTGTTGTTAATGGACGTTACCGTGTAGTATATAAAGGTGTAGAAGGAGGTTTATATTATCACAAAGATGGTAAAAAAATATACATCAATAAAAAAAGATTAAACAAAAAATAAATAATTGTAACAAATACTATTTTAAATATGCTAATCCTTGTAAATAACAATCCGCTAAATCATCTTTTTTCTTACTTTGCATAAAAAAATTTAAATATTTATTATAAAAAATATAGTTAGTATTTATTTTTTCTTCTAAACATATTTTAGTTTGTTCGATGGCAGCTTTTTTATTATAATAATAACTTTTTCTTTTACCAGCTTTACCTTTAATCGTACCGTCTATTTTTCCTTCATTTTTAAGTTGTAACGACTCTGTCTCTCCACAAATTTTCAATTTGTTTTTAGCGGAATAATATATAATTTTTATTTTTTTACTTTTTTCATAGCATAAACGTAATGTAAAATACACATATATCGCTGTACTGATAATCCGCATTTGAGGATTAAATGAAGGTTGTTTTTCAATTAAAATAATATCGGTTTCCAGTAAATTTGAATGATTTTCTAATTCTTCTATTAATCTAATAATAACATCACCGCCTTTAGGTACAGAGCAATCAATAATGTTCCAATCCAATATGTCAGCTGTTTCAGAATCAATTTGACAATATGCTAAATTTCGAATTCCTACATCAAATGATAAAATAATCATTATTAATATAATTAATTTATTTTATCATTTTAAATTGTTTTACTAAATTAGATTTACTTAACTTTAAAATGTTTTTTTATCATTTACAAATGATTTGTAATGATTTAAATCATTATTCAAATCATTATTATATTTAGATTTAGGTTCATTTTTTTTAGAAATATCTTTTATATCCCACGATATATAAATATACTGAATACTTATTTTTACTATATAAAATCCTTCTTCTTTTAATTTTTTAATTAAGTATTTACTAATTTTTTCTATATTATAAGGTATTTCTCCTATCAAAAATGCGGGTATAGTATATATACAGTTTGTTTTACTAAAATTAGCGTAATTATTTATTTTATCTTTCACAGAATGTAGTATTTTATTTTTTAAACGTTCTTCTCTTTCGGACCGTTTTTTTTGAATTGACAATATATTCTCAACATCTGGTGATAACATTAAATGTATATTACACTAATTATTTTATTTATATAATTTTATTAAAATAAAACCAATTAAATTTTATAATAATTAACATTGTCATATGTAAAATATGCGTTATTATCTCTCACACACGGTAATTTGATACATAAACATCCTGTCAGTCCCTGAATGTCCGGCATTTGATCACCTACAGATAAAATTATATTGTTTTTTTTACTTAATTGTTGTTTTAGAGCAATTTTAAAATTTAAATCTGGATAATTATTATTATGATATATTTCGTCGTATTTTATTCCTAATAATTGTAAATTTTTTACGGATGATTTTTCAGACTCGTATGGTCTGGCTGTGATTATAATAATTTTAAATCTCAATTTATTACATAATTTAATTATTTTCACGAGTTGGGGTATTTCAGGAAATAACATATAATTTTTAATCCAATTATTCGGAAATATTTTATTTGGAAATAAATTTACACTGTCTGTAAAAACTAATGTATCATCAATATCAAATATAACTGTATTTTTTTTATACTTCGGGAAATTTGTTAAATAATTGTAAAGTAAATAATATATTTCATTTAATTTATTATAATATTTTCCTGAATTTGGCCAACCATTGAAATATTCTTTTGATGTGTTCATTTATTAATTTAAATATATTTAAATTGTTATAAATTTATAATATATATATAATATTTTATTTATATCTATACACCATCATCATCATCATCATCATCATCATCATTATATTCTATTATAGTTTCGTCATCACTTTCGTTATCACTTTCATTATCACCTTCATTAACTACATTACTTTTAATATTTTTTCCAACCGCATCTGGGAATAATACTCTCTGTTTTATATCGGTTGTAGGAACTTCAACGTCTGGAATATGTAATTGCGGTAATTGTCTTGATGGAATAATATTCTTACTTTCGTTCACGATATCTCCTTCTAATTCTTCATCATCTGAAATATATTCATCTTCTGAAACATCATCGTTTTCATCATGTTCTTGCCCATGTGCTTCCCCATGTGCTTCCCCATGTGTTTCATATTGTATTTGATCATTTTTATATGTATCTTCATCAAATACACCTGATAAATATTCGGTTAAAATTTTATCGATTGGTATTTGATTTAGAATTGTTTCTTCTATAGTTTCTGAAATTAATTGGACACATATTTCTTTTTTATTTAAAATTACGTCTGGATTATAATAAACTTTTTCCGCATTTGTAATAATTATTTTATGTAAAAAACTGTCTAAATTCGGAACTTTTACATTAATACTTTTCGAATTTGATTTTAGTCTAACACATGCTAAAATTTTAACGTGACTTACAAAAATAGCGGTTATTAAATCTAATAAATATGGTATTTTCGATTTAATATCTTTTGTATGTTTTTCAATTATAATAGTATTCCACAACGGTATTCTTTTAAGAAGTATTTGATAATTACGTAACGAAATACTTCTTTTTTTCTTCATTTTTTGAGATTCTATATATACATTATTTAATATAACATATATCTCTGGACTTAATATATAAATTAATTGTTTCGTATATTCTTCTTTTGCTGCAACTAAAACATTTACATTTAAAGTATCCATATCATTATTAATAAATTAGTTTATTTTATTATTAAAATAAACTAATAATATAATTATACTATAATTTATACATGAGGAAAACAGATAAAGAAGATTGCACGATATATTATGATTCAGAATTTGTGTCTTGGGTTATAAATAAAAACAATATTGAAGATACTTTATTGGGTAATAAAGAAAATAAACATGACGGATTATTATTTTTAAATGTTGAATCGGCCGGTGAGATTGAATTTAAAGATACAACTTGCAAAATTAATAAAAAAAGTGAAAAACTATGTAATAAAACAATGTCTTCAAGTTTAAAATTTAAAAAAGGTAACAATGACTCCGTATATACCCCTTTGGCTGTAGTGAATTTTCATACACACCCATTAAATTGTTATATTGATGCTCAAACTATATGGGGTTGGCCTTCTGGTGAAGATTTAGCACAATGTATGAATTTCGCTAATGATAACAACGTTACTCATGTTATATTTGCGGTTGAAGGTACATATGTTATTGATGTTAATAAATTTATAATTAATACTTTGAAAACTAATGATAAAACTTTTATAAAACTTAGGAAAAACATAGAAGAAATATTTAAATTAACTCATAAACATAGGATGGTTATTAATGAAAACAATATTAAAACTCCGTTGGAAGTCGAACTAAATGAAATATTTTTAAAACCATTAGATTTACAAGTAGAACATCCACATAGAGAAAATATATTATTATTATGGTTACGTGTAATTAATAATTTAACAATTCGTAATTTAATTATATTAAGCGATGAATTTAGCAAATATTTTAAACAAATATCTAAACTTTCTGTTGAACCATACTTTGAAAAATATTTAGATATTAAAATATTTTCGGTAGTGTTTTTTAAAAATAGTACGATACAATGGGATAATTCATTATCTAAAAAAGAAATATTTGAAAAATTAAAAAAATCCAACAAAAAATTAAATATAGGTTTACCGAACAAAATTGAGTATAAAGCACCATTTATATCGGATAAATGTAAATTATAAATTTTTTTACTTTACTTTTTACTAATCAATAACTATAGTGTTAGTAGTTGTTGTATTACTGCTGTCATCGCAATATTTATTAAATGTAAATTCCAATTTTCCGCTTGAATTACCAAAATTAATTAATATACCATTTTCAATCTTGAGATTATGTTGATATTTAATTAATTGATTTAATTCTTTTTTTGATAAATTTTGTGTTTGAGATTTAAATTCTATTACACATTTAATAGGTTCATAAATTACAATATCAGCTCTTTCGTAACCAATTTGAACACCCATATATTCAATTGGAACTATTACTTCGCTCGCAAATAAATAATTATTTTTTCTTAAATCAACACAAAACGCATTAACATATATGTTTTCTTTATAATGTGTTCCTAATATATTTAATATATTTTCGGAAAAATCTTTAATATTATCAATAGACATTAGATTAATATTAAATATTTTTTTAAGTAATTCTTAATTATTTCAGTTAAATTTTATAATTTACTGTTCAATTTTAGTAGGTGTTCCATATCCGTTTGGACCGTTACCATATAAACCAAATGATGGACCGCAACCTTCTAATGGTCTCCTTGTTAGATCTGGATAGATTGAACTTAAACCCCATGGTCCAACCGATAATACTGGGTTTGGTGGTTCTGACCGGATCGATAAATTGGAATTTTTAAGTGATCCAGACACCGTGTTTAATCCAGCTTGACCACCAGGGGATAAGAAAACTTGATTAGCTAATAGATTTGTAGCCGTACCGCAACTTTCAAAGCCTTCAAATTTGTCTAAACCAGCTGGGCTCGGTAATAAACTTGAAGCAACATTTAATGATGCAGTACCGCCGGTTGGCGTATTTTGTGCACATAAACTTAAATTATGTTCTCTGCCTCTGTTAGAATCCGTTGGATGAAAATTATCATTTGAAAAAACATTTGGTCCAGGAAGACTTACTGTTTCAGCCCCAATCGCACGAAAATTGTCCATATTAGGAGTTGCCGCGTTAATGCTCTGTTGATAAACAGAATATGCTTCTGGAGTTGCGTTCCATCCATTAGCGTTTGCGTTCTGTGATACAAATGGTGCTCTAAAAAAATCACCCGTACCGAATGGTTTCTCACCATGATTATTTAGGTCGGATAAATTTTGATCATGTTGATTCATATTAACATGAATATCTGAAACATTTTTCGCAGTAATTGGAGAATTATTAAACGTCCAAGAGTTATTGTGTTCTTCACCATAGTTTTCAACCATTTCTAATTTATCTTTTAACATTTGAATTGTGAATAATGCGACTAATGACACGGTTATAATTGCTGATAATCCAGATAAGTTACTCATTTGTATTTAATTATAAATATTATTTTATTTTTATTTTAATAAACAAATTAAATTTTAAAAAATTAAACTTTCATTTTAATTTTTTTAATATCTTTTAAATTATCATCATTATCATTATCATCAATATAATTATCATCTTTATCATCAATAAATAAATATTTTTTAAGATCTAATTCTGGTTCTTTTAATTTAATTTGTAATACTTCCCATAATGGTTCACAATAATTTTTGTAAAAAACTATTTTTTTACATTTTAGTAAACATATTACATTATCGTCCTTGCATATCGTAGAAACGTCTAAATTTTCTTTATGTTTATTATATATAGTTAAGTTTTTATTTAAACTAACCGTTATTTTAGTTTCTTCTCTTGTTTGTCTAATTGAATGTTTATATATTTCTTCGGTGTCTTCTATACTTAATTGTTCTTCAAAAAAATCTTTAGATTTTTCACTAATTAAAGAAACAATTTTACTATCAAAATCATTAAATAGTTTTTCCATCGGTTCATTAAGTAACAAAGTTAATTTTTTCGTCAATTTGTTTATAGTTAATTTTGGTGTCTGTATTGTTGTACTGGAATTACTTATTGACGATAAATACACATCGTCGTTTTTTTTAGGTTTTTCAAGTATTAAACTTTCGAAATTATATTTATCACACGTATTAATATCCATACTTACTATTATAAATAAATAATCATATAATTTTTAAAATCAAGAACGCATAATAAATACCGAAAATATTATTATTAGTTTAATTGTAATATTTGGACCGCGTTCCATGAATAGTAAAAGTTATAAAATTCCAATTTAAAAAGAACCGAAATTTTACCCGAATATAAATTATTAACTAATTCTTTATTTGAATTGTATAAACTTGTTCCATTAGTTAATTTTACTTTTAAAGATTTTTTATTTTTTATATCTGTTATTATTTGAGTTTTAATATTATTTGAACCATTACTTATATTATTTTCATCGCTATTATTATATTTATTAATCTTAATCTCAATTGAATCAATTAATGTTAAAAATTTTATATGTGAAATTTTAGTTTCATTAATTTTCAATTCTAAATATTTTTTATTATTATAATTAGTAATATGACAGTCCGAAAACACTGGACTTTGAATATAAAACGGCAAAGAATTATATTTTATACACAAATCATATATATTTAATTTATCTATTTCTAAATTTTTATATTTACATATATAAATATTTTCCATTTATTGATAAATATTTATATAATATTTTTTTTTTACCGTAAATAATATTAATGTAATAAATATATATATATTTAACTATTTTTTTTATTAATCTAATTACCAAAACGTGTGCTATTAATTATTCCTGGATCTCCATTTCTTAAATTAAATGAATTGATATTTTTAGTAAATTCATGATTATCTTCAAAAAACCCGACAAAACCTAAAACATTAGAACCTTTAGTTGTTTCCATAACCGGATTACTTAATGGTACTGGTAAGTGTGAAATGTCGTGTATATAATAATCATACATATTCAAACCCGATAATACTTGTTTAACATATTTTTCGATAATATTTTTATTAAGATTTCCCAATATTGTTTGAAAATCTCCAGATAAACTTTTTGATGGATTTAATAAATTATCATCAGATGAAAACACACCATTTGAATTATAGTATAATAAATAATCGGTTACCATTAATTGTAATAAATTATCTGTATCTTGTAGTGTTTTTATTGTAATATCGCGACTTTTTTTAACATAATTAATAACAGAATCTTGAATAAATTTTATATTAATCTTTGAAAATAAAAAAGGTAATAAATATGGGTCATCTTTTCTAACAACACTTAAAGCCCAACGTTGATATTCATCGTAATATTTATAATCAGACCCATCTGGAGGTTTTATATCGTAATTTATATTAGATTCCCATGTTTCTTTTACATCAACCGACCCAGAAGGATTTACATATATTTCACCGGTTACAGGTACATAAGAATTGTCAAAATAATTTGTATTAGGATTAGTTTTCGAATACGCATTTCCGTTGTCGGTTGTCTGTGGATATAGTGGAGCCGGATTATATGATCCTGAACCTCTAATATTGACTAAAGATGACGATTTTCTGTCGTCTGAAGGTATTAATGGTGTAACACCGTTATTTGTATTATTATAATAAGCTAATAATGGGCTGACATTAACATTATAATCTACCATAATTAAATATAATTATTATAATATACTTAATTTTATATTTTTTAATTTAAATTTAAAAAACGTTATTTTTTTTTTTAATTTTGCGTTCATATTAAATTTTTAATAGTTATTATGAAAAGCATTTAAATACTTTTTATTACAAAATTACTATATGAACACTTTTCGTTTATCAAATAAAAAAGTTTATAATGACTCAAGATCTTCAATAGAACATTTGCATAACGAAAAAATGAGCGAAATATTAAACAAAAATGATACGTTAGATGTTAAAAATAAAAAACTTGAATATTTAAATCAAAAAATAAAATTTATTGATAATGATAATACTAATAATACTAATAATAATGATAATACTATTATTAATAAATTTAATAATATTAATGATATTAAAAATGAAATAAAACAATTAAAAGATGAAATTCATAGTATTGTTAATAATCATGATTTAATTGATTATATTGATAAAGCATGGGATTTCATTATTAATTTTGATGAAACTGATAATAATGAAACTGATAATAATAAAACTGATAAAAATGAACCCATAACTGAAAATAACATGCAAGAAGAAACTTGTAATAATAATGAAACAGAACTAAAATCTGGTATATTAAATTTTGTAACTAAAACAGGTAAATCAAATAAAGGTGAAGAGTATTCCAAATATTATAATCGGTGTTTTTTAAATAGATTAACTCATGATAATAATACAACTATAAATTGCAAAAATTGTAAAGAAAATAATTTTGAAATCGACCCAAAGAATGGGTTAATAGTATGCATTAATTGTGGTCTATGTGAAAATTATATTGAATGTAATTCAAGTTCTATAAATTATAGTGATACAACTCATATAGAAACTATTAGTCAACAATTTTCTTATCAAAGAAAAAATCATTTTAAAGAATGGTTAAATCAATTACAAGGAAAAGAAGTAACAACTATACCAGCATCAGTTATAAATTTAGTTCTAATTGAATTAAAAAAAGAAAGAATAACAGATATTAATGATATAACATCTGATAGAATTAAAAAATATCTTAAAAAATTAAAACTTAATAAATATTATGAACATATTCCAAATTTAATAAGTAAAATTACACATAAACCGCAATTAATAATTACACCAGAATTTGAAGATATTCTTTTAAAATTATTTGATAAAATACAAATACCGTTTAAAGAACACTGTCCTAAAGATAGAAAAAATTTTTTAAGTTATTCATATACTTTACATAAATTTTGTAAATTATTAGGAAAGAACGAATATTTAGTATTTTTCCCTTTATTAAAAAGTAGAGAAAAATTATTTGAACAGGAAAAAATTTGGAAAGAAATATGTAATGATCTAAATTGGAAATTTACTCCAAGTATTTAATAACAAATGAAAAAAATGTTTATAATTAATTATATTTATACTAAAATTATGCGCTAATAAATGAGTGTTAAAAAAGTAAAGAAACCTCTTCTTCTACAATAACAAGAGGTTTCTTTACTTTTTTAACAATCTTTTTAACCTTTGGTTCAATAATAACTTCTTCCTCAACCGATACTATTTCGTTTTGAACTTCATCAATAGGTTCAGTATTTACTGAACTTGTATCATCGTGTTCTTCTGTTTGAACTTGTGATTTTACAATACCTGTAATAAATTGTTGTGCTTGTTTTTTATTATTTTCAATCTCTTTCTCTAATTGTTTGTTTGCCTTTTCGTATATGAAATCTAAATATTTTACGATTTCTTGTTGGCGTTCAAGTGATGGGATTGGGATTTTAATTGCTTCAATATTTGTTTTTGAAATATTTTTAATAGCAACACCTATATATAATTGTTTCATCATATCTAAATTATGATACAAATAATAATAGGCATATTTAAGATTTAATAATAATTTATTTTTATTTTGAAGAATATAACAATGGTCGCTGGTTGAGAATTTAACTCCATAATTTATATTTGGTTCTCCTCCATCACCAATTATTAAACTTTCTTCTTCGTAATCAGGATTATCTACATAATTATCAACTTTTATAGAACTTTTGAAAAATGGATATAATCCTTCTTTATTACCATATTTTGCATTTCTTTTGCTTTTAGGTAGAAACTTACAAACTTCTCCCAAAGTTTTTACAACAACACCATCTTCATATTGTTCTTCTTCGGTTTCATCTTTCATATATTCAGCATAATTAAGTG
>ENA-UOXV01008261-UOXV01008261.1-marine-metagenome-genome-assembly--contig:-NODE-8261-length-10288-cov-5.257403_pt1 | contig 10288 bp, 5 predicted proteins | sample MGYA00238165_ERZ766961 | MGnify/ENA primary metagenome ERZ766961 (study PRJEB28924, sample SAMN03173240) | marine metagenome | biome: Marine; feature: Water; material: Subsurface seawater | place: North... | reverse complement strand
TAACTGAAACTTCTCCAACGGTATCGGTAAATTGTGAAGATGATAAAGGTTTCATGATTGGAACTGTGGGTAGGGTTATTGAAGATGTGGAAATTAAAATCGCTGAAGATGGGGAAATCTTAGTGAAAGGTCCGAATGTGATGCTTGGCTATTACAAAAAACCAGAACAAACTGCCGAAGTTCTTAAAGATGGCTGGTTCCATACTGGTGATATTGGTAAAATTGTTGGTGATAATTTCTTGAAAATAACGGATCGTAAAAAAGAAATATTTAAAACTTCTGGTGGAAAATACATTGCGCCGCAGGTAATGGAGAATAAATTCAAAGAGTCTAGGTTTATTGAACAAATCATGGTTATCGGAGAGGCTCAAAAACACACAGCTGCATTTATTGTTCCTGCATTTGATTTTCTTAAAGAATGGTGTGAGAGAAAAGGAATTAAATATACTTCTCAAAGTGATATTATCAAAAACGAGCAGGTAATTAAGCGGATTCATAAAGAGATTGATCATTTCAATGAAGGTTTTGGAAAATGGGAAACCATTAAGAAATTCGAATTAATAGACCACGTTTGGGGAGTTGACACAGGAGAAGTAACTCCAACTTTGAAGCTTAAAAGAAAAGCGATAAAGGCTAAATATGAAGACCTTTACAATAAAATATATAGATAGTCAACAATGAAATATTCTATTAAAATAGGGCTGCTTGCAGTCCTTTTTTTTTAGCGTAAAACTCGCTATTGGTCAGTCTGGTAATCTTCAAGTAAAGAAACCCTATTTTCAACAAAGGACCGATTATGTTATTCAAGTAAAATTGGATGATAAAAAGCATGAACTACATGCTTATGAGGAAATAATCTATTCCAACAATTCTAGAGTTCCATTAGATTCCATTTATATTCATTTGTGGGCGAATGGTTATAAAAACAACGAAACAGCATTTGCTAAGCACATGCTTGAAAATGGAAATACGGACTTCTTTTATTCTTCTGAAGATGAAAAGGGATATATAGATAGCTTAGATTTTAAGGTGGAAAAAAAGAAAGTGAAATGGCATTTCCACCCGGAGCATATTGACATTTGTATTATTAAACTAAATGAACCCTTACTACCTGGGAATAGCATTAAGATTTCGACTCCATTTCATGTCAAGCTTCCAGGAGATTTTAGTAGAATGGGACATGAAGGAGAGTCTTATCAAATTACTCAATGGTACCCTAAGCCTGCAGTTTTTGATCGTGATGGTTGGCATCCAATGCCGTATCTAAATCAAGGTGAATTTTATTCGGAGTATGGTTCCTTTAATGTATCCATTACTTTACCCGAAAATTATGTGGTGGGTGCAACTGGAGATTTACAAAATGCTGAAGAACGAGAGTGGTTGCTGAAAAAAGTGGAAGAAACCGCGGAAATAACTTCTTTTCCAAGAAATGATTCTTTTCCAAAAAGTTCGGAAGAATTTAAAACATTACTCTACACTCAAAATAAAGTTCATGATTTTGCATGGTTTGCGGATAAACGATTTAATGTGTTGAGAGGTGAAGTTGAATTACCACACACGAAAGACACAGTAGAAACTTGGGTAATGTTTACGAATGATGAGGCAGACTTATGGAAGGGCGCCATTCCGTACATGAACCGAGCTATTTATTCTTACTCACTTTGGAATGGTGATTATCCCTACAAACAGGCTACTGCACTATTTGGTGCTTTAAGTGCAGGTGGTGGAATGGAATATCCAAATGTTACAGTAATTGGTTCGAGTAGTTCCGCTGAAAGCTTAGAGTTGGTAATTGTTCATGAGGTTGGTCATAACTGGTTTCAAGGTATATTAGGTTTTAATGAAAGGGATCAGCCAGCTATGGATGAGGGGATTAATTCCTTTAATGAGCTCAGGTATGTTGAAACCTATATGAAAGAATACAGCTTGATTGACGAATCATTGCCTCCCTTTTTAGCAAAATGGATGAATTTGGATAATTATTCGCACAGAAAAGAGAACTATTTATTTCATCAATTTTCTGCAAGACAAAATACCGATCAACCTTTGAATTTGAAATCAGAAGAATACACTTCTACAAATTATGGAGGAGTTGTCTATGCCAAAAAGGCTATAAGTGTACAAATGCTTCGAGCCTATTTAGGGGATACCTTATTTGATAAAGGAATGCACCAATTTTTTGAAGAATGGAAGTTTAAACATCCTTCTTTAAATGATTGGCAAGAAATTATGGAACGAGAAACTGAAAAGGATTTAAGCTGGTTTTTTGGGAAATACTACAGAAGTACTGCAAGAATTGATTTGAAAGCTAAAAAACTCAAAAAGAAAGATGGTAAGTTAGAAATTACGATTAAGAATAAGGGGGATGTGAGTGTTCCATTCAGTATTACTACATATTCGGATAAAGAAAAATTGAAAACATATAATTATGAGTTTCTTCCTTTAGAGCAGGAGAAAATTACGATACCAGCTGGAAATGCAGAAAGAGTAGTCATTGATGGAGAAGAAAACTTAGTAGAACACAATCGCAGAAATAATACCTTGAGAACTAAGGGCATTCTCAAAAAAATGGAACCATTACAGCTGAGGCTATTTACAAGTGCAGAAAACCCAAATAAGTCACAGCTTTATATTACTCCGCTAGTAGGCTGGAATACTGCCGATGAGTTTATGCTTGGTGCAGGATTTCACAACAAGAGTTTTATTGAGAAACCATTTGAGTGGTTTATTGGACCTATGTATTCTTTTCATAGAGAAGATGTTACTGGTATTGCGGATTTTAGCTACCACATTTATCCCAGAGGTTTTCAGCGTATTACTTTTAATTTAAATGCTATGAGGTATTCTTACGACATACCTACTAATGGAATTATGACCTACAATAGATTATATCCTAAAGTACTTTTTGAATTGAAACCATCAAACGAAAGAAGTAAGTGGCGTCACAAATTTAATTTAGGAGTGTTATATCTTGAAGAATTATATAAAGGGACCGGGACGCCGTTTATTAATGTGAATAATACTTTTGGAGAATTAGGTTATGGATTTGTTATTACAGATAAACGACAAAGTTTAAAAACGGACTTGCAATTCACTCTTGCAGAAGAGTTTGATGTAGCTAAGTTCACTTCTATTTATCGCTTAAGATACAATGCCCGAGGCAACACTTTTACCGCCAGAGTTTTTATTGGTTCATTTTCTCACAATGAGAGCAATAGCCCCATTTATAATTTGAGAATGGATGGGCAAACGGGTTATTTAGATTACCAAAAGAATCAAATATTCCCGGATAGGGCAGGAGTACAAGATGTATGGAAGAATCAAATGAATGAAAATGATGGGGCTTTTAAAACGCCTACATCAGTTGGTCAATCTGCCAAGTGGTTGGCTGCTTTGAATTTGAAAATGGAAGCTCCTTTTGCCATACCAGTTGGAGTTTACGCAGACATAGGTGTTGCAGAAAAATCTGATGTTATGTTTAATGCTGGGTTTTCATTCCGTGTATGGAGAGATATATGTGAAGTATTCTTCCCTTTAGTATGGTCAAACGACATTAAGACAGCTTATGAAGCAAATGGCATTGAATATGGTGAGCGTATTCGGTTTACACTAAATTTGCCAGCTGCAAATCCTTATAGATTATTAAGTGACATCAAGTTCTAATTTGAATACTGGTAAGAAAATATATTTTGCCTCTGATTTCCATTTGGGAGTTCCGTCGAAGGAGAAGAGCCTAGAGCGTGAAAAGAAATTGGTAAGTTGGTTAAATGAAATTTCAGCTGATGCTCAAGAAATATTTCTTGTAGGCGACGTCTTCGATTTTTGGTATGAATACAAAACAGTTATTCCAAAGGGCTTTGTAAGAATTCAAGGTAAAATTGCTGAACTTACAGATGCTGGAATAAAAGTCCATTACTTTATTGGAAACCACGATATGTGGGCATTCGATTATTTTACAGAGGAATTGGGTGTTACTATGTATCGTGACAAAGAGGAGTTCGAATTCGCTGGGAAAAAGTTTTTGATTGGACATGGAGATGGCTTAGGTCCTGGTGATAAAGGATATAAAGTAATTAAAAAGATTTTTGCAAACCCATTTCTTCAATGGATGTTTGGTTGGATTCATCCAGATATTGGAATAGCCATAGCTAACTTTTGGAGTAGAAGCAGTCGAATGGCAAATGGAGGAGAGGATCAAAAATTCTTAGGTGAAGAAGGGGAGTGGTTGGCCACCTATTGCCGAGAAACGCTTAAAAGTGAACACTTCGATTATTTTATCTTTGGTCATCGTCACTTACCATTGGATATGAGAGTAGGCGAGAATTCTAGATATATAAATCTAGGTGAGTGGGTAAACTATACGACCTATGCTGTGTTTGATGGAGAAAATTTGGAATTGAAAGAGTATTAAAGTTCTAATGAAGCTTTAACATTAAATCAATTAACCGATTCGAATATCCTATTTCATTATCATACCAGCCAACTACTTTAACCATATTGCCAACAACTGATGTAAGCAAAGAGTCAAAAACACAAGAATATGGGTTTCCGATAATATCAATACTAACTAAAGGGTCAGTCTCGTAATACAAAACTTTTCCTAAACTGGTTTTACTTGCTGCTAAAAAGGCAGTATTAATTTCTTCAACAGTCGGTGTTCTTTTCAAAACACAGTTCACATCTGTCATAGAACCATTGGGTACTGGAACTCTAATTCCACATCCACCAACTTTACCTTCTAATTCCGGAAAAATCTTGGTGATTGCCTTAGCCGCTCCAGTAGTGGTGGGTACAATTGAATTTGGTGCAGAACGAGCCCTTCTTAAATCTTTATGTGGTGCGTCATGCAATCTTTGATCACTTGTATAAGAATGAATAGTAGTAATGTATGCCGATTCAATTCCCCAGTTTTCTTCTAATACTTTAAACATAGGTGCTGCATTGTTAGTTGTACAGCTAGCATTTGAAATAATGGGAGAATTAAGATCAATGCTGTTAACACCTAATACAACCGTAGGAATTGTAGAGTCAGTTGCGGGTGCGCTTAAAATTACTCTTTTGGCCCCAGCCTCAATATGTCTGTTTGCTAATTCAGTTGTTCTAAAAAGACCAGTAGATTCAATAACTAAATCAATTTTTAATTCTGCCCAAGGTAAGTTAGAAGGATCTTTTTCGTTTAGTATTTTAATCTCCTGATTATTTATTCTTATAGAGTTTTCATTCGATTCTACAGTACCATTAAATCTGCCATGAACAGAATCATATTTTAATAAATGAGCGAGCGTATTTGCATCGGCTAAATCATTGATAGCAACTAATTCAATTGGAGTTTCTAGAGCATTAAAGCGTTTAAATACTTCACGTGTTACGTTCCTTCCAATTCTTCCAAATCCGTTTATTGCTATCCTCATTTATAGTATCAATTTAAGGTCAAAATTAGGCAATAAAAAAGCCCTTCTGAAAAATCAGAAGAGCTTTTAAAAATTTTATAATAATTAGCTTTTAGTTCATTTTAACGAACTTGGCTACTTTCTGATTTCCACCGTCTAACAGAGTAATAAAATAAGACCCAGAAGGAAGTTCAGACACATCAAAAGCTACATCGTTTTCACCTTCTGTTAAGTTAGGACGAATAGATTTTTGCAGTGTCCCATTAATGGAGTATATGTGAAGTACTGCATTATCAGGATTGGCTACCGTAAGTTTAAGATGACCTGCGCCTTGAATTGGATTAGGATAAACTGTAATGCTAGATTCGAAATCAGAACCAAACTCTTTATGGCTTATTTGATCAAGTCCAACTATAGTACTTGACTTCCATATTCCAGCTCCATGCGTACCCAAATATACCATACCATAGTTAGAAGATTTTGTATGATCTAGAGTCTGCTGATCAATGTCAAAAACAGGAATTTTAGAGAAATTTTCAGTTGTCCATTCAACAGAACCGGCGTTAACATCATTAGTAGAATAAATACCCTGATCTGTAGCCAGAATTACTCTTTTTGGTTGGTCTGCATCAAAAATGGCATCGTAAACCGGCATGTCAGGTAATCCAGTACCCTGAACAATTTTTGAAGAGAAATTATTTGTGTTGGGAGTTCTAGTAACCAAATATACATGGTTTACCGCACCGTAGTTTCCAGTTGTAATTAGCATTTGGTTTTGATCTTTTGGATTAAAATTAATGCTAGTTACATTTCCAGCTCCACTAAAAATTTGAACAGGTCTTACCTTATCTGCATCCTCTTGTGAGTAAACATCGTTTATTCCTTGCAACATATTCACTATTCCAGTATTTCCCGAATTATAGAACAATTCATTTCCATTTGTAGAAAACTCAAACTCAGAAACTGAACCTAAAGCAAAATGCATCCAATCAGGATTAGCTCCTAATGCAATTCCCCTACGTGCAATCACAAGTCCTGGTTGTTGTCTTCCTGGAGTTGGAGTCCCACAACCTTCTGGTGAAGGTCTATTGTTAATGCCATAGCATTTGTTATCGCAGAAAAATTCCGTTCCACTTGCATTTAATGAACATTTTTGATTCACTTGCATGGCAATTAAAGACTGTATTGGGTCTTGAATTTTTAAAATATCTCCAGGGCTTAGGTTGGTATTAATAACGTGTTGTATCGGTAGGTTTTCAGAAGCACTAGGTACGGTAATAATTGAACCAGCTGGATAATTAGAAGTGAAGTAGGTGTTAATTCTTGCGTTTAAAGCAGGTGGATCGTCAAAAGTAACACTGAACTTCCAAGTTTTTTCATCCAAGCTTCCTTTTCCTTTTCCGGTAAATCCACCTTTCCCATCGTATACCAATTGATTGATGTTGGTCCCAATTCTGATTGAGCCTGCAATTATTTGAGCAGCTACTTGGTCTGGAGTAATTGTACCTTCAAAAGTATTTCTGCTACCCGTACCTAACCCTACATTTACTTCAGAAGTGTCAACTATAAATAAGATTGAATCTTTACTTGTTAGATCATTATCATTTTCCCAAAGTCTTATGTTGGTGTAGAATGTTCCCATTCCACAATAAGGCTCGCATGCACCACTACCTTGCCTGCTCAATATTTTTCCTCTACCCATGTTACCATATTGGGAAGAAACATATTTTAGATCAACAATTTGACTTACAGCTGCATCAAATCCATCACCATTAAGCACCCCTTGATTAAATGTAGTAACACCATATGTTGGGTTGCCTGGTCTCATTGGGGTTACATAAGGATTACCGTTATCTTGTGTTCCACCTACAACATAATCAAAGCTGGCATGTGCAATGTTATAAAACTGTGTAGTAGAATAGTCTTTGTTAATATCAAAAAAGGTATATCCGCCATCTTGAGATTTATAAACTCCACCATCATTTCCAAAATATATTTTTTCTGGGTTTTTCTTGTCATAAGTTATTGTGTGGTGGTCAACGTGCATGTTATATGGACCTGGGGCTTGACCCGAACTAGCTTGAACAGCAGCTTGAGTCCAGTTTCCGTCAAACCTCCAAAGTTGAACACCCCCAATAAATAGTTTATCGGTTTTGGGATCGTCCAAATTTGGAACAGCCATAAACAAAAGATCATACCAAGCCTGACCACCTCCATTGCTGCCAAACAAATCAAAGTTATCGGCACTAACAGGCATAGGAGGGTTAAATGCCTCCCATTTAGCACCACCATCAGTACTAACCTTAAGATCTGTAAAACCGCCGCCGTTTGTAATAAGAGCATAAATTTTCATAGAATCTGAAGGTGAGGAACTTAACATCCATCTTCGGTTTCGATCTAGTCCAACAGTTGCTAAGGATTTTAAACCACAATCAGTAGTATACTCAGTGCCTGAATGAAATTGACCATCACCAAAACCAGCGTGTAACATTGACCCATCTTTTGACCAATCTGCTGTAATACATGGTGCCTTGGGTGTGTTTCCAGCGGTACAAGCGATATTTATTTTCCATGTAATTCCACCATCAGTTGTAACTTGCAAACCTCTATCAGTTGCTGCCGCTATTGTGTTTGGGTCTGTAGGGTGGGCAACAATATAATTGACAGCACTAAATAATCCCGGAGCTACCGCCTGAGTTGTATTTATTAAAACGCTCCATGAAGCTCCTCTATCGTCAGACACATATATTCCTTGCCCAGTTCCGTTAGGCGTTCCTCCATTGTTTCCTTTTTGACCTCCAGCCTCAAATCTAGATCCAGTTCCTGCATATAATTTACCATCAGTTGTTTGGGTTAAACAGGATATATTATTAGTTCTAATAGAATTTCCAGATTTGTCAATCCAGCTTCTACCCCAACCATTTCCGCCATTGGTGGAAATGAAAACACCACCTGTTACACTAGCTGCATATAATTTATTTGGATCTTCATTATCAACAACAATTCCTCGAGTTCTTCCTCCCATATTTCCAGGGCCCATAAATTCAAATTGCAAACCTAGGTTCGAAGCTCTTGACGAATTATATTTATCGTAATTCTGAGCTTTTTCAACCAACAAAGGGTCAACTATTCCAGTTTTATAATCACCTCGAATGGAGGCTAAATATTCAGCAGCACCTTGGGCACTTTTTGCCTCCTCAACATTTTCTGCAACTCTTGGAGAGTATTTTGAAACTTTAATATTGTCATTACTTTGGTTTATTTGAGAGACAAATAAACCAGTAATGCCTACTAATGCTGCTAAAGAAAGTATTTTTATTTTCATAATTATTCTGATTATAATACCGGAAAAATCCGACGGCAATTTAGTTCTTTTTGATAAAATATGCTCATTAAAATTAAGTTCGGTCATAAATTTAAAATAACCGGTTGTTTCATTTATTAAATGGTTAGAATAAATGTTTTTCAGCGTGGTAACTTGACCTTACCAAAGGACCACTTTCAACAAATCGAAAACCCATTTTCAAGCCTTCTTCCTTATAGAATTTAAACTTTTCAGGTGTAATAAAATCAACTACAGGTAAGTGTTTAGGAGTAGGTTGTAAGTATTGTCCTAGAGTTAAAACGTCAACATTAACGGACCTTAAGTCTTGCATGCTTTCAAGTATCTCTTCCTCGGTTTCACCTAAACCAAGCATAATACCACTTTTAGTTTTCATGCCTCCTTTTTTTAACCTCCTCAAAACTTCGAGGCTACGGTCATACTTTGCTTGTATTCTAACTTCTTTTGTTAAACGACGAACGGTCTCCAAATTATGAGATACTATTTCAGGGGCAACGTCAATTATTCGTTGTAGGTTTTCCCACTTACCGGCAAAATCTGGAATTAAAGTTTCCATAGTGGTTGTAGGGCTTGCTTCTCTAACAGCTGTTACCGTCTCAGCCCAAATAATTGAACCTCCATCCTGCAAGTCATCTCGATCTACAGAGGTAATTACTCCGTGTTTTACCTTCATAAGCTTTACCGAATTAGCAACTCTTGCAGGCTCTTTTAAGTCTGCAGGCAAAGGACGGCCAGTTGCTACATTACAGAAGCCACAACTTCTGGTGCATATATTTCCTAAAATCATAAAGGTTGCCGTACCAGCTCCCCAACATTCTCCCATGTTTGGGCAGTTTCCACTTTCACAAATAGTGTGCAGTTTATGTTCAGAAACTAAATTTCTAACTTTTTTATAATTCTCACCAGTAGGTAGTTTAACTCTTAGCCAACGTGGCTTACTTATTTTTTGAGGTTTTTCTGGTGCAAATGTGTCGTTCATTACAAGTATTTTTTTCTACCAAATTGAAAATTCAAATATAAATTCACAAAAACATATTGATCGCTTTGAAATGCCATAATAGGCATCGGTTTCATGAATGCATCAATGTTAATTCCTGTTTCTAGGGCTTTAATTTTATTGTCTTTTGGGGCGAATTCAAAATTTAGAGCGAATTTGCCACTCAATCCTGGAACGATTAGCATGTCGCCAACTCCTTGAGTCCAGCCTGCTTTACCTGAAATTTGGCCAAGTCTATGTTGCAAAGGATCATACCTTTCAGTAGAAATTGACCTTGTTTGATCTGCGGTGAATATTTCGAGATAAACTGGTTTTAAAAAACCAAGTGCAAAATTGATATTGTAAATGGTGCTAATCTGAACTCCTCTGATTACTTCTTTTTGGAACATTACCTTTTGACGTCCAACTCCACCTTTTAAAATGTAGAGATGGTTCATTTTTCCATAAATGAAGCTTTTGGAGTTGTCTCCACTCGATCCATAAGATTTTTGTTCTTTAGGGCTTTTTATATTATAGCCTTCTAAAGTCCAAAAATTCTTGATAAGAGCAGTTTTAAAT
>ENA-UOXV01008260-UOXV01008260.1-marine-metagenome-genome-assembly--contig:-NODE-8260-length-10290-cov-5.586028_pt1 | contig 10290 bp, 5 predicted proteins | sample MGYA00238165_ERZ766961 | MGnify/ENA primary metagenome ERZ766961 (study PRJEB28924, sample SAMN03173240) | marine metagenome | biome: Marine; feature: Water; material: Subsurface seawater | place: North... | reverse complement strand
ATTTCGCTACCTCGTAGCGTGCGCCAAGCGCATCTTATCAATATTAGTTTCAACAGCTGAGGTGTTGAACGTTTTGTTGTTAACTCTTTGCTCTCCGAGTTCATGTCGTCGCGGGTCGGAAGTGGGTCGGCTGCGCGCAGGACGGGCACCGCTTCGCGGTCTCCTTCACCCAGCTCGCGCACTCCTCGCAGGTTCGAAGCGGGACGTACTTCAGCGACGTGAACATGCTCATGGGCACGACGATGAGGTAGAACAAGGCGAGGACCGTGAACGCAGTCTCGATCATAGACTCGAGGAATACCCCGTAGGGGAAGATGCTGTGGTTGACGGTGAAGTGCGTGTCGCGGAGGTGAGTGCGGCCCTCGATGGCGGCGATGCTCGGCGCGATGAAAGCCGTCACGAAAGCGTCCACGTTGTTCTTCAGGCACGAGCCGAACACCACGCCGACGGCCACGGGCACCGCCTGCGAACTTAAGATGAACTGGTGGAGCCGATCTCCGAGCATGATGCGTTTCACGCGTCGCCGGACCTGCTGCGCCTCTTCACGCGCCATCCGACGAATGTACCGGAAATCGCTCGAGTATCCGTCTTCGCCCGCCACCGAGGGAGTGGCATCCTCCAGCAGACACTCCTCGGCCTCTGATCTCGACATCGACCGCCGACGGTTACGCGCAGACAGATCTGCTGACTCGGTGACGCATCGGAAACGACAAATTGCGGACACGTCAGGAGGAAGGTTTCCGAAGGAATCAGCATTCCGATCGCGCCCCGAACCGTCGTCGATAGCATGCCCGCCGCACTGAGCCTGGGTTCCGCACTCGTCCGCCGCCAGGCGACGAGCCTGCCGGCTAACATTCGCCCGCGTCGCGTCGCCACATCGCGTGGGATCAAAACTGCGACCCGCGCGCTCCTCACCTCATCCCCCGATCTCCCCTCCAAGCCGACGTGGGAGGCGCCGGAGATGACCAAGGACATCGTGATCACCGTCCAGCTACCCGCGGACACCACGCGCAAGGACATCGACGTCAAGATGTTCAAGGACCACATCACGCTCAACATCGCGGGCGTCTCAGAGCCCGCGATCGGCGGCGACTTCCCCTGGAACGTCGACCTCGAGGGATCGTACTGGGAGAAAGAGGACGACACGCTCTTCATCTACCTCGAGAAGGAGGAGGCGTACGACCCTTGGGAGTTCGTGTTCGAGTCGGACCTCCCGGAGCCCGGAGACACCACCGTGACGGACAAGGTGTACTTCGACATGGAGATCAACGGCAAGGAGGCTGGCCGCGTCGTCATGGGCCTCTACGGCAACCACGTCCCGAAAACGACGGAGAACTTCAGGGCGCTGTGCACGGGAGAGAAGGGCGAGGGCAAGGCGGGTAAGCCGCTGCACTACAAGGACAGCTGCTTCCACAGGATCATCCCGGGGTTCATGTGCCAGGGCGGGGACTTCACCGCGGCGAACGGCACGGGCGGGGAGAGCATCTACGGCGAGAAGTTCGAGGACGAAGCATTCGGCGTCGACCACGACAAGCCGTTCCTGCTCTCCATGGCCAACTCGGGGCCCAACAGCAACGGGTCGCAGTTCTTCATCACCACGAAGGAGTGCGCGCACCTCGACAAGAAGCACGTGGTGTTCGGGGAGGTGCTCGAGGGATCCGACGTGGTCCTGGCGATGGAGGAGAAAGGGTCACCGGAGGGGTACCCAAAGGCGCAAGTCACCGTAGTCGGCTGCGGCCAGCTCTGAGGGGTAGACTAGTGAGTTAACCGACACGAACGTCAGTCATCGTATTAATCGCTATGATAACGCCTATTAGGTGTCTATGTTCGCTAACCATCGCACGCATCAGCGCGTCAACGTCGGGGAGGCGTACGCGTTGGTCGAATCCCGTAGCGGCGACTTCATCGGCGAAGGCGACGCCGGCTTGGCACGCAGCGGCGAAGGGGCCGCCGCCGCCGCCGCCGCGCCCGTCCCCACTTCTCCGATCGTGAAGTCCCCGCACCAGCATCGGAACCTCGGCGCGGGCATCGTGGACGCGCGGCCGGTCCCAACGTTCGCGTTCAACCGTTCGCTCGCGTCGCCGCAGACGAGGACCTCGTCCCTGTTGAACGCTCCATTCGCGCCATTCGCCGATTCCCCCCCGCGGTGCGCGGCGCAGAGCCCCGCGGCGCCGATGTACAGCCGCATCGCCGCCCACGCGTCCTCGCGTGGATCGTGCGTCTCGCCCTCGCGCTGGATGGCATCGCCGAGGTGGTCGAGGGTGAGCGTCCGGAGCTTGTACGGCGCGTGCGTGTGCCTCTGCAGGGGCGGGTGATGCGCGGTGTCCCTGCACAGCCTTCTCGGCCACTTGATGCCGAGGCACTCGAGGTCGTGGGGTAGGTCGTGACCCACGAGCAGTGACTTGTCGTCGTCCTTGCTCTTCGATCCGTTGAGTACGGCGAGCACGGCGGTTCGCACCTCGCGCAGGCTGGGCGCGCCCTCCAGGGACCCTGGCGTGATGCCCGTGAGTTCGGTCCTGTGATCGGTGATTGGCCGGTCGGGCGCGACGTACGTGGAGAGCAGCACGGATCCGTCGATGTCCACGACGCACACGCGCGCGCACATCGCGCCGCTCCCGTCCTCCTCGGTGCCCACCATCTCGCAGTCGAGCGCCACCGCGCGTCGCGCGTGTCCCCGCCTCGGATTTTGAAATGACGATTCAAACGGGCAGCGGTGCGCGCGTCCCTCGGGCTCGATCGTCAGGCACCTGGCGCATCCCCTCGCCTCGTACGCAGCCTTGCACTTCGCGCTGGGCAACTGACCGTCCACGTGCTGCCTCAGGGTGTCCAGGTTGGCGAAGTGCTTGCCGCACGCGCCGCATCGCGGGTCGCACGGCGAGTGCCTCGCCTGCGTCTGGTGCTTGCGCAGGGTCTCCGCGTCCTTGCAGCGCTTGAGGCAGTGCGCGCACTGGTTGACGATCCACGGGTTGACGGTGGATACCGACGGTCCGGGCGCATCGTTCTCGCTCCCGTGTGCTCGCGATACACCGCGGAAACCGCCCCAGGCGTTCGGTGGCGCCTCCATCGAGGTGCCGTTCAAACTGAGAATGCTGGCGCAGTTCGATCCGCCCAGAACAAGCCTCGGAAACGGCCCTCGGTCCACCGTTTCGGCGAAAACGAGGTCGGGGCGGCGTCGCTCGCGCCACACCGCCATGCTCTGGGACCGCATGTCGCACGACGGACGATCGCTCTGGGGGTACCGCGTCGCGGTCCTCTCCGTCACCTTCCTCGTCGGACTCATCGCCGCCTACATGCTCGCGACGCGTGTGAACGCCTTAGAAGAAAGAGGCGTCGGCGCCCCGGCGAACGCGCACCGCAAGCTGCTGTTCTCGCCAATCTACCCCGTCTCGCCCTTCTTCCTGCCGTGGCGCCCGCGTCGCTTCGAGTCCTGGCAGTCCTGGCAGCCGCGCGCGCTCGAGTTCGACGTCAACGGCGGCGAAATCGTCGGCGAGATGACCGCACAGCGCTCGGGGTACACCGGCCTGGCGCTCTCGACCTCCGCGACGCTCGACGTCGCGGACAAAATCCGCGACGAGCGATTTGGCGGCGACTACTCCTACGAGTATTACGACGACACCACCGGCGAGTGGATTCCCGCCGACGACGAGGACATCGAGACACAAGAACAGGTGAACCTCGACCCCGAGGGTTTCCTCGCGGACGGGACGCGCGAGTTACCCGACGGGGCGAGGTTCGGCGAAGCCGGCGCTGGTTTCGGCGGCGGCGGAGTGATTGGCAGAGCCGCGGGTTTGGAAAACTTGGGCGCCGGCCTCGGCGCCGTCGGCGGCGCCCTGGGCTGATACGAGAGTCTAAATGTAATTGACGCTAATCCAACGCCCGTCTGCGTGCATTAACATCCCACGAACATCGCGATTTCCTCCGCGAGCGCCGCGATCTCCGCCTGCGACGGCGGCTTGGGCACGACGGCGGCCGCGGCGGCTAAAACTTCGTCCCGAGATGAACCCCTCGACGCCGCCTCCATCGCCGCCGCGGACGCATCCGCCGTCGCCGCCTCGACCTTTCGTCTCCATGCGATGACACGCGCGAGTTCGTCTGTAACGGACGGTCTGTCCCCGATGACAACCGCGAACGCCGCCGCGGGGATGGACAAGATCCGGGTATCTCTCTCGGCGCAAACCGCGGTTTTATCCCACTTTTTCCCCGTGAGCGCCTGCATGGATCCGAAGGTCCCTCGCTCCGGAACGGACCCGACGCGCACGTGCGTCGCCTCCTTCGGCGCGATCGCGAGGCGTTTCCCGGATCGCGAGCCGATGCTGGTGACGCCGCCGGTGTACGAGAGCCTGGACGCGTCGATGAGTGGATTGGACGCCCGTTTTGTTCGGCCGTCTACGGTGACCTCCGCGCTTCGCAGGTACACCTTCAACGAGCCGCTCAGGACGACGATCACCCTCAGGTCCTTCGCGTCACCCTCGATCGTCACGCTCTTACCGACATCCAGGGTCTGCTCTCGCGTCCGTGGGTGACGCAGCGCGGTCCGTAACTCGTCCGCGGTGAAGCACCGGAGCAAGTCGAGACCGTGAATAGATCGCCTCCACCGTTCGACAAAAAACGTCTTTCGCAGACGAGCCCAGAGCTCCTTCGCGGGGGCGACGGTCTTCGGCACGTTCGCCATCTGCGTCGCGTACGCATCCAGCTCATCGCGGTAAAAGTGCCGCTCGATGGACTTGAACAGCCGACGCTCGGCGCCACGCACGCGCTGCTCGCCGACGATGTCCACCGCCGCTTTCAATAAACCCTCCGCATCGTTCGCGTCGATCGAAACGTTTGTCGCCGCCGCCGCGAACTCCTCCGTGGACCAACCCGCCCATCCCACCGGGTTCACCCCGCTCGCGTTACATATCCCGCGCGACGCGATGGCACGCGATACCGTCCGCTCGAGCTTCGGGTCGTTCACGAACGCCAGCTCGGTGTCCCGCTTGGACAGCTCCACGACGGCGGCGCCGCGGGGGCCGGCGCGGGTATCCGCCGGGTGCGGCGCGCCCGTGAGCAGCTGCATCTCGCCGATGACGTCGCCGGTGCGGTAGGTGCACACGACGTGTCGCTGAGCGTCGTCATCCTGAGGCGCGGACATTCCGAAGATGATGGTTCTCCCGGCTTTCGCGACTCGATCCGCGAGGGTCTCCGCGACGGCTTGGGATTTTACGTCTTTCCATACCCTGGTCTCCTCGACGGATCCGCCCACGACGACGTACATGACGCGAGTTTTCTCACGCTCGTCCCCCACGGTCGTCACCGTCGCACCCGGCGCGAACTCGTGCAGGGTGAACCCGCGGTTGCACAGGAGGTTGAGGTCGTCGTCGCTCATGACGTCGAGCACCGGCGCGGTTTTTAGGTGTGTCATCACGCCGTCGAGCTCGGACCCGCGGCGGATCTGCCGCGTGATTCGCTGTTTCCGCGCCGCCTTCGTGTGACCGCCGCCCTCCGAACCCTTCTTCGAATCGTCCTTGTCGTCCTCGTCGTCATCGTTTGCTTTCTTCTTTGACTTTTTCGTGAAGGCCATCACGAGGTGGAGCTTTCGCTGTTGCACCTCGTGCTCGCCCTCCTTCCCCAAACCGCCGAGCCCCGGCCCTCCGTCGAGGGGCGCGTCGAGACCACCGCGCGCGCCCGTCCCGTCCCACAGACCCCACACGCTGCACCGCCGACGCCGTCCCTTCTTCGAGCGCTCGACCCGCTCGCGGTCGCGAAGACCTGGGGTCCAATCCCCGCACTCGGCTAGCTCCCCGTCCACTTTTTCGAGGTAATCCAGCGCGTTTGCCAGCGCCTTGGCCGCCCTCGCGGACGTTTTCGAATCCACCGACGCGTTCGAGCCGATCGTGTGCTCGCCCACGCCCTTATGCCCCGCGAGTAACCGGCGTTTGTATGGGTTAAGCACGGGGTTCCCGTGGATGACGCGAAAGACGAAGAGCGAGCGAAGGCGGCCGATTGACGCGGGAAAGCCGGGGAGTCGGTTGCCGGTGAGGTCCAACTCCTTGAGCGTCTTGCCCAGGCTCGCGCTTCGGCCCAGCGCGCGGCCCACGCGTTGCAGCGCGTTATCCTTCGCGCTGAGGATCTCGAGCGAGCGCATCGCCGGGATGCCGTCCTCGTCGAAGCCGATCGACTCGAGCCTGTTCCCGTCGACTTTCAGGATTCGCAGCACGGCGCAACGGCCGAGTCCCTTGGGCAGGTGCGTGAGGTTATTGTTCGACAGCCACAGGCCCTCCAGCGAGTCCAGCGAATCAAGCGGTGGGAACGAGTTGGACGTCAGTCTGTTCCCTCCGATGTCGAGCTTTCGAAGGCGTTTCGCGAGCCGGATGGTCTTCGGGATCCCCGGTCTGCCGGGCATAAACACCAGTTGGTTATCCCGCGCCCACAGCTCCTCCAACGAGGTACACCCGGCGAACAGCGTCTCGGGCAGCCGCATGAGTTTATTCGAACACACGTCCAGGAACTGCAAGGACTTGCAGTCGCCGATGGAGTCGGGAAGGCGAACGAGCGCGTTCCGCGACGCGCTCAGCGACACGAGCGACGTCAAGCTACCGAGTCCCTCGGGGAGCGACGAAAGGTCGTTATCGTCGAGTGAAAGCCGCGTCAGCGCTCGCAACCGCCCGACGGATTCCGCCAGCGCACCCTCCAACTTGTTACGCCGCGCGTCGAAACACTTCAGCCGCGGCGTCCACGTGTCGAGTGTTTCCGGCAGTGTCACGATCGCGTTCCTGGACACGATCAGTTCCGTCAAGCTCGGAGCGGACCCGAGCCTCGGAAACGACGTCATACCCTTCCCTTCCAGACGCAACGAAGTCACGTTAGCCTTGGCGTCGTGATCGCTACTAGGGTCCACCAAGCCCACGTCCGCGTGTGCCCACGCGTCTTCCACCCCCGCGGTGCCCACCGCGAGCGCGAGCTTGCTCTTGAGCGGCGGCGGGCGGCTCCTTAGGTGCGCGTCGCCGCCGTTCTCGTTTCTTAAATTTTCGCATTCGCGATGAAACGCGTCTCCATCGAAGAGGATTATACGGCCCGCGCGGTGGACCATCTCGTCGATCGCTGAATACCCCGGCGTGGTGATATCCACCTTGTTTGGGTGCCCGTCGGGTATGAGCCTGCGCCCTGCGTCGCGTACCGCGCCGCGCATGAGCCCGCGGGTCATGGCGCATTCATCCGCTCGGTGCGGCGCCAATTTGTCGCAGAGAGCGCATCTGGCGTAGCTCGCGTCCGCCGCCTCCGCGACGCGCATGCGGTCGATGCGCCTCGCCGCGGGCGACATCCCGGGTCCCATGCGCCGGTCGAATCGTTCCTTCCTCGCCGCCTTCTCCAGTTTCCAAAGCCGGCGCTTGTCGAGCAGCGCGCGTTCGGCCATCGCGGGCGCCAGCTGTGTCGCCGCGTCCAGCTCGGCGTTTACTCTGCGGACGTTCTCGACCCGCGTGCGCTCCTCTCCGTACCATCGTCGCGCCGCGTGCCCCCGGTACGCGGTCTGGATGCGCGTCGCCGCTTCTTCCATGCGACGGCCTTCGGCGGCTTCGAGATCCGCCCTGGTGGCTTCCGCTTTGACCAAGGCGCTGCCGAATTCCGCGAGCCGACGCCTTCTGAGCTCGTGAGTCTCGGTCGCGAGGCGCTCCGCGGAGATGTCGCACATCGTGTTGATGAACCTGAGCTCCGCGCCGGTGCTGTCGGCGAGATGGAGCGCTCTGGGTGCCATGGCGACCGCGGGGGGACGTCGCGTCGGGCGATGGTGGGTGACCATCGCGCCCGGGGCCCCGACGTCGGAGGTCGCGACGATGGAGCGCCCCTCGTCGGCACGGGCGTTCGCGGCGTCTCGCATCGCGCGTCGGGATGCCACGGACGCGGGCGTGTGATACGGCAGGACCGCGGGGAACAACGACGGCGCCGTGTCCATCGGTTGTATCGGCATCGGGGATTGGAAACCCGGAGACTGCATCCCCGGGCTCGCCATCACCCGCAGCGGTGGCCTCCACTTGGGAAAAGGGGTAGTATCATCTGTCGCTAAAAGCATTTCCCGCCGTTCGCAACCCGACGGCGACGCGGGGACTTTGGGTACCTTCTGCCCTCTCAGGGATCGATATCACGCGTCGACACCGTCATTCAGGGCGTATGAAGTGTCCGAACTGACCCGGAGCGCTTCTGGGTCGATACGCACCCAGGGCGGCCGAAGAGTGATTTTGGGTGGGCACCTGCAGTTATTCCGGCGAGTCCGAGACTGACAGAGATCGGCTGCCGTGGTGGAGAAAGGCTGCTGCCGCCGCCCCACCGCTCACACCGAGCCACCCACGGCACACACCTCGGTCATCGGTCAGACACCTCGCGCGTCTCGAGAACATCCTCGAAGCGCCCTACGCACCCCGGAAGCCGCGTCAGGTTCCACGAGAAGCCACCGCGCGTCTCTCCACACCGCCCCGAGCCTACTGCCGCCGCCGCTGATTTCCGATTGACAGCCATGGGTGTCGACTTCGCGCAGCGCAAGGCGGCCAAGAAGCAGAGCAAGCGGATGTCCCAGAAGACCGAGGACGGCCGTAGGATCCGCGGGGGTAAGACGGTGCCCCGTAAGCAGCGAGGGATGTGCGCCAAACCCCCGCCGCTGCCCCCGAAGCTCCGCGAGGAGGACGAGATGGCGGCGGCCGCTTCGCTCCGCGAGAAGAAAAAGGCGCTGAAGCTCAAGGTGGCCGCGCGCGCGCTGAGGGAAAAGATGGCCGCCAAGAAGGTCCCGGGCGCCGCCAAATCCTTATCCAAGGTGCGACGATACAAGAAGACGGAGGAACGCGAGGGCGACGGCGACCACGTCTCCGACACCGAGTCCGAATCCGAAGACGCCGAAGACGCCGTCGACGACGAAAGAGGCGTCCCGGACTACTTCACCGACGCGCTCAAGACCCTAGGGCACAAGCGAACGACGCCCGTGCAACGAGAGTGCTGGCCGCCCGCGTGCGTCGGCCGCGACGTCCTCGGCATCGCGCCGCCGGGCTCCGGCAAGACGCTCGCATACCTCCTCCCGGCGGTTGAATTCGCGATGCGGGACGCGAGGGACAACCCGCGGAAGAAACGGGACCTACCCGGCCGGCCCTCCGCGCTCGTCATCGCGCCCACCCGCGAGCTCACGCAGCAGATCGCGGGGGTGTGCAACAAGCTCAAGCGCGCGGCGCCCGTCCGGTGCATCGCGGTGTACGGCGGCGCGAGTCAAGAGGCGCAGGAAGAGGAGCTCTCGCAGCCGACTTCCATGGCGACGCTCGTCGTGGGCACGCCCGGGCGGCTGCTCGCGGTCCTAGCCACCGGCGCGCTCGGCCTGGAGAAGGCGAGGATGCTGGTGTTGGACGAGGCGGATCGCATGCTCGCGCTCGGGTTCGCCGAGCAGCTCGAGCAGATCCGCGAGGCGCTCCCTCTGAACGAACGCGACCAAGGTAAAGAATCAGTCGCGGAACCCGGCATGGGCAAACGTCCGGGGCGACAAACCTTGATGTTCAGCGCCACGTTTCCCAAGGGTGTCCGCGCGGTCGCCAAGACGTGGCTCGCGCCGAAGCCCGCGATCGTCAAGATCGAGGCGGCGGATAGGAGCGGCGACGGCGGTAAGCGATCGAGCGAGGCGACGACGGCGATTGCCGCGGGGGGTAAGGACGCCGCTGAAGGCGGCGCGGCGGGTGACCTCAACGTGGACCAGACGGTCCACGTCTGCGCCGAGCACAAGAAAGGCCGTAAGCTCCTGAAGCACATCACCGAGCTTCGGAAGAACGACGCGCGGAGCAGGAGCCGGGTGCTGGTATTCGCGAACAGGATCAAGACGGTGAACTTCGTCGGCGACATGCTCAAGCGACACGGCGAGAAGTGCATCACGCTGCACGGCGAGCTCAAGCAGGAGAGACGGGACCAGGCGTTGAAGGACTTCAAGAGCGGTAAGTCCCCGGTGCTCGTCGCCACGGACGTCGCCGGGCGAGGTTTGGACATCACCGGACTGGAGCACGTGGTGAACTGGGACATGCCCGGGAGCGTGGAGCAGTACACGCACAGGGTCGGACGCGCGGGACGGAGCGGTCGTAAGGGTGCCGCGCTCTCCTTCTTCACCAGGAACATGGCGCCCATCGCGCCGGACCTCGTGCGTCTGCTGAAGCGCCAAGGGCAGTTTGTGGATCCCAACCTCGAGGTTCTGGCGAAGGTCGGCGAGGCGCTCTCGAGCGACGGCGGCGACAACCGGCTCAAAAAGGACAAATTCGCCAAGGCTCCCGAGGGCGAAGACGAGGACGAGGACGA
>ENA-UOXV01008259-UOXV01008259.1-marine-metagenome-genome-assembly--contig:-NODE-8259-length-10292-cov-4.693172_pt1 | contig 10292 bp, 10 predicted proteins | sample MGYA00238165_ERZ766961 | MGnify/ENA primary metagenome ERZ766961 (study PRJEB28924, sample SAMN03173240) | marine metagenome | biome: Marine; feature: Water; material: Subsurface seawater | place: North... | reverse complement strand
AATAAAAAAAACAAATTCTTAATGATTATTTGTTAATAAAATAAATTAAAATTATTTTATTCATAATTAATAAAATGGTTCAAACAGATTTAAAATCCGATAATTTTTGTGGTTTTAATCAGGCTGCTTCACCTATGTTTTGGATTTTAGACCCAGTACAAAATAACGTACAATTTTCTATTGGTGAAACAGGTGTTTTTTCTGGAAGGGGGTTACATACACCTGCTGAAGTGATTGACGTAAGTAGTTCTATCGTTGGCGGAGGACGTGATAATTTTTTAGTATCTTGTGTTCCACCAGTTCCAAGTATGTTGTCGGATAAAGGTAATTCAACAGACGCAAGTATTAGAAATATTGGACCAGCTTTGCCAACACAAGGTTTTAATAACCCAGAAATTGTTGTTGATAAAGTAAAAGGTGCAAGATTTACAAATAATAAAAATGATAATAATTTTGAACATTTAGAAAACATCGAACATTTCGAAAATACGGACAGTGATAAAATTAATAATCAATTAAATAAATATAAAGATGATAATACTAAAAACGTAAAAAATTACTCCGGTTTAATAAAAGCCGATAGTTCAGTCGATACCAAGATATTTGATAGGTCTGGATTTTTACAGCCCGAAACAACAACTTTTAAACGTTCTGCTATGGATTATTCGTCTGTTAATTGGCATGCTGGTTTTTCTGGAAACAGTGACAATTTACACACAAATCCACAAAACTTAACATATGTAATTGAACGCATGTGGCTTGAAAGAGGTGGTCTTGACCAAAATCAAATGATAAAACAATCCCAAGAAAAATTTGTTCCAAATACTGGTAAAGGTCCGCTTGGTATAGGAAAACAAACCTGCGAAAAAATTAGACAACCATATAATATAAAATATCCATTTGGTTTACCGACTGGTCAAAATGGTGAAACTATATCAATTGAACAATCTGGACCTTCTCAACATTTTAACGCAATTGATGTTGCTTCTCTTGGTAAAAGCTCACCAATGTTAGACCAGGATAATAGAATTCCATTTAATTATAACGCAATTATTACAAACGGTGGTTGTAATAATATATCATTTTTTGAAGATAATTTAATGTGTTCTGATAAAAATAATGATTTAACCGGCGTAAATGATTTTTCTTTTGGTTATAACATATTACCCGCAGGATTACATAATTGATAAATTACTTAAAATAATACTTAAAATAATACTTAAAATAATACTTAAAATAATACTTAAAATAATGATTAACACTTTAAGTTTTTTTAATAATTCAATTAATGAAATATGTAATATATTTTTAATAGATTTTAGTTATTTATTATATAATTATTTTTCAAAAATTAATTGTTCAAATACAAAACGTTGGTTTTTATTACATAGTATTGTTAATATGATTGTCGTATATTATTCGGTCAAAGATGTACAAACTTGTATTGTAAACATTTCCACATGTTATTCTATTCCATGGAATAACAATTCAATTAAAGTTTATAATTATGCATTTATGTTACATATATATCATTGTATTTTTTTTAAACTAACCATTAATGATTATTTACATCATTTTTTTATGGTTGCAATATGTGGTACCATGTGTTTTAAATTAAAAAGTATATTAAGTAGCTTTTCTTTATTTTTTTTATCTGGATTACCCGGTGGGATAGATTATTTTTTACTTTATTTAGTTAAAAATAATCAAATCAATACAATTACAGAAAAAAAAATATATATTTATTTATCGGCATATATACGTTCTCCCGGATGTATATTTACATTTTTAATTGGAATGAACGGTGTAGTGACATATTATAATAATAAAAATTATTATAAATGTATATTAATATTATCTACAATAGTACTTATATTTTTAAATGGACAATATTATCTAATGAAATCGCACGAAACATATTTTAAAAAACGTATGTTGTCACATTGACGTATCGTACCAATAAATTAATACTTAAAAATAAAAATAATTATATATTAATAACATTATTTGTTAAATATGTATTTTAGTGAATTTTTAACAAGTATTAATATGACTAATATAAATAATGTAAGCGATATAAGTAACGATATACCATTAAGTGTTTATTTTATAACAGATTTTCCAGATATTCCAAATTTTACGGAAACCCAACCCAACTTTATTGATAATAATTTATCAACTATATTTATACCGGCAAGTGATTTAATTGAAAGATTATTTACTGATTATATAGAAAATAAAAATAAATTAAATGAAGAAGAATATATGGAAAACACAGTTAAAATACATTCCAAACTTGAAGAATGTCCTATATGTTTTAATAGAGGTGAAACGGGTATTAAAATTACAAAATGCCAACATATATTTTGCGAAGATTGTATAAAAAACTGGCTACAAAAACATAAAAATACTTGTCCAATTTGTAGAACAAATGTTTTAAAAATAAGTAATGACGATTTATAAAATAAATTACTAATTGATAAAATAAATTACTAATTGATAATCAATTATTTAATGTTAATTAAAAATAAAATAAAATAATTGATTATTATTAATAATGATACCTATATCTGCTGTTGTCGGTGTATCAACGATAGGATATTTGTTAGATCAAGTATTTAGAGAAAATGAATTTAACGCATCAAATAAACGGAATAAAATACCAGTTAGTAATATCGATGGGTGTGCGGAACAATATCCATGGAATTTCATAGAAACTTTTGATGATTTAAATAAAGAAACGAACGCATTTGTACCGAATAATAAAATTTCAAGTGATGACATACAATCTCAAAATTTAGAGACGAGTTTCTTAACTCCGCAACATATAAATTCACCTTCAAATATAACCGCGTTAAATAAGTCCGGAAATCCACCAGCGGACTATTTAATAAATGCGACTAAAAGACCTGTTGAAGATTTTTTAGTTAATAATATGGTTCCTTTTTTCAAAGGAAATGGCACAAATCAAGATATGAGAGGAACCGGTGTATCGCAAGCAAACGTTAATTCGGATAATTTTAATTTAGGAAATAATTTCTCATCACCTAACTATCATACGCTGGCAACATTTACTGGTAATGATGATACTTATCTACATAAACGGGAGGCTCCGTCTTTTTTCAGTCCTCTGGAACAAAGGAACCGTAATACAATTCCAGGAGAAGACCCTTCCGGACAACGACCATTAAGAGATCGCTATACAACCAGTATTTTAACAAAGAATGACCAAAAACCTTTTGAAAGTATTCAAGTTGGTCCTGGTATTAATATTGATGGTGATTTACCAAATGATGGTCAGGGATTTAATTCAGGGCTCACCACTAAAATTAGACCAAATAATGTAAATGCTTATAGGTTGACACAATTACCTGGGAGGATCGCAGGAACTAAATATCAGGCAAGTAATTTACCAGAGGCATTACCAGGTAATGGTCCTTCATTTAAATCATTTTTAAACTCAAAAACAAACCATAATTCGTCGAATAATGGTAATATAGAAACATTTTTAAATGGTAATATTGATACACAAAAACTAATTGATGAAGGATCAATGTATGGAGTTCCAAATAAAAAACAACCGTTGTCATCTATAAGCACTCAACAATGGAGACCTATGACAGCGACACCAGCGATAACTCAAGCTCCGATGAATTATTCTAATTATATTTTACCGTCAGGGACTGATAAACGTACAACAACAAATGTTGAGTTTGGTCAAAGTATTAGAACAAATTAAACCATAAGTAAAATTACTTTAAAAAATAAATAATATAACATGGCGTCTTCTGGTCATATAAACAATCTACAAGTAAATTATTTACTTACAAATAATTTATTAGTAAATGATATTACTAAACAAAAAAATGATATTGTTGAAATACTAAAATCAGGATTATATCGATGTATTGATACATATTCTAATGGTACAGTTAAAGAGAAAACTTTATTTATTATACATAATTTAAATAAAAATTATAATTTTATAAAATATTATATTTTAGATAACAACACAATCATTATAAGTAATTTTACAATAAATAATAATAACGTTATTATAAATTCAACTATATCACAAAAAAATGGTATAATTCATAATAGACAATCTAAAATAATTTCTACTAATAATAATTCTATTAAAATCAAATATAGTGGTTATAAATATTATACCAAAATTTTTCACGAAAATTGCGATGCGGAAATAAATTTAACTAATTATGGTTTTGAAATAATAATTTACGATGAAAATCATAATTTTATTAATAAATCTGAATATACTAAATTAGACTAATAATTATATGTTTAAAATATTTATATCGTGTAAAATTATCAATAATAAAATATATTATTTTTACTATAATATGTTTTGCAATGGTCCATGGATCGATAGCGCCCGAAATATAGTATATAACGAAAATATAGTAGAGTGTGAATTACTATCAATAGATGGAAATTGGATATATAATAAATTAAAATTTTTCCCGGAATATGAATATCATAATATAAATGGTAGATTCCAATGGATTTTTGATAATTCAATATTATTTTTAATAATGAATATGAAAAAAAATTCAAACAGATGGGGAATCATGGAAAAAAATTTTGAAAATATTAATAAAAAATATAATTGTAAATATTTAAAAATAGATGCTATATATGGCAGACAAATGGAAAATGATGTATCTGCTCAGGAGATATTAAAACCAAGGAAAAATTTATTCGGTAAAACATTTCATTGTAATGAAAGTAATCAAGAGTGGGTATATGATGGAACAATTTCAAAAAGTTTTCCGGGTTTAAATTTAAATAGTCATCATGGAACTAAAGGATTAACTCTATCAAATATTAAATGTTTAAATATAATAAAAGAAGAATACCCTAATTACAATTGGTATTGTATCTTGGAAGATGATAGTGAGATAGATGAAAATATATATAATAAAATAATAGAATATATTAAAAATACACATTATTTGAATGACGTTATTTTACTGGATAAAAGATGGAGGGGAGGAACAGCCGCATTATTATATAATCAAAGAATTATTAATGATATGATTGAAAATTTACATCCATTATCAAACTTTTCTATAAAAAATGAAGAAATATATAAAAGAGGAACCAATTTATGGGACTGGAAATTGTGGGTTTATTTAGATAATTTTAATATTAAAAATGTAATATATCCTATTGTTTCAAGTGGTTCATTTATAAGTGAAATAGATTAATAAAATTATAAAAGGATATAATTATTGGATTATATAAAATTTATATGGTTTAGATTATTTAAAATATTATGGAATCCGTTTTTTTGAATATTATGAATTTTGTAAAAATAAAGTAAAACATTTAGACTGGAGAATGTTGGGAAAATATATTATATGAGTATAAAAAGGTTCCGAAGATTTTTATAAAGCTTGGGAAGAACTATTTCCAGATATTATTCACACAAAAAAATGTTTGAGGTGATGGAGTTAGTGGGTTATTTATAATATTCATTTTAGTATTATATCTTAATTGTTTAACTGGTATAAGTCGGCGTTTTAAAGGTTCAAAGGTGTAAAACAAATTAAAAAAATAAGTAAAATTACTTTAATAAATAATTTAATTAAAACACATATATATATATATATAATTATTATAACTAAAATATATGTTATCACTTCAAATTTATAAATAAAATATTTAATAATGTTTTAAAATAAATTAAAATATTTTATTTATAATAAGTAAAATGAACAATACGGGTTCTTTATTAGAAAACCATGTTTTAGTACTTGATCAAGCTATACCCGGTTCTGGCCCATTAGGTCCAATTATAGAGCAACGATTAAGCCCAAGAAGTGAAACATATTTAGAATTAGACCATAATATTAGAACAAAGGTTGATAATAATTTCATTCCTATTATTAACGCACAGAATGAATCCAGTCAGCAATATATTAATGATAAGTATGTTAATTTCACCGGTAGAGAGCAGATTATGCCGACAGTAGTTGAACAGACTAATTTAAAAGGACATGATGAATTTCATAATTTAAGTATAAATAATGCGAAAGTTACTACAAATCAAACTACAAATTATAGTTATTCTGGTAATGCCCAGAGAGAACATGATGGTAATAACTGGTGGAGATATAAAGACGACCCAAAAGTAACAACAAACCAAACTACGAATTATAGTTATTCTGGTAATGCACATAGGGAGCACGATGGTAATAACTGGTGGAGGTATAAAGACGATCCAAAAGTAACAACAAATCAAACTACAAATTATAGTTATTCAGGTAATGCGGATGGTACAGCAACAAGTAATAATCAAATGAACCGTACTCAATTTACCGGTTTAACCGGATATTATACTGACATGGACGGAAATATTAAATGTTATAAAGATCCAAGTTCAGGTGTTACCAAATGGGGTCAGGGTGACACGACACTAATACAAGATTATTTCCCTGGTTCAAATGGTATAACAAATATTCAGTTAGATCCAGATGAAAAAATTGGATTTACACACTTGAATGCGGATTGGATGGATGTCAACGTAAATGGTACAAGTTCTTATAATCAGGCTATACCAAATGCGGAACGATTTCAACAAGTAACGCCAGATATAATAGGTGATGTTAGGGCAAATCCAAATAAAATAATGTCTGTTGATAATAGACAAACCGCGAATTATTTAATTACTAATTTACAAGAGAACGACTTTTCAATATTCCAACGACCAGATTTGAGAAATAAAACAAGAAATATTAATTTATACGTTGATTCTAACGCCCAAGATTATTCTGGTATATCTACTAATAGTGTGAAATTAGAAAGATTACCGAAACATACTCTTAATCATGGAGAGGAAAATGTATTTTTAGATAATCAATATAATCCAAATCAAGTATTATTACATAATACTATAGGGCAGGAAGATTCAACAATCGAAAATCCATTATTATTTCAGTCTAAACATCAAACTAATTCCGAACAATTTATGGGTAAAGGATATCCTGGTTCCGCTATAGATTCATTATCATCCAGACGCTATTTATTTTAATGATAAAATCTTAAATTATTATTTTTTAATATAATTATCAATTTCTTCTTTATTATTTTTAATTGTATTACTAAATACATTTCTTAAATTTATAAGAGACTTCCCATCGATTGAATGTTCGACAGTTTCAATTGAAACCCACCTTATATCATTTTTTTCAACATATTTTTTGTCGATAGTTGTTACTACATTATTTAAAAAATTTTTAGTACTTAAAAATTTTGCACGTATAATATCTAAATATTGTAATTTTAAAAGATACATATAATAATAATGTCCTGAACTTGTTCTTGATACAACTTTATGACATTTTTTTAATATTTTTTTTGTATAATCATAATCATATACACTACCGAGTGTTTCTTCAAAAAATTCTCTTGCTGCAGTTATTTCATGATCACAACGATCATTCGGTTCTACACGTCCCCCAAAATCCGACCACTTATTATCTCGATCACGTCCTAATAATAAATATAATGTTCCTTTATAATTTGTATAAGGTAAAATTCCAGCAGAATAAATTTCATAATTTGCCATTATTATAATAATAAATGATATAATTTTAACTTATAAACAAATAACCTTAAATAAAACGAACTATGTTTAAAAAATATGTTGCGAGTACGATATAATTATATTATAAATTTTCTAATAATTCTGCTAATCTATCAATTTCATTTTTAATTTCTTTGCGAACAATTGTTTTCTGTGTTTTTGTTAGTCCTTGTTCTTTTAAAATATTTTTAGAACCGGGTGGTAATCTACCCGAACTTACTATCGGTGAATATATTTTATCTCTATATTTTGTATCACTTAATACATTTAATGGAACACGTTCTACTGACGGTAGTGAATCAAATAAACTCCGCATAGAAATTTCAGTATCTATCATTTTTGATTTTGGGTTTAATTCCTCCCTACGTTGTTTTATTAAATTAAATAATTGAGGTTTTGTAAGTTGATTATCTACCATTAAACCCAATTCAATCGCTTCAAGCATAAGTTCTTCTTTTTTAATTTTACTAATTAAAGCACGTTCTGCTTTATTTAGAGACTGTTTTACTCCAAAATGCGAAATATTGTAACTCATTATATATATATATATATATATATTTTTATTTAAAGATTATTATTAAATTATTATTAATAATAATGTATGGATAAAAACTTACTTATAAATAATCCGGGACCATTCAGTAATATATTACTAAATGAAATCGAAAAAAATAATAAGGATAAAAGATTAACTATAATGCGTTCTTATAAAAGTAAAAAAAACAATAGTAAAAATAAAGATATGAGTGGTAAATCACCTAATATTAAATTAATAGATGGTTCTGCATCTAATACTATTAAAGTTAAACCTGAAAATTATAATAATAACATTAATTTAATAAAAGATTCCGACACAGATAGTATAGCTACCGCCGAACCAGAAAACGATACAAGCACAGAAAACACACCTGTCAGGTCATTAAAATTAGGTAGTTCTGGAAGTCGTAAAAAAACTTTTACAAAATTACCAATTATGGAACCAGACGAATTCAAATATTTTACTAATAATAAAAAACAAAAGCCAATAGTTGAAAAAGATGAACCAGACGACGAATATTCGGACGAAGAGGACGAAGAAACTGGGTCTGAAGAAGAAGAAAGTGAAAGTGAAAGTGAGGCTGAACATTATGTAAAACACAAAAAAATGAGTCCTCGTGAAAGCGAAAAACGAAAACAAGAATTATTAGTTAAATTATTAGCGTTGGAAAAAAAAGGCGTAACATTAACAAAAAATTATTCTTTAAAAAGTTCATTAGAAGAGATTGAATTTGAGTATGAAACACAACAAAAAACTGCTGAAATGGAAGCGAGCGTTCATTTTCAACAAAAAATTCTTATGGCGGCGATTACGGGTATAGAATTTTTAAATAAAAAATTTGACCCACTTAACGCTAAATTAGATGGTTGGTCTGAATCTGTTATGGATAATATAAACGATTATGAAGAAATTTTCAGAAAATTACATGAAAAATATTCAGAACGTACATCTATGCCTCCAGAATTACAATTACTGGTAACATTAATTGGTTCCGGGTTCATGTTTCATTTAACAAATACACTATTTAAAAGTGCTTTACCTGGATTAGGTGATGTTCTAAAAACTAATCCTGATATTATGGGTAATATAATGGGAGCGATGGGAAAAGCAATGAATAATACACAGGGATTACAATCAGTACCTCAAACTTTACCCCAACCCGTATCTCAACATTCATTTGTACCACCATCCTCATTTGTACCACCATCATCATTTGTACCACCATCCTCATTTGTACCACCATCCCCTACGAAGAAAAAACTTCCTGAATTTACAGGACCGTCAGTTAATTTGAGTAATTTAATGAATACCTATGAAACTGGTCCCAGTATGCCTACTATACAACAGGCGCCAAAAATGAAACAACCAATTGAAGATATAGACCGATTTTCGGTCGCAAGCTCTTCTGATTATTCAGATATGGAACCAGTACAACGTACAATAAATACAACAGTTAGAAATAAAAACAAAGGAAAGCCAATTGGAAAAAGTATAAAAATTTAAAAAAAAAACAATTTGTTATGTAAATAAATATAATAAATCTAATAAAAATAAAGTAAAATAAATACAAAAAATTTTATTTATTATTAATAATAGATTTATTAAATGGCACCACTGCAAAGCGCTTCAGTTATGGATTTATATGGAACACAATTTGGTATGAATCCAGAACAAATTGTTCAACAAACATTAAAAAATAACCAACTATATTCGGAAAAGAATAGTGAATATCAAAAAAATTTAAAAGAAAATGAAATATCAGGTAAAGCAAATTTTCAAGAGTACTTACCGAAAAGTACATTTGGAAATTTGAATGGTAATAATACTAACATACCCCCGTTTGTTAAACAGAACAACAATTTAAGAAATACTAATTTTGGTCCAGATCCAGCCCCGATATCAATAAATAAAACTGAATTTGCGAGAAGACCAGCATTTACTGATATAAATAATAACTTTCCTGAAAACCAAAATTTATCTATGTTTAATAGATTTCAAAATTTATTAGGTAATAGAGAAAATTTCGGGTCTCAATTATCTGACAGCGAATGCTTACAGAATTTAGTTTATATAGCGAATGAAATACAATTAATACTAAAAATTATAATTTTTGTAATTATTTTATTATTTATGATTAAAATTTTG
>ENA-UOXV01008258-UOXV01008258.1-marine-metagenome-genome-assembly--contig:-NODE-8258-length-10292-cov-6.227899_pt1 | contig 10292 bp, 9 predicted proteins | sample MGYA00238165_ERZ766961 | MGnify/ENA primary metagenome ERZ766961 (study PRJEB28924, sample SAMN03173240) | marine metagenome | biome: Marine; feature: Water; material: Subsurface seawater | place: North... | reverse complement strand
ACGTTTAATGACAAACAGTCGCAAAGCGCAGAGCGAAAAACTGGCGACGGGCGGGCATGAAATACATTTTTTCAAACCTTTTCGTTTCCAAAACCTTGTTTCCAACCCAAGGTTTCCAAGGTTTTGAGAGTGGGGGCGCCATCGGGCGAAGGGGGGCAGGATGGTCTGGATCCCAGCCCAGTGATGGCGAAAAATCTGGTGCCTTGAAGCGAAAGTTGGGTCACGGATCGGCATCGCCCCCGAAGCAGCACTTTGGCAAGATGTCAACTCCATCGGTCCCGAACGAGGACCTTGAGGCCCAGATCGCAAAGATGCAACAGCAGCAGGGGATTTTGAAACGCGCGGTGCTGCAAGAGCAGCGGCGTCGCGAAGAGGCAGAAGTAGCGCGTGATGCTCTTGCCGCTCAGGTCACAGAACTGACGGAGTTGGCCGCTGGGCGTCTAGCCACAACACGTCCAGCTGCGTCGCCCAATAGTGGTTGGTTGTCAAAGGGAATCGGAAACTGGATAACAAGTCCGACAGGCACGGATCGCAGACGTGAACCTGCTCCTCCTACTGGAATTCGCACCTCGGAGTCACTTGAGGCCGAAGTTCTGGCCAAGGCGCAGGAAAATGAGGCGCTCCAGATTCGCATGTCGGAGCTATCGACCGCGTATGCGCGCGACAAAGCCGCTCTTGAGGTTCTTCGCCAAGTCGCATCACGGTTAGTGACCCCTCGAGCAATATGTCAAAGCTAGTATCGTGCGCAAAGTGCTGGCGAAGTGAGTTGAGCCGCGCAGTAGTGCGGCTAAGTTCGGACCAGGCGCTGATCAACCTGTATGTCCACGGCATTGGCAGAGCTCACAAAGATGCGGCGGTCACTTGTAGGAGAGTCGTTGCTGCCGAACATAGTGTTTCTCAGCTCCATACTCTTCTCATTGCGGCACTTTCTTGTGCACACGAACGGGGCCTAGCATCGATGCAGCCAGATACAGCTGCCCAGAGCCGGGGAGACGATTCCGAGCTGGTGGATCGATCAACCGGCACTGAGCGGATGAGAGGACGATCAACCGGCACTGAGCAGATGAGGGATGACGGATCTGCACACATATGTGACAGCGAGAGACTGACAGAGGAGCTCGGGCGACGTCGCGGGCGTGCGTTGGAGGTTGCAGCGCCGCTTGTCCGGCAGTTGTCGACTCTCGCCTCGGTCCACTTGGCGGCGTGGGAGCTCTGTGCAAGACCACTCCCCGATAGTGGGGCAGCCGAAGGATCTCACGGTTCAGCAGAGGGCGCCTCTGGGCCGTTTGCGTTGCGCCACACAGGGATAGGCAGCGCGGCCCTGGCTGCTGCGGCACAGGCGCATGCCGCCGCAATCGCGGCACTCAGCAGCGCGTTGTCCGCGCTGCGCTCTTGCGTGCGCCGCGAGGCCGACGCCGGGCGCGCGCCTGGGGCCAGCGGCGGCACGCCGCAGCGGGCCAGCGGGCGCAAGAACGAGATTGTTCCCGCATCGCAGGCGCGGCGGCGCGTTCGCAGCACCGCGGGCAACGACGTGCCTTCCGGGGCCGACGCGCACTCACACATTGGCGAGGCGCATGCTGCGCTGGCCGCGGCGATGGCATCGACGGCTTTGACGGCTGAGCAGCTTGCCGCAGCGCTCGAAAACTCTTTCGCTGCAGGTCTGGGGGGAGCCGGCGCCCCTGGAGCCGAAGGCAGCGCTGTGCGAGCCGTGTGCGAGCGAGTGGCGCGGAGCTGGGCGGGGGTTGCGCGGGCGGTCGGCGCGGTGGCATCAGCGGTCACGGCGACTGCCGGCCCACGCGATCTACTGAGATCAGCTTGCGTGCCCGACGGCGGGCAAGTGGCAGGGCGATCGGCGGGTGATGCTGCCGATGCTGCAGAGGAGGGGGTCCTGCGGTGCGTGGCCGCCCGAGGCTCGCCACGCCCGAGCCTCGCCGTGGGGGCAGTGTCCTTGATATCCGAAGCTTGCACCATGAACGCGCGAGCCGTCGTGCGCAGGGCTCTTGGCGAGCTGGTTCTTTCCCTCGGGGAATACTCGTCCAGCGTGGACGCTCTCGGCGACGCTCAACGCCTGCTTGCCGCCGCCCTCGCTCCCTCCTCCTCGCCTGCAGCGCATACTGCCACAGGACAGCCGCTCTCCTTGCAGGATATGATCTCAGCGCTTCCCTCGCGCTCGACTCGCGAGCGCCTCGCGCGGTCGGCGACGGACTTGACGGCGGTGGCGCTGCGGCTGCATCGGCACCTCAGCGCAACCTGGGAGGTTCCACCGCGGGTTGCGGGTGCAGAGGGTGGCGGCCTGCTGCTTCCGATCAACGACGACGCCACGTCATCAGGGCGGACCGATGCACACTCGCGCATGCTGGCAGCCATCGAGCACAACAGCGCGGTTCTTTCTGCAGCGCTTTCATCCGTGCTTGATCCTCCCATTGAAGCTGCAGCCCAGGACACTCTGCGTGTGAAAAACACCATCATTCCAAAGATCAGCGCCGCACAGAAGCCTGGCACAGGCAGAAGCGAGGGACTGGAGGGCGCGCGGGAGCTTTGGGAAGCCGCAGGGCTTTCCCCTGATGCTCCAGTCTCGTCGGGCTCTCCAGGGTCTCCACCGGGCGGAGACCCTCTGGCCCCGGGGCGCGGGCTGGTGGGGACCGGCATGCTGTTTTTCGGAGATGACGGCGAGTCTTTGGACTGGCTGCACGCGCTCGATGACGACTTGGGTAATGTATTAGGAGGGGCGGGGGGCGGGGCTTCGGGCCACTCTCAGCCAGTGCTCGGGGAGCCGCGCTACGACGCAGCGAGATCGGGCGATGCGGCTGAGGGGGGCGGCGATGCCATCGATCTTCTCTCAGGGCTTGAAGCACTGGAACTGCATGATGAACCACCGCTTGACTCCGCGCTGCTTGGCGCGTTGGCGGAAGATACAATGACCCTGGGCACCAATACACCGCCCAGCGTAGGGGTTTCCGCAAATGGCGCACAATGCTTGGACACGCTCGCTGGCGAGACACTTCTTCCCGGAGACGCGGAGCCGCAGGAGCCTCTGGCCGGAATGGGCTTGCCTAAGAGGCTGAATCCGACAACGCGAGACGTTAGCGTCAGCACCGAGGACTCGGACGCACGAGATGTCGGAGCGGTGCTCGGTACCGCGGGAGGGCTGCGAGATGGCAAGGGCATGCGAGGCTTATACTCGGTCTCGTTTGTGCGGCGTGGGGGCAGGCCAGCGGCTGGCAGCGAGGGCAGTCTTGTGGACAAGGGTCGTGAGGCAGCGCTGCGACGCTTCTACGTTGGCCGTCTGCAGCAGCTGCAGGCACGCCTTGCGGCGGCCGAGGAGCGGGCGGGTGGCACCACGCACGCGTGATGTGCTCCCGGCCTTATGTTTAATTACACGGTGGACTCACGCCCCGCAAGAGTTCAGGCCGGCAGGATTTGCTTGCTCCGGTCCTGGCTGCTGGCATGAGGCGCTGCCTGCTGAAGCCTGTGCAGATCACTTCTTCTGAGAGCAAGGACCGCTCCAGCTCTTCGTCTTGCGCAAACATCAGTCCATTTTCTCACACGGCGCATCATCACGCACCTCTGTTTGAATGATCTGATGTTGGAAAATCTGTACCACGAACCAATCCGCACCTGGTAAGTGATGACACATTTGCGTCTCGAAACACTCGAGTTGAGCAATGTGGGGCGCCGAGGACTAGACTGGGGCAGTAGGGGTGCGCACAAAATGGAGAAGCGGACGAAGGAGGATGTAGAGGAAGAGAAAGGTTGCAACGATCTGGATCCACGAGAACTTGGCAACCTCGATGAACGATGGTACGTAAAGGACCTTCTCGGGGGTCATGCGCACGCGCATCTTGACCTCAAACGTGCAGGCTGAGCCGCACCCCTTGACTGGCATCGCCCAGGTAGTATACACGGGATCAAGCACAGTGGTGTCGTTGCGCGCGGACGCTTTGGCGATGAGAGCCTCAAGAGTCGCTTCCTCCGCCGAGAGCGTGCGGTCCCGCGGCATCAAAGGCTCCCCCGAAGAGCGCACCCCCGGTTGCAACGGCAGCGGATTCGCCAATTTGAGCGCGATTCGCCCGTCAACTGTGAGCCGCCGTCCCGCAACACCTGCTGCGTAGTCAATCGCTATCGGCGCTTCCATGTCAAGTCGCACCCGGTTGTGCAGCACGTAACTGAACAGCAGCACGCCCGTCACATGACGGATGCCCTCCTGCTCGCCAACAGGGAACGCAATGGAGATGTCGATCGCATCAGCAAGGTAGTCGCGATTCTGGTGCACCTTCTCCACCCGGACCTCCGGTATCCGCACGTTTGCCCCGCCCGCCATCTGGTTCATTGCCGGCACCGTACTGCGCGCACAGACCCGCTCAGCTCAACGAGGACCGTTGCCGCTCGGCCGCAACGCCGCGTTCACCGGGCGTGTACATGAAGAGTGGATACCTGTATACAAGTTCGAACGGGTCCCCGGTTGTGGTGTGCTGGCCGAGCAGGCGCATCGCGAACTCCTGCCCGAACTCCACCCGCGGCTGCTCCCTGTAGGAGCTCTCCTTGACCCAAAGGCCTGCCCGGAATCATAGCACGATTGCGAGTCAAACGAACGTGACAGCCACGAAGTACACTGCTGTCGCAGCCACAATGGGTGGCAAATTGCCTCCGTCAGCAAGGGTGTGCTGGCAAGGAACGAACCGTGCGAGTAGTAGGCGATGAGAAACGATGCGAGGATCAGGGCAATGTAGACGAGAAACACAAATATCGTGGCACCTGAAAAGATCGGCGCCGAAAAGCGCCTCTTCAGGTACACGCTCCACACGGTCGGCATTCTGGTTGCCGGCCCGCCCCGGTCCGCAGCGTCCACTTCCCGTCGAACGCCCTCAAATGCGTTCGTTGGCGCGAAGTTCGTTTTGATCAAAGTTGACTTAAAAAACTGGTCAAACATCCAGGCGGCGTCCTGGTGGAAGAGATACACTCTCCCGTTTCCACTTTGCCCTTTTGCCGCTGGATTGTGCTCAACTCATCAAGAATCTCCTGCGGCCGCGCAGCTCAATGTATCAGGACAGACAACCTCGAGCGCGATGTCGGGTGGCCGCGTCGGCATAATAGTACCCATCTCCCGCACGACACGGATACTTCCATGCCGCACCAGCGCAGCGAGTCGGGCTTGAGTGTCTCCACGCCGGGGTAGCGCATCCGGTCGTAGTCCGCATCAAGCATAATCCACTGGTACTGCCCCCCGTCTGACGCGCTCTAGGCAAGGAGGCTAGTTGTCTGATCGTCGTGTGGATGTAGCAGAGTGCCCTCAATACATGACACGAGGTGTGGAAGGTGAAACTTCGTGAATCGCAAAACAGCTTACGCGATAAATTGCAAAGACCGATCACGTGCTTGTTACGATGTGCGCGCCTGAAAAGGCACCGCTGACATTCATTGCAGACGTGGAGTGCCTAGCTCTGAAGTGAGTGGATCGAGGCGATGTCCTTGGCCTCCTCGACCTTCCCTGAGAGAATGGCATCCCACCACTTTGGAAGCAGCTCCGCTGAGCACGCGCGGAACCACGGCGAAAGCATAATCTCTCCGCGCGACTCCTCCTCCAGTAGCACGTGGAGCTCTTCGCGCCGGAGATAGCGTACCTCAGAGACCTCGTTTGGGTTCAGATCGAGATCCACATTTGCCTGCGCAAGCAGGATGTAGTCCACTTCGTGCTCGCCCCATTGCGCATCCTCCCCAACAGCCGCTTCATACAGAATCCTCGTCATGAACTGTAGCGAATCCTCTGGAATCTGCCGGCAGAGTGCAGCGTCAGGGGCTCTGCAGAGGACAGCAGGACTTGTCGTGCATGGGTCACCAACCTGGCCCATCGGGATGCCGAGCTCATGCTCAAGCTTGCGGACGACAGCACGCTTGACCCCGCTAGCCTCAGGAGACGGTGGGTCGTCCATCTCGCGCTCGTTGTACAGCGGGTGTGAGCAGCAAGTGTTGGTCCAGCGCTTTGGAAAAAGGATCTTGTCGTCAGATCGCTTCTGCAGAAGCAGTTCCCCCGCGGAATTGAAAACAAATACAGAAAACGCACGGTGAAGCGCTTTGCCCGCTCTGATGTTCTCCATCAGGTGACAGAACTTCTTGGACCCGCTTCCTTGCACCTGTGCGTTTGTCCCACCAGAGCATGTTAGGTCACCATCTGCGGAATGGTATGTGATAACCAGGGGCCTGCTGTCCTGGACTCTCAGCAGCTTATGCCGTCAAGTGTCTCCAACTACATGTTGTGATTGGCAGCACAGAAATCGCACTGGCTGACACGGACATCAGGTGGGATCGATGCTCCCCGCACCTCGTCTTTCTCGTTGACGATGATGCATTCGTCGCTGTCGAGGAGCCTCAGCTGCTCCTTGTCGTACTCCGAACGCACACTTGGAGTACTCGCCATAGACCGCGCGACCCGGAAATGCTGTCTGGAGGCACCCGAGACAACCGGAAACCGCTGCGGCGCCCGGAAGGCGTGCGCTGAGCGGGAAGTCGCCCCGGGGAATGCTGACCTCAGCTGAACTGGACCCATCGAAAAGGCCCAGGCGTGCCCCAGTCGGCTCATGGCAACGGACACCAGAAGCACTCGCGCTGCGCTTCCCCGAGTTGTGAGCAGCGACCCCAGGCCACGACCCATCCCTGACGAGAGGTGGGTGTCTGAAGGCGGGTCTCGGCCTCCCACCACAACTTGACACAAACTTTCCTAAAAGTGGCCCGAGCTGGCAAGGCGCCGGGGCCCTGCCCAGCCCGCGCCCTAGGGAGCCTTGAACGCGTGTACATGCCCGGCGTTTCGTCTGCGTGAATGCCAGAGGCGACAATGATGCGTGGGGCACGCGCGTTTGGCAGCAGCCGTGGGTCGTCCAGCTCGTAGGGGGCTGCAGCCAGCTTCGCGGGCGGCGCAGCTTGACCAAGCTCTTCGCCTCTTTCTTGCCTGCCAGATAAGCAAAGACTGGAATCGTGCAGCATGGTCGGTGAGCGTGCACGTGAACTTCATGGCCGCGATCGCGCCTGTCTGGCCTCACACATCGTCGCATCGCTAAACCAGGCGGGCGGCCCGGACGTGGAGGAGCTGCGCCGTATCTCGGCGGAGCACGGGTTACTCTCCCGGGCTCTCCGTCGGCGAGTGTGGCCCATCCTGTTGAACATTCCGACCGATCGGTGGGGAAACTTGGTTCGTGAGGATGGGAGTAGGCTGGACGATGGAGATGGGCGGCTGGTTCTCTCGCCGCGTGAACACCCGGAAAAGAAACAGGTGGAGCTGGACGTGGTGCGCTCACTCTCGCACTTCGGAATGCGGGCTCGCGACCGTTCTGCACGGCTTCCGCAGCTGACGATTTTGATAACATCGGTGCTCAAGTCCGACCCGTCTCTGCACTACTATCAAGGTTTCAACGACGTGTGCTCAATCGCGCTTCTCGTTATGGGCTCAGAAGCGGCAGCGCGCCCTGTTGCAGAGAGCCTCGCGAAGCACCACTTCCGTGCAGCGATGTTCGAGAACATGGAAGCGGTGCAGCAAGCGATTCGACTCATTGTCGGTATCGTTGCTAAGCGCGACCCGCCCCTCGCAAGGTACCAGCTGCAACCGCCTGCACCGCTCAGAGTCGCCCGCAGCCCGTTCCTGCAAGTCCCGCATCCGACAGCGAGGCACCGGGGGCAGGTCTCTCACAGGGAGCGGCGTCGACCCGCTGTTCGCCATCTCTTGGATTCTGACCTGGTTCGCGCACAACCTTCACTCGCTGCCAGCAGTGGAGCGCGTCTATGATTTCCTCCTCGCAGCCCACCCTGCCATGTCGCTCTACCTCTCTGCGGCCCTTCTCCAGCACCGCCGCAGCGCGATCCTTGCCGCTCACGGCGACTATCCCACGATTCATGCTCTCCTCCAGGAACGCCCTGCACCCACTGTGCTGAACCTGCAGCGCCTGCCCCCCACCTGCCGCGCCACGACGCACTACGCTCTGACCGCTCGGCTGCCTGGCACGCTACAGGAGCTGCCATCGGATCTGCCGCTCGAGCGTCTCATCGCAGAGGCTTCGCGCTCTTTCCACGCCGTCCCCCCGGCTGCTCTCATCGCCGCGTCCTCGCTTGACGCTGTCTGCTCCCCGCGCGGCTCCCCGCGCCGAGGTTGGCTCACCCTGCCGAGCCTTGCGGAGGTGGCGGCACCCGCGCAGCGGCGGGCGGCCGTGGCGGAACCTCCGGAGGGTTTCTTGATTACGTGGAGCCCCGCGGCGGTTCCATCGCTGTGGGTCCGCGGGCGAATCTTGGCGCTGGCATGGGGCGTTCTCGGCGTGTTGGCTCGGCCATTGATGCGCCTGCCTCTCGGCGTGGGCGACGCGGTTGCATGGATCGGGCGTATGGCTGCCCGCCTAATCAGCCCGAGGCCGAGGCGGGCGAAACAGCGCGCACGGAACGGCAGGCACCTTCTTGCAGCCCCAAGGGATGGAGAGCCGGGCGCGTCAGCTGCAGCGACTGCAGAGGACACCTAGCAGTTGGCAGGGCGCGACCGGGCACGGGGACCGCGGCGGCGGTTGTAGACTAGTTATATTTAGGGTTTGCAGTCTTATTCGACTGACAATGCAGCAGCAGTTACAAACCACTGCGTACAGCCTCGGAGCAGAAGTACTTCTTGCCAGGAGTGCGCAGTAATGTTGAGACGATGGTGGCCCTTGACACAGCGCTTCTCTTTTTCTCAATATATCCCTAGACTAAAACCTCCATCACAAATCTATATGGCCCTCGGCGCCGGCATTCCCGCCTCCATCCGCCGGAGCGGCATCTGTATGCGCCACGGGCAACGGCGAAGCTGCGAGCTCGGTGCCGAACGGCGAGAAAGAGTCTGCGAGGGCCCGGACGCTGCCCTGGCTCTTGAGGCTTCCCACAAGCGGAAGGCGGGGTGGCGTCTCATGCGGCAATATCACGTCGGATACCGGCATCTCATGCGGCAATATCACGTCGGAGACCGGCGCCGGACGCGCGGGACGCGGCGTCTCGGCAAAGGGCGCCTGCTGCCCGGGAGCCGCTGCCGGGTTCGACTCTGCAGTGCTGTCGGCAGGTGTTGCCGGTGCATTGCGGCTGGAGGCTCCCTGCGCGACCGGGGAACTTGAGCCACGCTTGGATCGCTTCTTTTTGTCAGGCGAAGTCGGCGCCGCGTCCTTGTCTTTTTTGCTCCCGAAAATGCTACCCATTCCCCCGAAGAGCTTGCCCAGTGTGGACTGCCGCTTCAGCCTGTTCTCCTTGCTCGCCTTCCCTTCCTGATTTTCCTTGTCCTGGTTTTCAAGTGACGCCGTCTTAATTGTTGGTGCAGCAGTCGACGGTGCCGCCGCAGCAGTTGACGGTGCCACCGCAGCAGTTGACGGTGTCGGCGGCACTGGGGCTGCGGCGGGCGTGTCAGTTTGCTCGGGCGGCCCTTCAAACTGCTGCTGTTGCTGCCCCCGTAGCGACGGCGACGGTTGCGGCTGGCTAGATGGTTGCGCGGCAACGGTGGCACTGGCACTCGGTGCAGATCCGTCGGCCCGCTGGGCTTGCAGAGAGTCGCCCGAGGGCGCGTAGTGCTGGACAGTTTGGCCCCGGTCCGCGCGGAACGTCTGCATCGGCAGCGTGGCCTGGGGGGGAAGCAGCGGCGGCCGCATCTGCTCCGGAGGCGCCGGGGATGTCACCCGCGGCTGCGAGGGCGGGTCGTAGGTTGTGCCGGCAGGGCTGCTGGTCACGAGCCCGGGCAGCTCCTCAGAGGTGAGACCCAGCGCCGTGGCCGGCCAGCCCTCCATGTCCCACTCCGGCTGGCGGACTTGCCCCCGCCCCCCCTCCTCGCCCGGCGCATATTGGTTCCACGCAGGCGGCTCTCGCAAAGACGCCGCGTTCGGCACGGGGTCGCTGTGCGGCTGCGCCATCCCGAAGTTGGTGGAGGGGTCATGCAAGACCTCGGTAGAGAAGTCGTTAACCGGTATGGCACCTTCTCTGCCCGCGGGCGCTGTCTCACCATCTCGCATCGTCGCCTCGTGCGGTGCCTCGTAAGAAGCGGCGCTCCTTTCGGTCCGCGCGGGGTTCGGGAACTGCTCGGCCCGCGCCTGCTGCGTGCCGGGGGGAGCGCCCGGTCCCAGGAAGTGCGTGACTGCGAGCAGAGGGCGGAGCAGCGCCTTGCTGTGATCCTCCTGGAACTCCTGGTAAAGCGCCGGCGGCCCTTTCAACTCCGACGGGGGGGCAGCGCCAGTCGATGCCGTCGCTTGCCCTTCCGCGTGGCGCCCGATAGAGTCCTCGGCTGGCGGTTGCACGGCATGCGCGAGGTG
>ENA-UOXV01008256-UOXV01008256.1-marine-metagenome-genome-assembly--contig:-NODE-8256-length-10293-cov-5.310998_pt1 | contig 10293 bp, 17 predicted proteins | sample MGYA00238165_ERZ766961 | MGnify/ENA primary metagenome ERZ766961 (study PRJEB28924, sample SAMN03173240) | marine metagenome | biome: Marine; feature: Water; material: Subsurface seawater | place: North... | reverse complement strand
GGGGGGAGGGGCGCGGCGTGTCCACTTAGTACGGGGGGGGGGGGAGGGGTTGCGCACCGCGAGTGCGTGCGTTCCGTCGGGGATGAAGTGCGCCGTATGCTGCGCCAGCCGCGACGCAAGCCAGCTCGCTGTCGCCAGGGGAACGGTGCTGTCGCGTGCACCATACCACAGTGCAACCGGCACATCGATGCGACGATACGCTTCGTCTGCGCTCTCGGGCCCCGACCGCGGCCGCGCTCGCAGAGGAGAGAGGCCCTGCTGGCAGTCGAGCGCAGCGCCGAGGCCGCCGTTCTCGGCAGCGTCCCGCAGACATTGGTCTGCCAGCGTGCGAACGCCCTGCGACGGTGACGCCGTGTGAGCGCAGCCGCGCGCGACCAGGCGTTCTGCGGCTTCTCGCGCGCTTTAGGCGCAGGGAGTCTACCGGCACGCGCATGTATTTTGGGGCGAGCCAATTCCATCGGAACTCCGATTCGCATGCCAGCCAGCGTGCGAAACTGATGGCTAACCACAGCACCGGCGCTGTCAACCTGAGCGGGAAAGAGTTGAACAGCCCCTCCGCGAAACACGACGGGTGCTGGATCGTAAAGTAGCCCGACGCACACACGTCCGAAACCTGATCGCGCGAGTAGGTTTCACTCGTGCTGGAAGGCTGCTGGCCTGCACAGCAAGGGCCTCGTCGGCGCTGCGTACAAGGCTGCGGCAAAAAATTACCCCGACAACATTCGCCGCGGCGCGGCATCTCGATCGGATAGTGTTGTCTTTGTGCGTAAGGCATGCCATCACATAGGGTCCACCGTTGGATACGCCGATGACCCCGTACCTACCAGCGTTCTTTCGTGTCAGCGCGCTATTTTCTGGCATGCACCCTGATCAAGCAACGGCAATGCAAAGGTTTCAGTAAGTGCGGGACGTACTTTGACACGCCCAGCGTGTCTGCAACCGCGGCGACCACCCGCGGCCAATCTCTGCGTACCGAGAATCCCCACGCCATTGATGTGCCGCCGATTCCTGGCTTGTCAACGCAGACAAGGTGGACCCTCTTTTCTCGGTAGATATCTTCTTTGCCGGCAATCACAGAATGCAATGCAGGTTCCTCGCTGCATACAGATTGGTAATTAGCAGCGCCACCGGGGGTCGAGAAACCAACCACGGGCGCCGCACAAACCTGGAGCACGGCATGCCTCCGAAGTAGAACAGCGTGCAGTGCGCCTCGTCCTTGGGCACTCCCCACGTCGTCACTTTCACTTGTGCTGGAAGGCTGCTGGCTAACCGAACAATCTGCCGACTCAACGGTGCTGGTGCCGACTTCATGCCGAGTTGCTCGGATCGTGAATAAAGCGACTCTCTTTCCAGGTGCCATAGCAACAGGCTACGATGTGTGCAGGTGTCTGGCGGGATGCAGCCGGACAGAGGCCGGATTCACACCGCGCCGGGGGCCTCATCGATTTTCCGACCGGAGTTCCAGGCTAGACTCAGCCAAGCAGCCAAGCTGTTGGGTACCGGGAGCTCTCTCTCTCTAAGCTCCTGGTGCGCTGCAGGTGGTATCCGCCCCTCAACCCATTCCCGTTCGACCTCAAGAACGAAGCGCACTCTGACGTATCCTCCAATGGGAGTTCGTGACCGCATGCTGATGAACGCCGCCTCGCCCTGTGTGCTTCGATCGCAGCAGGCTCAACACAGCCAAGGTTGGTTTTGGTCCCTTCTATCAAACTAAGCACACGCCCCACAACACTCATCGAAGGCAACTGGTGGCGACACCGACGGAAGCTATCATCAGCAAAGCTGACGCGGCCACACCGGGCCTGCACTATGACCTCAACTGCGGCATTCACGCGCGCACAGGTGCCCCGACGCTCAATCGCATTTTCTCTCTACGTGCATGCACTGGTCGGGGCCTTGTTCGCAGCACATGCCTGCGCAAGCTGCAGCACCTGCCCAAACCCGCCATGTAAGCTCAGCGCAATTGTGCAGGAGCACAGCCATCGAGTCAACTCGGACACGCTATGGAAGCCTGCCACGCCACTAGAGCACCCGGAGCTTTCGCGTACCTGGGCCATTCGGTTCGACGCCGCCTTGCTGAGGATGCTCTTGTCCGAAAGACCCACACCCGGGAGGGGCGTCTGGCCCGGAAGGCACCCTGATGAGTCGCAGTAATCCATCAGCTGCCCGGGCGCAGTGTAGAGCTTCGTGAAGTGGCTGGCGCCCCACATCGTCGATGCCCCTTTCGGAATCGAGAGGAGAGTTGAGTGAAAACGATTCTCAATTTGATTTGTGAAACCATCGGTACGTGCACGTACTCGTATTTTACAAGTAGCATTTCTTTAGTAGTGTAATTACAACATAACCATAATCAACGAAATGGGATTCACACACACAATGATAGGCAATCATTGTGGAGTGAGCTCCTGCGGCAAGCTCTGATGGAGGAGGGCGGTGCCTGACCGCCTCAAGGACCTACTAGAAGCGGGCTCTCTGAGGCGGTCAAGCGGCTCTCTGAGGCGGTCAAGCGGCTCTCTGAGGCGGTCAGGCGGCTGCTCTCCGGCACTGTCAGACGGAATTGCGCCCGCATTTTTGCCCTTTCAAGAGCATGGACCCCCTGCAACGGCCCGAGAGCCTGGGCCAGCAGCAGCCCTCCACGAGCAAGATGCCGCTCTGCAAGAAGTGTGGTCGGCAGGGTTGTCTTCATTTTCGTCGCGGGTCTGCTCATATCATGGCACACCCTGAGAGCAAGGTTTGAACCGCTGCAGAACCTCTGGAGCGTGTGGTGTCTGAACGTGTCTACCTTGGCATCCGGTAATGATGCCGCGCGCCACACAGGATGCAACGTCGATTCCAAGTATTGGTACTGCTGTCGAATCGCATGTCGAATCGCACGTGCTGCAGAAGGGGGTGAGGGCAAACACCCCATTCCTCACAAATCCCAACAGCATGCTGCTCTGCTGAGCTCTTGTCTCACGCGCGCTGCGATTGATGCGCAGGGTAAGGCTGGAGAAGGGAGATTTGATATCTTGGTTCCTGAGACATGCCCTTGTCACGGTGTGCTTCTACCCGTCCCGTTGTATCTCCGTCAGCTCTTGGTTGACCATCTGCCGGGCTGCAGGCTGCATCCACAAGGTCGTACGTGTTGACCTCAACCGAGGCCCTGTGAAGTCGCTGAAGTACTCCATGGGTCAAGACGGCAAATGGGGATCTTCGTTTGGCCACTTTCGCTACAAGAAGGACACTGAGATTGTCCTCGGCTGCTCCGGGTAAAAGCCTTCTCCCTTCGGCCGCCCCGGACCAATGCGGTCAGGTCAGCACAGGAGCTCCCTGGAGCACCCGACAAGTCTATCAGTAAACACCTACCTCTCTGACGGAACGATGGCGCGGCACAGGCGGCATCAGATAATCGACGAGCCGAAAGCAGGGCGCTACGCGCAGCTTTGGTGCAGGTCCTGCTGCAATTGCGAGATGATGGACAAGCCAGTTGGGCTGCTTGCAGGTTGCTGCTGCATCGCACACTGGTACACCATTACAAATCGCTCGTACCACGAGAGGACGCCGTTCCACCAGCTGGCATGTATGCTACTGAAATCATCTTACGACGAAGCGCTTGCAGCTGGGAGCCCCTTTGCCGAGATGATTGGGCCCATCGGTCAAATGTACTACAAGTCTGTGGGTAAGGACGCTAAGGACGCCCAGGACGCCAAGGGAGATTCAACAACGATCCCAGCCAAAAGCGAAAAGGGAGGTGGTGATGATGACCACGTCATGCGAGGCGACAAATCCAAATCTTCGCAGAGCCCACCAACCTCAAATGCCCAGCCTCGCCAGCCCAGCACTCCCGCGCCCGGTCAGGATCAGGACAGAGCAGGTGGAGGCGAGCCGCATGCACAGCACGCGACAAATCCGTCAGGTGTCGCGGCCCCGTGGAATGGGGGGCATGCTTTTTCCAGAATGGGGGGCATGCTGCGACGACCACCGGTGACGGACCCTGTCTCAAGCTCGGGACCAGGGGCGATGCCGCATGGCGTCGCGGGCGGTCTGGGCCAAGCGATGGAGTACGGCAGACTGTCCCCGCCGCGATGGGCGGGGAGGCGCGGCGGCGCACGCTCCGGCGGGTCGCCCCCCCGCGGCGCGGCAGTCATGACGCAGGAGGGCTCCGCCTCGCGGGCGGACGGGGAGGTGGCCCAGCCGCCGCGCAGGCGGCCGGGCAGGAGCGTGTACTGGGACCTTCCAGACATCCTCACCAAGCGGCGGAAACTGTGAAAAGGGTGGGTTGGGGCAGACGCGGGACGTGGTTTGCGGGTCTGCTTTGTTGAATAGATTCTGCTGATACACAGCGCTCTAGCTCAGCCCTCGACGTATGCGTCGCGCCACGCGCGCCCGTACGTCTCTAGCGACGAGACAATGTCGCCGAAGGCGCCTAACAGTGTCTTGACGTGGTATCCGGCGCCCTTACCGTGCTGCGCGAGGAGCTTGCGCACCATCGGCGCAACGAGAGGGTAGTTGTGGCGCGGCATCGTGGGGAAGAGGTGGTGCTCGATCTGGTAGTTGAGGTGCCCGGTGAACCAGTCGTTGAAGCGGCCGCCCTCCACATTGCCTGCCGGCACGCTCAAAGATTAAGGGGTCATTTGGGGTGCGCCATTGCACCAGTCGACCGCAATGGATCCGCTATGAGAACCTGACGTCTCAGTCTAAGGGTTTCGTTTTTCCAGAAGCGGGCGACACACATGTAGAGTTGAGCTGAAGGGAGATCCAGTCCCGCTCCTCGGTGTCGGCATACTTGTCGATCTTCATAGGAATGTGCGACATTTGCGTGACCCACACAAACCAGTGAGACTCGATAGTGCGCACTGTCATGTAGAGCGCCACAGTCCCCCAAATCCCCCCCACATGCGGCGAGTACATGAGATGCCACCGCACAAAGAAGGATGCCATGATTGCGAGCTCCTCCCAGAAAAAGCGCCGGCCGTGCTTCATGTACCGCTCGGTGGTGTATGAGTCCTTCCACAAGCCGCTCCGCCCCCAGACCGCGTTGCCGATAAGGTACTTCAGGTTCTCATAGTGGAAATACAGTGGCAGCAGAAGCGGCGGCCCAGTGACCCACCTGTGCAGGTATAGCGTTTAGGTCCTTGCGGCCTGGCGGCACATGGAAGACAAAGTGGGCCTTTTACCAGTACTGGTGCTGGCGGTTGTACGGGAGCCCTTTCGGAGCCTTGCCTTCAATCTGCTTCTTCGCCCAACGCGCCGCCATGCGCTCGCCCATCATGAAGACGTACGGCATGTTGACGTCGGGGTCCGCGTCTGAGATGTTGGGTTTTGCATGGTGCAAGTAGTGGCGGTAGTTCCACCACGCGGACGACGCTGCCTTCAGATGGATCACAACAAAACGATGCGCCCATAAATTCAGGCGCCGCGACTTGAAGACCGACAAGTGGCCAAAGTCATGCTGCAGCCAGCCAGCCTGCGCTTGCGCGATGACCAGCAGCACAACAGCGACCCACCAAGCGGCGCGGCACGCGCCAGCGCCCCAGCCCGCCCCCGGACCCGCGGCTACTATCAGGCTCCATGCAACATATTCGAGGAGAAGAATATGCGCCAGATTGGCCACGTACCACCACGGCTTGGCCTGCTCGGGCGCCGAGCATCAGGCCTTGCTGCACCAGAGGTGGGGCCACGTGCAAATACAGGAGCGCAGGCTGCCGAGGAACTGGACGAAGACCTTGAAGAGCCCAGCAGCCTGAAGCTTAGCACGCAGATCACGGAAGTCGCGCTCGAGGGGCGCGTTGTGAGTCTCCGTGGCCCGGCGCGTCTCCTCGGAGCGAGCGTCTGCTCGCGGGTCTAGGGTCGACACCCTCAGAGGAGCAAGGAACTTGGCGAAGTCAGCACTGTCGCGATGAAATGCTGCGCACACGTCCGTTGCATCCTCGCCCGTGTATGTCAGCAGCACCTGCGGATCACGGCGGGATTAGCCTAGGCTTGTGCGCATGGGACACATGACGTCGAGATGAGGGTGCGAAAACGGACAGGGGACGGCACGGCCTGCAACATAGAGAGTGCGCACCTTTCCACCGGGATGGCGCTGTGTCCACTCAGCTACGTCATACACCTCTCCAGAGATCACCAGCAGCTTACGCCCCTTCGCACAGGCCTCCGCAATCTGCCAGGGCCACGGGAGCCTTCAGTCCTGGCTGCCGATGCTGTTCCCCGACATTCGCGAGACATCCGCGAGACGAGAACAGTGCTAGATCGCGTTTCACTGTGGCATCATCTGACTACATCGGTAGTGTTCTTTGCTGAGGCGCCGTACGCCGACTTCCACACGCAACAGGATGCTCGTTGCTTTAGACTGAGAGGCGCGTCGATTCACACCAGGAGGGGGCTGGGCCTTCCTCCTCATCATCGCGTACCTGTTTCCATGACACTGTCTTCGGCAGGGGTTCAGTCTCGGAAACAAGCCTGCGGACGGGGCCGGTAGGATCGCGCTGGCGGCACATGGGAGCAGCCCCTTCGCCAAAAACTTACGTGTTGGTTTGTGTCCCTACTCTTTTCTTCTGTCCCGAAACTCGCACGGACGATTTTCTGTGTAAAGCGGCTTCCAACCCGACCCCTCCATGCGGGCGGGGTCAGCGCGGGCGCTTCGCTTGCTCCTGCTGCTTGGATCGCTGTTCGATCCATCACTATTGGAAGACTGGACCTTGAGTACCTTGCGAAGTCGCGGTTCTCCTGTTGCCACTCGCCTGATCCATGCGGATTCCGGGACCAGCGGGGATGCGCGATGCGTCTGCTCGCCAGGCGCTGCGCCTCGACCCTGGCCCGGGCCGGTCGCATCGTGCAGCAGACGCGTGAGCTTAACCTCTAGAAGCAGGAACTGTCTCCCTCAGTTTCTTCCCCTCCGAGGAGGCGGGGCACCGCGGCTTCGCTCGGTTCGTGAGGGATCAGGGTGGGCGGGGGTGCTGCGCGCCGCGATCGGATCGATCAAGAGCCGACTCTTGCGGCAAGGCGGTGCCAGGCGGATAGGTGCCGGCGTGACAAGACGGTTATCGACAGCCGCTCACTCCAGCGCGGCTGAGAAACGTCCCGCGGAGGCGGCATGGGACTGGCGTGAAGAAACGAAGCGCGCGCGAACGAGGGAGGACCCTCGCCGAGCCGAGGCGCGTCGCAAGGCCGAGCAGCGCGAAGAAGCAGATGAGCGGCGCTTCCACGAGGAGCGACGCCTTGCAGGTCCAGTGTCTTTCCGGATGGCGTTTGGGAGCGCCTGCAGGCGGCTACCGATGACGCTCGCCACCCGTTTGCAGGACTGAGCATCGAGGATGTTCTGCACACCGCTTCAGAGGAACTCTCGTCGTGAGTGCCCCGCGCCCTCCAGGCTTCATGCTCGCTCTGCTTCCCTTGTGCGTGTGGGGCTTACACCACTGCTGCAGCGAGGCTGTGGCGGCCACGGACGCGCGCGTGCCCGAGGACATATTCTTCGACGTCAGCGGCGCGACCGACGTGTCGCAGGCCGCCGCCCGCCCGCCGCAGGGCCCGCGGGCCGTGGAGTCCGCATCTTACGCCGCGGCGGCGGGGGGTGGGGGGGCAGGTTCGGCGAGACCTTCCGATCCTGGCAGCGCAGGTGCGGCCGCCCCCCCGCCCCCCGACGAAGCGCCCGCGGGGCGTGCCGTGCAGGGTGCGCCCTGCTCGTGTCCAGTTAGTACGGGAGGGGAGGGACGAAACGTGTCCAGTTAGTACGGGGTGAGGGACGAGACGTGTCCAGTTAGTACGGGGGGAGGGACGAGACCTGTCCAGTTAGTACGGGAGGGGAGGGGAGGGGGGGGGGGGGGGGGGGGGGGGCAGTGAGCTCACCGCCACTGAGCGGCCTGTGCCGGGGCGGAGGACGCCAGGTGCGGGGCGAGGACGTGAAGGCGGCGCTGAGCGAGGCAGGGCCCGTACTCTTCTCCCCGCACACACCGCGCGAGAGCGTGCTAGCGGCGCCGCCGGGCTGGGCCGGTGCTGCGCCCGGGCACACGCTGGTTCTGCTGAGCCAGCGCATCCGCGCCGAGGCGCCCGCCGCGCTGCCCCCCGAGGCGGGCCCGACTCTCCGCGGCCAGGCCGCGCCGCTGCTCCCGCTATGCATCGCGGGCTCGTGGAACTTCGAGGACACGTGGCTCACCCGCTACGGGCGCGCCGTGTACCTGCGCCCAATCAACAGGACCCTTCTTTTCGATGTCCCGATGGAGGTGGGTGCCATGTTCTCCCACCCGTGCTCCCTCTCCCACCCTTTCAGCGCCGGGCAGCGCACCGGCGCGAGGCATGCGCGGCAGTGAGTGCCGGGGGGCGCGGCCAGGCGCTCTGGCGCTGCGGCGTGCCGACCGCCGCAGACGAGTGGGAGGCGTGGCGCTCCGCCGTGGCGGCCGCTGGCTTCCTCCGCCCCCCCGCAGGGGCGGCCGTTAGGGGCGACGATGACTTTGGGGGCGACGATGACTCTTCCGAGGCGGTCATGGAGGCGGAGCCGGTGCTTGCCCCGCCGCGCGCCCGCGCCGCGCCGCGCCACCCGAGCCGACCGGGCGCGCGGGATAGCCCCCCCCCCCCCCCCCCCCGTACTAGCTGGACACGTCTCGTCCCTCAACCCGTACTAACTGGACACGACTCGTCCCTCGCGCGGGGTAGGTGCGCGGCGCGGGCGACGCGGAAGGGGACATTGCCAAGGCGGTGCTGCAGTGCGGGGCCGGGGTGCGCCCACGCGTGGGCGAGCTGGTCGCGCTGCGGTTGTACGCGCCCCCTGGCGCGTGCGACGACGATGACGTGGCAGGCTTCGTGCTCCCTCGGCCAGAGCATGAAGCCCCACTCCAGGGGCGCCTCGGCGCGTTTCGCGAGGCCCCGGGCGTGCGCGCGGCCGCGGCGGAGCTGCTTGGCGCGCTGCGCGCGCCCGGGGGGGAAGGGGGCGCGGGGGGCGCGCTCGGGGTGTGGGACTCGGTAGACGCATGGGTGGGTGCGCTGGAGGCGGTGGTTGCGGGTATGCGCGCGGGGGAGGCAGCGCGCGTGTCCCTGGTGGTCGAGGACGAGGCCGTCTACGAACAAAGGCCGGGCGGCGCGGAGGGCCAGGGGGGCGGAGGGGGCGAGGGCGCGCGCGGCCGCATCAAGCGCGCGACGGCGGGGGGCGCGGAGGTGGGGGCGGGGGCGGGGTCCGGGGGGGGCGGGGCGCCGCGGCCGGTCCGCCCGGTGCGCTTAGGGCGCTCGGAGCGCTCGGTTGGAGCCATTCAGTTCGGCGTGGACCTCGTCGCTGTAGCGCGCCCGCTCGTCCTCGCGCCACCGCCGCCGGGGCAGCACGCCCCGCGCGCGGCGGCCCGCGGGCGGCTCGGGCCGTACGGCGTCGAGGAGGTTCTCGAGTCGGACGAGGCCTGCGACGAGGAGGAGGCATGGCCCGCTGCCGTTTCCGTTGCAGTTTCCGTTGCAGTTTCCGTTGCAGTTTCCGTTGCAGTTTCGTTGCAGTTTGCCTGCGCCGCCGCGCGGACCACGGCCCGCTGTGCGCTCCCGCGCCGCGCCGCGTGCGGGTGACGGGCGCCCCCCCCCCGTACTGAATGGACACGTCGCAGGAGGAGGGTTTCCTACTCGCGTCCGTGACCGCGCGCGACGCCAACGACACGCGGCGCGCGCGCGCGGGAGAGGAGGTGCTGCTCTCGCTCACGGCGACCGCGGCGGACGGGGCGCCGCTCGCGGCGTGGGCGCACGAGCGCGTGACCCTCGGCGGCGGCTTCCTCTCTCGGCGCGTCGAGGATCTCATCACTGCGCATATGCCGCCCGGCTCGGTGTGCCCCCCCTCCCCTCCCGTACTAACTGGACACGTCTCGTCCCTCCCCCCGTACTAAATGGACACGTCTCGTCCCTCGCCCCGTGCATGTGCCACCCGGCTCGGTGTGCCCCGCGCCCCGCGGCCGGGCGGTGACAGGGTGGCAGAGGCCCCGCCCGGCCCGCCTGACGCCTGACGCCTCGCGGCGCGCGGGGCGCAGGCGGCCAACGCGACGCTGGAGCACCGGTGGGGCCCGCTCGGGCGCGTTGAGCTCTCGCTCTCGCTCGAGGACTGCTTCGCGGTCACGCGCGCCGCCCCGGGCGGTGGCATCAACGTCTCCCGCTCCTTGCGATGCGAGAGCCGCGCCGCCGCGGGCGCGGACGGCGGAGGGGGCGCGGCGTTCCCGTGCTGCGCCGACGGCGCGCGGGCGCGGATGCGCGTGCACGCGTACGCACACAACATTGGCGACGACGATATGCCATTCCCCCCCGGCGCGCGCGTCCCCCGCTTCCTGCGCGAGCTGCAGGTGTGCGCGCACCCCG
>ENA-UOXV01008255-UOXV01008255.1-marine-metagenome-genome-assembly--contig:-NODE-8255-length-10294-cov-28.342026_pt1 | contig 10294 bp, 10 predicted proteins | sample MGYA00238165_ERZ766961 | MGnify/ENA primary metagenome ERZ766961 (study PRJEB28924, sample SAMN03173240) | marine metagenome | biome: Marine; feature: Water; material: Subsurface seawater | place: North... | reverse complement strand
ATGAAGGTTTATCTTTATAAGCTTACTGAATTGTTGTGTTGTTGAAGTTGTCATAAGAATAAGTACTTAGTATTTCAGCTATTTTTGTTTTTCTTAAACTTAAATTTTTAGTCTCAAGCAATATTTGTTTTTCTTCTAGTGAAAATGGTGACGCCATAGCTAAAGCATTTATAGTTTCATCAAGACTTTGTTTTTCTAGTGCTTTCCAATTTATTACATATCCTTTTTTTTCAAATAAATTTTTAAGATCTTTAAAAATTAATTCTAAATCAGAAAATTTTAAATCTTCCTTTTTATTATCCAGATCCTGATAATAATTTTTAAAATTAACCTCACATTCTCTATATTTCTTATTGCTAAGAACCTCTTCTATAATTTCAAATCTAATTATTCCTTTTAATTCAATTAAATAACGACCATCATCTGTTTCTTGAAAAGTAGTTATTTTACCCAAGCAACCAATTTGATGAAGCTCTGGTATTTTGTTCATTAAACTTTTTAAGGTTTTTGGTTGTATCATTCCAATAAGTTTATTGTTTTTCATGCTATCATTAATCATATCAATATATCTTGGCTCAAAGATATTTAATGGCACAGCAGTTTTTGGAAAAATTATAAAATTACTGAGTGGAAAAACTGGTATTTTTTTAGGTAAGTCTTCTATTTTCATATAAGTTAAAATTAAAATATATCATATTGTAATTAATATTGCTTGAATTAAAAAAAGCGTCTAACTATACTAAATATTTTAATTGCGGGCATAGCTCAGTGGTAGAGCGTCTCGTTGCCAACGAGAAGGTCGAGGGTTCGACCCCCTTTGCCCGCTCCAAAATAGTTCAAAAATGAGCGATCTTATAAATAAAAAATGTGTTCCCTGTGAGGGCGGAGTTATACCTTTTGATGTGTCTGAAATTCACAAATATCAAAAAAAAGTTGATGGATGGGATATTATTCAAAATGAAAACAAAATTTATTTTTTAGAAAAAAAGTTTAATTTTAAAAATTTTCTAGAAAGCCAAAGTTTTATTAATCATGTGGGTAAAATTTCAGAGCTAGAAGGGCACCATCCTGACATTAATTTTGGTTGGGGTTATGCTGTTATTAAAATTACTACACATGCTATAGATGGTTTATCAGAAAATGATTTTATCTTAGCTGCTAAAATTGATCAAATTACTAATGTCTAAAATGTCTTGTTTTAGAAAAAATTAATACAGTATCGGTTTCATTGGCAAATTTTATTATTTCTTTATCTCTTATAGAACCAGCAGGCTGTATCACTGCTGTCACACCAGATTGAACTAATTTTTCAATTCCATCTACAAATGGAAAGAAAGCATCAGATGCTGCAACGATATCATCTTTAGGATTAATAAATTTTTTCATTTTATCAATAGCAATTTGGCAGCTATCCAATCTACTGGGTTGACCAGAACCAATACCAACAGTTGTTTCGTTTGAAGCTAACACAATTGCATTAGACTTTACATATCGACATACATTCAAAGCAAAAATTAGATTATTCAATTGATTTTTGTTTGGTTTCTTTTTTGAAACAATTCTAAAGTTATTAATGTTAAATTTTGCTAAGTCTTCAGATTGAGTTAAAATTGCTTCATTAGTAGAATTAAACTTTATAATTTCATTAAGTGCAAAATTTTTAGCATCAATAATTCTTAGATTTTTTTTAGATTTAAGAATTTTTAGAGCATCATTTTCAAAACCATTTGCAATTACTACTTCTAGAAAAATTTTATTTAGTTCTAAAGCTAAATTTTTTTTTATTTTAAAATTGCAAGAAACTATTCCTCCAAATGCACTTGTTGGATCACAAGCAAGAGCTGATTGATAACTTTCAAGGTTATTTTTCTTTATTGATACCCCGCATGGATTGGCATGTTTAACAATAACTGTTCCACGATTTAAAGGCAAAGATTTAGAGATTGTTAAAGCTGCAAAAATATCGTTATAATTGTTATAACTTAATTGTTTGCCATGAATTTGTTTGATACTCAAATTCTCATGTTTGGAATATATCGCGCTTTCTTGGTGAGGGTTTTCACCATATCTTAATTTTTCAACAAGATTTCCATAGAATAATTTTTTTTTAGGAAAATTAATATTTGATAATTTGTTAAAGTAATCTGAAATTACTGCATCATAGTAAGCTGTTTCAGTAAAAGCTGTTTGAGACATTTTTTGCCTAAATTCAATTGTAGTAGATCCATTATTTTTATCTAGTTGATTAATTAACTCATCATATTGGCTTGGAGAAGTTATAACAGTAACATCATCATAATTTTTAGCTGCAGCCCTCACCATAGTTGGGCCTCCAACATCAATATTTTCAATAATCTTTTTATGATCATTTGTACTATTTAGAGTTTTTTCAAATGGATAAAAATTCACTATTACTAAATCAATATTTTCAAAATTATTTCTTTTCAAATCTTTTTGATGATTTTTATTTTTTCTTTTATTTAGAATTCCAGCATGAATTTTTGGGTGAAGCGTTTTTACTCTACCTTCTAAAATTTCAGGTGAGTTAGTAAATTCTGATACTTCTGTACAATCAAATTTTAGTTTTTTAATTTCTTTAAAAGTGCCTCCAGAACTAATTATTTCTATTTTATTTTTTTTTAGACTTTGAAGTAGTGGTTTAAGATTTTGCTTATTAGATACAGATATAAGGGCTCTTTTTATTTTGCTCATCTTAATTTAGTTAGTTCCCATTTAATATTTTCAATTTCACTAGCTGCAAAACCAGTAATAAAAATATTTTGATTTTCAGTATATGAATTTTTATTACCGAAATATAAGCCATTATCAATGTTTATATCAAAGTTATCGCAGGTAAATTTCCAACCTTCATCTTCTAAATCAATCAAGATTGCTTTTTTATCTTGAGTTTTCATAACTTTTGTATTCGGCTCTAGATGAAAACGAATATCAAATTTAAGCTTTTTATTAGAATTTTTGTTGATGATTTTATCATTGCCAACAAACTTAAATTGTTCAGGATAAAATTCGATTTCTCTTTCATGAATAGAATTGAATTGTTTTAAATAACCATCATGGGCTGCATTAATTTTCCAATAATTTTTTTCATGTACAATATTTTTTTTCAGAATTTTTAAACCTTTTTCAACTTCAAATTTTGATCTTGTATTTTTTAAAAATTTACAAGATGAATTATCTTCAATTAAAAGAGTACTGTGTGTAGCCGTTGATCTAGATAGCTCATTTAGTTTAATATTATTTCCATTATAATAACCGCAGTTAGAAATTAATTTTTTATTATTTGAAACAATTTCAAAAGATAAGGCCCCAGACTGATACTCTTTGGAAAAATCTTTACCTGGACTAGGTCCAATATCCATTATTAAGGATATTTTTTTATTTTTTAAAATGGTATAGCCACTAAAATCATTACTTTGATTAGAAAATTTATACCCCAATCTTTTTAAGTATTGATCAAATTCAAGATTATTTGAAATATTGTTGCCATTGAATAATAGGTCTGTTTCTATGTTTTGCCACATGAAAGCATAACCTTGACCTAAGTAATAAATTGTTTCATCGATAAATTCAGGAATAGGACTTTGTGACTCCTTGATCCATTCCCTTATTAAAATAAAATATTTTAGGTAAAATATTAACTGTTTAATACTTCTCGATTTTGGAAAACCTTGATTATCAATTGAGGTATCTACAACCCTTTTTAAAGCACTTAACCCATATGAAAGATAATTTTTTTCATTTTGATAGCAAAGACCAGCTAATATTATTGATGCACAACCAATAATTTTATCTTCAATAGATTTAGATTTGGTTATTTCTTGTATTAAATGGTTGGTTTGTTTCTGAATTATACCATTAAAATTATCTTGGTATTCTTTATCACTATTTTCAAAAGTTAGATGATAATTAGATAGCAAAGCTATTATTCTCTTGGCAGTAATATCAAATTCCCAACTCTTGGAATTATATTTGTAATTATTTTTTATCCAATTATGAACTATTGTTTGTGTAGTTTTTTTGGAAGATTTTAGATCTAAGCTAAAAAACCAAAAAAAGTTATTTAATCTTTTGAATTCCTTTTCACTAATATTTTTTTGGTTCCATAACATTTCAGATGAAAGATCATCAATTTTAAATTTTTTTGATTGATACTTAATTAATGAAGATAATAGATGAGGGCTTGGTTTATATTCAAGTTTATCATTGTAAATTTTAGAAATCTTTTTGTCGTAAAAATTAGATTTTAGGTAAATTTTTCTAAATTGATGTAAAAAATTATTAGAAAATTGATTGAAATACTTTAAAGGATTTTTAAAAATCATTAATTTATTCTGTTTTTAATAAATCAATATTCTTTTTAATGTCCCCGTTATTACTTTTAAAAATTGTAGTACCAGAAACAAGAATATTTGCTCCTGCCTCAATTGCTAATTTGTAATTGTCAAAGTTTATTCCTCCATCAATTTCAATATCGAAATTAATGTTTTTTTCTAATTGAATTTTTTTTAATTCTTTGATTTTAGATAAAACTTCAGGCATAAATTTTTGTCCTCCAAAACCAGGATTTACACTCATTATTAGAACTAAATCAATTTTATCTAAATGATCTAAAATTAACTCTATTTTAGTTTCAGGGTTTAATGACACTCCAACTTTCTTTTTTAATTCTTTAATTCTTAATATAGATTTTTCTAAATCTTCTGTTGCCTCAGGGTGGATAGTAATAATATCTGCGCCAGCATCTGCATAAGCATCTATATATTTGTGAACAGGAGAGATCATTAAATGAACATCAAATTTTAACGAACAGTGATTTCTTAGAGCCTTTATAACTGGAGGTCCAATTGTTAAATTGGGTACAAAATGACCATCCATAACATCAACATGAATCATATCAGCACCACCTTCTTCCAGTCTTTTAATTTCATTACCAAGCTGACTAAAATCTGCAGATAATATTGATGGAGAAATTTGAATTTTTTTCATTGAATGTATAAACCTACTACTATCAATTATAATTTGAATTTGAATTAATTTTTACCAAAAATTCGATAAATTTCTTGGGCTATTTCACTTTCCAAAGGAAAAGATAGCATACCCATTACTGAGTAACCTAAAAAGTAAGGCATTGCATAAAATCTGAATAAATAGAAAAACCATGCAACATATAAAGGTACAAAAATTGGAATAAGAAAACTTGGAGTAATAAATTTAAATAAATTTATTACTGGGTTTGTTAATTTTACAAAAATCTTCATGAAAAAGAATTCAGAGTCTTCTCTTTGAAATAAATTCATTGCTGATCTACCAATCAAAGTCCACATGATCAGTCCTAAGATATAATCGATTACTAAAATATATATTGGCATAGTTTAAAGGCGATTTAAAAGGGGCGGATAAACCGCCCCTTAAAATTAATTATATATTACTTATTGCTAAGTATAGTTTTACCACTTGGTATACGAACTTCGTCCACCATTGCTTGAGTAGCTTTATCTGGTGCGTCAGTCATTAAACTAACAACAACCATAGCTATTAAGCTAACTGGTGCTCCGATGATACCAAAACGTAAGTGGTCAATACCTAACCAAGGTGTTTGGGCCATAAACTTAGGACCAACATAGATTAGATAAGCTGTTCCTGCAGCAAGACCTAAAACCATACCTGCGATAGCACCTGCTCTGTTTGCTCTCTTCCACCATACACCTAAAACAAGTGGGAAGAACAATCCAGACATAGCAAAGTCAAATGCCCAAGCAACTGCACCAAGGATACTAGTGATCCTCATTGATGCAATATATGCGCCAGCGGCACCGATTATTACTAGAAGTACTCGAGCTACGATCAGTCTTTTTGCAACGTCTGCTTTTGGATCAATGATTTTGAAATACAAATCATGAGATAAAGCATTCGCGATAGCAAGAACTAAACCATCCGCAGTTGACATGGCAGCAGCCATACCACCCGCAGCAACAAGTCCAGAGATTACATATGGTAATCCAGCAACTTCAGGAGTTGCTAAAACTACTACGTCACCTCTCATAAACCATTCATTTAACTGAAGAACACCGTCTCCGTTAAAGTCAGCTATGAATACTTGTTTAGCAGCAGACCAGTTTTGTACCCATTCAAGAGCCTGTACATCGGCAATAGATCTACCGATAATACCTGTTGCTAATGATGGATCCATTAACTGTAGTTTAGATAATGTTGCTAACATTGGTGCAGATGAATATAGCAAGAAGATAAAGAATAGCGACCAAGCTACCGATTTTCTTGCTGACTTCACTGATGGAGTTGTAAAGTATCTCATTAGGATGTGTGGTAAAGAAGCAGTTCCTACCATCATACAAATTGCTAATGAAATAAATTTCCAAGCAGCCATTCCACCCGCAGGTACTTCAGAGTGAGGATTAGAAATATATCCTAAACCAGCTGGTACACCTGCAGCAGCGATATCTGCAGCACTATTTTTTATTAGACCAAATTGAGCTTCAAGATCAGCGATTCTGCCAACTTCATCACCTAACATTAGGTGAGGGAAGAAACCAAAACCATTTTTGTTACTCATCCAGAAGACTGGTAGCAAGTATGCAACGATCAATACGATGTACTGAGCTACTTGAGTCCAAGTAACCGCTCTCATACCACCTAACATTGAACATAACAAAATACTAATCAATCCAACCCAGACACCTAACTCAAACGGTATTCCAAGCGCTCTAGAAGCAATTGTTCCTGTTGCGTTAATTTGAGCTGTCACGTATGTGAAAGAAGCTAATACCAAAACAACTACAGCACAGAATCTAGCTAAAGATCCACCATATCTTGTTCCAATAAAATCTGGCACAGTGTAACAACCAAACTTACGTAAATATGGTGCTAAAAGTGATGATACTAAAATGTATCCCCCAGTCCAACCGACCAAGAAAGCCATATAAGTGTAACCACCAAAGTAAATTCCACCAGCCATTGCTACGAACGAAGCACCTGACATCCAGTCAGCCGCAGTCGCCATACCATTGAACACTGTTGGAACTTGACGTCCAGCAACATAGTACGCGTCAACCTGAATAGTTCGTGATAACCAACCAATTAAGGCATATATCCCAACCGTAAAGGCAACAAAACACACACCGATAGTCTTAGCGTCCATACCCATTTGCTCAGCAATCGCCATCAAGATGATGAATGCTAAAAAGCCTCCTGTGTATATTCCGTAGATTTTCGGTAAATTGTCTATGAATTTTCCTTTAATCATTATTCGTCCTCCTTCTCGGCAAAACCAAACTCTTCGTCAATAGCTTCTTGTTTGTTTGCAAACCAAAAAAGTAGCACGACGAAAGCAATCAGAGATCCCTGGGCACACATATAATATGCTAGCGGATATCCCAAAAAGCTTGCAGAGTTTATGCTTTCTCCAAACATAAAAACGACATAACCAAAAAAGAACCAGATGGCTAATGTTGTCCACATCAGTCCCCTGGTTTTTTCCCAGTGCTTTTCTTTATTACTCATTTTTTTTCCTCCCTATAGGTTTAAGAAAACAAGATTAACCATTATTAAATAGAAATAAACACTAAAAAATAATCATTTTGAGCTATTTTTAGTGTAAAAACAACTATAACAAGAAAAAATGTCTCTATTTAAATTTAAACTAAGTGATTTGAAATATTTTGGCGAATTTTTTGCGCCGGTTATAAAAAGTTTAAAACCTAAAAAAAAAATTACAAATATTCAAGATTTAAAAGATTTTGTTCAAAAAAAATCTGCCTGGGTAAGTCAAACTACTCTTTATGGTTATCTTAAAACCAGAATGGGTGCAAAATACGTTTTGATGTTTAATGATGAAATTTTCTTAACTTCAGTCAATAAAGCTAAATGGAATATTTATGTAGATGCCATCCAAGATTTAAACTTGTATTGTTTATCTTACCTTAAAGCTCATCAAATATTTGATGGTACCTCAAAAGCCAATGAAGTCTTTAAAGAAATTTTAGAGGAAGAATTAAATAATGAATTACCAAATGATATTAAAGAAAGAGCAGAAAAAAGTTTTTTAGAAAAATTAAATAAAATAAATTGGGACACCCATTTTCAGAATTTACCTTTTAACGATAGCGCTTTATCTTTGTATCACTGGTCTCCCATTGCAGATGAATTAAAAACATTAGATCGAAAAATAGTTTTAAATTCTATGATTTTAAAATGGGATAATATTAAAAAAGAATTTGAAGACTTAATTAATTTTTAAATATTTTTTCTATTTTCAACTAAACTTTTCACAACACTTGGATCTGCTAAAGTAGTTGTATCCCCTAATTGGTCATGCTCATTAGCTGCAATTTTTCTTAAAATTCTTCTCATAATTTTACCAGATCTTGTTTTAGGTAATCCAGGAGTAAAGTGAATTAAATCTGGTGTAGCTAGTGGGCCAATTTGTTTTCTAACCCAAAGTTTTAAATCTCTTTCAAGATCTCCATTTTCTTTTTCACCAGCATTTAGAGTTACATAACAGTAAAGACCATTACCTTTGATATCATGAGGATAGCCAACAACTGCTGCTTCAGCAACTTTTGGATGGGCAACAAAGGCACTTTCAATTTCTGCAGTTCCTAAGTTATGTCCTGATACAATAATTACATCATCCACTCTTCCTGTAATCCAATAATATCCATCTTTATCTCTTCGACAGCCATCACCAGTGAAATATTTTCCATCAAATTGAGAAAAATAAGTATCTATAAATCTTTGATGATCACCATAAACGGTTCTCATTTGTCCTGGCCAAGATTGAGCTATACACAATCTTCCTTCACCAGCACCCTTAATTTCATTACCTTTTTGATCAACTAAAACAGGTTTAATGCCATAGAATGGTTTTGTGGCAGATCCTGGTTTTAAATTCATGGCTCCCGTTTGTGGAGCAATCATAATTCCTCCAGTTTCAGTTTGCCACCAGGTATCAACTATTGGACAATTAGAATTTCCAACTATTTTATAATACCACATCCAAGCCTCTGGATTAATTGGTTCACCGACGGTGCCTAAAAGTTTTAAAGATTTTCTAGAAGTTTTTTTAACTGGTTTATCGCCTTCACGCATTAATGCTCTAATTGCAGTAGGGGCTGTGTAAAAAATATTAACTTTAAATTTATCAATAATTTGCCACCATCTTGAAGTATCTGGATAGTTAGGAATACCTTCAAACATAAGGGTAGTAGCACCATTCGCTAAAGGTCCATAGATAATATAACTATGACCCGTAACCCAACCAATATCTGCAGTGCACCAATAAATATCTTTTTGTTTATAATTAAAAATATATTGATGGGTCATTGATGCATAAACCATATACCCACCTGTAGTGTGTAAAACTCCCTTAGGTTTTCCAGTTGAACCAGATGTGTATAAAATAAATAATGGGTCTTCAGCATTCATCTCTTCAGGTTCACAATGATTAGAAACATCTTTAATTAAATCATGATACCAAACATCTCGATCATCATCCCAATCTATTGGATTACCTGTTCTTTTAACTACAATACATTTTTTAACATCTGGACATTTTCTTAAAGCTTCATCGGTAGTTGCTTTAAGTGGAATTGTTTTGCCGCCTCTAACACCTTCATCAGCTGTAATAATATATTCAGATTCACAATCATTAACTCTTCCTGAAATAGAGTCTGCTGAGAAACCTCCAAAAATAATAGAATGAACAGCACCTATTCTTGCACAAGCTAACATTAAAATAGCTAGCTCTGGGATCATGGTTAAATAAATTGTAACACGATCACCTTTTTTAATTCCTAATTTTTTAAGACCATTTGCAGCTTTTGAAACTTTTTGATGAAGCTGTTTATAAGAAATTTTTTGTGTATCTTTAGGATCATCACCAACCCAAATAATTGCAGTTTTATCTTTTTTATCTTTTAAATGTCTATCAATACAATTTGCTGAAGCATTTAAAGTTCCATCTTGAAACCATTTGATCTTAACTTCTTTAGTGCTGTATCTTACTTCTTTAATTTTTTTGTATGGCTTTATCCAAGTAATTCTTTTTCCTTCTTTTCTCCAGAACTCATCATTGTTTTTAATAGATTTGTTGTATTTATCTTGATATTTGCTTTTTGTAGCCAAACTGCTTTTAATCCATTGAGGTTTGGTTTTAATAATAAGTTCTTTTGAATTGTCTTTAGCAACTTTACTAATAGTTTTTTTTTTAACTTTAGTTTTTTTCTTTTTTTTTAAAGGCATGGAATAATTTTATATC